>JGI24973J35851_1000228_pt1 | contig 10757 bp, 13 predicted proteins | sample AntDryMetagUQ889_FD_35851 | JGI IMG/M metagenome (IMG submission 35851) | reverse complement strand
CAGCAGAGCGGGACCACTGTTCCCCACAGGGAAGAAGAGCTCCGGGTCCTCGTCTCGGCAGGCCGCGCGGTGGCGCCAGTCCATGATGCTGCTCCTCGTTGAACGCGCTGGTCAGCGCGTGTTCTTGTACTTGCAGGTAGCCCCTCAGGGCTTGTGAATGCTTTCACGATCGGCTGTGATGTCAAGGGGTACCCGAAAGTACCGTGAGCCATGTCACCCGACCGAACGATGGATCTCTGTGCTCTTCGTGGCAGGATACTCGGATCAGCCAGCGGGTTCGGCGGCAAGTTGCCGAGAGTAATACTCTGGTCACAACTCGACGTGGCGCGCACGCCCACACGTCAGCGTATCGCTGACCTACCCTGGAAACCGTGTCGACCGACCCCCCGCCCGTGCCCCGGACGGTGCGTGCCGCCGGGGTGATGGTCGCGCTGCAGGGAGTCGCCGGTGGGGTCGTCTGCCTGGCACTGGTGGTGGGAGCGTCCGCCGGCGCGACCGACGTGGTCACCACACTCGGCACCGCGCTGTGGTTTGCGGTCATCGCCGCCGCAATGATCGGTATAGGGGTGGGCCTGTGGCGTGGCAGGCACGGCGCCCGTAGTCCCGCGGTGGTGGCGCAGCTGGTGCTGCTCGGCGTCGCGTGGTATGCCGCCGGCCCGTCGCTCCAGCCGGAGTACGGGGGGCCGGGCGCGGTGTACTGCATCGTGGTCCTGGTGCTGCTGTTCTCCGCACCCACGGCCCGGTGGGCCTACGGCGTCGAGGCCGACGGGAAGATCAGCGAGCAGCGGCGAGCCGACTGAGCGTCGCTACCCGCCGTCAGCCGTGATCGGGATACTGCGGTCGGTGCGGGTCGGCAGCCGGGTCGTCATCGGCGGGAGGCTCCGGGTCCTTCCACTCCTCGGCGTGGGTGGGACCGGTGCCGCGCACCATGCCCTCGACCTCCTCGGCCATCGCGTCATCTTGCCGGGCGCCGTGCTTGTCGCTTCCACGCTCCACAGGGGCTCCTTCCGGTCACGGCTGACCCGCTCGGTCGACCGCGACGACGACGGCGTAGCGGCCGTGGCCGATCAGTCGGTCCCCGCCGATCGTCTCTTTGCGGGTGATGAACGTGGTGACCGCGCCGGTCTCGGGGTCGAAGTCGACATCGGTGATCTCTCCGAGCTCGTCGCCGCGCTCGGAGAGTACCCGCTTGCCGAGAATCTCGAGCTCCCGGGAATCGGCGCGCTGCTCCCACTCGTCGGACGGCACCCGGATCACCGCGGCGTCGGCGACGGTGACGGCGTCGGACCCGAAGCCCTGCACGTCCTCCCACGACACCAGGGTCCCGTCCCCCGCCACCTTGCCCAGCCGCAGCAGGGCCACCCGCGCCGGCCCGGTCGCGACCACGAAGCCGTCGACCCGGCCGAGCGTGGTCGCGGTGCCGGTGCTCACCACGTCGGACTTGCGGGCGTCGCTGAACAGCATCAGTTCTGCGCTCCCTCGTCACGGCCCTCGCGCAGCCGGGCCCGGAACTCGTCCACTGCGGCGCCGAAGCCGGACAGGTCCTCGGACACGAACTCCGCGGCCGAGGCCGGCACGATGAGATTCTCTCCGGACACCGCCACCGTGTCGGGTAGCGGAATGAAAACCCGCCGCCCAGCGGTGCCGAGCGCCGCACTGGCCTCGATCTCGTAGCCGACGACCCCGAGGCCGACGCCGCCCTGGAGCACCACGTCGATCACCGTGCCGAGCTCGCGGCCGGAGTCGGTGAGCACCCGGTCGTCGAGCACGTTGCCCTTGCGGGCCGCCTGCTTCGGGGCGAGCTCCTCGGCCGGTACCAGCTGCCCTGCGTCGCGGATCATCACGGCGTCGCGGCCCACCCCGTGCACGGCCTGCCAGGGCAGCGCGTCCTTGCGAGCACGGCTGAACAGGCCCTCGTTGCGCAGCGTGAAGCCCGCGATGCGGCCACCGTCGCTCTGGAACACGACGTCCTTGATCTCGGCCTCGAGCTCGCCGCCGAGGGTCACCACGGGGCGGCCGGCGAGCTCGCGGGCGCGCAGCAGGATCGCCGACGTCTCGGACGGCGGGATCACTCGCCACCCCCGCCGAGACCGATCACCCTGCCGCGGCGACGCTTGCGCTGCACGACGACCGCCAGCGCGAGGAGCACGACGAGAACGATCACTGCGAGGATCACCCACACCCACCAGTCCACCGCTGCCTCCTCGTCCCCAGTGTCGACGCGTACGGTAGCGCGAGCGGGCGCCCCGTGCCGTCCCCGCCAGGGGGTGGTGGGAGTAAAGTCCGCTTTACCGGACCGGGAACCGGGGGCGCCACCGGCGCGTTGGACCCGGTGACGGCGTCTCGAGAACACGCCCACCCAGGAGGATCACGGTGCGCACCACCAGCAATCCCGCGTTCCGCAACCTGCCCGCGGGCGGGTATGCGGGCTTCGGCTCCGCCCCCGCAGGCTTGGCGGGGCACTCCGGCTACGTCGGCGCTCCCGCCACCACCGAGCGGCCGATGACCGTCGACGACGTGGTCACCAAGACCGGCATCACGCTTGCCGTGCTGGTCGCCGCCGCTGCCGCTACGTGGATCAGCGACCAGTGGTGGCTCGCACTTCCGGCTGCGCTCGTCGGCTTCGTGCTCGCGATGGTCGTCATCTTCAAGAAGCAGGTCAGCCCGCCGCTGATCCTGGCCTACGCGGCGGTCGAGGGCGTGTTCCTCGGCGGCATCAGCGCGATCTTCCAGCAGCAGTTCGCGGAGTCAAACATCGTGCTCAACGCGGTGGTCGGCACCGCTGCGGTGTTCGGCGGGATGCTCGTGGTCTACAAGACCGGCGCGGTGCGCGTCACGCCGCGGTTCCAGAAGTGGATGATGGGCGCCCTGATCGGCGTCGTCGGCCTGATGCTGGTCAACCTCGTCGCGAGCTTCTTCATCGACGGCGGCCTCGGGCTCCGCGACGGCAGTCCGCTGGCGATCATCTTCAGCCTGGTCTGCATCGGTGTCGCGGCGTTCAGCTTCCTGATGGACTTCGACGCCGCCGACAAGGCCATCCGCGCCGGCGCACCGGAGAAGTTCGCCTGGTACACCGCCTTCGGTCTCACGGTCACCCTGGTCTGGCTGTACCTGGAGATGCTGCGGCTGCTGTCCTACTTCCAAGGGGAGTAGCACCCACCCGACGACGGGGCCCGGATCCGCACCGCGAATCCGGGCCCCGTCGCCTGTCAATGACCTTCCCGGCACGGTTCACCCAGCGCCAGCGGAGTCGCACCGCCATATGGAGCCATGTGGCAGTGGGCGGACCCGCAGGACTGCGACATGGAGCCATGTGGCAGTAATGCTTGTTGGCGGCCTGCTTCGTCCGATCAGCCAGTTCCTGGAGGTATCCGGTGCGCTACGCCGAGCACATCGTCGACACNATCGGCGACACGCCGCTGGTGCGGCTGAACNNGGTGNCCGAGGGNCTCGCTCCCCTCGTGCTGGCGAAGGTGGAGTACTTCAACCCCGGCGGGAGCGTCAAGGACCGCATCGCGCTGCGCATGGTGGAGGCAGCCGAGTGCTCCGGGGNGCTGCGTCCCGGCGGCACGATCGTCGAGCCGACCTCGGGCAACACCGGAGTCGGCCTCGCCCTGGTGGCGCAGCGCAAGGGCTACCGGTGCGTGTTCGTGTGCCCGGACAAGGTCAGCGAGGACAAGCGCAACGTGCTGCGCGCCTACGGGGCCGAGGTGGTGGTGTCCCCGACCGCGGTGCCCCCGGATCACCCGGAGAGCTACTACAAGGTGTCCGACCGGCTGGCCACCGAGATCGAGAACGCCTGGAAGCCCGACCAGTACGCGAATCAGGAGAACCCCGAGTCGCACTACCGCTCCACCGGCCCGGAGCTCTGGGAGCAGACCGACGGGCGGATCACGCACTTCGTGGCCGGTATCGGCACCGGTGGCACGGTCTCCGGCACCGGCCGCTATCTCAAGGATGTCTCCGGTGGTCGGGTCCGTGTCGTGGGTGCCGACCCGGAGGACTCCGTCTACTCCGGCGGTACCGGGCGTCCGTACCTGGTGGAGGGGGTCGGGGAGGACTTCTGGCCGACCACCTACGACCGCGACATCTGTGACGAGATCATCGCCGTCTCCGACGCGGAATCCTTTGCGCTCACCCGGCGCCTGGCCCGCGAGGAGGGTCTGCTCGTCGGGGGGTCGTGCGGGATGGCGGTCGGTGCGGCCCTGCGGGTGGCGGCGTCGATCGGTGGCGCTGCCGCCCGCGAGGCCGTGATCGTGGTGCTGCTCCCCGACGGAGGTCGCGGGTATCTCGGCAAGGTGTTCAACGACTCGTGGATGGCCTCCTACGGGTTCCTGCCGCCGGACTCCTCCGGCGCCACCGTCAGCGACGTGCTGCGCCGCAAGGACGGCAACCTGCCCGAGCTCGTGCACACGCACCCGGCGGAGTCGGTGGCGGAGGCCGTCACCATCCTGCGCGAGTTCGGGGTGTCGCAGATGCCCGTGGTCGCCGCCGAGCCTCCCGTCATGGCGGCCGAGGTGACGGGCGCGGTCAACGAGCGCGACCTGCTCGATGCGCTGTTCACCGGAACGGCCTCGCTGGCCGACCGCGTGGAGCAGCACATGTCACCGCCGCTGCCCACCATCGGGGGAAGCGAGCCGGTCTCCGCGGCGATGACGGCGCTGGCCGCGGGCGACGGGGCATTGGTGCTGATCGACGGCAAGCCCGCGGGGGTCGTTACCCGGCAAGACGTGCTCGGCTTCCTCGCCGGACGGTGACCGTAGGGGGGCCCTTAGTGGTATCCCTGATCCGCTAGCTAGCGTGTGCCGCCACGATGTCGCACGCCCGTCTGACGAGGGGGCCGGACAGAGATGACAGCACCGCAGCCGCCGCAGCATGACGACCCTGACCGCGAGCGGGGTTCCACGGAGCATGCCGACGACGTGCCGAACCCGGATCGGACCCAGATCGTGTCGCCAGGACCTGCCACCGGGTCGTCCCGCCCTCAGGACCGCTATCCCGATCCCACCTCGTCCTCCGGCGGGTACTCCGATCCGACGGGGTCCTCGCCCGACGTCACCCAGGTGGTCCCGCAGGTGGGTGCGCAGCGGCCGCACGGCGCGCGCTCCGGTCGATTCCCTGCGCCGCAGGGCCCACCCTCGCAGGGCCCACCCTCGGGCAAGTTCCCGCCGCCGCAGGGCACCGGGCAGCAGAGCTGGGGCCAACGGCCGCAGGACCGGTCCGGCTACGGACAGCAGTCCCAGCAGACCCCTGGCCAGCACGCGTACGGCCAGCAGCCGTACGGCCAGCAGGGTTACCCGCAGACCGGCTACGGCCAGCAGGGTTACCCGCAGACCGGCTACGGCCAGCAGGGTTACCCGCAGACCGGCTACNGCCAGCAGCCCGGGTACGGCGCACAGCAGGGCAGCCGGCAGCCGCAGGGTTACGGCCCGCAGCAGGATTACGGTGCCGCCCCGCAGCAGCAGTGGGCCGACCCCTACGCGCAGCAGCAGTACGGCTTCCCCCTCGTGCCGTCCAACCTGGCGAATTGGGGTTCCCGTGCGCTGAGCTACCTGATCGACGTCTTCGCGCCGCTGTTCGCTGTGGTCATCGTCGCCGTCGTCGCCTTCGCCATCAGCGAGACGGTCGGGGTCGTCGTGTACATCCTCGGGCTCTTCGGTCTTGTCGTGTTCGTGATCTGGAACTCCGGATACAAACAGGGGACGACGGGGCAGAGCATCGGCAAGGGCGTCGCGGGCATCCGCCTCGTCGGCGAGCGGACGGGTCAGCCGATCGGCTTCGGTCCGGCGTTCATGCGGCAGTTCGCCCACATTTTCGACAACTACTCGTTGGGCCTCGGCTATCTATGGCCGATCTGGGATGAGCGGAAGCAGACGTTCGCGGACAAGCTGATGCATACCGTCGTGGTGTACACCGATCGCTGACGCCGGCCTCGCGGTCCGTAGGCTGGCGTGATGAGTGGCTTCTCCACCCGCGCCATCCACGCCGGACAGACCCCCGATCCGACGACGGGCTCGGTGATCGTGCCGATCCACGCCACCTCCACCTACGCGCAGGACGGGGTGGGCGGGCTGCGCGACGGCTTCGAGTACTCGCGCACCGGCAACCCCACCCGTACCGCGCTGGAGACCTGCCTCGCCGCGCTCGAGGGCGGCCGGCACGGGCGTGCGTTCGCCTCCGGGATGGCCGCCACCGACGCGGTGCTGCGGGCCACCTGCCGCCCCGGTGACCACGTCGTCCTCCCGAACGACGCCTACGGCGGCACCTTCCGCCTCATCGACAAGGTCTTTCGCCACTGGGGCCTCGAGCACACCCCGGTGCCGCTCGAGGACATCGACGCGGTGCGTGCCGCGCTGCGCCCCACGACCCGGCTCGTCTGGTGCGAGACGCCGACCAACCCGCTGCTGAACATCGCTGACATCGCCGCGCTGGCCGAGGTGGCGCACGAGGGCGGCGCTCGGCTCGTCGTCGACAACACCTTCGCCTCGCCCTACCTGCAGGCCCCGCTCTCACTCGGTGCTGACCTCGCGCTGCACTCCACCACGAAGTACCTGGGCGGGCACTCCGACGTGGTGGGCGGAGCGGTGGTCACGGACGACGGCGCGTTGGATGAGCAAGTGGGGTTCCTGCAGAACGGGGCGGGCGCGGTACCCGGGCCGTTCGACGCGTGGCTCACGCTGCGCGGCGTCAAGACGCTCTCGGTGCGCATGGAGCGCCATTGCGACAACGCCGAGCGGGTGGTCGCCGCGCTCACCGCGCACCCGCAGGTCACCGGTGTGCGCTATCCAGGGCTGCCGGAGCATCCCGGCCACGAGGTGGCGGCCAAGCAGATGCGCCGCTTCGGCGGGATGGTGTCCTTCACCGTCGCAGGCGGCGTCGATGCCGCGTTCGAGGTCTGCAAGCGGACCCGGCTGTTCGTCCTCGCCGAGTCGCTGGGTGGGGTGGANTCGCTGATCGAGCACCCGGGCCGGATGACGCACGCNTCCACCGCAGGCTCACAGCTCGAGGTTCCCGCCGACCTGGTCCGGCTCTCGGTGGGCATCGAGGACGCCGAGGACCTGGTCACGGACCTGCTCGACGCGCTGGNCTGAACCCGACGCGGGNTCAGTCGCCNANNGGTCAGTCATTCAGTGGGACGGCGGCCGGGGCATCCGGAGCAGGCCCCGCGGGCGGTGGGGCGACCGGGAGGTCGGCACTGTCCAGGCACCCTCCGACCAGGTCGACGGCCCCGCCGCGGACCACCCAGCTGCCCGGATCGTCGCAGCCGGCACGGTCGGCCGTCACCGCCGCGGCACCGGCGAGCACCGCGGCCACCGCGACGGTCGCCGCCACCGGCATCCAGCGGGCGCTGCGCGCCATCTCCGACCTCCTGCGGCCCTCGTCCGACTCCATCGAGAGTACCGGGCACCCGCCCGCTCGCGCGGGGCGACGCCGGTGCCTGCAGGCTGGCAGGCTGGCAAGCCATGAAACTGGTCGATATCGAGGACATCCGGGCCGCGCGCGAGTTGCTCGACGGCGTGATCCGCCGGACCCCGGTGGATGCCTCCCGGGTGCTCGAGAAGCGCTGTGAGGTGGACGTGCACCTCAAGTGCGAGAACCTGCAGCGCACCGGTTCGTTCAAGATCCGCGGGGCCTACGTGCGCATCTTCCGGCTGTCGGGCTCCGAGCGCGCCCGCGGTGTCGTTGCGGCCAGCGCCGGTAACCACGCCCAGGGCGTCGCGCTCGCGGCTCGGCTGCTTGGTGCGGCGGCCACGGTGTTCATGCCGATCCGCGCGCCGTTGCCCAAGCTCGCCGCGACACGGGCCTACGGCGCGCAGGTGCACCTGGTCGGAACCGTGCTGGGGGAGTCCCTCCTCGCCGCGCGGGAGTTCGCCGAGGACACCGGTGCGGTGTTCATCCACCCCTTCGACCACCCCGACGTGATAGCCGGGCAGGGCACTCTCGGGCTGGAGCTCCTCGAGCAGCTCCCCGACGTCGGCACCGTGCTGGTGCCGGTCGGCGGGGGCGGGTTGGTCAGCGGGGTCGCCGCGGCGGTCAAGGGTCTCGCGCCCGAGGTCCGGGTGATCGGCGTGCAGGCCGAGCAGGCCGCCGCGTGGCCCGCATCCCTCGCCGCGGGCGGCCCGGTGCGACTGCCGACGACGCAGACCATGGCCGACGGAATCGCGGTCGCCCAGCCCGGCCCGGTGACCTACGCGCACGTCGCCGAGCTCGTCGACGATGTGGTGACGGTGAGCGAGGAGTCGCTCTCCCGGGCCCTGCTGCTGTGCCTGGAGCGGGCGAAGCTCGTGGTCGAACCGGCGGGGGTGGCGGCGGTGGCGGCCGCGCTGGACCGTCCGGGGGAGTTCTCCGCCCGGTGTGCGCGGTGCTCTCCGGCGGCAATGTCGACCCACTGCTGCTGATGCAGGTGATCCAGCACGGCCTCGGTGCGGCCGGACGGTTCCTCGCGCTGCGACTGACCGTGCCGGATCGGCCGGGCGAGCTCGCCGCGTTGCTCGCCCGGGTGGGGGAGCTGGGGGCGAACGTGGTGGACGTGGCGCACTCCCGGATCGGAGATGGCATCGCGCTCGGCGAGGTCCAGGTGGAGCTGAGCTTGGAGACCCGCGGGCCGCGGCACTGCGACAAGCTCATCGAGGAGTTGGGTCAGGTGGGGTACCTCGTCTCACGAAGCCCCTGACCACCAGGTGCGGGCGGACCTGGTGCTCAGCCGCGGAAGGGCTCGGCCCGCACGATCGTGACCGTCATCGAGCCGCCGTTGGGCAGCTCGTACTTGCGGTCCTCCCCCTCGGCGGCGCCGATGATCGCCCTGCCCAGCGGGGAGTTCGGCGAGTACGCCTCGAGGTCGCCGTGGGTGCCCTCCTCGCGGGACCCGAGCAGGAACGTCTCGGTCTCGTCCTCGCCCTCGTAGCGGACGGTGACGACCATGCCGGGCTGCGCGGTGCCCGACTCGGTGGGTGTCTCGCCGACCTTGGCGACGCGCAGCAGCTCCTGGAGCTGACGGATCCGCGCCTCGAGCTGTCCCTGCTCCTCGCGCGCAGCGTGGTAGCCGCCGTTCTCCTTGAGGTCGCCTTCCTCGCGCGCATCGTTGATCTTCGCGGCGATGACCGGACGGTTCGCGACCAGCTCGTCCAGCTCGTGCTTGAGCCGATCGTGGGCTTCCTGGGTCAGCCAGGTCCCCTGCATGGCGCTCACGGTCATCACTCCTCGTCTGCTCCGGCGACTGCCGGTCCAGGGCCGAATATCTGCCCGTCCCGGCACGCGTGCACCCTGGAACGGAAAAAACACGGCCCGCCCTGGGACCGTGCGAACCTCCACCGTAACACGATCTGTGGAGGCGATCCTGAGCTTTCAGCCGCCTCCTGCGCCGCCTGGCACCGCCGCGCCGGAGGGCCGGAGGTAGGCCGGCACCTGCACGGAGCAGCCGTACACGTCACCGGTCACCGGCGGTCGGGAAGTGTGGATCACGGTGCTCAGTACCACTCGGTCCTCCGCGGGCGGCACGTAGACCTCCTTGCGACCAGTCTCGTCACCGTCGAGGGAGCGGGCCCGGACCAGGCACACCCCGGGCCGGGACGGGTCCTTCCGGGTGACCTCGAACCGGATCTCCACCGAGGACTCGTCGCGGAGCGTGAAACCCAGTCGCTGACCGTCGATCGACGGGTCGGCGACGTTCCGGTAGCCCACCACGGCCACGGTGAGGCCGACGAGAAGCGCCATCGCGGTCCCCGCGGCGCCCGCCCATCGGGGTTGCCGGCGTGACGATCCGTAGCGTCCCTCGGGAAGCCCGCGAGTGGTCACGGCGTTGGCACCTCCGTAAGCGGACCTCGAGCACGCACTGTCGGGTCGCCGGGGATGATGGTGTCCGGCACACGACCTCGAGTATCCCCGCCGCCGGCAGGTCGGCGTCGCGGGGAGGAGGGATCAGCGGGCGTCCATGGCGGAGAAGCTGCGGATGATGGCGGTGCACGCGCACCCCGATGACGAGTCCAGCAAGGGCGCGGCCACCATGGCACGGTACGTGGCCGAGGGGCATGACGTGATGGTCGTGAGCTGCACGGGGGGCGAGCGCGGCAGCATCCTCAATCCGTCCTTCGAACCCGCCGACCTCGCGTCGGACCCGGTGGCGATGACGGCCGTGCGGCGTGCGGAGATGGCCCGGGCGGCAGCCATCCTCGGCGTGGCGCACCGGTGGCTCGGGTTCGTCGACTCCGGCCTGCCCGAGGGTGATCCGAAGCCGCCGCTGCCCCAGGGCTGCTTCGCGCTCGAGGACCTGGACACCTGCACCGAGGCCCTGGTGCGGGTGGTGCGCGAGTTCCGCCCCCACGTCATGGTGACCTACGACGAGAACGGCGGGTACCCGCACCCCGACCACATCCGTTGCCACGAGGTGTCCGTCGCGGCCTTCGACGCCGCGGGCGATCCGGACCGCTTCGCCGACGCGGGGGATCCGTGGCAACCGCTCAAGCTCTACTACTCCCACGGCTTCTCCCGCAAGCGCATGCAGCTGTTCCACGACGAGCTGGTCGAGGCCGGTATCGAGTCGCCCTTCACCGAATGGCTCTCGACGTGGGACCCGTCTCGCCCGGACGTCATGGAGCGGGTGACGACCCAGGTGGAGTGCGGGAGCTACTTCCCGGTGCGCGATGACGCGCTGCGTGCCCACGCCACCCAGATCGACCCGTCGAGCCGGTGGTTCGCGGTGCCGCTGAAGACCCAGCGCGAGCTGTGGCCGACCGAGGAGTACGAGCTCGCGCGGTCGC
>JGI24973J35851_1000226_pt1 | contig 10859 bp, 13 predicted proteins | sample AntDryMetagUQ889_FD_35851 | JGI IMG/M metagenome (IMG submission 35851) | reverse complement strand
GACGCCGAGCTCGGGCGCGCGCTGGCCGGAGAGATCCTCACCTCGGTCGAGCCGGGCCGCCACTACAAGATCATGGAGGTGTGCGGCGGGCACACGCACTCCATCTACAAGTTCGGGATCGACGACCTGCTGCCCGCGAACGTCGAGCTCGTGCACGGGCCCGGCTGCCCGGTGTGCGTCATCCCCATGGGCCGCGTCGACGACGGCATCGCAGTCGCGCGCGAGCCGGGCGTGATCCTGACCTGCTTCGGCGACATGATGCGGATCCCGGGCTCCGACGGCTCGTTCCTCGACGCGAAGGCCGAGGGCGCCGACATCCGCATGGTCTACTCGCCGCTCGACGCGCTGCGGATCGCGCGCGAGAACCCCGACCGCGAGGTCGTCTTCTACGCGATCGGCTTCGAGACCACCGCGCCATCGACCGCGCTCACGCTCATGCGCGCCAAGGCCGAGGGGATCCCGAACTTCACGTGCATGTGCTCGCACGTGACGATCGTTCCGCCCCTGCGCGCGCTGCTCGACTCGCCCGACCTGCGCCTCGACGGCTTCATCGGACCCGGGCACGTCTCCACCGTGGTGGGCGCGAGACCGTTCGAGTTCATCCCGTCGAGCTACGGCAAGCCGCTCGTCGTCTCGGGCTTCGAGCCGCTCGACGTGCTGCAGTCGATTCACATGATCCTGCGCCAGCTCTCAGACGACCGCTGCGAGGTCGAGAACCAGTACGGCCGCGTCGTCCCCTACGAGGGCAACACGCGCGCGCTCGAGGTGCTCTCCGAGGTCTTCGAGCTTCGTCCCCACTTCGAGTGGCGCGGCCTCGGCTTCATCTCCCAGAGTGCTCTGAAGCTGTCGGAGGCCTACGCCGACTTCGACGCCGAGCGGCGCTTCGAGGTGCCGGGCGTGCGCGTCGCCGACCCCAAGGCGTGTCAGTGCGGCGAGGTCCTCAAGGGCGTGATCAAGCCGTGGGAGTGCAAGGTGTTCGGCACCGCCTGCACCCCCGAGCGGCCGATCGGCACGTGCATGGTCTCGCCGGAGGGGGCGTGCGCGGCCTACTACAACTACGGACGCTTCGCGCGCGAGCGGGAGGTGGTGTGAGCGTGGGCCCGGAAGGCACGGCCGCGGCGCCGCCGAGCGACCGCGAGGAGCGCATCCTCGGCATCATCGAGACGGCGCGCGCCAAGCGCTCCAAGTTCCGCGACAGCCACATCACCATGTCCCACGGGGCCGGCGGCAAGGCGACCCAGTCGCTNATCGAGGGGCTGCTCGTGCCGGCCTTCGGATCGCAGACGCTGACGACCATGGACGACGCCGGCGCGATCTCCGTCGGCGGGCTCGACCTCGCCATGACCACCGACTCGTTCGTGGTCAAGCCGATCCGCTTTCCTGGCGGGTCGATCGGCGAGCTGGCGGTCAACGGGACGGTCAACGACCTGGCCATGGCCGGGGCGCGACCGCTNGCGCTCAGCNTGTCGCTGATCCTCGAGGAGGGCTTGGCCGCCGAGGACCTCGCGGCCGAGGTCGAGGCGATCGCCCAAGCGGCGCGCGAGGCCGAGGTCGAGATCATCACCGGCGACACCAAGGTCGTCGAGCGCGGCCACGCCGACGCCATGTACGTCTGCACGACGGGGGTCGGCCGCCGCGATCCGCGCGCTCAGCTCTCGCCGAGCGCCCTGCGGCCCGGCGACCGCGTCCTGGTCTCGGGTCCGGTCGGCGAGCACGGCACGGCGATCATGCTCGCCCGCGGCGAGCTCGGCCTCGACGCCGAGATCGAGTCCGACACGCGCTCGCTGTGGCCGCCGTAGACGCCCTGCTCGACGCGGCCGGGCCGTCGCTGCGCTGCCTGCGCGACGCCACGCGCGGAGGGGTGGCCTCGGTGCTCAACGAGCTCGCCCGCGCCTCGGGCGTGGCCATCCTCGTGCGCGAGGCCGACGTGCCGGTTAAGCCCGCGGTCGCCGGCGCCTCCGAGCTGCTCGGCATCGATCCCCTGTACGTGGCCAACGAGGGCAAGCTCGTCGCCTTTGTCGCGCCCGAGGACGCCGACGCCGCGCTCGCCGCGCTGCGGGCCGCGCCCGGCGGCGAGGGGGCGGCCGACATCGGCGAGGTCAAGACGGAGCCACCCGGTATGGTCCTGGTCACGACGGGTTTCGGCGGAAAACGGGTAATGGACCAACTTGTAGGCGATCCGCTCCCGCGGATCTGTTGAGGAGGGGCGTGCACGAGCTTTCGATCGCGGAGTCGGTGGTGCGGGTGGCGACTCGCCATGCGCGCGGCCGGGCGGTCGCGAAGGTCACGCTGCGGGCGGGCCACCTGCGCCAGGTCGTGCCCACGGCGCTCGAGTTCGCTTTCGAGCTCGTGGCGGTCGGCACGGAGGTCGAGGGTGCCGAGCTCGAGATCGAGGAGGTGCCGGCCGCGGGGGTCTGCCGCGAGTGCGGGGTCGAGAGCGAGCTGGACGGCTTTCCGCTGAGCTGCACGGGCTGCGGGGGCCTTAACATCGAGCTGATCCGCGGCGAGGAGCTGCTGGTGGACTCGCTGGAGTTGGAAGAGGAATCAGAACTAGCGTTGGCGACGAGAGGGGCTTGACGATGGAAGCGCACGCACCGGCAGGGGTGGACGAGGTCCACATCCTTTGGACATCGGAGGGGCTGAGCTGCGACGGCGACTCGGTGTCGATCACCGCGGCCTCCCAGCCCGCGATCGAGGAGGTGCTGCTCGGCGCCATCCCCGGCCTGCCCAAGGTCCATCTCCACAACAAGGTCCTGTCGCCCACGCTCGGCGGCGACGAGTTCATGAAGCCGTTCTTCCAGGCGGCCAACGACGAGCTCGACGCGCCGTTCGTGCTCGTGGTCGAGGGATCGATCCCCAACGAGAAGATCAACGGCGAGGGCTACTGGACGTCGATGGGCAACGACCCCGCGACCGGCGAGCCGCTGACCGTCAACTGGTGGATCGACCAGCTCGCGCACAAGGCTTTCTGCGTGGTCGCCATCGGCACCTGCGCGACCTACGGCGGCATCCACGCCATGGCCGGCAACCCGACCGGGGCGATGGGACTCGCCGACTACCTCGGCTGGGACTTCCGCTCCGGCGGCGACCTGCCGATCGTCAACGTGCCCGGCTGTCCCGTTCAGCCTGACAACTTCATGGAGACGCTGACCTGGCTGCTCTACCAGGCGGCCGGGCTCGCCCCGGTGATCCCGCTCGACGAGGCGCTGCGCCCGCAGTGGCTCTTCGGCAAGACCGTGCACGAGGGCTGTGACCGCGCCGGCTACTACGAGCAGGGCGACTTCGCGAAGGACTACAACTCGCCCAAGTGCCAGGTCAAGATCGGCTGCTGGGGGCCGGTGGTCAACTGCAACGTGCCCAAGCGCGGCTGGATGGGCGGGATCGGCGGGTGCCCGAACGTAGGCGGGATCTGCATCGGCTGCACGATGCCGGGCTTCCCCGACAAGTTCATGCCGTTCATGGACGCGCCCCCGGGCGGAAGCGTGTCGAGCGCGATGACCGGGGCCTACGGGGCGATGATCCGCAAGATGCGCGGGATCACCAACCACACCGTGAACAAGAACCGAAGTGGCGTCACAACCGTGACGAACTGACCACCGGCGTCCAGCTGCGCTGGCCTAACTAGAGAAAAGGGGAGACAGCGCTATGGCAATCCAGGAAAGAGTCGAGCCGCAGGCAGGCAACATCGTCGACATGTCGTGGGACCCGATCACCCGCATCGTCGGGAACCTCGGGATCTACACGAAGATCGACTTCAACCAGCGCGAGGTCGTGTCCTGCAAGGCCACGTCGTCGCTGTTCCGCGGCTACAGCGTGTTCATGAAGGGCAAGGACCCGCGCGACGCGGGCTTTATCACGAGCCGCATCTGCGGTATCTGCGGCGACAACCACGCCGTGACCGCGATGTACGCCCAGAACATGGCCTTCGGGGTCAAGCCGCCGCCGCTGGCGGAGTGGATCGTCAACCTCGGCGAGGCCGCCGAGTACATCTTCGACCACACCATCTTCCAGGACAACCTGGTGTTCGTGGACTTCTGCGAGCAGATGGTCAGGGACACCAATCCGGGCGTGATGGACCTGGCCGAGAAGACCGAGGCGCCCGGCGCCGCGGTCCACGGCTACCGCACGATCGCCGACATCATGCGCGCCTTCAACCCGTTCACCGGGGAGATGTACCAGGAGGCGCTCAAGATAAGCCGCGTCACGCGGGAGATGTGCTGCCTCATGGAGGGGCGCCACGTCCACCCCTCGACGATCTACCCCGGTGGGGTCGGCACGGTGGCAACGCCGTCGCTGTTCACCGACTACCTGACGCGTCTGCTGCGCTGCCTCGACTTCATCAAGAAGGGCGTCGCCGTGAACGACGACGTGTTCAACTTCTTCTATGAGGCCCTGCCGGGCTACGAGGAGGTCGGGCGTCGCCGGGTGCTGCTCGGCTGCTGGGGCGCGCTCCAGGACCCCGACGTCGTGACCTACCAGTACTCGAACCTCGAGAACGCCGGCAACGCCATGCACGTCACGCCGGGTGTCATCGTCGACGGGGAGCTCGTGACCACGAGCCTCAAGGACATCAACCTGGGCATACGGATCATGCTCGGCTCCTCCTACTACGACGATTGGACCAACGAGGAGGTCTTCGTCGAGAAGGACCCGCTCGGCAACCCGGTCGACAAGCGTCACCCCTGGAACCAGACGACGATCCCCAAGCCGCAGAAGCGCGACATCGACGGCGGCAACTACTCGTGGGTGATGAGCCCGCGGTGGTTCGACCAGCGCACCGGGGACAACCTGGCGCTCGACACCGGCGGCGGCCCGCTCGCGCGGCTGTGGGCCACGGCCCTGGCCCAGAAGGTCGATGTCGGTTACGTCCAGGCGCGGACCGGCCATAGCGTCGAGATCAACCTGCCGGCGACGCCGGCAACGCCCGAGACCAAGCTCGAGTGGACGATCCCCAAGTGGTCGAACGCGCTCGAGCGCAACCGCGCGCGGATGTACTTCACGGCGTACGCGGCGGCAGCGGCCTTCCACTTCCTCGAAAGGGCAATGGAGGAGGTCCGTGCCGGGCGGACGAAGGTGTTCGAGGACTTCGAGGTCCCGGACGAGTCGATCGGCTGCGGCTTCCACGAGGCGGTGCGGGGCGTGCTCTCCCACCACATGGTCATCCGTGACGGGAAGATCGCCAACTACCACCCCTACCCGCCCACGCCGTGGAACGGGAGCCCGACCGACTCCTTCGGGACGCCCGGGCCGTACGAGGACGCGGTCGGGGGGATGCCGATCTTCGAGGACAACGGGCGCGACACCTTCCGCGGGATCGACATCATGCGGGCGGTTCGGAGCTTCGACCCGTGCCTGCCGTGCGGCGTGCACATGTACCTGGGCAACGGCAAGACGCTCAAGCAGGTCCACTCGCCGATGTTCGGCCAGGCCAACGAGTAGGGGCGGGGGGCTTGGACGACACCGAGGCACGCGACCGGGTNGGGAGGATCGAGGGGCTGCTCGAGGAGATCGAGTCCCTCGCCGACCCGGTCGCCCGTGACCGCGCGACCGAGACCGTGCAGGTGCTGCTCGACCTCTACGGCGAGGGGCTGGCGCGGGTGCTGGCTGCCGTGGGCGAGGAGCGGGCGCGCGCCGCGGCCGACGATGAGCTGGTTGCGCACCTGCTGCTGCTGCACGGGCTCCACCCGGTCCCCGTGGAGGTGCGGGTGCACGAGGCGCTCGAGGAGGTTCGTCCGTACCTCGGTTCGCACGGCGGCAACGTCCAGCTCCTGGGCGTGGAGGAGGGGGTCGTGCGACTTCGCCTCGAGGGCAGCTGCTCGGGGTGCCCCTCCTCGGCGATGACGCTGAAGCTCGCAATCGAGGAGGCGATCTTCAAGGCCGCACCCGATGTCGAGTCCGTGGAGGCCGAGGACGCGGACGCCGGCGCCGAAGCGCCGGCGACCGTCTCGGGCATCCCCCTCCGATCGTCCAGGTCGCCGGCAACGGCGCCGCCGCGAGCCCGGCGAACGGCGACGGCGCCGGCTGGGCGACGGCCGGGGGCCTGCCCGAGCTCTCGAGCGGGGGCAAGGTCATCAAGGACGTCGCCGGCGAGCCGCTGCTGTTCCTGCGTCTCGAGGCGGACTACTTCGCCTATCGTCCTCAGTGCCCGGGTTGCGGGGCGTCGCTCGAGGACGCCGCGCTCGACGCCGCGGAGCTCTCCTGCGCGGAGTGCGACCACGTCTACGACGCCCGCNGNGCNGGGCGNTGCCTCGACCGCCCCCAGCTCCACCTCGAGCCGGTGCCCCTGCTCGTGGGCGACAGCGGGCTGGTCAAGGTCGCGGTCGGCGCGACGGGGAGCTGAGCGCCGTGCCCGCCCAGGCGTCGAGGCTGCGCCGGCTCGCCGGGCGCTCGGCCGAGCAGGCGGCCGCCGCGGCCCAGGACCAGGACGACGGGATCGAGCGCTGCGAGCTCTGCCACGAGCCGATCGCCCCGGAGCACCGCCATCTCGTCGCCGTGGACAGCCGCGAGCTGCTGTGCGCCTGCCGCGCCTGCACGATCCTCTTCGACAGCCGCGCCGCGAGCGCCGGGCGCTACCGCCTCGTGCCCGACCGCCGTCTGCGCCTCGAGGGCTTTCAGCTCGACGACGCGCAGTGGGAGGGGTTGAACATCCCGGTCGATATGGCGTTCTTCTTCCACGCCACGCCGGCCGGTCGCGTCGTCGCCTTCTACCCGAGCCCTGCCGGCGCGACCGAGTCGACGCTCGAGCTCGAGGCCTGGCGCGGTATCGCGACGGCCAATCCGGTCCTGGACGAGCTCGAGAACGACGTCGAGGCGCTGCTCGTCAACCGGGCGGCCGGCACGCGTGGTCACTGGATCGTCCCCATCGACGAGTGCTACTCGCTCGTGGGACTGATGCGCAGCGGCTGGCAAGGGCTGAGCGGCGGAACGAAGGTCTGGAAGGAGCTCGAGAGCTTCTTCGCGGACCTCGAGCGAAGGGCGCGTAGCGCGAGCGCGCGCGGTCAGGCAACACAGGCAAACGCCGCGACGGCGATCGGCGCCGGCGGCAGAGAGGAGGTCGCCCCATGGCGAACCTGAAGATCGGCAGAGCGGACACCAAGCACGAGGCTCCGGCGCACATTTCGGGCATCTCGCAGGGAAACGCGAAAGGCAGCTACGAGAAGCAGGAAGGCCACAAGCCCGATGGACGCTCGACGGCCGAGCGCTCGACAGGCATCAACTCCAAGGCCGCTGCGCCGATCGACCCCCGCATGCCGAACCTCTCGCCGGCCTAGCGGTGGGCGGTCCGCCGGTGATCGGCACAGCGAGCGCTCAGGAGGAGGCCGCCCCGCAGCTCGAGTTCTCGGTTTCGGGCGTCGAGGCCCTTCGGTACGCCGCGACACCGACGCTCGCCTTCGCGCTCGAGGTCGAGAGCGAAGGCGGGCGACCGGTGCGCTCGCTGATGCTCGACGTGCAGCTGCAGATCGCGGCGCGCCGGCGGGGCTACGACGGCGGCGAGCACGAGCGCCTGGCCGAGCTTTTCGGCGATCCCAGCCGCTGGGGTAGTACCCTGCGCACCCTGTTGTGGACTCGAGCCACGACAGTGGTCAGGCCGTTCGCCGGAAAGACCTCGGCCGAACTGGCCATTCCTTGCACCTACGACTTCGAGGTCACCGCGTCGCGCTATCTGGCCGCGCTCGGGGACGATGGTGAGGTACCGCTCGAGCTGCTGTTCAGCGGGACGCTCTTCTACGCGGAGGAGAGCGGCGCGCTGCGGGTGGCGCGGATCGGCTGGGACCGCGAGGCGGAGATCGCCATGCCGGTGCGCGTATGGCGCGAGGCCATGGACAGCCACTTCCCCAACAGCGCGTGGTTGCGCGTGGGCCGCGAGCGCTTCGACCGCCTCGCCACCTACAAGGCCCGCCACGCCCTGGTGAGCTGGGAGGCCGCGTTCGACGCCCTGCTCGATCGGGCCGAGAGCGCAGAGGGCACCGGGTAGCCGTGGACCGGGTTCGCGAGATCGCCGACGCCGTCCTCTACGAGGGCTACGTCCTCTGGCCCTACCGCCGCTCGGCGATGAAGAACCATCAGCGCTGGACCTTCGGCGGCGTGCACCCGCCCGGCTGGAGCGAGTCGCACCCCGACGACGCCGCGACGATGCAGACCGAGGTCCTCGTCGAGGGTGAGCCCGACGCGAAGGTCGCCGTCAGCGTGCGCTTTCTCCACGTCGTCCAGCGCGAGGTCGCCCGGCGCACCGCCGACGGTGAGCTCGAGCTCGTCGACGCGCTGACCGTGGGGGAGGAGCGCCACCTGGCGTGGGACGAGGCGGCCGAGCGCGAGTTCGTCGGGCCGCAGATGCGCCTCGACGCCTTCGTCGAACCCCACGTCTTGAAGATCGACATCCCCGCAGAGCGCCGGGAGGAGCCGCTGCACCACCCCGACGGCGCGCCGGCCGGTGCGCTCGTGCGCTCCTGGGAGCCGCTCGCCGGCAGCATCGAGATCACCGCGCACGGCCTGCGCGAGGGCCTGCACCGGCTGACCGTGCGGATCGAGAACGCGACACCGTGGCGGGGCGCCACGCGCGAGGCGGCGATGCGGCGCACGTTCTGCTCGACCCACACGGTGGTGGAGGCCAGCGGGGCCGAGCTCGTGTCCCTCACCGACCCGCCCGAGGGGCTGCGCGCCGATGCCGAGGCGTGTCGCAACCGCGGCACCTGGCCGGTGCTCGCGGGCGAGGAGGGCGACCGCGGTACCATCCTCTCCTCGCCGATCATCCTCTCCGACTATCCGGAGATCGCGCCCGAGAGCCCGGGCGACCTCTTCGACGGGGGCGAGATCGACGGCATGCTCGTGCTCAACATCCTCGCCCTGACCGACGAGGAGAAGGCCGAGATGCGCGACTCCGACCCCAAGACCCGTGAGATCCTGGAGCGCACCGAGGCGCTCTCGAACGAGGAGCTGATGAGCCTGCACGGCGCGGTGCGCGACCTGAGGGTGGTGCGATGAGCGTTCCCGCCTCCGGTTGGGATGAGGTCGAGGGCCCTCGCCCGCGGATCGCGGCGGTCGCGGGCGTGGAGATCGGGCGCGGCTCGCGCGTCGTCCTGCGCCCGCGCGCCGGTGGCGACATCTTCGACCAGGCCCTGAACGGCAAGGTCGCGATCGTCGACCGCCTCGATCAGAACCTCGAGGGCCACATGTCGGTGGCTGTGGTGATCGAGGACGATCCCGGGCGCGACATGGGCGAGCGCCGCCAGCCCGGTCACCGCTTCTTCTTCTCGCTCGAGGAGGTCGAGCCGCTCGCGGTCGAGGGCGCGCCGGGGCCCGCGCGTACGCGCGTGCTCGTGGCCGGGATCGGCAACGTCTTCCTCGGCGACGACGGCTTCGGGGTCGAGGTGGCCCGCCGCCTCTGCGAGCGTGAGCTGCCCGCCGGCGTCGACGTCGCCGACTTCGGCATCCGCGGCATGGACCTCGTCTACGCACTCGGGGACGACTACGACGCGGCGGTCTTCGTCGACGCCGTCCCCCGGGGGCAGGCGCCCGGGACGCTGTACGTGATCGAACCCGACGTCGACGAGGACGAGCTCAGCCTCGACACGCACGGGATGGACCCGGTCAAGGTCCTGCGGCTCGCCGGCGAGCTGGGACCGGTGCCCGAGCGGCTGCTCGTCGTCGGTTGCGAGCCTCGGACCCGGCTCAGCGGCGACAGCGACGAGGATCTCGTGGGTGAGCTGAGCGAGCCGGTGGCGGCGGCGATCGACGGGGCCGTGGAGCTCGTCGAGTCGCTGGTCGCCGATCTGATCGAGCAGAGTTCAAGCGAAGGAGAGGGGAGAGCATGAGTAAGCTGATCGCACTGCTGGTAATCGGGGGGATAGGCGCCCTCGGGGCGACCCAGGCTCCAGAGCTGAGGCGCTACCTGAACATCCGCAACATGTAAGGAGGCCGGGTTGCATCGGACGAAGGTCAGAGTCGTCGAGGACGCCCTCGACGCCAACAACACGATTGCGCGCGCCAACCGCGACGACTTCGATCGCGAGTCGGTGGCGGTCGTGAACCTCATGAGCGCCCCGGGCGCCGGCAAGACCACGCTGCTCGAGCGCGCGCTCGGCGAGCTCGACGGCGTGCGCGCGGGCGTGCTCGAGGGCGACGTGCAGGGCTCGCTCGACGCGGACCGCCTGGCGCATCTGCACGTGCCGGTCGTGCAGCTCAACACCGACGCTGGCTTCGGCGGCGAGTGTCACCTCGACGCCAACATGGTCCGCTCGGCGCTGCCCGCGCTGCCGCTCGCCGACATCGATCTGCTGGTGATCGAGAACGTCGGCAACCTCGTCTGCCCGGCGGAGTTCCGCGTCGGCGAGGACACGCGGGCGATGGTGGCCTCGGTCGCCGAGGGCGAGGACAAGCCGCTCAAGTACCCGCTCATGTTCCGCGCCTGCGAGCTCGTGGTCGTCAACAAGATCGACCTGCTTCCGCACGTCGACTTCGACATGGACCGCTTCCACTATCACCTCGACGCGGTCAACCCCGGGGTCGAGCGGATGCTGGTGAGCGCGCGCACCGGCGAGGGCGTCGAGGAGTTCCGCGACTGGCTCGTGCGAGCGGGGGCGCGCGCCCCGGCGCCTGCGTGAGGGCGTGACCGGGGTCGAGGCGTCGCCCCGGCTCGCCGACCTGACGCGGGAGCGCACCGAAGCCAACCGCCACTTCTTCGCGGACGAGTCCGAGCGCGTTGCGCGGCTCTGCCACCGCATGGCGGAGCGCTTCGTGCGCGGAGGGAGGCTGCTGGCCTTCGGCGCCACCCCGTCGGCGCTCTCGGACGCGCGGCACGTCGCGGTGGAGTTCGTCCATCCGGTGATCGTGGGCAAGCGCGCGCTGCCGGCGCTGGCGGT
>JGI24973J35851_1000225_pt1 | contig 10860 bp, 10 predicted proteins | sample AntDryMetagUQ889_FD_35851 | JGI IMG/M metagenome (IMG submission 35851) | reverse complement strand
CTGACGGAGCGCTACGCCGAGCGCTCGGGGCTCGACCTCTCGAAGCTCGACTTCTACGTGGCGCTCGGGTACTGGAAGCTGGCGATCATCCTCGAGGGCGTGCACGCGCGCTACGCGCAGGGCGGATACGGGGAGAGCTACGAGGAGATCGAGCATTTCCCACGGATCGTCGAGGCGCTGGCCGACTCCGCGGCGAGGAGCTCCGCCGAGATGGGCTGAGGCGTCCAGGTTTGCCGCTCCGGTCGTAGGGCAGGACCGGGTGACGCGTTCTCCCGACCGGGTGACGAGCGCATGCCCGCAGACCAGCCGAGGGAGACATTTGGTGGAGATCAGGACGGAGCGGGTGACGGACGGCGTGCATCGCGTCGCCGACGGGCTGGTCAACTTCTACGTGCTCGAGGAGAACGGGCGCCTGACGATGGTCGACACCGGATGGCCGCGCAGCGGACCCCGCATCGAGCAGGCGCTCGGTCAGCTCGGGCGCTCGACATCGGACGTCGAGGCGATCGTCCTCACCCACGGCCACCCCGACCACCTGGGGGGCGCCGTCCATGTCCACAACGCGACGGGCGCGCCGATCCACGTCCACCGCGACGAGGTCGCCCGAGCCCGGGGAAAGGCCAAGGGCTCCTCCCCGTTCGCGCTGGTCCCCAGCCTCACCCTCCAGCTATGGCGCCCGGCGGCCACCAGGTTCGTCCTCCAGGCGACCGCACAGGGCTTCCTCACCCCCACGTGGCTCGAGGAGGTCGAGACCTTCGACAGCGACGAGGAGCTCGACGTGCCGGGCCGCCCGAGGGTGCTGGCCACGCCCGGGCACACCCCCGCCCATGTGTCGCTGCATCTCGCCCAGCGCGGCGTGCTGATCTCGGGCGACGCCCTGGTCAACCTCGATCCCATCACCGGCGCGACCGGACCCCGGCTGCCCCACGACGTCGTGAACGCGGACCCGCCGCTGTGCCGTTCGTCGCTCGACGTGATCGCGGCGGCGGACGCGGACACCTTCCTACCGGGTCACGGCGACCCCTGGCGCGGCGGCATGGCCGACGCGGTGGCCCACGCGCGCGAGGCGGACGCCGCCTGAGGCGGCGGGCGGGCTAGCCGCTCGGCGGCTGGTGCAGGCCGAAGCTCGACCCCTGGTCGTCGCGACAGAGCTTGAAGCGACCGAAGCGGGCGATCTTCTCGTCGTCGCCCTCGATGTCCATCTCCTCCACCTGGCCGCCGAGCTCGCGGACGCGGTCGAGCGCCGCGTCGATGCCGTCGACCCGGAGATCGGCGTGGCTGACACCGAGGCCGGGCGAGCGTTCACACCGAGAGCGACGCGCCCGGAGTCGTCGGTGGGCGCGGCGAGCCGAGGAGGCGAATATGGCCGAGGAGAAGAAGGGCAAGCCGCTGATCCACGACGATCAGGGCGTCAAGGACAGCCGCAACCGCGAGGACAAGCACCGCAGGGACAAGCGGCCGAAGCCCGGCCCCCTGACCGGGCCGCTGGACAGCGCTCTGGCCGAGGGCACGATCGAGCCGGACCCCGAGACCCCCTCACGGACGCCGCGCGAGTAACGCGCGCGGCGCTCCGGGGTGCCCCGGGCGCCGCGTGGGCGCAGCCGCGCGGGCGCTAGCGTGATCCGGATCCCGATGGCTCGGAGGCTCGTGCCGGAGAACGTCCAGACCACCGGCCGCGCCAAGGATCCGGGCAAGGTCCTCGTCGTGCTGCTGCTCGCCGGGGTGTCCTTCGCCCTGTCGCAGACGATGGTGGTGCCTGCCCTGCCCGCCTTCAGCGAGGCGTTCGACACCAGCGCGTCGGCCTCCTCGTGGCTGTTGACCGGCTACCTCCTCTCCGCCTCGGTGGCCACTCCGATCGTCGGCAAGCTCGGCGACCTCTACGGCAAGGGCCGCGTCCTCATGATCGTGCTGCTGATCTTCTCGGTCGGCTCCGTGGTCTGCGCCCTCGGCGAGTCGATCGGCGTGGTCATCGCCGGGCGCGTCATCCAGGGCGTCGCCGGGGGCGTCTTCCCGCTCTCGTTCGGGATCGTCCGCGATACCTTCCCGCGCGAGCGGGTGGCGAACGGGCTCGGCCTGCTGAGCGCGATCTTCGGGATCGGAGGCGGCATCGGACTCCCGCTGGGTGGAGTCTTCGTCGACCACCTCGACGTGTCACTCGTCTTCTGGTTCGGCCTCCTCGGGCTGCCCGCGGCGCTGGCCGCGCACCGGCTGATACCGGCTTCGCCCGTCGTCGAGCGAGCGCGGATCGACTGGCTCGGAGCGGTCCTGCTCTCCGCCGCACTGGCGTCCGTGCTGCTCGGCGTGACCGAGGCCAACGCCCTGGGCTGGACCTCCGCTGCGACGCTCGCGCTGCTGATCGGCGGCGCGGCTCTGCTGGCGCTCTGGGGCTGGGTCGAGTCCGTCCGTGAGGAGCCCCTGATCGACTTCCGGGTGCTGCGCGGGCGCACGGTCGCCGCCACCAACCTCACCGCGCTGCTCGTGGGCTTCGCGATGTTCTCGAGCTTCCTCCTGATCCCCCAACTCGCGCAGACGCCCGAGGCGACGGGCTACGGGTTCGGGATGTCGGTGACCGGAGCGGGACTGATCCTCGCCCCCGCGGCGCTCGCGCAGCTCGTCACCGGGCCGCTGGCCGGCCGCTTCGGCACGCGATTCGGCTTCCGCACGGTGCTCGCCACCGGCGGCGCGTGCGTCATGGCATCGTTCGCGTGGCTCGCGCTCGAGCACTCGAGCGTGTGGCACCTCGCTGTGGCCGGCGCCCTCCTCGGAGCCGGGATCTCGCTGGCGCTGGCGTCCATGGCCAACCTCATCGTGGATGCCGTGCGCCAGACCGAGGTCGGCATCGCCACCGGCATCAACACGGTCACGCGGACCGTGGGCGGGGCGTTCGGCTCGGCGGTGGCCACCGCGATCATCACGTCCGAGGCGGCCGCGGGCACGCCCTTCCCGACCGAGGGGGCCTACACCACGGCCTTCGTGGTCGGGGCCGTGGGCGGGCTGCTCGCGCTGTCCGCAGCCCTGCTCATCCCCACCAGGCGGGCGAGCGCCTCGGACTCGGCGGGGATGGGCGAGGTGCCGGCCGCCGCGCCACTTCGGGGCTGAGCCCCGCCGACCTCAGCGGGCGAACCCGATGTCCTGGTAGAGCGTCGACTTGAAGCCGAACGACCCGTAGTTGGCCAGGTTCGACCTCGTCGCGGTGATCGCCGGCCGCTGGTAGAGGACCAGCGAGTGGACCTCTTCCCAGACGAGGCGGTCGGCCTGGTTCAGCATCTCGCGCGCGCGGCCCTTGTCGAGCTGGCCCTGCGCATCCTCCATCAGCCGATCGATCTGCGGTGAGCCCACGCGCGCGTAGTTCTGCTGCACCTGGAGATCGCCCTTGGCGTCCTTCACGGGCATGGCGTAGAGCGACTTCGACGACGCTATCGGGAACGGCGTGCCGACCCACGAGAACGGGGCTATGTCGTAGTTGCCCGGGATCACGTACTTGTCGAAGAAGTCGCCCTCGGGAACCGCCCGGATGTCGAGCGCCACCCCCACGTCGCGCAGCATGGCCTGGGCCAGCTCGGCCTCCTGGCGGCTCGTGGCCACCCCGGTGGGGATCACGAACCGCACCTCGAGCCGGCGGCCCCCCTTGGCGCGGACGCCTCCCGGGCCGGGCCGCCAGCCCGCCCGGTCGAGGGTCTGCCGGGCGCGGGCGGGATCGAACCCTCCGACGTCGCCGGCGTTGTCGCGGTAGCCCTCCTGGGTGTTCACGAAATAGTGGTTGCCCATCGTCCGGGTGGGCCAGTCGAGGCCCACCAGGTCCGCCCGGGTGATCGCATCGCGGTTGACGGCCATCGCGATCGCGCGACGGACGTTCACGTCGCTCAGCACCGGGCTCGTCCCGTTCATGGTGAAGTGGCGGTAGTCGGGCCCGGCCGCCGAGCGCACGGCCCCGCCCGGGACGCCCTGCACGCGCTTGTAGTTGCTCGGGTTCGGCCCGACGTCGGTCAGGTCGATCTCCCCGGATACGAACGCGTTGATGGCCGCGTCGGGTGAGAGCGCCCGGTAGACGATCCGGTCGAGCTTCGCTGGCGGCCCCCACCACTTCGGGTCGCGCACGACGGTGACCGTCTGAGCCGTCTCGTCGATCTCCTCGAGCTTGAACGGCCCCGAGGTGATCGGGATCCTGTTCACGTAGGCCGTGTTGAACCTCTCGGGGTCGCCGTTGACCTCCTTCGGATAGAGCCCCGCGAACACCGACTGCCACTCGCCGAAGGGCTGGGCGAAGGTGACGACGACCTCGAGGTCGTCACGCCCGCGCCTCACGCTCCCCACCCGCTCGTACCCGCTGTTGGACGCGACCTGATAGGCCTCGTCGTTGCCCCGGAGCGCCTTCCACTGGGCCTCGTAGTCGGTCCAGTCGATCTGCCGGCCGTTCGACCACCGCGCCTTGGGGTTCAGCCGGTAGGTGACCACCTGCCGCGGCCTGGTCGAGGTGATCCGCGCGGAGAGCACGTAGTTGCGGTCCTCGGTCACGTTGGCCCGCTCGTCGGTGGTGATCCCTCCGGGCATGAGCCCGCCGAGCACCGCGGTAGCGGGCACGTTCGCGCCGTTCACGTGGCTCGAGTTCCACTGCGTCGGGAGCTCCTCGATCGGCCAGCGCAGGGTTCCGCCGTCGCGAACGCGGTCACGCGGCATCGCGTTGATGTCGACCGGCTCGAGCGCCGCGCCGCCTCCATCGCCGCCACCGGAGTCGGCGCAGCCTCCGACCAGCAGCGCGATAAGTGCCGCCAGCACGACCGCGAGCGCTCGTACGCGGCCTCCAAGGGCGTTCAACTCTCGATACTCCCGTTCGGCCCGCACGTCGCGCGCGTCAAACTACCGCCAATCGCTCCGCGTAGTGGCAGGCGGCCTCCTGGCCGGGGCCCACGGCGCGCAGCTCGGGCTCCTCCTCTAGGCACCGGCGGCGGCGCTCGGCGTCGAGCGCGGCGAACTTCGGGCACCGGGTGTGGAAGCGGCAGCCGCCCGGCACCTCAGCCGGGCTCGGCAGGTCGCCGGGCAGCAGGATCCGCGCGCGGGTACGCTCCTTGCGCGGGTCGGGCACGGGGATGGCGGAGAGCAGCGCCTGCGTGTAGGGGTGGGCCGGCCCGCCGTAGAGGCGATCCACATCCCCGACCTCGACGAGCCTTCCGAGGTACATCACCGCGACCCGGTCGGAGACGTGCCGCACTACCGACAGGTCGTGGGCCACGAACAGGTAGGAGAGGCCGAGGCGCTCCCGCAGCTCCTCCAGCAGGTTGACCACGCCGGCGCGGATCGAGACGTCGAGGGCGGAGACCGGCTCGTCGAGCACCACCAGCTTCGGCTCGAGCGCCAGCGCCCGGGCGATCGCGATGCGCTGGCGCTGGCCCCCGGAGAAGTGCTGGGGGTAGCGGGAGAGGTGCTGGTGCTCGAGGCCGACGAGGCGGACCAGCTCCCGCACCCGCTCCTCGACGCGCTCCCGCGCCACCCCGTGGGTGCGCAGCGGCTCGGCCAGCACGTCGCTCACCGGGAGGCGTGGATCGAGCGAGGCGAGCGGGTCCTGGAAGACCACCTGCACCTCGCGGCGCAGCGCCCGGCGCTCGCGGGCGTCAAGCTCGGCGGTGTCGCGGCCGAGCACCACCACGCGGCCGCCCTGCGGGCGCGTGAGCTCGAGGATCTCGAGCAGGGCGGTGGTCTTGCCGCAGCCGGACTCGCCGACCAGGCCGAGGGTCTCGCCCTCCCCCACGGTCAGGGAGATGCCGTCCACCGCGCGGACGGTGCCCACCTGACGCTTGAACACCGCGCCTCGCAGCAGCGGGTGGTGCTTCACGAGGTCCTCGGTGCGAAGCACCTGGGGCCGCCCGTTGCGCCTCTCCGCACCCGGCGCCGGCGCGCTCGAGCGCACCTCGTAGACCTCCTCCGGCGCGAGCCCGCCCGCCTCGATCTCGGCGGCGCGGTGGCAGGCCGCGAGCTGCGGACGACCGCCCACCGCGGCCAGGGCCGGCTCCTCCTCGTGGCAGCGCTCGAAGACGAGCGGACACCGCGGAGCGAAGGGGCACCCGGGAGGCAGATGCGCCGGCGAGGGCGGCGCGCCCTCGATGGGCACGAGCGGGCGACGGCCGGACTCGTCCACCCGCGGGATCGAGCCGAGGAGGCCCATGGTGTAGGGCATCCGCGGGCGCTCGTAGACGTCGTCGACGCCACCCTGCTCCACCAGGCGGCCCGCGTACATCACCGCGACCCGGTCGGCGAAGCCGGCCACCACCCCGAGGTCGTGGGTGATCACGATCATGGCCGCCCCGGTGGCCTCCCGGGCGGTGCGCAGCACCTCGAGCACCTGGGCCTGGATCGTCACGTCCAGCGCCGTGGTGGGCTCGTCGGCAATCAGCACGTCGGGGTCGTTGGCGATGGCCATGGCGATCATCACCCGCTGGCGCATGCCCCCGGAAAGCTCGTGGGGGAAGGCACCGGCGCGCTCGCGGGCGCCCGCGATGCCCACGAGCTCGAGCAGCTCGACGGCGCGGCTTCGGGCCTCGTCCCGGGAGAGGCGGTTGTGGGCCTGCACCGCCTCGGCCACCTGCTGGCCGATCCGGTAGACCGGGGTGAGCGCCGACAGCGGATCCTGGAACACCATCGCGATCCGCCGGCCACGGAGGCGCGACAGCGCACGGTCCTCGAGCCCGATGAGCTCCTCGCCGTCCAGGCGCACCGAACCCTCGACGCGCGCACCGGCAGGCAGCAGACCCATCACCGCCAGCGCGGCGGCGGACTTCCCCGAGCCGGACTCGCCGACGATCCCGAGCACCTCCCCCCGGGCGAGGTCGTAGTCCACGTCGCGCACGGCCCGAACGTCTCCCGTGCGGTCCGGGAACGTCACCGACAGGCCCCGCACGGCGACCAGGGGATCGGCCGCCGGCGTCACGCTCCGGAGGTGGGATCGAGCGCGTCGCGCAGGCCGTCGCCCACGAGGTTCACCGAGAGCACGATCAGCACGAGCAGCCCGGCGGCGAAGCCGAACAGCCACGGAAAGGTGACCGCTGAGGTGGTGCCGTCGGCGATCAGCGTGCCGAGCGACACGTCCGGTGGCTGCACGCCGAAGCCGAAGTAGGAGAGGCCGGTCTCGGCGATGATCGCCGCGCTCACGTTGAGCGTCGCGTCGATGATGAGCAGCGACGAGATGTTCGGGAGGATGTGCCGGAAGATGATCCGCGGGCCCGACAGCCCCATGTAGCGGGCGGCGAGCACGTACTCGCGCTCACGGAGGGAGATCGTCATCCCGCGCACGATCCGGGCGGTGACCATCCACAGGAATGCGGCGAGCAGCACCACGAACAGCAGCCACGTGCGCCCGCGGAAGAGCGGCGAGAGGATGGCCACGAGCAGGAAGGCCGGGAGCACGAGCAGAAGCTCGACCATCCACATCAGCGTGCGGTCGACCCATCCCCCGAAGTAGCCCGCGAACGAGCCGACGATCGCGGCCAGGCCGGTCGAGAAGAGCGCCACGAGCAGGCCGATGATCAGCGACTTCTGCATGCCGCGGACGGTGAGCGCGTAGACGTCGCCGCCGGTCTGCGTCGTGCCGAACCAGTGGTCGGCCGACGGACCGCTCAGGAAGGCGGCGTAGTCCTTGTCGGTGTAGGTCCACGGCGTCAGGTAGGGCCCGACGAACGCGAGCACGAAGAGCCCGGCCAGGACCACGAGCCCGGCGAGCGCCAGGCGCCGTCCTAGGAACCGGCGCAGCACGACGCCCCACCGGGAGGGCACGCGCGTCTCGTCGAGCGGGGGGCCGCCGCCGGGGCGCTGGTCGGCCAGGCGGCCGATGACCTGCTCGGTGGGCACCGACACGGGTCAGGCCCCCACCCGGATGCGGGGATCGAGCACGGCGTAGGCGAGGTCCGACAAGAGGCCCGCGAAGAGCACGAGCACGGCGGCGAAGCACGAGACCGCGGCCACGGCGTTGACGTCGTTGCGCCGCACCGACTCGATGAACCACTCGCCCATCCCGTGCCATCCGAAGATCGTCTCTATGAAGGTGGCCCCGATGAGCAGCAGGCCGAAGTTGTAGGCGAAGAAGGTGGCCGAGGGAATGAGCGCGGTGCGCAGCGCGTGCTTGAGGAGGGCCGTGCGCCGGCGCAGGCCCTTGGCCTGCGCGGTGCGGACGAAGTCCGAGCCGAGCACGTCGAGCATCGCGTTGCGCTGGTAGCGGGAGAAGATCGCGATCTGGGCGAGCACCAGGGTGAGCGTGGGCAGCACGAGGTGCTGGANGCGGTCCACGGCNAGCGTCCAGAACCCTCCCTCGAGCCCCGGCGTGAACTCGCCGGTGTACTCGAAGACGCTCACGCCCGTCGCGTCGTTCACGCCCACCGCGACGATCTCGAGCANCACGGCGAGCACGAACACCGGCGTCGAGAGGATGACGAACGAGGCGAAGGTGATCGCATGGTCGCTGAAGCGGTGCTGGCGGACCGCCCCCCACGCCCCCACCAGGACGCCGAGGACCGAGCCGAGGATCGTGGCGATGATCAGCAGTCGCAGGCTCACCCCGATCCTGCGGGCCATCTCGGCGTTCACCGAGGTCCCGTCCCAGGACTCGCCGAAGTCGAGACGTACGAGGCCGGTCGCCCACGCGCCGTAGCGCTCGATGATCGGCGTCCTGTCGTTCAGGTTGCGGGCCTCGAGCTCTCGCTCGACGACCGCGGCGGGCGGCGGCGGGTTACGTCCCTCGAAGTTGGACCGCGGGGAGAGGCTGGCCGCGGCCAGCACATACGCGAGGCTGGCCGCGATGGCCACCAGCACGATGGAGCTCGCCAACCGGCGCAGAAGGAACTTGGCCATGCGGTGGCAGGGTGGATAGCAGTCGGGCGGGCGGCGCGCGGCTGGAGGGCGACACGCGGGCAGGTGCTGTACCTTTGGTACTACACTCACCCCCGAGATGCCGACCCGGCGACCGCGCCACACCATCACCGAGACCCCGCCTGTGGAGCAGGCCCTCCGACGGCTGCGCTCCGCGCGCCCCCACGAGCGGATCGACCTCAAGGAGCTGGTGATCCTCGGCGCCGACGAGAAGGCCGCTAGGGGGGAGGGAGAGGGAGACCCGTCGGACCGTCGGAGGGCACTGATCGAGGAGTTCCTCCACCTCCGCGCCGACGACCGTCTGGACGCCACCGAGGGCCTTGCCCTGCATGAGAGCGGGTGGGTCCGGCAGGCATGACCGGCTACGGCGGCCCCGTGCTCCTCGACATGTCGGCGTGGGCGCGAGTTCTCCTCGATCGGGTCGAGGCGGGCGACCGGGCACGGTTCGAAGAAGCGGTGCGCGCGGACGAGATCCTCACTTGCGAGCCGTTCCTGCTCGAGGCCCTCTACTCCGCTCGCGACGGCGGCGAGTACGGCCGGTTGGAGGAGCGGCTCGGGGCGCTACCCGGGGTCGCGGGCGGCCCCTCGCCCCTCCCCTTGGCGCTCGATACCCAGGCCGAGCTCGCCCGGTCGCGCTCGGTCTCCCATCGCGTCAAGCCCGTCGACCTGCTGTTGGCCGCCATCGCTCACGAGCACGCGCTCGGAATCCTGCACTACGACCGCGACTACGACACGATCTCCGAGCACACCCGCCTGAGGGTCCGAAGCGTCTGGATCGCGCGGCGCGGGAGCCTCGCCTGACTACTCCGTGCCCCCGAGCAGCAGGTCCACGGGATCGAGGTACCACGGCGCCTCGGGCCCGTCGACCCGCTCGAGCCATGACGTCGCGTCGCTTCGGCCCATCTCGATCAGGCTGTCGACGAACTCGCGCTCGAAGAACAGATAGGAGAGGAGCTCCCCATGGGAGTGGCCCGCCCCGCCGAGCAGGCGGGTGAGAAGGGCGAAGTCCGGCGAGCGAAGGCCCTTGAGGCCCCCGTAGCGGTCGCGGAACACCTCGGTGGCGCAGCGGCCGAGCGCGCCGCGCGAGGAGGGCGCCACGAACATGTACGGGATCGGCCGGTAGGGCCGCTTGCCGCGAGCCTCCTGGTATCGGTCGACGCCGGAGGAGCCTCCGCCGTCGACGGCNAGCAGGTTGATCTTCCCGAGCATGCGCACGTCGTGCATGAGCGGGTCGACGAGGGTGGCCTGGAGCAGCTCGACGGCGCCCTCCGAGAAGTCGGGCGCGTCCTCGGGCTCGTCGGCGGGGGCGACGCGGCTGCGCTCGATCGAGTCGGTGGCGAGCAGGACGAGTCGATCGGCGTCGAGGTCGAGCACGGGCTTGATCGGCGTGTTGAGCCGCGTGCCGCCGTCGAAGTACCAGCCCCGCGCCCGCGCGGGCGAGTCGATCCTCACGGCGGGAAAGAAGGTGGGGATCGCAGCCGAGGCGCGCACGTGGACGTTGGCGATCCGCACCGGCTCGTAGTCGATCCCGTANGAGCTGAAGAGCTCCTTCCGGGTGCGACCCTCGACGAAGACCGTGCTCCTCGCGCTGGCCACCGAGGTGGTCACGACCGCGAGCGCCTCCACCGCCCCGCTGCGCACGTTGCGGTGGAGCGCTCGCCAGTCGACCCAGTTGTCGAGCGTGCCCTCGAGAGGAGCGGGATCGAGCAGGCCCAGCAGGCGCATCCCGGGGACCCCCAGCACCTCCCCGCCGTAGCGGAGCACGGTGGAGGGACCGCCGCGGCGGATGATCGACCGGATGACCTCGCCCTTCCCGACCTGCCGCCAGCGCTCGAGGAGCCCGGACACCGCATCCTCGGCGTCGAGGTGGCCCACCGAGGCCAGGTACACCGCGGTCATAGCGCCGACGCTCGTGCCCACCAGCAGCCTCGGGCGCTCCCCGCGCGCCTCGAGGTGGGGCAGGAGCACGGAGACCGCACCGGCCTCGTAGGCGCCTCGCGCGCCACC
>JGI24973J35851_1000223_pt1 | contig 10907 bp, 14 predicted proteins | sample AntDryMetagUQ889_FD_35851 | JGI IMG/M metagenome (IMG submission 35851) | reverse complement strand
CTCTAGCCCGAGTTTCCGGGATAAGTTGATCTTGAGGTGTGTTTTCGCAGGTCAACTATCATGTGGATCTTGGTTGGGTGTATTACCTAACGGGTGCCCAGCGGTGGAGCTGGAAGATGTTGAAGAGGTGTTGCTGGAGCTGGTCGGTGTCGGTGATCATACGGCGGGCTTTGGGTCGGCCGCGGGTGCCGGGGTAGAGCAGGACGGTTTCTTCGATGCCGGCGAGCGCGTCGAGCAGGGCACGTACGGACAGGTCGATGCCGTGCTGGTGGGCGTGGCGGCGCATGAGGTGGGCGATCATCAGGGCCAGCACGCAGTAGAAGACGTGGACGCGGATGTGGGCGTCGGTGAAGTGGTGCATCGGGGAGAAGGACACGACGTGGGGGTCTTTCATCTGGCGGAAGCCGAATTCGGCGTCGCTTTGGGATCGGTATCCGGCGATGACATCAGCGGTGGTCCAGTCGTGGTGGTCGGTGATCAGGATCCGTTTGCCGAAGATCTTGTCTTCGAGCTGGCTGCGGGCTGCTGGGTCGATGGTCCAGCTCAGCCGGAAGGTGGCGGGCGTGTCGCCGGTGAGGGTGTAGGTGGCGATCTCGCGTAGGTACTGTTTGTTCACGATCTTGTCGAGGGCGGCCTCGAGCTGGGCTCGGGTGCGTCGGGCTCGGCCGCGGGCGAGGGTGTCGGCGATCTGGGTCAGCTCGCGGTGCGCCGTGGCCAGGGTTTGGGTCAGGCCGCGGGATTGGCCGGCGTGCAGCTCGGCGGAGTGGGTGAGCACGCCGCGGTGGGTGCGTCCCAGCGCGGTGACGCTGACTTCGCTGGCGTGCAGGCCTTCGAACCGGTCGATGGACTGATAGCGCGCCAGCGGGATGGCCAGCAGGTCGGACTGATCCGACGGCGGCACCGAGCCGACGTAGCTCAGGCCGAGGCCGCTCAGCGCGGCGAAGTTGGCCTCGGAGTTCTGCCCGGCGTCGAACACCACGGTCAACTGGCTGGTGTCGCCGCCGAGGCAGCGGTGCCGCCGCGCCAACTCGTCGATCATGGTTGCGAACTGGGACACGTCGTTGTTGTTGCCCGGGTAGGCGTGCGAGAGCAGCGGCACCCCACCGTCACGGGTGATCACCAGGCCGAGACCGACCAGGCGCAGGTCGAAGCGTTTCTGCTTGGCTTTCCCGCGTTGNGCGATCGGCGCTTTGGTGTTGGTCGAGTCGATGAACGTGGCGAAGTTGGTCATGTCCAACGCCAGTGAGGACACATCGAGGGCGAACACCTCGATCATCCGCTGCGCGATGCGTGCTTCGATCTGCGCCAGCGCCGCGGCATCCAGGACGTGCATGGCGTCNNAGAACCGGCGGTGGTCCAACGCCGCGGCCCGGATCGTGAGCAGGTGCTCCCCCGCGGTGGTGGCCCACCAGGAGGCGAACGCGCGTTTGGAACACGGATCGACCACCCGATTGATCGCCGCTAACGCGAGGTAGGTGCCCACCGACGCGCCCGCATCCGAGCGNCGGCCCCCGACCACCGCATCGACGATCTCCACCACTCCCAGCTTGTCGATCACCCACCAGGTCGCCGCGAGATCCCCGAACGCCAGGTGCTTCGAGCGGGCCGGCATNGCCGTCCCCCCGGCCACCGCCGCCGCGACGTCCTCGGCGGTGCCCAGGTACTTCTGCTCCACGATCCGCGGCTTGCCCCCCACCCGCGCCGACACCGCCAGGTAGTAGTAGATCTTCCCATTGATCTTCTTGCTGATCACCGACGCCACAACTTTTAGGTAATACGCATCCCTGCCACAAGTCAACCACCGTCAGGGCGTGTCGCCGCAGGTCAGCGGCTATGAGCCAGTGTCCACCCAGACTCAAGATCGACTTAGCCCGGAAAGTCGGGCCTAGCCATCGGTCGCCGAGGACGAGGCCGCCGACCCGCGCGACCGGACCTTCGCCCGGTGGCTGGACGACGTCGAGAAGGTGGTCTTCTCATCGAGCCTGAAGGACGCGGAATGGAGCAATACCCGGATCGTCGACGAGGACGCGGCGACCGTGATCAAAGGCCTGCGCCAGGAGGAGGGCGGCGACATCTTGGTCCTTGCCAGCGGCAGCGTGATCAAGGCCCTCCTTGACGCTGACGAGGTCGACCGGCTCAGCATCAACCTCTGCCCGGAGCTGGTGGGCGGCGGGGTGCGGCTCTTCGAGGACGGCATCCCGGCGAGCTCGTGGACGCTCAACGACATGGCCACCAGCGAGAGCGGCGCGGTGTGGATGTACTACGACCGCGTGCACCAGGGCAGCTGAGTCGGACGGTGCCGCTGCCAGCAACGTTGCGGGGAGGAGGTGTACATGCCGCGGCTCGGTGGCATGTACGGACCGGATGTCGCGTCCTCGGGGTGGACAAGTGCGACGTCGCGGACGTCGAGGCGCTCCGTGCGGCGGACGTGGTCGTCCTCGGTGCACCGTAGGACGCGGGCACGTCCTACCCGGCTGGTGCGAGGTTCGGGCCGCAGGGCATGCCACCCGACGCTAGCCGAGTTCGCGCCGCACCCGGCGACGTCGCCGGTCCGCCCGGTGCCCGCACACCGCGAGCAGCACCCCGAGCGGGTGGGGCCGGTCGGTGACCGCGTGCCCGTGGACGTCCAGCGGGGACAGCGCCACCGGGGGCGGCGGACCGGTCACCACTGTGAGACGCCCGAATCGGCCAGGACAGGTTGGTACCGAACCGTCCGTCTCACGACGACGCGCCAACCCCCAGCGCAGCGAGGAGTCGACCATGTCCACCACGTCGCAGACTCACAGCGCGATGCCCGTGACGCCGACCGCCCGCCGGCCGTCTTGGCCCTCATCGGCGTGATCGTCTTCGTCGTTTCTACGTCGCCATCGACGTCGTCCACGATGCCGTGTCCATGGGGGACCGGCCGTTGCCCAACGACCCCGACGTGGTCTACCAGTACCTGACGAACGACACCGCTGCGGTGGCAGCGAACGCAGGCATCCTCTTCGTGCTGGCCGCCCGGTGGGCCTTGCCACTCACCGGACTGCAGGGGCTGCGGGGTCAGCGATTCGGCCTGCTCGCGGTTGCCGCGCTGACCTGTCGGTCGCGCTGAGCGTGGTGCTGGCTGGCGTGTCCTGGCGGTGGTGGCGGCGGTCCCGGCGCTGCTGGTCCTGCTACTGGTCGGTGTAGTGGGCTTCGGCCTGGACACCAGCTTCCCCACGAGCCCGGCCGTGGTCACGGCCAGCCACGGCCACATCTTCGGGATCTTCGAGACGAAAGGCTGGCACAACCTCGCCGCGACCGGGTTCGGGGACCTACTCCCTCCGACGTAGACCGAGATCAGCTCCTGAGCGGATGAGGAGCACGCCCCAGGTGGCCGACCATGGGCGGCAATCAGGATCCGACCACGCGAGGAGTCCGGCGATGACAACGACGACAGCCCGTGCGGGTCGCAGGCTCAGCGGCCGCACGCGCAGGTCCTTCCTGGTGCTGCACATCCTCTCCGGTGCGGCGTGGTTCGGCATCGACCTCGCGCTCGGCATCCTGGTGGTCGCCGCCCTGGTGACCGACGACCCGCAGACCGCGGGAACGGCGCTGCAGGCGGTCGAGCTGTTCGCGATCTGGCCGATGTTCGGCGCCAGCCTGGTGTGCCTTGCCTCGGGCGTGGTGCTGGGGCTGGGCAGCAAGTACGGGCTGCTGCGGTACTGGTGGGTCACGGTGAAGCTGGCGATCAACGTGCTCATGTCCACGCTGATCGTCGTCGCGCTACGGCCCGGCATCAGTGAGGCAGCGAGCATCGGTGAGCGACTGATGGCTGGTGACGACACCGCAGCGGTGCCCACCGGCCTGCTGTTCCCCGTGGTGGTCGCGCCCACTCTGCTGCTCACCGCCTACCTGCTGTCGGTGTTCAAGCCGTGGGGCCGGATCGGGGGTCGCACGCGGCGGGATGCGGCAACCCCCGGCGACCCTCGCGCCGCTCGCAGCTTGATCGGAGCCTGATTCAACGTCGCGGTTTACATCCGAGGTGCAGTGGCACAGAGTGCAGGGACCGCGAACCAGCGATCAGGAGGTGCGATGACCGGTGAGGAGATCGTGCTCGGCCCCCTGCCGAAGGGCATCACGCTCGCGAAGGAGGGGATGCACAAGAAGGTGTGGAACGTGCTCGGGCACACCTACACCATGAAGGCGGCCAGCGCGTCGAGCTTCGCCTTCGAGACGTTCGACCCGCCAGGAACCGGGGTGCCGCCGCATGTGCATCCGACCCAGGACGAGCACATCTACGTTCTCGAGGGGATGTTCACCCTCTACCTCGACGGGCGGTGGGAGACCGCGGGCCCCGGCGACACCGTGCGGATGCCGAGGAACCTCCCGCACGCCTACTACAACCGCAGCGAGGACCACACCCGAGGGTTGTTCTGGGTGAGCCCGGCGGGCCGGCTTGCCGAACTGTTCGACAAGCTGCACAACCTCGAGGACCCGGCCGAGGTCGTACGGCTGTCCGCCCTCTGCGATGTGGACTTCCTGCCGCCCGGGTCGGTGCAAGGCGCCGACTGACCAAGACCGCCGACGAGATACTCGAAAGCCTCAGCCCATACTGCGAACGAGCTTCAGGCGCAGGACACCAGGGCGCTGACGTCATGGCGACCCGAGCGCTTCGGCGGCGAACCGATCGGCGACGGCGAGCATCTGCCGGCCGGCTGTAGGCAGATCGTGGTGCACAGTAAGCCAGTCGAGACCCGTTCGACGACGCCCCACTCCCAGATGGCGGTCGCATCGAGGCCGGTCCGCGCCCCCAGCCACCGGGCACGCTNGTGCGGGTCACCCCGCNAGAGCTCCACGGGGTCCTCGCGCATGACGATCCCCATGTCGTCGTACTCGGCCTCGGCGAGCAAACCGTCCGGGTCGACGAGCTTGAAGCCGTTTCCCCCTTCCAGGGTGTTCCACTGGTGCACGTCGCCGTGCACCAGCACGGCGCGATCGTCGTCATGTGCGTCGATACGGCGTGACGCGCACACCAGCGCGTGATCGACTGTGCGCTGCGAGGACGGACGACCAAGATCTTCCCAGGTCGCCGTGATGAACTCGACGAGCCACCGGCCCTTCATCGCGCCGGTCGGAAGGCCACAGTCAGGTGCACGGCACCACACACGACTCGCCATCGAACAGAGGATCTCGTGCCGTCGGCCGATCGGGAGCGCGAGTTCGTGCAGGGATCGGCCGAGCCGTTCCAGGAGCAACGCGCCCCTCGCTTCGTCGTGCCGAAGCAACCGCACGCAGCCCACACCATCGGCCAGGCGCAGCACCGGGAACAGCGACCATCAGCGACCCCGACCCGGCTCGGCAGCACCTATACGGGGCGAGCGACCATGCCGCCGAGCGGGACGTGAACCACGGGCCGGGATCCCACTGATCGTGTGGCAACTGGTTCTATGTAGCACCAGGTACGTCGGCGTCGGGTTCCGATGAGTGGCCGCCAGCCACTGCAGGTAGCCAGTGTCGTCATCGACGAAGGACTCCACCTCGTCATGATGCCCCGCTATGACGTCCTGTCATGCCGCGGACAGAGGCGACTCCGCCAGCAGCAGGCCCGCCACCTGTGGGGTCGGCAGGTGCGCCGCCAGGTCAGAGGCCTCGTTGCCACGACGCCAATACACGGGCCACATTGGTGCGAAGCCAGCCAGCGAAACGCTCTCGCACGGTTTCATGATCTTCGCGGCTCGTCGCCGCGCGCATTGAGCACCGACCGCAGCTCATCCCGGACCTCTGTCATCAGCTGCCGTACATGTCACTATTGCGCTAGTCCAGCGCCGTCCACGCGCTACAGTGGCGCCGTGGCAACGATTCAAGTGCGTGACGTGCCAGACGAGGTGGCCGAGATCTACCGGCGCCGAGCCCAGGCATCGGGAAAGTCGCTGCAGTCCTACATGCGCGAGCAACTGATCGCGATGGCCCGACGCCGCGACAAGGCCGAGGTGATGGCGATCGTGGAGCAGGCCCTGGAGCATGACCCGGCGTCCGGGTTGAGTGCGGACACGATCCGAGCCGGGCTGCGGGAGCTGCGGGGTGAGTGAATACGTCGTGGACGCAGCCGCGGCCCTGAGCGCGCTGGGCCGCAAGGACGCCGTCGGCATCGCCGCCCACAAGCGGATCGCCGAGGCGACCTGTCATGCTCCCCATCTCCTCGACGCCGAGGTGGGTCACGTCCTGCGCCGTGGTGAACGGGCCGGCGAGATCAGCGAGGGCAGTGCGCGCACGGCGCTGCGCGCGCTGCCGGAGATGATCGACTATCGCTACCCGCACACCGGGCGGCTGGCGGAGCGGGCGTGGGACCTACGACACACCATCACCTTCTACGACGGACTGTACGTCGCGCTGGCCGCGGTGCTGGACGTGCCGCTGCTGACTGGCGACGTCAAGCTCAGCAAAACCCCCGGGCTGTCCTGCCAGCTGATGCTGATCAACTGACCCTCACAACGCGTCGGCGGGCTGGCCGCACGCACGAACCGAGGCAGCGCCGGGCCTGCCAGCGTGTTGTACTCAGTGCCTCATCCGGCTGGCAAGAGAATATCAACGAATATCGCAGTAGCCCGTCGGAGCGAGCCCGCGGCGGACGACGATGAGGATGTGAGCGAGCAACCGCGGGTACGGCCCGACCCGGCGCTCGCGCTGCTGGAGATCTACGACGCGGCGCTGCCCGAGGTCTACGGGTACCTGCTGTCGCGCTGCCGCGACGCCACGCTCGCGCAGGACCTCACCGCCGAGGCGTTCCTCGCCGCCGTCACCGCGGCTCGCCGCGCTCCCGGGCCGGTGAGCACCGGATGGCTCATCGGGGTGGCCCGGCACAAGCTCGCCGATCACTGGCGGCGCCAGGAGCGCGAGCAGCGCAACCTGCGGCTGGTGCACTCCGAGCAGTACGAGGCCGACGATCCGTGGGACGCGACGCTCGACGCCGTACTCGCCAGACAGGTGCTCGACCAGCTCGGCGCGCACCACCGCGCCGCGCTGACATTGCGCTACCTCGACGGCCTTGCGGTCCCGGAGGTCGCCGATCATCTGGGACGCACGGTGCACGCCACCGAAGCCCTGCTGGTACGTGCCCGCGCCGCGTTCCGCGCCGCCTACACCGACCCGGAGGGAGCGTCATGACCGACCCGCTCGACTCCCTCCGCATGCCGATCCCGCCGGTCGACCCCGACCCGCGTTTCACCGCCGAACTGCGCGCCCGCCTCGAGCGCGCGGTGCTCCGAACGACAGGAGACGACATGGCAACCGCCGTCGACACCCCCGCCCACACGCTCGGCTCCTACCTCGCCGTCGACGACGCCCGCCGGGCGCTCGACTTCTACGTCGAGGCGTTCGACGCCCGCCGCCGNGGCGAGCCGTACGTCATGGACGACGGTCGNGTNGGNCACGCCGAGCTCGCCGTCGGCGACTCGGTACTGATGCTCGCCGACGAGTTCCCCGAGATCGACATGCTCGGCCCGCGGACCCGCGGCGGTCCCACCCAGTCGCTGTACCTGCGCGTCGCCGACGTGGACGAGACCGTGCGGCGGGCCGTCGACGCGGGCGCGCGGCTCGAGCGCGCCCCCGCCGACTACGACTACGGCCGCAACGGCGTCGTCGTCGACCCGTTCGGCCACCGGTGGATGATCGCCGCGTCCCCGGCCCCGTCCCCCGCGACACGCCACGGCGAGGTCGGCTACCTCACCTACGCGGTGCGCGACGCCGAGCGCGCGAAGACGTTCTACGGGGCGGTGCTCGGCTGGCGGTTCACCCCCGGCCACGTCGAGGAGGGCTGGCAGATCGAGGGCACGGCGCCGATGTCCGGGATGTCAGGCGGTGCTGCCGAGCCCCGCATCCAGCCGTTGTTCCACGTCGACGACCTCGACTCCGCGCTGGCCGCCGTGCGCGGCCACGGTGGCCAGGCCGGCGAGCCCGCGCAGCAGCCCTACGGCCTGTCCGCCGAGTGCACCGACGACCAGGGCGCCCGGTTCTGGCTGCTGCAGTCGTGACCGTCGACGCACTCCTCCCGGCGGAGGCGGCACCACGAGGGTCGCGCGGTGTCATGGTGCGCGGCGCCTGCTCCGGTGCAGCACGGCGAGCCGCTCGGTGTACTCCTGCTCCGTGATGTCCCCACGGGCGAACCGCTCCGCGAGCACCGACCGCGCCGCGCGGGCGTCCCCGGATCCCCGCCGCCATAGCAGCACGACGACGGTGGCGATCACCGCCAGCCACACCAGACCCCACACGATCGGGATCAGCGGCCACCACCCCGGCCCCCCGCCGTCGCTCCAGCCCGGACCCCACCCGGGGCCATCAGCCAGCAGCACCGTGCCCAGTGTCGTCATCATCCTCGGTTCCTCCCGTCGATCCCGGTACTCGCGTCGGGATCGACGCTGCCGCGTCGGAACCGCTCAGGTCATCCCCCGCTCGACGGCATCGCGGCTACCGCACCGGTCGTAGCCGGCTACACGTCCGCGCCTAGCCGCCTATCCGGACAAGATCGAACCTTGTCCACGGGCAGCTTCTCAGCGGGTGAGGTCTGCTATCCTCACGTCAGTGGTCCGGCCAGCAGCACCCATCGCGTTCGGTTTGCCGTAGGCGCATCGTGCCGCCAGGTGGCGCAGCGTGTGGAGGCCATGATGAGCACATCGCCACGGGGCGCTGCCGACCAACCCAGGGCGAACCTCTTGACCACCATGGATCGGCCCGACCCGGCGACCGCTGACCTGACCCTGGTGGGCTCGGAACTCGACGTGCCGTTGGTGACCGGCGCTCGGTGCCGTTACGTCAATCTCGACTACGCCGCCAGCGCCCCCTGCCTCGCGTCAGTGAAGCGGGCGGTCGACGCGCTGCTGCCGTGGTACGCGAGCGTGCATCGCGGCACCGGGTACAAGTCCCAGCTGGCCACCGAGGCCTACGAGGGTGCCCGGGCAGCGGTGCGGTCGTTCGTCGGCGGCCGCTCGAGCGACACGGTCGTGTTCACCCGCAACACCACCGACGCGATCAACCTGCTGGCCGCCGCGTTGCCACCGGACGCCGAGGTGCTCGCGTTCGCCTCCGAGCATCACGCCAACCTGCTGCCGTGGCGCCGTCACCGGATCACCTACCTGCCGGTGCCGGCGAGCCCGGCCGAGGCCCTGGAACGCCTCGACCGCGCGCTGGTGGCGGGATCCGGCGAGCCTCGGCTGGTAGCGGTGACCGGGGCGTCCAACGTCACCGGCGAGATCTGGCCCTACCCGCAGATCGCCCGGCTGGCCCACGAGCACGAGGCGCGGGTGCTGCTCGACGCCGCCCAGCTGGCCCCGCACCATCCGGTCGACATGACCAGCGAGGACATCGATTACCTGGCGATATCGGGGCACAAGCTCTACGCCCCGTTCGGCGCCGGGGCGCTGGTCGGCCGGCCCGACTGGCTCGCGGCGCGCGAGCCGTTCCTGGCCGGCGGCGGCGCGGTGCGCTACGTCGCCGTCGACGAGGTGCTCTGGGCCGAGCTGCCCGACCGGCAGGAGGCCGGCTCACCCAATGTGCTCGGCGCGGTCGCCCTCGGCGTGGCCTGCCGAACCCTGCAGGCCGCCGACATGCACCAGCGGGCTGCCACCGAGGCCGACCTGCTCGACCTGGCCCGCACGGGTCTGGCCGCCATCCCCGGCATCGAGCAGTACCGGCTGTGGTCGCAGGACCATCCCCGCGTTCCCGTCCTGCCGTTCGCCCTCCGCACCGTTGCCTACGCGCAGCTCGCCGCGGTCCTCAGCGCCGAGTACGGCATCGGGGTGCGCCACGGCTGCTTCTGCGCCCACCCGCTCATGGTGGCGCTGCTGCACATCAGCCCCGCACACTACGCCCGCCTCTACCGCGACCTCAGCCGCGGGCACCCCACTCAAGTGCCCGGAGCAGTCCGGGCCAGCATCGGACTCGGCACCACCAGCGCCGACATCACCCACCTCATCGACGCCCTGGACGCCATCGCCACCGCAGGCCCCCGCTGGTCCTACCGCTCCTCCCCCGACGGCACCGACTGCTGGCCCGATCCCGACCCGCGGCCACGCCCTGCCCTGCCACTCGACCTTGCATGACTCTGCGCGCGAACCGTCCAACGCCTGCTCGCCCTCGCTGCCCTCTCTGTCGACCTTGGGTGAGTCACTGGCCAGGTGGCCGAGGTCCCGGATCCGGAGGTGCCCAAGCCTGCGCGACGGCGGGGGGCACCCGTCTGGGCGGGCTCCGGCGGACGGGGTCGCGCACCACGTGGTCCTGCTCGCCCATCCGCGACCGGATCGGACACGGGCACCACCGTGCGCATCACCGTGCTGCCCTGGCTGTCAGCACGGTCCGCACCGAAGCCGACGACCTCCCCGACCACAGCGCTGCGCCAGCGGCCGTTGTTACGAACAGGCCGGGGCGATACCAGGACGGACACCCGTTGTCGACCCGGACCGCCCATCCCACACTCCACCGAGTTCGACGGCGAGACCATGGCGAGCCAGTGCGAGGAACCCTGCTGGGGTGCGGGTCCCCGCGCCCTCGGGCAACGCCCCCAGCAGCGGTACGCCGGTGACCGTGGGCAGGTCGACGAGATTGCACCGAGCGGCGAGATCCGGCACCNCGGGCCACGCACCGAGCACGGTCCCGGCGCAACGCAGGCCCCGCGAGCGCAGCGCCTCGATGGTGAGCGCGGTGTGGTTGAGGGTNCCCAGCCCGGCGGCGGCCACCACGAGCACCGGAGCACCGAGGAGGCCGGCGATGTCGGCGAGGGTGCCCCCAGTCGGGTCGAGGCGCACCAGCAGCCCGCCAGAGCCCTCCACCAGCACGAGGTCGTGCCCGACGGCGAGCTCGCGGGTGGCGGCAACCACGTCGGCCGGTGTCACCGGGGCCGCCCCGGCTCGGCGGGCCGCGGTGTCCGGGGCCAGCGGGTCGGGGTATCGGGC
>JGI24973J35851_1000222_pt1 | contig 10912 bp, 8 predicted proteins | sample AntDryMetagUQ889_FD_35851 | JGI IMG/M metagenome (IMG submission 35851) | reverse complement strand
CTGAAGAAGGCGTCGACCGGCCCGTCGCCGGTGAACGATCCCTCGACGACGCGGTCCCCCGGTAGCGAGACCCGGACGCGGGCGAGCGGGGCGCGCTCGGACGAGGCCTCGACCTCGAACGACTCGAGGACATAGGCCGCCGGGGACTGGCGCATCTCGTCGGAGACCAGGGCCTCGAGATCGAGCGCGGTGACGTGCTTCTTCTTGTCGGCCAGCTCCTTGAACCGCTTGAACGCCGTGTTGAGCGCGGGGCCCTCGACCGCGAACCCGAGCTCCTCGAGCGCCTTGCGCAGCGCGTGGCGGCCGGAGTGCTTGCCGAGNACGATGTCGTTGCGCTCGAGGCCGATGGTGGTCGCGTCCATGATCTCGTAGGTCGTGCGCTCCTTGAGCACCCCGTCCTGATGGATGCCGGACTCGTGGGCGAACGCGTTGCGCCCCACCACGGCCTTGTTGGGCTGNACCACGTAGCCCGTGAGACGGGACACGAGGCGGCTGGTGCGNGCGATCTCCTGGGTGGTGATGCCCGTGTCGAGGCCGAGGCTCGCGGCTCGCGTGCGCAGCAGCATCACGACCTCCTCGAGCGAGGCGTTGCCCGCTCGCTCGCCGATCCCGTTCACCGCGCACTCCACCTGACGCGCGCCCGCCTCGACGCCGGCGAGCGAGTTGGCCACGGCGAGCCCGAGGTCGTTGTGGCAGTGCACAGAGAGCGTGACGCCGCGCAGGTCCGGGACCAGGCGGTAGAGCTCGNCGAACATCGCCGCGTACTCGGCGGGCATGGTGTAGCCCACCGTGTCCGGCACGTTGATCGTGGTGGCGCCCTCGTCGATGGCGATCTGGACGACCTCGGCGGTGAACTCGACGTCCGCCCTGGTGGCGTCCATGGGCGAGAACTCCACGTCGTCGGTGTAGCCGCGCGCGTGGGCCACCGCCGCGCGGGCCTGCCCCTTGACGTCCTCGTAGGTGGTCCGCAGCTGGTGGCGGATGTGGATGTCACTGGTCGATATGAAGGTGTGGATGCGCGGACGCTCCGACTCCCGGATCGCNTTCCACGCCGCGTCGATGTCCTGGGCGCTCGTGCGCGCNAGCCCGCANATCACCGGACCCTCGACCTGGCGGGCGATGGCCTGAACGGACTCGAAGTCGCCCGGCGAGGTGATCGGAAAGCCGGCCTCGATGACATCGACCCCGAGGCGGGCGAGCTGCGTGGCGATCTCCGCCTTCTCGGGCGTCGAGAGCGAGATGCCGGGCGACTGCTCGCCGTCGCGCAGCGTGGTGTCGAAGATCCTGACCCGCCCGGCGGGGTCGTGGCCCTCAGGGGTGCTCGTCTGGTCCGTCATCGTGTCGTTCCCTTCCTCTGCTTCGGCTCTTCTCTCGTCGGATGCGGCTTCGCGGCCGCCACGCGCTATTCCCCCCGAGGGGGGAGGAGAAGGAGGAGGAGAAGGCCGAGGCGGGTCGACATGACCGGGTCCAAGGCTACAACCTGCGACGCAGGCTCACTCGGGCGCTACGCCCTTGCTGACGCAGTCGACGTCCGCGGTGTTCGTGCGCACTCGCCCGGTCCGGTGGCCGAGCTCCGCGAACACGAGGCCGGTGCACTCGAGCTCCGGGTCCGAGTAGCGGATCGAGCACCGCACCCGGTGGGCGGTCTTACGCCGGCAGGTGACCGCGACGGGCTCGACGCCCTTCTCCTTGAGCAGCGCGGCCGCGGTCCGCGCCTTGGCGCGAGCGAGGCTGAGGACGTTGGCCGAGGCCTCGGCGGCGAGGACCGCCCCGAGTAGGGATACGGCGAGCACGAGGGTGATCGCTATCCGAACGACGACCGAACCGAGCATTCCGAGACCGTACCGCGCTCGCGCCCGGAGCGCGTCAGCCCTTACAGCGANGCCGCGCGGCCGTAGTGGAAGCCCTCGAGCCCCGCGATCTCGCGGATCAGGGCCTCGGGCACGGGGCGGTCGGTGGTCACGGCCATGACCGCCTCCTCTCCCTCCTCGCGCGCGCCGACGGCGGCGGAGACGATGTTCACCCCGTGCTCGCCGAACACCGAGCCCACCCGGCCGATCATGCCCGGGCGGTCCTCGTAGCGGAAGAACGCGAAGTGGTCTGACAGCTCGAGGTTGAAGGACTGACCGAGCACGGAGACGAGGTGGGGGGTGTTGCGGGGCCCGAAGCCCGTCCCGGCAACCTGGACCGGCCCGCCGCTCGAGACGAGCGTGACCCGTACGAGCTCGTTGAAGTCCTCCGAGCGCGGCTCGCGCTTCTCGGACAGGACGATGCCGCGCTCCTCGGCCAGGGCCGGGGCGTTGACCAGGTTGACCTGCTCCTCGGTGTGGCCCTCCAGCACGCCGTTCAGCACGGAGAGGGTGAGCAGCCGGGTGTCGTGGGCGGCCAGGCGTCCCTCGTAGCAGACCTCGATTCGGTCGACCGACGAGGACTCCCCGAGCGACACGGCCAGTCGCCCGAGGCTGTGTGAGAGCGGTAGGAAGGGCCCGAGCACCTCCATCTCCTCGGGGCGGATGGCCGGCACGTTGACCGCGTTGGTCACCAGCTCGCCGGTGAGCGCGGCCACCACCTGCTCGGCGGTGATCTGCCCCGCGCGGTCCTGAGCCTCGGCGGTGGAGGCGCCTAGGTGCGGGGTGACCACCACGCCCGGCATCCCGAACAGCGGATGCTCGGTCATGGGCTCCTCGGGGAAGACATCGAGGGCGGCGCCGCCCACCCGCCCCGAGCGCAGGGCGTCCTCGAGCGCGCCGTGGTCGACGAGCTCGCCGCGCGCGCAGTTGATGACCAGGACGCCCTCCTTCATCTGTGCGAACGCCTCGGCGTCGAGCCACCCCGCTGTGTCGGGGGTCTTGGGAAGGTGAAGCGTCACGATGTCCGCCTCGGCGTAGAGGTCGGTCGAGCTCTCGGCCTTCTCCACCCCGAGCTCCCGGTAGCGCTCAGCCGACACGAACGGGTCNAAACCGACGACCCGCATGCCGAAGCCACGCGCCCGCTCGGCGACGAGCTGGCCGATGCGCCCGAAGCCGAGGACTCCGAGCGTCTTGCGGTAGACCTCGATACCGCCGAACTTCGAGCGCTCCCACTTCCCCCCGATGAGCGACGCGTGNGCCTGGGGGACGTTGCGGCAGAGAGCGAGCATCAGGGCCATCGCATGCTCCGCGGCAGCGATCGCGTTCGACTCCGGCGCGTTGGCCACGATCACCCCGCGCTTGGTCGCGGCAGGCACGTCGACGTTATCGACGCCGGTGCCCGCGCGGCCGATGACCTTGAGGCGATCGGCGCGCTCGATGAGATCGGCGGTGAGCTTGGTGGCCGAGCGGACGACGATCCCCTCGTAGTCGCCGATGCGCTGCTCGAGCTCCCCGTCGGCCCAGTCGGTGCCCACCTCCACGTCGAAGTGGCTGCGCAGGAGCTCGAGACCGGAGTCGGCGATCTTCTCCTTGACGAGGACGCGGGGCGGGCTCATGGCAGGGGCGGCGACGGGAGTGCTCTGGGCCCGCGGGCGGGGCTCGGGACCTACGCCGGGAGCGCGGCCACCGGAGCGCCCGCCTCCTGGAAGACCCGCTGGGCGGCGCCGACGCCGGCCCCGAGCTCGACGGGATGACCGAGGTCGCGGAGGGTCATCTCGAAGGCGGCCACGGTGGTGGTGACGTCGAAGGCCCCGAAGTAGCCACAGTGGGCGATCCGNGCGATGCGGCCCTTGAGCCGGCCCTGGCCCCCGGCGACCGTGACGCCGTAGCGGTCGCGCATGGTCTTCGGCACCTTCGCGCCNTCGATCGTGTCGGGCAGCGCGATGGCGGTCACCACGTTGGCCCCCTCGTCCTCGGGTCCGAAGAGGTCGAGCTCGAGGGCGCGGACCGCCTCGCGGGCGGCCCGGCCGAGCCGGCGATGGCGCTCGAAGACGGCCTCGAGGCCCTCCTCCTCGATCATCCCGAGGGCGACGTCGAGGGCCATGAATATCGACACCGCCGGGGTGAACGGGGAGTCCGGCGGGTCCTTGCGCTGACCCTTCGCGGTCGCGACCCAGTCGAAGTAGTAGCGGCGGCCGGGCTTGGCGGCCGCCCGCTCCATCGCACTGTCGGCCACGCTGGCGAAGCCGAGGCCGGGCGGGCACATCAGGGCCTTCTGCGACCCCGAGCAGACCACGTCGACGCCCCACTCGTCCTGGGGGATGGGCACCGCGCCGAGGCCGGAGACGGCGTCGACCGCAATGAGCGCGCCGTGGGCGTGGGCCACCTCCGTGAGTGCGTGTACGTCGTTGACCACGCCCGTCGAGGTCTCGGAGAGGGTGGTGAACACCACCTCCACGCCAGGGTTCTCGTCCAGCAGGCGGTCGAGGTCGGTGGGCTCGACCTTCGATCCCCAGCCGGCGTCGTGGTGGACGGTGGCGGCGCCGTAGGCGTCGCAGAGCTCGGCGAAGCGTTCGCCGAACTTCCCGCACGAGGCCACGAGCGCCGCGTCGCCGGGGCGGACGAGGTTGGCCACCGCCGACTCCATCGCACCTGTGCCCGACGACGCGAAGCAGAGCACGTCGTTGGTGGTCTCGAAGGGGATCCGCAGGCGCTCGAGGCACCGTGCGTAGACCTCGATGAACGCCGGTGCGCGGTGATAGAGGATGGGCTCGGCCATCACCTGCGAGACGGCCGGCGGGAGCGGCGTGGGGCCCGCCGTCATCAGGTAGCTCTTCAGGTAGGCGCCGGTCACGGGAGGCGCGAGGATAGCGACGTGGTCCTCTACTCCCACGACCGCTTCACGTTCCCGCTGCCCCCGCGCCACCGCTTTCCGCTGGGAAAGTACGCGCTGCTCCGGGAGCGTGTGGTGGCGCTCGGACTGGTGCGTTCCGGAGACGTCGTCGAGCCCGATCCGGTGGGCTGGGACGACCTTCTGCGCGTCCACTCGGCGGCCCTCGTCGAGCGGATGCGAGGGGGTGGGCTCACGCGGCGGGAGGAGCTCGCGCTCGGCCTGCCATGGTCGCCGGAGCTCGTGGAGCGGGCCCGGCGCGCGACCGGCGGCACGGTGGCGGCCGCCCGCGACGCCGTCGCCTCCGGGATGGGCATGAACCTGGGCGGAGGGACCCACCACGCCGGCTACGACACCTCACGCGGGTACTGCCTGGTGAACGACGTGGCGGTGGCTGCCGCCGTGCTGCGCAGCGAGGACCGGGCGCGCCGGGTGCTGGTGGTGGACTGCGACGTGCACCAGGGCGACGGGACGGCGGAGCTCCTGGCCGACGACCGCGGGGCGTTCTCCCTGTCCGTGCACTGCGCGGTGAACTACCCCTTCAGCCGCGCCCGGTCCGACCTCGACGTGGACCTGCCGCGCGGCACCGGGGACGAGGGCTACCTGACCGCCCTGTCCGAGGCGCTCGACCGGGCCCTGGACGCGGCGCGCCCCGACCTCGCCTTCTTCCTCGCGGGAGCCGACCCCTGGGAGGGAGACGCCCTCGGGCGGCTGGCGCTGAGCAAGGCGGGCCTGCGCGCCCGCGACGAGCTGGTGCTAGACCGCGTCGCGGAGGCGGGAGCGGCGTGCTGTGTGGTCCTCGCCGGGGGCTACGCGCCCGACGTGCGCGACACCGTGGAGATCAACGCCGCGACGGTGGCGGCGGTGGTGAGGCGCGCGCCCGGCGAGACGATCAGGTCAGGTCTCTGGGGCGGCTCGCCGGTCATGAGTCCTCCGTAGCGGTAGCGGTGGCGATGGCGGTCAGAACTCCTGCTCGATCCAGGGCATCATCGAACGCAGCTCGCGGCCCTCGCGCTCGATCTGGTGGCCCTTGCCCTCCTCGCGCATCCGGAGGAAGCTCTCCTGCCCGGCGTTGTTCTCGGCGATCCACTCGCGCGCGAAGTCGCCGGACTGGATCTCGGCCAGGATGTCGCGCATGGCCTGACGGGTCGGTTCGGCGATGACCCGGGTGCCGCGCGTGAGATCCCCGTACTCCGCGGTGTTCGACACCGAGTAGCGCATGCCGGTGATGCCCTTCTCGTACATGAGNTCGACGATCAGCTTCAGCTCGTGAAGGCACTCGAAGTAGGCCAGGCGCGGGTCGTAACCGGCCTCGACCAGCGTCTCGTAGCCGGCGCGCACGAGCTCCGAGACCCCCCCGCAGAGCACGGCCTGCTCCCCGAAGAGGTCGGTCTCGCACTCCTCCTTGAACGTCGTCTCGATGACCCCGGCGCGTGTGCAGCCGAGCCCCTTCGCGTAGGCGAGCACCCGGCCGTGGGCGGTGCCGGTCTCGTCGCGGTGGATCGCGGTCAGGCCCGGGACGCCGGTGCCCTCGAGGTACTGGCGCCGGACCAGGTGGCCCGGCCCCTTGGGAGCCACCATGCCGACGTCGACCTCGGGGGGCGGATCGACCTGCCCGTAGGTGATCGCGAAGCCGTGGGCGAACATGAGGAGGTTCCCCGGCGCGATGCCGTCGGCGATCTCGGCCTCCCACACGGCTGCCTGGCGCTCGTCGGGGAGCAGGATCATGACCACGTCGCCGCGGCTGGCTGCGTCGGCGACCTCGAGCACCTCGAGGCCGTCGCCGCGGGCCTTCTCGACCGACTCGGACTCCGGCCGCAGCCCGACCACCACGCTGACCCCGAGTCGCGCAGGTTGAGCGCGTGCGCGTGTCCCTGCGAGCCGTAGCCGAGGACCGCGACGGTCAGTCCCTCGAGGAGGGAGAGGTCGGCGTCGTCGTCGTAGATCACGCGGCCGGACTCTATAGCGGTGGGCGCTCGACTTGTGGGACCGTCAGCGCCACCCGACGGACCTTCCCCGACTCCGTGCGCGGCAGCTCGGGCATGGCGGTGACCGACTTCGGCACCTTGAAGGCGGCGAGACGACCCCGGCAATGTGTGATGAGCTCTGCCTCCGACGCGGGGCGGGCGAGCACCACGAAGGCGGTCACCGCCCTCCCCCACTCCAGGTCCTCGCTGCCGATCACCGCCGCCTCGACCACCGCGGGGTGGGCGAGCAGGGCCTCCTCCACCTCGGCCGCGGCCACGTTCTCGCCTCCGGTCACGATCAGATCGTCCATCCGGCCGTCGATCCACAGCAGGCCGTCGGCATCGAGGCGGCCCCGGTCGCCGGTGTGCAGCCACCCGTCGGCGGCCAGCGCTCCCGCCGCCACCATGGGACCCCGCACCAGCACCTCTCCGTCGTCGCCGGTGCGGAGCTCGACGCCCGAGAGCGGGCGCCCGGCGGCGCCCCGGCGCTCGAGGGCCTCCTCCACCCGCGCGGTGGCCACCTGCGAGGCGGTCTCGGTCATCCCGTAGGTCTGGACGAGCGGCAGCCCGTGGGCCGCGCCCCACTCGAGCACCTCGCGCGGCACCGGTCCTCCGCCGAGAAGTGCGGCGCGCAGCGCGGGCGCCTGGGTCATCCCTTCCTCGGCCAGGCGTCGGACCATGGTGGAGACGAGGGACACGAGCGTGGCCTCGCCCGAGACGAGCGACTCGGCCACCGCAGCGGCGTCGAAGGACGGATGGAGCACGGCGGTCGTGCCGTAGATCGCCGAGCGCAACAGGATCGCCAGGCCGCCGACGTGGTGGACCGGGAGGCAGCAGAGCCAGCGGTCGTCGGGCTCGACGCCCAGGTTGGCCGCCGAGGCCATGGCGCTCGCCCGGTGGTTCTCCCAGGTGAGCAGCACCGGCTTGGGCTCGCCCGTGGTCCCCGACGTGAAGAGCAGGGAGTGAGGCGCGGCGGGGTCCGGGCCGGATCGCGGGACGACATCGGCCTCGTCGCCGTCGAGCGGGGCGTCGACCACGACGCGCGCGCCGGCGGCATCGGCCAGACGATCGCGGTCGGCGGCGCCGAGACGGGGGCTCAGCGGCACGAGCACCGCCCCGAGCCGCGGCGCGGCGTGGAGCAGCACCGCGAAGTCGACGCACGCGGGCATGGCTGCGGCCACACGGTCGCCGGGACCGACCCCCCGCGCGGCCAGGCGCCGGGCGGTGAGCGCCGAGGCCGCGTCGAGCTCGGCGTAGCTGAGGCGCCGGCCACCCTCCACCAGGGCGATCCGCTCGCCTCGGGGGCTCGACCGAACGGACACGCTCGTCAGCCTACGGCCGCGCGGCGTCCTCGAGACCGCCGGACGCCGGGCCGGTGGCTGACCGAGGTTCCGGGAAAGAGGCGACCTCCCGGCGCGCCCTAGTCTTCCGCGCCGAGCAAACGGAGAGGCGGCACGTGGCAGTCGACTGGGCCCGCGCGGGCGAGTACACCGACATCAGGTACGAGAAGCTCGAGGGGATCGCCAAGATCACGATCGCCCGGCCGGAGGTGCGCAACGCGTTCCGACCGCAGACCCTGTTCGAGCTCTCCGATGCCTTCGACCGGGCGCGCGACGACACCGAGGTCGGGGTGATCGTCTTGACCGGCGAGGGCGAGCTGGCCTTCTGCTCGGGCGGCGACCAGCGCATCCGCGGCGACGACGGCTACATCGGCGACGACGAGGTGGCCCGCCGGGGCGTCGGGCGCCTCAACGTGCTCGACCTCCAGATCCAGATCCGGCGGACGCCGAAGCCGGTGGTGGCGATGGTGGCGGGCTACGCGATCGGCGGCGGCCACGTGCTGCACATCGTGTGCGACCTGACCATCGCCGCCGACAACGCCCGCTTCGGCCAGACCGGGCCGAAGGTCGGCTCCTTCGACGGCGGCTTCGGCTCGGGCCTGCTCGCCCGCCAGGTGGGGCAGAAGAAGGCCCGCGAGATCTGGTTCCTCTGCCGTCAGTACGGCGCGCAGGAGGCGCTCGAGATGGGGCTCGTGAACGCGGTGGTGCCGCTCGAGCGCCTCGAAGAGGAGACCGTGGCGTGGTGTCGCGAGATGCTCCAGCACTCGCCCCTCGCGCTGCGCATGCTGAAGGCATCGATGAACGCCGTCGACGACGGCCTGGCCGGCATCCAGCAGCTGGCCGGCGACGCCACCCTGCTCTTCTACATGACCGAGGAGGCCCAGGAGGGCCGCGACGCCTACGTCGAGCGCCGACCGCCCGAGTTCGGCCGGTTCCCGAAGCGGCCGTGAGCCCGGCGCTGCGGGCGGGTCGGCGACCCCCGCCGGCCGCCGCCGTCGGCACCGCCCGGCGGTGAGCCCGCTGCGCCTGTGGGTCTCCGCGGCGCGGCCGCGGACGCTCCCCGCCGCCGTGGCTCCGGTGCTGGTGGGGACGGCGCTGGCGGTCTCCGAGGGCGCGCTCCGGCCGCTCGCCTTCGCGTGCGCGCTCGTGGGGTCGGTGTTCATCCAGATCGGGACCAACCTCTCGAACGACTACTCCGACGCCCGCCGCGGCGCCGACACCGACGACCGGCTCGGCCCCGTACGCGTGACCGCGGGAGGGCTGATGCCGCCGCGTCAGGTCCTGGTGGGCACCTACCTGGCGTTCGGGATCGCTGTGCTGGCCGGGGTGTACCTGATCGCGGTGGCGGGGGTCGAGCTGCTGATCGTGGGCGTGGTGTCCATCCTCGCCGGCGTGCTCTACACCGGCGGGCCGCGCCCCTACGGCTACGAGGGCCTCGGCGAGCTGTTCGTGTTCCTGTTCTTCGGCGTGGTCGCGGTGACGGGCTCGTACTTCGTGCAGACCGAGCGACTGTCGCTCGAGGCCGTCGCGCTATCGGTCCCGGTCGGGCTGCTGGCGGCGGCGATCATCGTCGTCAACAACGTGCGCGACGTGGACACCGACCGCCGCGCGGGCAAGCGCACCCTGGCGGTGAAGCTCGGCCGCCGGCGCGCTCGGGGGCTGTTCTCGGTCCTGCTGGGGCTCGCCTTTGCCTGGACGGTGGCGCTCGCACTGGCCGGGGCGCCGACGGTGTGGCTCCTTCTCGGGCTCGTCGCCGCGCCGCTCGGGGTGCCGCTGGTGCGGACGGTGGCCACGCGCGGCGACGGCCCCTCGCTGAACGCCGCGCTCGCGGGGTCGGGGCGCCTGCTGGCCGNCTACTCGGTGCTGGTCTCGATCGGGCTCCTGATCTCGTGAAGCGCTCGCTGCTGCGGCTGTCGATCCCGTTCCGGGAGCCGTTCGCCACCTCTGGCGGGGTGGTGGGCGCTCGCGACCTGCTNCTGCTGCGCCTGGAGGACGCCGACGGGGTGGTGGGCCACGGGGAGGCCGCTCCCTTCGAGCCCTACGACGGGGTGCCGATCGAGCGGGTGGCCGCGGCCCTGCGCGACGAGCCACGGGCAGGTGCGCCGCCCCACGCGCGCGCGGCCGAGGAGATGGCCCGCCTCGACCTTCGCGGCCGGCGCGACGGGTGCCCGCTGGGAGAGCCGGGCGCCGAGGCCATCGCGGTGAACCGGACGCTGGCCGCGGGCCCTCCNGAGGAGGTGGCCGCNCGCGCCCGCGAGGGCGCTCGAGCGGGCTACTCGTGCTTCAAGCTGAAGGTCGGCCTGCCCGACGACGAGGAGCGGGTGGCCGCCGTGCGTGAGGCCATCGGGCCGTGGCCCGCCCTGCGCCTCGACGCCAACGGCGCATGGACGGTCGAGGAGGCGCTCCAGCGGATCGCCGTCCTCGCCCGCTTCGACCTCCAGCTCGTCGAGCAGCCCTGCCGGACGCTGGTCGAGCTCGTCGAGGTGCGGCGCGAGGTGGAGGTGCCGATCGCGGCCGACGAGCCGATCCGATCGGCCGAGGATGTGCGCGCAGCCGCGGACACCGGAGCATGCGACGTGGTCAACGTCAAGCTCGCGGGAGCGGGCGGCTTCACCGCCGCCCGCGAGGCCCTGCGGGCTGCGGCGGACCGGGGCCTCGAGCGCTTCCTGTCGAGCACGCTCGACGGCCCGTGGGGCATCTCGGCCGCGCTCCAGCTTGCGGCCTCGGAGGGGCTCTCGCTGGCGTGCGGCCTGGCCACGCTCGACCTCTTCGACGCCGCGCTGGCCCGGGCCCTTCCCGCGCCCACGGCGGGGCTCCAGGCGGTGCCCCAGGGGCCGGGGCTCGGGGTGGCGGTGGAGGGGGAGA
>JGI24973J35851_1000219_pt1 | contig 10990 bp, 7 predicted proteins | sample AntDryMetagUQ889_FD_35851 | JGI IMG/M metagenome (IMG submission 35851) | reverse complement strand
CGACGGGGTCCGCAGCCCGTACCTGAACGCCGGGCCAACCGACGCGCCCGAGGCGGTCGTGTTCGTGCACGGCAACCCGGGCCCGGCCGAGGACTGGCGGCGCCTGGTCGCCCGCACCGGCGCGTTCGCCCGTGCGGTCGCGCCCGACCTGCCCGGCTACGGCGGCGCCGACAAGCCTGATCGCTTCGACTACACCGTGGACGGTTACGCCCGCCACCTGGGCGGGATCCTCGACGAGCTCGGCCTCCACCGCGTCCACCTGGTGCTGCACGACTTCGGCGGCCCGTGGGGCCTGACCTGGGCGGCCGAGCACCCCGACCGGTTCGCCAGCGTGACACTGGTCAACATCGGCGTGCTGCGCGGCTACCGCTGGCACTACCTGGCCCGTATCTGGCGCACACCGGTGCTCGGTGAGGCCTTCATGCGGATGGGCACCCTCCCGGCGTTTCGGCTGCTGTTGCGCCACGGCAACCCGCGCGGGCTGCCCCGCGAGGTGATCGAGCGCATGTACAGCGACTTCCAGGACCCTGCCGTCCAGCGCGCGGTGCTGCGGCTCTACCGCGCCACCGACCCCGCCGCCTCAGCGCACCTGCACCACCAGTTGCGGTCGCTCGACCGCCCGGCGCTGGTCGTGTGGGGGGCCCGCGACCCCTACCTGCCGGTGCACTACGCGCAACGCCAACGGGAGACCTTCCCGCAGGCCGAGGTCGTCGTCCTCGACGACAGCGGCCATTGGCCGATGATCGACCACCCGGTCGCCGTCGAACAGGCTGTGCTTCCGTTCCTGCGCATCCTGACCACCGCCCCACCAGGCAGCTAAACTGTCACGCAACAGCTCCATGCGCCCGACACTCCCGCCAACACCTGCGGCGGGCACTGCATCCGGGCGGCGCCGTGTGGTCAGCATGACATGCCGCTCCGGGCCGCCCATCGGCTACCGTTGCGGGCTAGCCCAACTGGCCGAATGCGCATCGATGCGGGCACGAAGTGTAACGAGACGACGGGAGGGGCCGGTGGCAACCACCCGCCAGATCCAGCACTCGCGAGACCTGTTCGCAAGACCGAGACGTAGCGGTCGGCCGGCCGAAGGACTGTACGACCCTCGGCACGAGCACGACGCGTGCGGGGTCACCTTCGTGGCCGACCTCGCCGGGCGCCGCGACCACAGCATCGTGGCCAAGGCGCTGGTGGCGCTGTGCAACCTCGAACATCGCGGAGCGCGCGGCAGCGAGCCCGACACCGGTGACGGCGCCGGGATCCTGTTCCAGGTCCCGGACGGACTCTTCCGCGAGGTCGTCGACTTCGACCTGCCCGCCGCCGGCGGCTACGCGGTGGGGACGGCGTTCCTCCCCGGCGACGACGAGGCATGCGCGGGCGCCGTCGAGACCATCGAGCGCATCGCCGGCGAGGAGGGCCTGCGCGTCCTCGGCTGGCGCGAGGTGCCCGTGGACGACGAGCACGTCGGCCCCACGTCGCGATCGGTGATGCCGCGCTTCCGGCAGCTGTTCCTGGCCGGCGCCGGCGAGGAGGGCCTCGAGCTGGAGCGGCTCGCGTTCTGCGTGCGCAAGCGTGCCGAACACGAGGCCGACGTCTACTTCCCCAGCCTGTCCGCCCGCACGATCGTGTACAAGGGCATGCTCACCGAGTCCCAGCTCACGCGGTTCTTCCCGGACCTGTCCGACGAGCGCGTCACCAGCTCGCTCGCGCTGGTGCACTCGCGGTTCTCCACCAACACGTTCCCGTCCTGGCCGCTGGCGCACCCGTACCGCTACGTCGCCCACAACGGAGAGATCAACACGCTGCGCGGCAACCGGAACTGGATGGACGCGCGGGAGAGCATGCTCGCCACCGACCTGATCCCCGGCGACCTGGATCGGCTGTACCCGATCGTCACCCGGGACGCGAGCGACTCCGCGTCGTTCGACGAGGTGCTGGAGCTGCTGCATCTGGGCGGGCGTTCGCTGCCGCACGCGGTGCTGATGATGATCCCGGAGGCGTGGGAGAACCACGAGGAGATGGATCCCGCCCGCCGGGCCTTCTACGAGTACCACTCCACGCTGATGGAGCCCTGGGACGGCCCCGCGCTGGTGTCGTTCACCGACGGCACCGTGATCGGCGCCGTGCTCGACCGCAACGGCCTGCGCCCCGCCCGGTACTGGGTGACCGAGGACGGCCTGGTCGTGCTCGCCAGCGAGGTCGGCGTGCTCGACATCGAGCCGTCCGCGGTGGTGCGCAAGGGGCGCCTCGAGCCGGGCCGGATGTTCCTGGTCGACACCGCGGCCGGCCGCATCCTGGACGACGAGGAGATCAAGGGCGAGCTCGCCGCCGAACACCCGTACCAGGAGTGGCTCGACGCCGGGATGGTCGGGCTGGAGGAGCTGCCCGAGCGGGAGCGTGAGGTGCCCACGCACGCCTCGCTGGTGCGCCGGCAGCAGGTGTTCGGCTACACCCGCGAGGAGCTGGGTGTGCTGCTGCAGCCGATGGCGGCCAGCGGCGCGGAGCCGCTCGGATCCATGGGCAACGACGCCCCGCTGGCCCCGTTCTCCGAGCTGCCCCGCGGCCTCTTCGACTACTTCACCCAGCTGTTCGCGCAGGTGACGAACCCGCCGCTGGACGCCATCCGCGAGGAGCTGGTGACCTCGCTCGGGTCCGGGCTGGGTTCGGAGGGCAACCTGCTCGGCGCCGACGCCGACTCCTGCCACCAGGTGATCCTGCCGTTCCCGGTGCTGGACAACGACGAGCTCGCCAAGATCGTCCATGTCAACGACGACGGCGACCGGCCGCAGTTCCAGGCCGTCTCCGTGCTCGGCCGCTACGAGGTGGACGGCGGCGGCGAGGCCCTGCTGCGCCGGCTCGACGAGATCTGCACCGAGGTGTCCGAGGCCATCGAGGACGGCGCGCGGCTGATCGTGCTGTCCGATCGCGGCGTCGACGAGCGGCACGCTCCCATCCCGTCGCTGCTGCTCACCGGCGCGGTGCACCACCACCTGGTGCGGGAGAAGACCCGCACCCGGGTGGGGCTGGTCGTCGAGGCCGGGGACGCGCGGGAGGTGCACCACGTCGCGCTGCTCATCGGCTACGGCGCCGCTGCCGTGAACCCGTACCTGGCGATGGCGACGGTGGAGGAGCTCGCGGAGCAGGGCCTCGTCGACGGGTTGGACGCGAAGCAGGCCACCCGAAACCTGATCAAGGCGCTGGGCAAGGGCGTGCGCAAGACGATGTCCAAGATGGGCGTCTCGACGGTGGCCTCCTACACCGGGGCGCAGATCTTCGAGGCCATCGGCATCGGTCCCGAGGTCATCGACCGTTGCTTCGCGGGCACCACGTCGCGGCTCGGCGGCGTCGGGTTCGACGTGCTGGCGCAGGAGGTCGCACTGCGGCACCGCCGGGCCTACCCGCGCGACGGCGTGCGCGCCGCGCACCGCTCGCTCGACGTCGGCGGCGACTACCACTGGCGCCGCGAGGGCGAGCCGCACCTGTTCTCTCCCGCCACCGTGTTCAAGCTGCAGCACTCCACCAGGGCCGGGCGCTACGAGGTGTTCAAGGAGTACTCGAAGCTGGTCGACGACCAGTCCGAACGGCTGATGACGCTGCGCGGCCTCTTCTCCTTCAAGGAGGGCGCCCGCCCACCGGTGCCGATCGACGAAGTGGAAGCAGTCGAGTCGATAGTCAAGCGGTTCGCGACCGGCGCCATCTCCTACGGGTCGATCTCCAAGGAGATGCACGAGACCCTTGCGATCGCGATGAACCGCCTCGGCGGCAGGTCCAACACCGGCGAGGGCGGCGAGGACGCCGACCGCTACACCGCCGACGACAACGGCGACTCGCGGCGCTCGGCGGTCAAGCAGGTGGCGTCCGGGCGGTTCGGGGTGACCAGCGAGTACCTGGTCAACAGCGACGACCTGCAGATCAAGATCGCGCAGGGCGCGAAGCCCGGCGAGGGCGGGCAGCTGCCAGGGACCAAGGTGTACCCGTGGATCGCGAAGACGCGGTACTCCACACCCGGGGTGGGCCTGATCTCCCCGCCGCCGCACCACGACATCTACTCGATCGAGGACATCCGCCAGCTGATCCACGACCTGAAGAACTCGAACCCGCGGGCGCGGATCCACGTGAAGCTGGTCTCCGAGGTCGGCGTGGGGACCGTCGCCGCCGGCGTCGCCAAGGCGCACGCCGACGTGGTGCTCATCTCCGGGCACGACGGCGGCACCGGCGCCTCGCCGCAGTCGTCGATCAAGCACGCCGGCACGCCGTGGGAGCTGGGGCTGGCCGAGACGCAGCAGACGCTGCTGGCCAACAAGCTGCGCGACCGGATCGTGGTGCAGACCGACGGGCAGCTCAAGACCGGCCGTGACGTGGTGGTCGCCGCGCTGCTCGGCGCCGAGGAGTTCGGCTTCGCCACCGCACCGCTGGTGGTGTCGGGCTGCATCATGATGCGGGTCTGCCACCTGGACACCTGCCCGGTCGGCGTGGCCACCCAGAACCCCGAGCTGCGCGAGAAGTTCAGCGGCAAGGCCGAGTACGTCGTCAACTTCTTCGAGTTCGTAGCGCAGGAGGTGCGGGAGTACCTCGCCGCGCTCGGGTTCCGCACCCTCGCCGACGCGGTCGGGCGCACCGAGATGCTCGACACCCGGCCGGCACTGGACCACTGGAAGGCCGCGGGGTTGGATCTCTCCCCGATCCTGCACGTCCCCGACGAGTACCTCGACGACGACACCCCACGGCACCAGATGGTGGCGCAGGACCACCAGCTCGACAAGGCGCTGGACAACACCCTCATCCAGCTCTGCGAGGGTGCACTGGCGCACGGAGACCGGGTGCGCCTCGACCTGCCGGTGCGCAACGTCAACCGCACCGTGGGCACCATGCTGGGCTCCGAGCTCACCCGGAAGTGGGGCGGCGAGGGGCTGCCCGAGGGCACCATCGACGTCACGTTCACCGGGTCGGCCGGGCAGTCCTTCGGCGCGTTCCTGCCCCGCGGGATCACGCTGCGCCTCGTCGGGGACGCCAACGACTATGTCGGCAAGGGCCTGTCGGGCGGGCGGATCACGCTGCGCCCGCACCCCGAGGCGCAGTTCCCCGCGGAGCACAACGTCATCGCGGGCAACGTGATCCTCTACGGGGCCACCTCCGGCGAGGCGTTTCTCCGCGGTGTCGTCGGCGAGCGGTTCTGCGTGCGCAACTCGGGCGCGCTGGCCGTCGTCGAGGGTGTCGGTGACCACGGGTGCGAGTACATGACCGGCGGCCGGGTGGTGGTGCTGGGACCGGTCGGGCGCAACTTCGCGGCCGGCATGTCCGGTGGCACCGCCTACGTGCTCGACCTGGCTGGTGACCCTCTCGCTGGTGATCGTCTCTTGGCCAAGCGGGTCAACACCGAGATGGTGGACCTCGACCCGCTGGACGACGAGGACCGGGCGTTCCTGCGGGACGCGGTGGAACGCCACCACGACGAGACCTCCTCCGCGGTGGCGCACGCGCTGCTCACCGACTGGGAGGACTCCGTGGAGCGGTTCGGCAAGGTGATGCCCAAGGACTTCAAGCGGGTGCGTAACGCGCAGGTCGAGGCCGAGCGGGACGGCCGCGACGTGAACGAGGCGATCATGGAGGCGGCGCATGGCTGACCCGAGGGGTTTCCTCACCACCCCGCGGGAGACCCCGCGGACCCGGCCCGTCGACCTGCGGCTGCGCGACTGGCGCGAGGTGTACGAGGAGTTCGGCCGGGACCGGCTGGAGGCGCAGGCCGGGCGTTGCATGGACTGCGGCATCCCGTTCTGTCACCTGGGTTGCCCGCTGGGCAACCTCATCCCGGAGTGGAACGACCTCGTCTGGCGGGAGGACTGGCGGGAGGCCATCGAGCGCCTGCACGCCACGAACAACTTCCCGGAGTTCACCGGGACCCTGTGCCCCGCCCCGTGCGAGACCGCCTGCGTGCTGGCGATCAACGACGACCCGGTGACCATCAAGCGGGTCGAGATCTCGATCATCGACCGGGCCTGGGACGAGGGCTGGGTCACGCCGCAGCCACCGACGGTGCAGACCGGCAAGCGGGTCGCGGTGGTGGGATCCGGGCCGGCCGGGCTCGCCGCCGCCCAGCAGCTCACCCGGGTGGGGCACGACGTGGTGGTCTACGAGCGGGCCGACCGGATCGGCGGCCTGCTGCGCTACGGCATTCCCGAGTTCAAGATGGAGAAGCACCGCCTCGACCGCCGGCTCGACCAGATGCGCGCCGAGGGCACCGAGTTCCGCGCGGGGGTGGACGTCGGGGTGGACCTTCCCGTCGCCGAGCTGCGCGCTGACCACGACGCCGTGGTGCTCGCCGGGGGGGCCACCGCGTGGCGCGACCTGAACATCCCGGGGCGCGACCTCGACGGCGTGTACCAGGCGATGGAGTACCTGCCGCCGTCGAACCGGGTGCAGGAGGGAGACCTGGAGCGCTCGCCGATCTCCGCCGAGGGCAAGCACGTCGTGATCCTCGGTGGTGGGGACACCGGCGCCGACTGTCTGGGCACCGCGCATCGCCAGGGCGCCACGTCGGTGACCCAGCTGGAGATCATGCCGCACCCACCGGAGCACCGGACGGATGGGCAGCCCTGGCCGACCTACCCGATGGTCTACCGGGTGTCCTCGGCNCACGAGGAGGGTGGTGAGCGGCTGTNCTCGGTGTCNACGCAGGAGTTCCTCGGNGACTCCGAGGGCCGGCTGCGGGCGCTGCAGCTCGTCGACGTGCGCTCCGCCGAGGGCCGCTTCGAGCCCGTCGAGGGCAGCGAGCGCGAGCTGNCNTGCGAGNTGGTGCTGATGGCGATGGGCTTCACCGGGCCGGAGCNGGGACCGCTGCTCTCCGACCTCGGGGTCGAGCTCGACGAGCGCAGCAACGTGGCGCGCGACAAGTCGTACCTGACCTCCGTGGACGGGGTGTTCGCNGCCGGGGACATGGGNCGCGGGCAGTCGCTCATCGTCTGGGCGATCGCCGAGGGCCGTGCGGCCGCGGCGGGCGTCGACCGCTACCTCACCNGCCGCGACGTGCTCCCCTACCCGATCGCCCCCACCGACCGGCCGCTCCAGTAGTACCCACCGACGCGATGTCGCCGCGATGCCCGCTCAGGTCGCCAGCAGCGGTACGTCGTAGCGTTCGAGCGCTTGATCGGCGCTGACGATGGTGAGGCCTTCGAGTTGGGCCTGCGCCACCAGCAACCGGTCGAACGGGTCGCGGTGGTGTGGTGGGAGGGTCGCCACGTGGAGCGCGTGGGCGTGGGATACCGGCAGTCCGGCCACGGCGCCGCTGCGCATCCTCGACGGCACGTAGTCGCGGGGGTGCTCGGGCAGGGGCAACTTACCGAGCGCGTGCTTGATGGCGATCTCCCAGGAACTGGCCGCGGACAGCAGGAGATCCACTTGCCCGTCGGCCAGCCGATCCCGCACGTGGGGAACGATCCGCTCCGGGCTGACCTGCATCCACAGCCACACCTGGGTATCGAGCAGCAGCGTCATCGCTCGAACGCGCCCACCACGTCGTCGGGCAGTGGCGCATCGAAGTCGGCCGGCACGTCGAACAACCCGCGATCGGCCCCCAGGACACGCGGCCCGCGCCTCGGAACGGGAACGATCATCGCGACCGGTCGGCCACTCCTCGTGATCGTCACCTCTTCTCCCGCCGCCACCCGCCGCAGCAGATCGGACAGCGTCGTCTTCGCCTCGTGCACCCCGACCTCGGTCACAGAGGGATGTTAGCTAAGCTGCTGACTAAGTTCAATTGACGCCCGATAAGGTTGGACATAGATGACCGGAGAGCCCACAGCCGTCTCGCCGACCGGAGTGCCCGGACATGCCGGCCCGGCCGCGGTGCCGACAGTGCCCGATGAGGCCGGCGTGCTGGCCGTCGAGCGGCGGATCACCGTATCGGCGCTGCTGACCGGCCGGTCGCCGCAACCCCAGGACCGGCAACCCCAGGACCAGCAACCCCAGGACCGCCAACCTCAGGGCCGGCGCCGGGTGGGAGACCGCCTCGTGGACCTGGTGCGGGGCCGGCGCGAGTGCGCCGCGGTGCAGCCGCTGCTCGCGGTGTTCGCCCAGCGGCACCCCGGTGCGCACGAGGAGACGGAGTGGCTGCGTCGCTCCTATCAGGTGGCCGACTTCCTGCACAGTGGCCAGCTGCGCAAGTCCGGGCGCCCTACATCTCCCACCCCCTCGCGGTGGCCACGATCCTGGCCGAGCTGGGGATGGACGCCCCGACCTTGGTCGCCGCGCTGCTGCACGACACGGTGGAGGACACCGACTACACGCTCGGGGAGTGCCGGGTGGACTTCGGTCCGGACATCGCCCGGCTGGTCGACGGGGTGACCAAGCTCGACGGGGCGCGGCTGGGATCCAAGGCCCGCGCCGAGGGCGAGACCTACCGCAAGATGGTGCTCGCCGCGGGGGTGGACCTGCGGGTGCTGCTGATCAAGCTGACCGACCGGTTGCACAACCTGCGGACCCTGGGTGCCCAGGCCCCGCACAAGCAGGCTCGGATCGCCCGGCAGTCGATGGAGCTGCTGGTGCCCTTCTGCGAGCGGCTGGGGCTCTACCGGATGAAGCGGGAGATGGAGGACCTCTCGTTCGCCTACCTCGAGCCCGCGGCGCACGCCGCGACCGTCGCGGCCGTCACCGCCGGCGAACCCGCCTGGCGCGCCTACTTCACGCCGCTGCTCGCGCAGCTCAGCGACGCATTGCGGGGGCAGCGGCTACGGGCGAGCGTCGCCGTCCGGATGCGGCACCTGCACTCCTTGCACCAGGCCCACGGTGATCAGCTGGAGCGGCTGCGCCCGGGTCAGGTGTCGCGCGTGGTGATCGTGGTGGAGGGCAGCGAGCAGGACTGCTGGGTGGCGCTGGGGGCGGTTCATCAGCGCTTCACGCCGGTGCCCGGTCGGTTCCGGGACCACGTCTCGGCGCCCAAGTACAACCTCTACCAGTCCGTGCACACCAGCGTCGTCGGTCCGGACGGAGAGCAGATCGCCGTGCTGATCCGCACAGCGGCCATGCAGGAGGTCGCCGAGGACGGCATCGCCGCGACGATCCGGACGGCCGGCCGCGAGCAGGGCCCCACCGCGAGCGAGGCCCCGGCGCGCCACCGAGGTGACCTGGAGTGGCTGCAGCAGCTGCTGTCCTGGGAGAGCCACACCCCCTCCGAGGAGTATCTCGACGAGTTGAGTGGTGAGCTGCGCGGCGGCAGCATGGTGGTGGTGGGTTCCACCGGGGAGCTGGTCACCCTGCCCCAGGGCGCCACCGGGGTCGACTTCGCCTACGCCGTGGGGTCGGCTCCCACCTGGTGGGGGTGCGCATCAACGGTCGTCTCGCCCCGACGACCGCGCGGCTCTCGGCCGGGGACGAGGTCGAGCTGATCAGCGCACCCCGCGACGAGGCCGACCCTGCCTGGTTGCGTGCCGCACGCACTGTCCGGGCGCGCCGCGGTATCCGAGCCACCCTGGCCGGGCAGCGCACCGAACGCCACGACGAGATCGGGGATCAGCGCCCGGGTCAGACCGGCCCGCACTGAGCTCGCGCTGGGTCCGAGTGGTGACGGGTGGCATCGCACTGCAGCTGCGCGAGCAGCATGGCCAGCGCTTCCACCGCGGTGTCCGCGCACACCTCGGCGGGGTCGCGCCGGTCCAACCGCAGGTGTTCGGTGCGCACGCCGGCGTCGTCGGCGATGCCGAAGAACACCGTGCCGGGCGGTTGGCCGTCCTGCGGGTCGGGACCGCCGGCACCGGTGACGGCGAGCGCGAGGTCCGCCCGCAGCAGCCGCCGGACGCCCTGTGCCATCGCCGCGGCGGCGGTGTCGCTGACCACCGGGCCCGGCGGCACGTCCAGCAGCTCGTGCTTGACCTCGCTGCCGTAGGCGACCACCGCCCCGCGAAACCACGCGCTCGCCCCGGGAGCGGCGGCCAGCGCGCTGGAGATCATCCCGCCGGTGAGCGACTCCGCCACCGCCACCGACAGTCCCGCGCGGGGCGAGCTCCGCGATCCGCTCCGCGAGCTCGTCACGAGTGGGCTGTTCCGCTGGTCGCTGCACTGGCTCATCCCACCACGGGCACTGGCTCATCCCCCACAGGCACTGGCTCATCCCACCACGGCGGGCACCCGGACGGGGTGCCGGTGTTGCGAGCCGCTCATCCGGGGTCCACGATCGTTCGCACTCGGCCAGGCGGCCGCATGCAGTCCAGGTTTCGGAGGCGGCGTGTACGACGACCCCAGCTACGACCGCACCCAGCGAATCCCCCGCTCGTCCCGGGTGGACGCCCGCAAGCTCTGGGCGGGCGGTGCCGCGACCGCCCTGGTGGCGGCATTGATCGGCTTCATCGCGCTCCTGGTGGCGCGCGGCATCTTCGGGATCCCGGTGCTCGCGCCCACCGAGGCGGGGGTGATCGGCGACGCCACGACGATCGGGCTGTGCTCCCTGGGCGCAGTCGGGGCGCTGGTGGCCACCGCGCTGATGCACCTGCTGCTGCTGTCCACGCCCCAGCCGAGGACCTTCTTCACGATCATCGCCGGGCTGGTCACGGCGGCGTTGGCGCTCACCCCGTTCACCCTCGACACCCAGCCGAGCACCATGATCGCGACCGCCCTGGTGTATCTGGCGACCGGGGCCGTCATCGTCGTGCTGGTCGCCAGCGTCGCCGACTTCGCGGGCCGCAGCGCCTGGGACTGATCAATCCGGGACACCGGTCGCGGCGGAGAACCTGCTGTGGCCGGGCAGGATGGCGGCATGGAACTTTCCGTCCCGCCCGGTCGCACCGACCGGATGCGCCTCTCCGGGTCCGCACTGCCGGTGGTCAGCCCGGCCCGGCTCTACATCTGCGGCATCACGCCCTACGACGTCACCCACCTCGGGCACGCCGCCACCTTCGTCTGGACCGACGCGGTTGCCGCCGTGCTACGCCTCGCCGGCGCCGAGGTCGTGACCTGCCGCAACGTCACCGACGTCGACGACGTGCTGACCCGCGCCGCGCTCGAC
>JGI24973J35851_1000215_pt1 | contig 11084 bp, 12 predicted proteins | sample AntDryMetagUQ889_FD_35851 | JGI IMG/M metagenome (IMG submission 35851) | reverse complement strand
CCCGCGCCCCGTGCTCGCTCGCCTCTCGTCGCGAGGGCAGACCCCGGTCGAGGTGGGTGGAGGCGCGGACTCAAGTGTGACGAGGGCCCCGCCCACGGGCGGCTCGCCCCCGGGGCCCTCCGCCTCGAGGCCGTGAGATGGGGCGGCGAGGAAGGCGGTCACGAGGAAAGCGATCGCCGGGAGGGTCCTCAGGAGCCGCGTCGAGATGATCCGGCCCACCGTTCGGCGCGTGTTCCCGCGTAGGTCGGTCGGCACGGCGTGAGGTCGGGCGTCTTTGACGATGCGCGTGCACGAGTCGAGGGTCGGGGCGGAAACTANGCGTGGGGTTAACTGACGCGAGGCGTAAGCGGTCCGTAAGGCACGCGGAACTCCTCGGGACGCTTCGGGTTCGCGACGCGCTCCCGCCGCCCGGCCGCAAGACGACGGGCGGCCGCCCCGCCTGAGCGGGACGGCCCCGGCGCCTGTCGATCTGCGCCCGGCGCTAGTAGCCGGCGACTCCGATGGCGCCTCCGGGCGGCAACGCCGCCGGCAGGCTCTGAATCTCGACGAGCGTTCCGTCCGACTGCACCTCGAAGGCGAAGATGTCGCCGTCGCGTGCGTTACGCGCGTAGAGGTACCTGCTGTTCTCGCTGAGGGTCAGGTCCTCCGAGATGGCGACCGGCCGCGGGAGCTCGTCCGTCCGGCCGGCGTTCGGCTCGAGCAGCGTCATCGTCCCGTCCGGGCGGACCCGGTAGCTCGAGATGTTGTTGCTCATGGCGTTCGACACGTACGCGTACTTCTGGTTCTCGGTGACGACGATCCAGCACGTGTCCGTCTGGGTATTGCGAACGTTGCCGCTCACCGCGGTGAGCGTCGCGTCCTTCTCGATCTTGAACGAGGAGGCGGCTCCCTGCCCTTCCAACTGACCGTTGTTCTCGGTCGTCAGCAGCCGGTCGGTCTGGGTGAACGTGAACCCGAACGGGCCGATTCCCGGCGTCTCGTTGCGGATCGGCTGCGAGGCGAGGCCGTCACGGCCGACGCGGTAGGTGCTGATCACGTCCGCGTTCTTCTCGGTCACTGCGAGCACGTCGCCACTCTTGTTGAACGACACCTGCGTGCAGCCCGAGAAGGGCGGGCCGTTGCCCGCGAGCGGGCGCGTCGACCCCGGGATGGGCGTGAGCCGGCCGTCCTGGTCGAGCGTGAACCCGGTGATGCTCGCGTTCTGGCTCGCGCACTGCGGCCGGTCGCTGTTCAGCGCGTAGACGACGCCGTTCGAGACGGTAACGCTGATCGGCCGATCGAGCTGACCGCCCTCCTCGACCTCCATCAACTCGAGGCCGCCGGGCTCCACCCGAAAGACCGACACGCTGTCGCTGCCCGTGTTGGTGGTGAACAGGAAGCGCTCCGATCCCGTGAAGTTGATCGGGGACGACTCACCGCCGCGGTTGCCGAGCACGACGCTGTTGGCGGACTGCTCGAAGTTGCCGCTGCCGAGCCCGCCGGTCTGGAAGTCACCGGCCGGGGTGAGCTGGCCGTCGCTGCGGCGGTTGAAGACCCGGATCTCGTTCCCGGTCGGGTCGTTGGTGGCGGCGTAGACGGCGCCCGGACGCGCCGGGGTTGTGTCCGGCGATTGAGCGGCGGCACCGGCGGACAGAACGGCCGCCAGCAGCAAGGTCACCGCAAGGATGGGTAAGGACACGGTATGACGACCCATGGAGGGCCTCCTGGAGTTAGCGTCGTTGACGGCGACCGCGTGGCCGCCTTGGCACCTGCGCCCGACAGCGTCCAGGGGGCCGCGGTGACGGTCAAGGCTGTTTCGCCGACGGTAAGGGAACCGTCAGCGGACTGTCATGGTCTCGTAACCGTTCCGAAAGTGCTCGCTGTGACTCCTCCGAGGTGGGCTACGAGATCGAGTCCGCAGTCGACGCCTTCGGTGCAGCAGCGCGCTCGGAAGGCCGCCAGTACGCGTCACACCGCCTGGGTCCGCCCGCCCTGTAACGAAACCGGCTCCTGACCGGACTACGGTCTATGTCAGCTAACTCAGACGGCCTGCTCGTCGTCGGCGGCGACGCCGGCGGGATGAGCGCAGCGGCCACCGCCCGCCGCCTCGCTCCGGAGCTCGGCATCCGGGCGTTCGAGCGCGGCCCCTACACGTCCTACTCGGCCTGCGGGATCCCCTACTTCGTCGCCGGCCTGTTCGACGACGCGGAGCGACTCATCTCCCGCCGCCCAGCAGAGTTCGCCGAGCAGGGGATCGAGGTGGTCACCGAGGCCGAGGTGGTCGACATCGACCTCGACCGCCGGGAGGTCACTGTCGCCCGCCGTGGCCGAGCCCCGGCCCGAGANGGCTTCGACCAGCTCGTCTACGCCACGGGCGCCGAGGCCGTCGTCCCTCCCATCCCCGGCGCCGAGGCGATCGAGCCGGTGCGCACCGTCGATGCCGCCGAGCGCTTCCGCGATCAGCTCCTGAACGGCCGCGGCGGGGGCTGCGCCGTGGTGATCGGCGCGAGCTACCTCGGCCTCGAGATGGCGGAGGCCCTGATCGAGCGCGGCATGTCGGTCACGCTCGTCGACCGCGCCGATCAGGTCATGACGACGCTCGACGCCGACATGGCGGCCGAGGTCCAGGCCGCGGCGGAGGGCAAGGGCATTCGTGTCCTGCTCGGCGGCGAGATCGAGGAGATACGGCGCCACCCCGACGGTCGCGCGCGATCGGTGAAGCTCGTCGACGAGGAGCTCGAGGCCGACCACGTGGTCCTCTCGACCGGCGTTCGCCCGGCCGTCGCACTGGCCGAGGCGGCGGGCCTCGAGATCGGCCCGAGCGGTGCGCTCGCGGTGGACGACCACCAGCGCTGCGCGGGGGCGGAGGGCGTCTTCGCCGCGGGCGACTGCGCGGAGAGCTGGCACCGCCTGCTCGAGCGGCCGGTCAACGTCCAGCTCGGCACCCACGCCAACAAGCAGGGGCGGGTGGCCGGGACGAACGCCGCGGGCGGCGACGCCAGCTTCCCGGGCCTCATCGGCACCGCGGTCTCGAAGATCTGCCGCTACGAGGTCGCGCGAACCGGGCTCTCCGAGGGCGAGGCGGCCGATGCCGGTATCGATGTCGTCTCGGCGAGCATCGACTCGAAGACGCGAGCCGGCTACTTCCCCGGCACGGGCCCCATCCGTGTCAAGCTCGTCGCCGATGCTGGCGGTCGCCTGCTCGGTGGGCAGATCGTGGGCGTCGAAGGCGCGGCCAAGCGGATCGACGTGCTCGCCGCCTGCGTCTGGTCAGGGATGGCTGTCGACGAGCTCGAGATGCTCGACCTCTCCTACGCGCCGCCGTTCTCGGGTGTCTACGACCCATTGCTCGTGGCCGCGCGAGCGACCGCGCACGCGGTCCGAGCGGCGGCCTGATCGAATGAGTGCGCTCGTCGACATCTCTCGCTACGACGACGTGGGCTGTCCCTGGTGCTACAGCGCCGAGCCCGTGCGCCTGGCCCTCGAGACCCGCTACGGCGATCAGCTGCGCTGGCGGACGGTGCAGGTGGGCCTGCACGCCTCCTCCGCGGCGATGTCCGACGGCGGCTACACGCCGGCCGGCCTCGCCGACGGCTACCGCGTCTTCCACGGTCGCCACGGGATGCCGTTCTGCCTCGCCGTACGTCCGCGGCTCGTGCCGACCTGCGAGGCCGCTCGCGCCGTCAAGGCCGCCGAGCGTCAAGGGCGAGGTGCAGCGCTCGAGCGCCGGCTGCGGCTCGCCTACTTCGCGGAGACACGGCTCCTGGACGAGCGAGGCGAGATCCTCGGGCTGGCCGCGGAGGCCGGCCTCGATACGCGGCGCCTGGCCGCCGACCTCGAAGATCCTGCGACCGAAGCTGCGCTCGAGGCCGACATGCGCGAGGCGTATAGCCCCGACCGCGTCGCCCGCAAGCTCGGCAAGACTGCGGCGTCCCGGAACGGCGGCGACCGCTACACGACGCCGAGCTACGTGCTGTCGAGCGGAGGCAGGAACATCTCCGTGCCGGGGTTCCAGCCTCTCGGGGCGTACGAGGTCGCGCTGCACAACCTGGCGGCAGGGCTCGAGCGCCGACGCGCCGCGAGCCCGGTCGACTTTCTCCTGGAGCGCCCCGGCGAGCTTTACGCCGCCGCCGAGCTGGCTGCCGCCTCCGAGCTCTCCGAACGGCGGGCGCTTCGCGAGCTCGAGGCCGCGGCCTCGGCCGGAGCGCTCGNGCGCCACCCGGCCGGAGCGGGCGAGTTCTGGTCGGCCGGGCCGGCGCGGGTCCAGCTTAGTTGCCCGGAGACGGCGCACCGGTTCCCCGCCGCCGCCGCGGGCCCGGCCCAGACTGCCTCGTCGATCCTCTGACCTTCCTGATCTAACCAACACGACCGAAGAAGGACCATGAGCGCCCCCAAGCCGCAGGCCCCCGCCCCCGAGCTCGCCGTCGAGACCCTTGGCGACGGAGGCTTCAGGCTGTCTGACCAGCAGCCTGACCGCTTCACGATGATCGTCTTCTACCGCGGAGTCCACTGCCCCGTCTGCACGAAGTACGTGGGCGATCTCGGACAGAGAGTGGGCGAGTTCCGTGACCGCGGCGTCGACGTGGTGGCGGTGAGCGGTGACTCGCGAGAGCGCGCCGAACGCGCCCAGGCCGAGTGGAACCTGGGTGACCTCGAGGTCGGCTACGGGCTGAGCACCGAGGCGATGCGCGAATGGGGACTGTTCGTCTCGCGCGGGATCACCGACGAAGAGCCCGATGAGTTCTCCGAGCCGGGACTGTTCCTGATCGACTCGGAGGGAGCGGTCTTCTACGAGGGCATCAACTCGATGCCGTTCGGGCGACCGCCGCTCGACGAGATGCGCGACGCCGTCGACTTCGTGGGCGAGAACGACTACCCGGCCCGCGGCGAGGCGTAGAGCGAGGCCGCGTCCGGCGCCGAGGTCAGCCGGCCGGCGGGGGTCCCGCGCCGGCCGCGGCTGAGTCAGACGGCTCTGTCGCTGCCGGCGCCCCGCCGCGCGCCAGCCGTACCGCCAGGATCAGCCCCGAGAGCAGGAACAGCGCCCCGGTCAAGATCAGCCACCGCGGGAGATAGGGGTCCGTCGACAGCCCGCTCACCCCCTCGTACCCGGCGTCGGCGAGCCCGAGGATGAACGGGAAGAACAGCAGCAGCAGGAGGAGCGACAGGGCGGCCGGCACGCGCAGGTGGTTGAGCANGAGCAGGCGGCGCGGCGAGGGCCCCGCACGGTCCTTGCCCCCGCGCCCGCCGACCACACGCAGCAGCCCGATCAGCACGAGCGAGTAGAGCGGCAGCAGCACGAGGTCGTGCGCGAGGATCGAGCCGACGAACCACTTCGTCAGCGATAGCGGGGGGCCCTGGCCGACGGCCTGGAGCACCGCCCACGCCGACACCACGAGAGCGGCCAGCGCGAGCAGCAGGTGCGCCGGGCTCGAGCCGTACAGTTTCGAGAAGCGCTGCACCTCGCTCACGCTCCNCGGAACTCGAGTCGCTGTACCCACTTTGTGTTGTGCACACCGGGCAGCGCCGGGACGATGATCCGCGCCGGGAAGCCGTGGTCGAGCGACAGGTCGGCGCCGTTGACCTGCAGGGCGAGCAACGACCGCGGGTCCGAGGCCTGCGAGTTGTTGAGCGTNGTCTGGCCGAGCACGGCGTCCTGGAGCGACTGCACGAACAGCTCGTCCGGGTCGTCCACGCCGGCGAGACGCCCCAGGTCGCGCAGCGGCACGCCGGTCCACGTCTGGGTCGTCGACCAGCCCTCGACGCACGCGATCGGCAGCTTCTGGGTCGAGAGCGGCATCCCCATGAGGTCCTCGCGCGAGAGCTCGAGCGTCCGGGCGCCGCGCAGCTCGAGCCGCCAGCTCGCTCCGGTCTGGGCGGGCATGATGCCCGCCGAGGTCGCGGTCTTGTTGATCTGGAAGTCATTGGGCCCCGAGCCGTAGTACTGCCCGCGAGGAGCCAGCAGCCCGAGCGGGCGCAGCGGCCCGCCGATCGACTGGCCGGCGGCCATCAGCCCNAGCCCGACCGACCCGACCCCGACCGCGCCCACGAACGCCCGCCGCGAGATCGTCGCGGGGCGCGGAGCGGTCGGGGCGCTCTCGCTCGACTCAGGCGGCTCGGGGGTAGTCGAGGCGCGATCCTCGCGCAGCGGCGCCACCACGCCCCGCTCGCGGAACGCCCGGGCGAGGTCGGGCAGCTTGGTCGCGACGTGGAAGGTGAGGGCGGCCATGAAGATGAACGCGCCGTAGTAGTGCGCCGGGACGAAGCCGAACCCGAACGGGTAGTAGATCTGGATGTTGAGGACGCCCGTGAGGTAGACGAACAGGCTCGCGCCCACGAGCAGCGCGAGGCTCACGCGCTCGAGCGCATGGGCGAGCGAGCGCAGCGCCGGGCGCTCCCACAGCTTGGGTATGACCGCCCACAGCTTGGCGAGCAGGATCGGGATCGCGGCGAGTCCGGTGATCACATGCAGCCCCTGGTTGACGGCGTAGAGCCAGGCCCAGCCCGCGGGCCAGTCGAGGGCGGCGTATATCGGGGTGAGTAGGCCGTCGGCGCCGGTGACCGAGTTGGCGCCGAGCTCCGAGTCGTAGGCGACGTGCGAGACGAAGCCCGTGAGCGCGCAGATGAGGATGAGCGGCAGCAGCGCGGAGCTCAGGATCGAGGCGAGCCAGGGACCTCTCAGCGGGCTCTTCCAGAAGTCGCGCCGGAACGGGCCGCGGTCGGGCGGCTGCGGGCCGGGCAGGGCCCGTGCCTCCGGGTCCATGCCGAAGGCTCTGTGCAGGAAGCGGGTCAGCATCGAAGCGCTAGCGCATCATGCCGGGTTTCGGATCAGCGCACGAACCGAGCCATGCTCTGTTCACCGAACCGTTAGGGGTCGCGGATCCCGTCGCGGCGTCGTCGGTCACCGGCGGGTCGGCATCTGGATGCGGGCCATCGCCTTGATCAGGAACCAGAAGAGCGCCCCCGCCCCGGCGATCAGGAGGACCGTGACGGCGGCCACGAGCGCGTTGGTCATGGTGACCAGGAGCAGCGACGAGATGACTATCCACAGCACGAGCACTGCCTCGGTCCCGAGCACCGCCCAGTAGCGCGCCCGCCACAGTCCGTAGGCGGTGACGAGGAGGAGGAAGGTGTAGGCCAGCAGCGGGGGGAGGGGCGGAGGACCGCCGCCGGTGAGCTGAACCCCGGCGAGGTAGGTCACGATGTTGAGGGTCGCCAGCGCCAGCACGACGAAGAAGGCGACGGTCACGGCGCGCGGACGCTCGCCTTCGGCCAGGGGCACGAGCTCGGCTCTGGCCGCGGCGTTCTTCGCCTCGGTCCGGGCGGCGCGTGGGGAGGGCGCGTCAGCGCCGGTGGCGGTGGGCGGCGCGGGCGAGGACGCAGACGAGGTCCGCGGAGCGTCGTCCGCGGCGCGCCGCCTAGCGCGCCGCCCCACCGACCACCTCTCGCCCCAGCGCGGCCCGTATCTCCTGTGCCGCCGCGCGCGGGTCCGCCGCGTCGCGGATCGCCCGCACCACGGCCACGCGCTCGGCTCCGGCCGCCGCGAGCGCCGGCGCGCGTCCCGCGTCGATCCCTCCGATGGCGAAGAAGGGCTGGGCCGCATGCGCCGCCGCGTGCGCGACGAGCTCGAGCCCCACCGGGGCGAGGCCGGGCTTCGTCGCCGTTTCGTAGACCGGCCCTACGCCGATGTAGTCGGCCTCGGTCTCGGCGGCGGAGGCGATCTGGCCGGGCGAATGCGTGGAGAGCCCGATCAGCAGCTCTTCTCCGACGGCGCGCCGCGCCTCGGCCACGGCGACATCGTCCTGGCCGACGTGGACGCCGTCGGCGTGGCAGGCGAGCGCGAGTTCGGGCCGGTCGTTGACCATCAGGAGCGCCTGGTGCTCGTCGCAGAGCGCGCGCAGGCGCGCCGCCGTCGCGAGCAACGCCTCGTCGCTGCCTCCTTGTCGCGCAGCTGCACCACATCGACTCCGCCGGCGAGCGCCGCCGCCACGACGGGCTCGACGCCCGTCCCGTCCACCCGAGATTCGATCACCAGGTAGAGTCGCGCCGCGCCCAGCCGGTCACGACGCTCTTCGCCCGTCGCCGTCCGAGCCGCTCGTGCCATCGTCCACCCATCGTGACATAGAGCCTGCGCGACGAGGCGTCCGCCCGCTGGTTAGACTCAGCCTGGAACCCGCACGCCAAAGGGAGAGACAGTGAGAGCAGGCACACCCATAGGCATCGGCACGTCCATCGTCCTGATCACGGCGGGCGCGATCCTCAAGTACGCCATCACCGAGGGAAACCTCCTCTTCCTCGACATCCAGGCGGCGGGCACGATCCTGCTCGTCATCGGCATCCTCGGGCTCGTGCTCGCGATCGCATGGACGATCATGATCTCCAGCCGCGAGCGTCCGGTGGCCTACGACGATCGGCGCGAGATCGTCCGCGAGCGNGAGCGGGAGTACGAGGAGCCNACCCGCCGCCGCGAGCGTTACTAGGCGCCGGGCGGCGCTCCCGCCGGAGCGCCGGAGCCGGTGAACTAGACTCGGACCCAACGGGAGCTCGGACGAGACCGGGCTGAGAGGGCGGCTGGACGCCGCCGACCGTCTGACCCGACCCGGGTAATGCCGGCGCGGGGAGATCGTCGTCGGACCCTCCGCCACCGAACGGAGACGAGTCGGTCCGATGACGAAGAGCTATGACGTCGTGGTCGTTGGCGGTGGAGTCGTGGGACTCGCCTTGGCCTGGTGCGCCCGGCGTCGCGGGCTCAGCGTGCTCGTGGTCGAGCGCGATCGCACGGGGAGCGGAGCGTCAGGGGTAGCCGCCGGGATGCTGGCGCCGGTCACCGAGGCCGACTTCGGCGAGGAGCGCGCGATCGCCCTCAACCTCGCGGGGCTCGAGCGCTGGCCCACGTTCGCGGCTGAGCTCGCCGAGCGCTCGGGTGTGGACACCGGCCACCGCCGCAGCGGCGCCCTCGTCGTGGCCGCCGATAGCGACGACGCCGAGGCCCTGCGCCGCCTCGCCGGTCTCCAGCGCTCACTAGGGCTCGAGGCGCGCTGGCTCTCGGGCCGCGAGTCCCGGCGGCTCGAGCCGGGCCTGTCGCCGCGCGTGCCGGGCGCGATCGAGGCGCCGGCCGAGGGCCACGTCGATCCCGTGGCCGTGGTCGCGGGCCTGCGGTCCGCCCTGCTGGCCGAGGGCGGTGAGCTGCGCGAGCGAACCGCGGTCGAGCGGCTCGAGCTCGGCTCCGGCGGCGCCTGCGTCGAGGGCATCGTCCTCGGCGACGGAGCGTCGGTCGGCGCCGGCCAGGTCGTGCTCGCCGCGGGGGCCTGGAGCGGAGAGCTCGGGGGCCTGCCGCCTGGCGAGGCGCCGCCGATCCGTCCCGTGAAGGGCCAGATCCTCAGCCTGCGCGCGACCGGCCGTGAGCCGCTGGCCGAGCGGCTGATCCGCACGCTTCGCTGCTACGTGGTGAGCCGGCCCGACGGGCGCGTGGTGATCGGCGCCACGACCGAGGAGCGCGGCTTCGACGTGCGGGTGACCGCGGAGGGCGTCCATCGCCTGCTCGAGGCCGCCCGCGAGGTCCTGCCCGACCTCGACGAGCTCGAGTTCGTCTCCGCCCGCGCGGGGTTGCGTCCGGGCACGCCCGACAACGCGCCGGTCGTCGGTCGCGGCGAGGTCGATGGTCTGATCTGGGCCACCGGGCATGGCCGCAACGGGGTGCTACTGGCGCCGATCACCGCCGAGGCGGTCACCGCGCTCCTGCGCGAGGAGGACCCACCGCAGGAGCTCGTGCCCTTCAGCCCGGGGCGCTTTGCCCCTCGCGGCGCCGCGGCCACCCTCGGAGCCGCCCACCCGTGACCACCATCGTCCTCAACGGCGCGCTGCTGGAGCTCGACAACGGGGCGACGGTCGTCCACGCGGTAGACGCCACCGGCGCGGCGGCCGCACGGGACGGCCTGGCCGTCGCCGTCGACGGCGAGGTCGTCCCACGCGGGGAGTGGGTGCGCACCACCCTGCGCGACGGTCAGCGCGTCGAGGTCCTCCAGGCCGTCCAGGGCGGGGCTTGAGGTGGCCGCGCTCGAGATCGCGCGGCGCGCGTTCGAGTCCCGCCTCGTTATCGGCACCGGCGGCTTCCGCTCGCTCGAGGCCATGGCCGTGGCGATCGAGGCCTCAGGAGCGGAGATGGCCACGGTGGCCATGCGCCGGGTCGACGCCGGCGCCCGCGGATCGGTGCTCGATGTCGTCCGCGATGCGGGCTGCGCCGTCCTGCCGAACACGGCCGGCTGCTTCACCGCCCGCGACGCGGTGACCACGGCCCGGCTCTCGCGCGAGGCGCTCGAGACCGACTGGGTCAAGCTCGAGGTCATCGGTGACGACCGGACCCTGCTCCCCGACGCCGCGGAGCTGCTCGAGGCCGCCGAGACGCTCGTCGGCGACGGGTTCACCGTCCTGCCCTACACCAGCGACGACCCCGTGCTGGCCGCTCGGCTCGAGGACGCCGGCTGCGCCGCGGTGATGCCGCTCGGCTCGCCGATCGGCAGTGGCATGGGCATCGCCAATCCCTACAACCTGAGGCTCATCCTCGAGCGCGCGGGCGTTCCGGTGATCCTCGACGCCGGGATCGGCACGGCGTCGGACGCGGCGGTGGCCATGGAGCTCGGCTGCGGCGGGGTCCTGTTGGCCAGCGCGATCTCGCGGGCCGAGGATCCCGCGCGGATGGCGCGCGCCATGCGCCTGGCGGTCGAGGCCGGCCGGCTCGCGCACGAGGCCGGGCGCATCCCGCGCCGCCTCTACGCCGNGGCCTCGTCGNCGGTCGAGGGCACCGCGGACCTCGCCTCGTGACCGGCGCGGAGCTCGATCGNGCGCAGCTCGAGGAGCTGGCCGAACGCTGGGCGGCGGCGTGGGAGGGTCGGGGCCTGTTCACCCGCTGCTGCACGCCCGACGTCGGCTACGAGGACCCGCTGGCCGTCGACCCGCTCGACGGCGCCGACGCGCTCGAGCGCCACGCCCAGCGTGTGCGCCGGGCGCTGCCCGACCTGCGCCTCGAGCGCCGGGGCGCGCCGCTCTCCGGCGGCCCCGGCGAGGGCTTCGCCTGCCTGCCGTGGCGGCTCGCCGGTACGCATCGCGGC
>JGI24973J35851_1000212_pt1 | contig 11155 bp, 7 predicted proteins | sample AntDryMetagUQ889_FD_35851 | JGI IMG/M metagenome (IMG submission 35851) | reverse complement strand
TGGCGTTCGTGTGGGCGGTCAGCCCCGCGGTGGTGCAGGTGTTCGCCGAGGCGCGCCAGTACGAGCTCCTCGGGCTTCTGACCACCCTCGTCACCTGGCAGGCGCTGCGCTTCGCCGGCCCGGAGGGTGGGCGCCGCCGCGACGTGGCCCTGCTCGCGGTCGCCACCGCCGCGGGGCTGCTCACCCACTACCACTTCGCGATCGTCCTCGTCGGCGTGGCCGGCCTCCTGGTCGTCCGGCTCGGCCGGACAGCGCGGCCGCGGCTCCTCGCCGGGCTCGGTGCCATGGCCGCCGGGTGCGCGGCCTTCGGGCTCCTGCACCCGGGTTTCTGGATGGCGTTCGCCAGCCAGCGCCGCCAGGCCGGCGGCTTCGTCGCCGAGCAGTTCCCCGGCCGCCTCGACCAGGTGGCCGAGACCCTCTCCGCGTTCCTCCTGCCTCCCGGGGCGGCCACCACGGCGCTGCGGTGGCCGGTGGCCGCGCTCGTGGTGGCCACTGCGGTATGGCTCGGGATCACCGTCGGTCGGGCGGCGCTGCGTCGAGAGCCGGCCGTGGGCGCCCCCGCGCTGCTCATGCTCGCGTGGACCGGCGGGGTGACCGTCGGCCTCTACCTGCTGTTCGTCTCCCACGGCCTGGCCATGACGCCCAAGTACCTGGCCGCGGCGTGGCCCTTCCTGGCATTCGTCCCGGTGCTGGCCGCGGCCCGTCTCCCGGCGCGGGCCCGGCTCCCCGTGGGAGCGGCGGGCTGCGTGCTCCTCGCCGCGGTCGGTGCGCTGGCCGCGGCGAGGATCAACACCGAGGGCGAGCCCCCCGCCCCCGGAGCGATGGTCACCGGCGCGGACTCGGTCGTCGTGGACAACGTGGCGCGCGGGATCTTCCCCCGCGTGGTGTGGGAGCTGCGGCCGAACGCGCGGGTCTTCGCCGCCGAGCAGCGCCGGCTGCTGGCCGATCCGGGGCGCTGGAACGGGCCCTTGCGGGGACGGACCATCCTCGTGACCGACCTCCCGGTGAGCGACGCCCGCTACGGGAACTCACCCGAGCGCGGCGCGCAGCTCCTCGCCGAGGCCCGGCGTGGCCACGCCGTCGTCTCCGCCGGCGACGGAGGGGTCCGGGGCCTCGGCCGCGTGTACACGGTGCGCTGATCGGGGCACTCCCCGCCCTCCTTGCCGAAGGGTTACGGTCGTCCCTCGGGGTGGGGTCGGCGCCCTGTCCTGCGCCAAGCTGTCCTCGACCGCACCACGCGAGGGGGAACGATGTACGAGGCCGCAGAGAACGGGACGAACGNGGCTTCGCCGNACCTCGTGTCGCGCTACGGGGCCGAGGCGGNCACCTGAGCTCGCCNGCCGTGAACGCAGCCACCGCCAAGGCCTCGGTCCTGGTGGTCGACGACGAGCCGACCATCACCGACGTCGTATCGCGCTACCTCGAGCGGGCGGGGTACCTGGCCCATACCGCCGGCGATGGACGTGAGGCGCTGCGGGTCGCCGCCGAGCGTCGTCCCGACCTCGTGGTGCTCGACCTCATGCTTCCCGGACTGGGAGGTCTCGAGGTGCTCAGGGTCCTCCGTCAGCGCGGGGTCCCGGCGGTGATCCTGCTGACCGCGAAGGGAGAGCAGACCGACCGCATCGTCGGGCTGCGGCTCGGCGCCGACGACTACGTGGTCAAGCCCTTCTCGCCGGCCGAGCTCGTGGCCCGCGTGGACGCCGTGCTGCGCCGGGTTGACACCTCGGCCGGGCCGGAGTCCCCGATCGCCTTCGACGGCCTGTCCATCGACCCGGCCGCGCGGCAGGTCAGCGTGGGCGGGATCGACGTCAACCTCACCCTGCGCGAGTACGACCTGCTCCTGTTCCTCGCGCGCCATCCCGGGCAGGCCTTCTCGCGCGAGCAGCTGATGGACGCGGTCTGGGACTTCTCCTTCTACACCGACACCTCGACGGTCACCGTCCACGTGAGGCGGCTTCGCGCGAAGATCGAGGCGGACCCGCGCGGCCGGCCCGGCTCCAGACGGTCTGGGGAGTGGGCTACCGCTTGCAGGCGTGACGGGTCGGGGGGACACCCCCCGACTACCCCCCGACGTCACTCGGGGGGCGGCTCGCAGCGCCGCGCTGCTCGTCACCGCCGTCGTCCTCGGCGGGGCGGCCATGGCCGCGTTCTACGGGCTCGGCCAGGGCCTCCTCACCGCCGGCCTGCTCTTCCTGACCGGCGCTCCGGTGCTGGGACTCGCCCACGTCCTCCTTCGCCGCCGGGCCCGGGCGGGCTCGCTCTCGCGCCAGTTCGCGGCCGGCATCGGCCTCGTGGTGGGCGCCACGCTCGCATCCGTCGGCATCGCCGCCGCGATCATGTTCGTCTCCCCACACGACGCCTTCACGCTCGGCCTGCTGCTGGCCTTTGCCGCGACGCTCGCCGCCCGGTCGGCCGGCCTCCTGGCGGGCGGGGTGATGGACGATCTGCAAGCGGTGCGCGCCGGCCTGCGGGCGGTCGGCGACGGTGCGACCGAGTTGAACGTCACCACCGGCGCCCGCGACGAGCTGGCCGAGCTCGCGGAGGCGACCAACACCATGGCCCGGCGCCTCGGCGAGCGCGGGGATGAGCGGGACGCGGCCGAGGCCGCCCGGCGGGATCTGATGGCCGCGGTCTCGCACGACCTGCGCACGCCGATCGCATCCCTGCGCGTGCTCGGGGAGGCCATCGCCGGTGACGTGGTCGACGACGACGACCGCCGCCGGTACGCGCGCCAGCTCGGCGTGCACGTCGAGTCCCTGGGCCACCTGATCGACGACCTGTTCGAGCTCTCGAGACTCGAGGCCGGACAGGTGGAGTGGTCGATGCAGCGGGTGGCCCTCGACGAGCTCGTCGAGGAGACCGTGGAGGCCATGCGCCCACACGCCGACGCCCGGGGGGTGAGAACCGAGGTCGCGGTGCCTCCCGGCCTCATGCCCGCCCACGCCAACCCGGAGAAGGTCCAGCGCGTCCTGTTCAATCTGATCCAGAACGCGATCCGGCATACCCCCGCCGACGGGACGGTCACCGTCCTCGCCGAGGCCGCCAGCGACGGAGTCGAGGTCGAGGTGGCCGACACCGGGGAGGGGATCGCCCCGGAGGATCGCGAGCGGGCGTTCGAGCCGTTCTTCCGGGGCGGCAGCGAGTTCTCGCGCACCCGCAGCGGGGCCGGCCTCGGGCTCACCGTGTGCCGCGCGATCGTGGAGGCCCACGGCGGACGGATCTGGCTCGACGAGTCCACCCGGGGAACGCGGGTGCGCTTCAGCCTGCCCGGAGCGGTCCAGGGGTGAAGAGAGGCTTACGGATGCGGTCTTGATCCGGCGCCGGTCCGAGGCGCGTGAGAGGATCGGCGCCGTGCCCGCCGCTCGCCGTCCGCCGCTGCCCATCCCCGAGAACCCCCCGCCCGGGCCGTTCCGGCGCGAGTTCTTCGCCAGCCCTCTCCGCGGCCCCTGGCTCACCTCGATAATCGGCTCCTCGCTGCTGCCGCTGATCGTCATCTGCGCGGTCACCGGCTTCCTCTCCCACGCGGCCTACGACCCGCGGCCGGCGGGNTTCAGCCTCTACTTCTTCAACTGGCCGTCCGGGCCGACCTACCTGTACTCGGTCACGCAGGGCCTGCACGTGATCACCGGGCTGGCCGCCATCCCCATCCTTCTGGCCAAGCTCTGGTCGGTCATCCCGAAGCTCTTCGAGTGGCCGCCCGTGCTGTCGGTGGCCCACGGGCTCGAGCGGCTCGCCCTNGCCATGCTCGTGGGCGGCGCCCTGTTCGTGTTCTTCACCGGCGTGCTGAACATCCAGGTCTACTACGCGTGGTCCTTCTCGTTCATCCCCGCCCACTACTACGGCTCGTTCGTCTTCCTCGCCGGTCTCGCCCTGCACCTCGGGGTGAAGGCGCCGGTCATCTTCCGGGCCTACCGCGAGCACGGGCTGGCGCCGCTGCACCAGCGCCTCGATAGCACGCTCGCCGAGTCCCCGGAGAGCGACCGCATGGCCGCCGAGGCGAAGACCGGCGAGGAGACGACCACCGCGCCGGTCGCGCCCGGCCCGCCAACGGTCTCCCGCCGGGGGCTGCTCGGCTTGGTGGGCGCCACCTCACTCGGCCTTGCGGTGATGGCCGCGGCCCAGGTGATCGGCGGGCCGCTGCGGCCGCTCGGCCTGCTCGTGCCCCGCGGGCGATCGGTCGGCTCGGGGCCCAACGACTTCCAGATCAACAAGACCGCCGCCGCCGCGGGCGTCGGCCCAGCGGACGTGGGCGGCGACTGGCGCCTGGTGCTCGAGGGACCGCGGCGCGTCGAGCTCTCCCGCGACGAGCTGATGGCCATGCCGCAGGCCACCCACCGGCTCCCCATCGCCTGCGTCGAGGGATGGACCACCGTGCAGAGCTGGACCGGCGTGCCCATCCGCGACCTCGCTCGCATGGCCGGGATCGAGGGGCCGGCGCAGGTGCTCGTCGAGTCCTTCCAGAAGACGGGCGGATTCACCTCGACCACGCTGTCTCCCAACAAGGTGGCCAACCCACGGGCACTGCTCGCGCTGCGCGTGAACGGAGCCGACCTCTCACTCGACCACGGCTTCCCGGCCCGGATCATCGTCCCGGCGCTGCCGGGCGTGCGCAACATCAAGTGGGTGGGGAACATGGCCTTCTCGGCGCCNACCGAGGCCTGACCCGGTGAAGCGGTTCCGCTACGAGTACGGGGCCGGGCCACTGCACCTCGTGGGCTCGATCGCCACGTTCGCGGTGGCCGGCTACGTGGCCCTGCGCGTGGTGGACGGCTCGGTGGGCGCGCCGATCGGGTTCCTCGTCTGGTTCGTCGGCGCCATCTTCCTCCACGACTTCGTCCTGCTGCCCCTCTACTCCCTGCTCGACCGCCTTCCGCGGCGAGCCGCGGGCGTCAGGCGGTCCCTGCCCGACGACGAGCGCCGCCTCGTGCTCGGCCGCCGCGAGGGGAAGTGGTTGGTCGAGCCGGCAGGAGCCAGCGTCCGGCCGCGCCGCGTCTCCTGGCTGAACCACCTTCGCTTCCCCGTCATGGTGTCGGCCCTGTTGATGCTGCTCTTCTTCCCGCTGATCCTCGGGCTCGCGGAGGAGGACTACTCGATGGTGTCGGGCCAGAGCACCGACGGCTTCCTCGAGCGCTGGGCGCTGATCACCGCTGGGTTGCTCGTGGTCTCGGCGGCGATCTACGTGGTGCGCCGCGTGCGGGCCGGAGCGGCCGGGCGAGAGCGCTGAGGCGCGGGCCGCGGTGCTCGCACCGAGCGGCCGGGGACTGTTCTAAGGTTGCTCGGTGCTCGAGTCCTCCGCCTCGGACTCGCCCCGAGCATGAGCGCGGTATCCGGCGTCAACGCCCGGCTCGCGGCCCTGCTCGAGGCCGGGACGAGCCCCTGGCTCGGCGGGATCCGCCGCTCGCTGATCGAGGGAGGCGAGCTCAAGCGACTCGTGGAGGAGGACTCGCTGCGCGGGGTGACGGCCAACCCCTTGATCTTCGAGAAGGCCATTCTCGGCTCGGACGACTACGACGACGAGCTCCGCGAGCTCCCGGCCAAGGGGCTCGGCACCGAGGCGATATACGACGCGATCGCCGTCCGCGACGTCCAGCTCGCCTGCGATGTGCTGCGAGGGGTCTGGGACGCCGCGGGAGGCCGGGACGGCTTCGTCTCCCTGGAGGTGGCGCCGCGCCTCGCCCACGACACCGACGGCACGCTCGAGGCCGTCCGCACCTACTGGGAGAAGCTCGACCGGCCGAACGCGATGATCAAGATCCCGGGCACCCCGGCCGGCGTCCCGGCCATCGAGGAGACGATCTTCGAGGGGATCAACGTGAACGTCACGCTCCTCTTCTCGCTGGAGGCCTACGAGCAGGCGGCCGAGGCCTTCGTCCGCGGGCTGGAGCGCCGTAGGGCCGCCGGGCGGAGCCTCGACGTCCACTCGGTGGCGAGCTTCTTCGTCTCGCACGTGGACAGCGAGGTCGACCGCCGCCTCGGGCCGCTCGGGCGGAGCGACCTCGCCGGCACCGCGGGGATCGCCAACGCCCGCGCTGCCTATGCCCGCTTCACGGAGATCTTCCGCGGCGAGCGCTTCGCCGCTCTCCTCGAGGCCGGCGCGGCGGTGCAGCGCCCGCTGTGGGCGTCGACGGGCACCAAGAACCCGAGCTTCCCCGACACCATGTACGTGGAAGAGCTGGCGGGTCCCGACACCGTGAGCACCATGCCCATGCCCACTCTGATCGCCGTGGCCGACCACGGCAAGGTCGAAGGTCCGACCGCGGCCTCCGATCCGCGCCCCGCCCTCGACGCGCTGGCCGAGGCCGGCATCGACATGGCCGACGTGACCGCTCGGCTGCTGCGCGAGGGGGTCGATCTCTTCGCCGCGTCGATGGACAAGCTGATCGCGGGCATCGAGAGCCGCCGGGAGGCGGTGGTCCTCGGCCGCCCGGCCGCCGTGGAGTCGGTCCTCCCGGATGCGCTCGAGCCCATGGTGGCCGAGCGCATCGCCCGCGCCTCCGAGGAGCGCGTGGCCCACCGCCTCTGGCGCCGGGATGAGACCCTCTGGGGCGGCGGACCCGAGATCGTCGACCGGCTCGGCTGGCTCACGATCGCCGACCAGATGCTCGACGCGGCGGTCGATATGCGCGAGTTCGCCCGCGAGGTGGCTGCCGACGGGATCACCGACGTCGTCCTCCTCGGCATGGGCGGCTCGAGCCTCGCCCCCGAGGTGCTCCGGCGGTCGTTCTCGTCCCGCGCCGAGGGCCTGCGGCTGCACGTGCTCGACTCGACCGATCCGGGGGCGGTGCTCGCGCGGGAGCGCGCGGTCGAGCTCTCGCGCACGCTCTTCATCGTCTCCACCAAGTCTGGTGGCACCGTCGAGACGCTCTCGCTGTTCCGGCACTTCGAAGACCGGGTCCGCGAGACGGTCGACGGCGATGCCGGCGCCCATTTCGCGGCGGTCATCGACCCCGGCTCCTCGCTCGTCTCGCTGGCCCGGCAGCACGGCTTTCGCCGAACGTTCCTGAACCCTCCCGACATCGGCGGGCGTTACTCGGCGCTCTCCTACTTCGGCCTCGTGCCCGCCGCGCTCATGGGCGTCGACGTGAGCGCACTGCTCGAGGGCGCCCAGATCGCGGAGCAGGCGTGCGCGAGCCACGAGGGCTCCGAGCGCAACCCGGGCCTGTGGCTCGGGTGCGCACTCGCCGCCCTCGCCGAGCAGGGTCGCGACAAGCTCACCTTCCTGATCGACGAGCCGCTCGGGTCCTTCGGCCTCTGGGGCGAGCAGCTCGTGGCCGAGAGCCTCGGCAAGCGCGGGAAGGGCATCGTCCCGGTGGCGGGCGAGCCGATCGGCCCGCCCGCCGTCTACGGCCTCGACCGGGTCTTCATGCATCTGGCCGCGACCGACGCCGGCTCCGAGGGCTTCGCCTCGCGCGCCGCGGAGCTCGGGCGCAGCGGCCATCCGGTGATCACCGTCCCGGTCAGTGGGCCCGAGGACCTCGGACGCGTCTTCTTCGTGGCCGAGTACGCGGTGGCCGTGGCGGGGTGGGCGCTCGGGGTCAACCCCTTCGACCAGCCGAACGTGCAGGAGGCCAAGGGCATCACCACCGGGATGCTCGACCGCTACGCGCGCGACGGTGCCCTGCCGGAGGTTGCGGAGGCCGACGACGGCGCCCTCCGCCGCCTGCTCGGGCGGCTCGAGCCACCGCACTACCTATCGCTCATGGCCTACGCGGAGAGCTCGTGGGCGCTCGACCGGGCGGCGGAGAGCCTCCGCGTCGCGGTCCGTGACGCCACGCGCGCCGCCACCACGTTCGGCTACGGGCCGCGCTTCCTGCACTCCACCGGCCAGCTCCACAAGGGCGGCCCGCCCACCGGCGTCTTCCTGCAGCTCCTCCACGACGGCCCCGAGGACGTCGAGGTGCCGGGTGCCGGGCACACCTTCTCCACCCTGAAGCACGCCCAGGCCACCGGCGACCTGGAGGCCCTGCGCTCCCACGGCCTCCCCGCGGAGCGGGTCCGGCTCGAGGGCGACCCGGTCGAGGCGCTCGAGCGCCTCACCGAGCGCGTCCGGGGCCTGCTCTGATGCGGATCGGCTTCGTGGGGCTCGGTCGCATGGGCTCGAACATGGTGCGCCGCATCCTTCGCGACTCGGAGCACGAGGTCGTGGCCTTCGACCGCGGCGCCGAGCAGGTCCGCGAGCTGGCCGCGCTCGGAGCCACGGGAGCCGGCTCGCTCGAAGAGCTCGTGGCGGGGCTCGACGCGCCGCGTCACGTGTGGGTCATGGTCCCCGCGGGGGCACCCACCCAGGAGACCATCGAGGCCCTTCACGAACTGCTCGACCCGGGCGACCTGATCGTGGACGGCGGCAACTCGCGCTTCGTGGATTCCAGGGAGAACCACGGGCGGGCGGCCGAACGTGGGGTCGAGTTCGTCGACGCCGGCGTGAGCGGCGGGATCTGGGGCCTCGACGTGGGCTACTGCACGATGGTCGGCGGCACGCCCGAGGGGGTGGCCCGCCTCGCTCCGGTGCTCGACGTGCTCGCTCCCACCGGCGGATGGCTGCACGTGGGCGCCGGCGGCGCGGGGCACTACGTGAAGATGGTCCACAACGGGATCGAGTACGCGATGCTGCAGGCCTACGGCGAGGGCTTCGAGCTGCTGCACGCCTCGGACTACGACCTCGACCTCGAGGCCGTCTCGCACCTGTGGAACCAGGGCTCGGTGGTGCGCTCCTGGTTGCTCGAGCTGACGGAGCGCGCATACGCCGACGGCGGCTCCGACCTCGCCGACGTCCGCGGGTACGTGGAGGACTCGGGCGAGGGGCGCTGGACGGTGCTCGACGCGATCGAGAAGAGCGTGCCCGCGCCGGTGATCACGCTGTCGCTGATGCAGCGGTTCGCCTCGCGCCAGCACGAGTCCTACGGAGCCAAGGTCATCGCCGCCCTGCGCAACCAGTTCGGGGGACACGCGGTGCGTCGGGGCAGCGGGGACTGATCGCTCCCCGCGTCTGCCTCCCGATGACCATGACCGACACCCTCGCCGAGAGCTCCCCGGCCGAGAATCCCCTCGCGGCGGGACTCGAGCGCACCCCGGTGGCCCCCACCACGCTCGTGATCTTCGGCGCCTCCGGCGATCTCGCCCGGCGCAAGCTCCTCCCCGCNGTCTACAACCTCGCCCACGAGGGNGCCCTTCCCGAGCGCTTCAACGTGATCGGCATGTCGCGGCGCGAGCTCTCCGACGAGGAGTTCCGCGCCCAGGTCGGCCGGGCCGTCGAGGAGCACTCGCGCCGCCCGCCGGACCCGCACGTCCTGCGCTTGCTGCTCGAGCGCGCGAGCTATGTGCCCGGGGCCTTCGACGACCCCGATGCGTTCGGCCGGCTTGCGGAGACCCTCGCCGCGCGCGACGAGGAGGCGGGCACCGCCTTCAACCCCGTCTTCTACCTGTCGACGGCGCCCTCGTTCTTCGAGCCGATCGTCGAGGCACTCGGCGCCCACGGCCTCGATCGCCGCCCCGATGCCGACGTCCGGGTGGTGATCGAGAAGCCCTTCGGCCGCGATCTCGCCTCGGCGCGGGCGCTGAACGCCGCGGTGCTCCGGGTCTTCGAGGAGAGACAGGTCTACCGCATCGACCACTACCTGGGGAAGGAGACCGTCCAGAACATGATGGTGCTGCGGTTCGCNAACGGGATCTTCGAGCCGCTGTGGAACCGGCAGTTCATCGACCACGTCCAGATCACGGCGGCCGAGGACATCGGGATCGGGACGCGCGCCGGGTACTACGACTCGGCCGGAGCGCTGCGCGACATCGTGCAGAGCCATCTGCTCCAGCTGCTGTCGATCCTCTGCATGGAGCCGCCCGTGTCGCTGACCGCCGGNCCGGTGCGCGACGAGAAGGCGAAGGTGCTGCGGTCGATGGTCCCCATGCTCCCCGAGGAGGTGCCGGGGCGCGCCGTTCGCGCCCGGTACGGGCCGGGCTTCTCCGGGGGNNTNCCGGNGGCGGGCTACCTCGNNGAGGAGGGCGTGCCGGAGGACTCNCGGACCGAGACGTTCGTGGCCGCGCGGCTCGACGTCCAGAACTGGAGATGGTCCGGGGTCCCGTTCTACCTGCGCGCCGGNAAGCGCCTCACGCGCCAGGCGACCGAGATCGCGGTGACGCTNAAGCCCGTCCCCCACCTCGCCTTCCAGGAGGGCGACGCGNGCGGGGTGAGGCCGAACCAGCTCATCCTCTCGGTGCAGCCGAACGAGGGCGTCTCCCTCTCGCTCGTGACCAAGATCCCGGGGGCGAAGTCGCGCGTGCGGCCGGTGAACATGGAGTTCCTCTACGGCACCTCCTTCCTCTCCCAGTCGCCGGAGGCCTACGAGCGGCTCATCCTCGACACCATGCGCGGCGACCCGACGCTGTTCGCCCGAAACGACGAGGTCGAGGCCGCNTGGGCGGTCGTCGACCCGATCCTCTCGAGCTGGGGCGGCGACGGGGGGCCGATCCCCCCCTACCCGGCCGGCACGGCGGGCCCCCGCGANGCCGATGCCCTGCTCGAGCCGGGGGTCGGGTGGAGGCCGCTGTGAGCGCCACCGCGGCGGCGCCCGCGCTCGACGCGGTCTGGTCGGCGGAGGACACGACTCCGGCCGCCATCGGGGATGCGCTGCGCCGCCTGCTCGCCGAGCGCCACGCCGAGAGCGAGTCCTACGCTCCGGCTCGCGCGCTCAATCTGGTGGCCGTGGTGGAGCGCGAACAGCGGGCCGAGATCCTCGCGAGCCTCGAGCGGGCGGGCCGCCACCACCCCTCCCGGACGGTGATATGCGGCGTGCAGAGGGGGCGTCGGCGCCTCGGCGCCCTCGCCACCATGGCCTGCGAGGTGCCCCCGCCGGGCGGAGTCGCGCCCTGCCGCGAGCGGGTCGAGCTCGACGTGGGCGAAGAACATCTCCCCCACCTCGACACGGTCGTAGACCCTCTGCTCGTGACCGATCTCGACACGCTCGTGTGGTCTCCGAGCGATCACCCGGGCGCCATGGACTCGCTGGTGAGGCTGGCCGACGCAGTGCTCGTGGACTCGAGCTCGCACGCCGACTTCCGCGAGGGGCTCGACCGTGCCGCCTCTCTCTCCCCCGCGGCGCACGTCGTGGACCTCTCCTGGCTGCGCGCCGCCCCGTGGCGCGAGCGGCTCGCCGCCGCCTTC
>JGI24973J35851_1000206_pt1 | contig 11271 bp, 12 predicted proteins | sample AntDryMetagUQ889_FD_35851 | JGI IMG/M metagenome (IMG submission 35851) | reverse complement strand
GTCAGCCAATCAAGCGGTCCAGGAGGAACTGTTGCATTACCTGGCGGCTTTGAAAGCTGCGTGAGATCGCCATCAACCGAGATTTATGCAACGCTAGGGTCCATAACACGATTATAGGTCATCCGAGATATCTGATTCCACTTCATCGGGTACCAACTCATTCATCACAACCGCAGTACTGCTGTCCTCAGTGTTATAGAGGATCACGGATTTCCCCGCTTCTAACTGCCGCCTGACTTGTGCGACCTTTGATCTCAAAGAGACCTCACGTTCGCCGTAGTCTGTACCATCCCGTGTAACAAACTCTGCGATCAGTCCTTGTAGCGCTTCAGGACTAAGCTTGTCATACGGAACGATGAGGAGCATGCAGAATCTATAGCTCGCGTACCAAACCCTATTTCAGCAGCGAATCATCTTTCGGCAAACGCTTCGAGTACCATATGGCCAATTTGTGTCGCATGGTTTGTTGCGAGACCTTGTCTTCTGGCAAAGGTTGAATCACCTTGTCGTGCACCAGCAAACGGTAGATATACAGAATCTTCTCACTGGCCGAATCCGTAGGCTCAAATACGGCGGCGCCGCGATCTTCGGCATACTTCACACCTGCCACGATCGCCGCCTTCACCAACTCTGTCTCGTGTTTCAGTTTCGCCATGGTGCTCTCAGCCGTCCAAGTGCGTGGACGATGGTTGCTCCGTCTGCGCGTTGACCCCGCCCCATCACAGCCAGCGATTGACCTTGAGGAACACCAAAAGGCCGCCCGTGATCAGCGCAGCAAGCAACCAGAAAAACAGATAGCCATACTCCCACTCGAGCTCGGGCAGAATCCGGAAGTTCATCCCGTAAACACCGCACAGGAATGTGAGGGGCAGAAAGATGGCGCTCAGCACGGTGAGCCGGTTGACGACCCGGCTCGTACGGTGGCTCACCATACTGAGGTAGAGGTTCAGGGCCTCGGCGAGGATCTCGCGCTCGGTGGAGAGATCGTTGCCCAGCCGTTCCAGGGTCCCCACCATATTGCTCAGATATGGCTGGGTGGAGGGATTGACGAATCTCGATCGCCGCAAGGCCAGCTCCTGCAGCACCGCGCGGTCGGCTAAGACATTCTTGCGCACCGTGAGCAGGTCTTGCGTGACCTCGGAAACACGGTGAAAGATCGTGTCGTCCAGATCGCCCAGGATCGACTTCTGGATCCGCTCGACCTCGTCCTCCAACATGACCAGTGCCTTGCGGTAGCTCTCGATCAATCGATCCCACAGCTCGAATAGCAGAAACCCCAAGCCCTCGGCAAAGGTCGCGAAAAACTGGCGATAATTCTGCCGCACCTGGTCGAGAAACTCGACAGGGCCGCGATGCAAGGTCACGATAAAGCGATCGCCGATGATCAGATCGACGTGCGCGACACGCAGTCGTCCGTCGGTGAAATGCGGCACCGTCAGGGCCGCATGCAGGCATTCGTCGTAGACGTCGTAGCGGCCGCCGCGTGCGTGCATGACGGCCTCTTCGATGGCGAGGTCATTGACCTCTAGCAGGCGCAGGGCCCGCTCGGCGGTCCCGGCGTCACCGACGTCGAGGTCGATCCAGCAGCACAGACCCCGGGCGAGCGCGGGGCCGGCCTCCTCGATCAGGATGGTACGTTCGCACCGGTTCTCGAAGTCGAGCTCTACGACGGTGATCGCTGTCATGGCCCAGGTCCGAAACTGCGCCGTAAACAGGGGGTCCGCATGCGGGTCGATGCGCGGTACGGACCGTCGAGCGGTGATCCCCGAGGGCAGCCGAAGGCCAAACAGTACTGATGGACCTGGGAATTGTCAATCACGCGAGTCTCGGTTCAGAATCGGGGAATTTTCGCGCCATTGCATCCTCGGCGCGCTAAGCAGGCCCCCTTCGGGCCCGGCCAGCTTCGCTGGCGCTCGGGTACTCGCCCCTGGGCCGGCTTTCATCGCCCCGAGTACCAAATCTCAGGACCGCTCGCCGTCTCGCGCGAGCGCGGCGGCTTACCCGCTTCCCTTCGCCACGCTATATACTACATACTACGAAAATCTGGCGTGTCGCAACATCCCACGTGGTTTTTCGAGAGGAGGGTTCCCCATGGCTAACGAATCATCACCCAAGGCCGCCGGGGCCGTGACACTCAGCGAAGAAACGCGAGAACATCCGGTCATGCTGCCGCTCTGCCAGGGCAGCCTGGGCCCGAACGTTATCGACATCCGCAAGCTCTATCAAGAGACCGGGTATTTCACCTTCGACCCCGGTTTCACCTCCACCGCGAGCTGCGAGTCCAAGATCACCTACATCGACGGCGACAAGGGCGAGCTCTTCTATCGCGGCTATCCCATCGAGGAGTTGGCGGAGCAGGCCGGGTTCCTGGAGGTGTGTTACCTCCTGCTCTACGGGGAGCTGCCGAACGCCGCGGCAAAGGCTCAGTTCGAGCGCACCATCACCCATCACACCATGCTGCACGAGCAGATCCTCACCTTTTATCGGGGTTTTCGCCGTGATGCGCATCCCATGGCCGTGATCTGCGGGGTGGTTGGCGCCATGAGCGCCTTTTATCACGACAGCACCGACATCGACGATCCCGAGCAACGCCGGATCGCCTCCCACCGGCTCATCGCCAAGGTGCCGACGATCGCCGCCATGGCCTACAAGTATTCGGTCGGCCAGCCCTTCATCTATCCGCGCAACGACCTGGGTTTCGTCGAGAACTTCCTGCACATGATGTTCGCGGTGCCTTGCGAGACCTACCGTGCGAGCCCCGCGCAGGTGCGGGCGATGGAGCGCATCTTCATCCTGCACGCCGATCACGAGCAGAACGCCTCGACCTCGACGGTCCGGACCGCCGGATCGAGCGGGGCCAATCCGTTCGCCTGCATCGCCGCCGGAATCGCCTCGCTGTGGGGGCCTGCGCACGGTGGGGCCAATGAGGCGGTGCTCAAGATGCTGGCGGAGATCGGCACCAAGGCGCGCATCCCCGACTTCATCAATCGCGCCAAGGACAAGGCGGACCCATTCAAACTCATGGGCTTCGGCCACCGCGTCTACAAGAACTACGACCCGCGCGCCGCGGTGCTGCGCGCGTCCAGCCATGAGGTCCTGGAAGCGCTGGGCGTGGCCCACGAGCCGCTCCTCGAGATTGCGCTGGAGCTGGAACGCATCGCGCTCGAGGACGAGTATTTCATCGAGCGCAAGCTGTTCCCCAATGTGGATTTCTATTCGGGGATCATCCTGAGGGCCATGGGGCTGCCGACCGGCATGTTCACGGTCCTGTTCGCGGTGGCCCGCACCGTCGGTTGGATAGCGCAGTGGAAGGAGATGATCGAGGACCCGACGCAGAAGATCAGCCGACCGCGCCAGCTATACACCGGCCATGCGCGCCGTCCCTTCGTACCGGTCGGTTCGCGGTGATCGGGCCATGTTCTCGAGCATCGGCAAGACACCCGAAAGCGAGATCGAGGCGCGCGAGCGTCCAGCACGAAGTACCTCCGCGGCCTGGGCGCAGGCCCTGAAGCACCAAAAGTGGCAGGGCGTCTGTCGCAGAGACGATAGCTTTCTGCGCCTAATCCTCCTTCAACGCGACCGTCCGCTGCGATTCTTGTCTACGATTGCCATCAGGATGAGCCCGAACGCAAAAAGTCGTACCAGATAAAAGAAGGGCTCGTGTTCCTGTGACACCACGGTCAGTCCTAACAGCCCTCGATTGATCCCCTCTATGGCAAAAGCGATGGCAAATAAAAGGAAAAAACGATCTCGAGTATCCCGCCAGAAGCGCAGGAAGAACAGTGCGGCGACCATCGAAGCCATCGCAATTGCACCCAATATTACGGAATTCATGGCAGCGTCTTAGTCTGCGTCCCAGATGAGGCCATACAGCAACACCAGCATCGCCAGGAGCCCTACGACTAACCGCCAGGTCTGTAGGTCCGCGCCGGGCCCCAACGCGTTATCGACGACAACCAGCATGTTGTTTACCGTTAACCCGGCAAAGCAGAGGCCGCTCCAAAGTAACAATCGGTAACGACTGCGGCGATAGGCCTGCAGCAGCAGCCAGGCGCATAAGAGTGCTGTCATCGCACACAATCCATAGATTATTAAACCGGCCATTGCTCTAATCCTTATCTGATTTTAGTTTAAAGGCGTCGGCGAACTCTTGAACCCTGGTCCGAGGCTTCGCGTGAATGAGATTGGTCACTGGTATAAGGTAGATGGAATATAGCGCGGCCACCCGGTCCACCGTCTGTCCGAGATCAGGAGATCTGACGTGATACCGGTATACAAGTGATTTTTCCGGGCTAGCGATTAGAAAACCGTCGGCGCACAGGCGTTGCAGTATCACGCGCGCTTCTTGCTCACCGATGTAAAGCCTTTTGGCGACTGCATTGGCGGTCCAATCCACCTGGGGACTATCACGCAGAAGAAGTAGCGCCTCTAATTGGGCAATGGAGTCGATGCGCTCAAGGATGAACTGCTTTACATCTTCCGGGATAATGTCATCGACCATTACGCTTTTCCGAGAAGTCCGCTGTATCCCACGGAAGCTGTGCCCACGGCCGTTCACCGCTCAAGAGCCGCTGCAGCTCGGGCGAGGGGAGGGGCCGGCTGAACAGATAGCCCTGGCCTTCCTCGCAACCGAGGCGGCGCAGGTTGGCAAGCTGGGCCTCCGTCTCCACCCCTTCGGCGATGACCCCGAGCCGGAGCGCGCGGCTCAGGCTCACGATGGACTCGACGATCGCCACGTCGTCGGCGTCACCAGTGATGTCGCGCACGAAGGACTGGTCAATCTTGACGCGATCGATGGGCAGGTGTTTGAGGAGGCTGAGCGAGGAGTAGCCCGTCCCGAAATCATCGATCGCGATCGAGACCCCAGGGCCTTGAGCGTGTCGAGGAGGTGCCGGCTGTGCTCGATGACCTGCAAGGTGCTCTCGGTGATCTCAATCTCGAGTTGGGAGGCCGGGAAGCCGCTCTCGGCAAGCGCCTCGCGCACAGTGTGCTCGAAATGGTCGCGGGCGAACTGCCGGGCCGAGACGTTGACGGAGAGACGGCACGGCGGCCCTCCAGCGCGCAGCCGTTCCGCGGCCCCAGCGCAGGCCGTGAATAGCACCCAACGGCCGAGCGGCTCGATGAGCCCGCTCTCCTCGGCGATTGAAATGAAGCGCCTAGGGGCGATGAGCCCCTCCTGGGGGTGCTGCCAGCGCACCAGCGCCTCGATCCCGGTGAGGGCGCCGCCGCTCAATGCCACCTGCGGCTGGTAGTAGAGCACCAGGCCCTCGGTCTCGAGCGCGTGCCGCAGCCCCTGCTCGATCTTCAGGCGCTCGGCCGCCCGCGTCGCCAGCTCTTCGGTGTAGAAACAGTAGCGGTTGCGCCCTTGTGCCTTGGCGCTGTACATGGCCGTATCGGCGGCCCTGAGCAGCGCATCCCGAGCGCGGCCGTTATCGGGGTAGACACTGATGCCGGCGCTCGCGGAGACCGTGACCCGCTCCACCCCCAGCTCGACGGGCTGGGCCAAGGCGGCGAGGAGCTTGCGGGCGATGCGCGCGGCGTCCTCGGGGTGGGCGATATGTTCGAGGAGCACGACGAACTCATCGCCTCCGAGCCGGGCCGCCGTGTCGTTGCTCCGCAAGCTCCTCTTGAGCCGGGCGGCGACGGTCTGGAGCAACAGATCGCCGCTCGAATGCCCGAGGGTGTCGTTGATGACCTTGAAACCATCGAGGTCGAAAAACAGGATGGCGCAGTGCCCCTCCTCCCGCTGCGCGCGCGCCAGTGTCTGCTCGAGCCGGTCGTGGAACAGCAGGCGGTTGGGGAGCCCGGTGAGCGGGTCGTGGTGGGTCAGGTGATTGAGCTGCTCCTCGGCCCGGCGCATGGCGCTGATATCGGAGAAGGCGGCGACGTAATGGCTCGCCGCGCCCGCCTCGTCCCGCACCACGCTCACGCTTTCCCAGACCGGGAGGACCGTGCCGTTCTTGTGCCGGCAATAGGTCTCGCCCTGCCACTGGCCGCCGGGGGTGGTTTCGAGCCGGGGGTAGAACTGATCGCTGTGGCGGCGGACGTGCAAGAGCACCTCGGGATCCTGCCCCAGCACCTCGTCCGGGCGGTAACCCGTGATGGCGGTGAAGGCCGGATTGACCGAGACGATGCGATGCTCGCGGTCCATAAGGAAGATCCCCTCGGCCGTGGTCTGGAAGACCACCGCGGCCTGCTGGAGCCGCTCCTCGGCCTCTCGCCGCGCGGTGATGTCCTTCATGACCCCGACCACGCGCACCTGGCCGGCCGGCTCCGTTCGAGAGGCCTTGGCATGGGCCTCGATCCAGCCGATCGCCCCCCCGAGCCGGACGGTCCGGAACGCGAGGTTCAACGACTCGCCCAGCGCCACTGCCTTGTCCATCGCCTCCTGGACCCCCGCGCGGTCCTCCGGGTGCACCCGCGCAAGGAAGGCCGCCCGAGGCTGGCTGATCGGCTCCCGCTCCCCCTCAAAGATGGCGTGGAAGCCCTCGCCGGCGGTGAGCCGGCAGCTAGTGGTATCCCACTCCCAGACCCCGAGACCGGCCGCATCCAGGGCGAGCTGCAAGCGCTCCTTACTTTCTTTGACCTCGACCTCGACCTCGATCTCGGCCGCGCGCCGGCCCAGCGCCATCTGCAGGGTGGCGTGCAGCTCGCGCGTCTCGACCGGTTTGACCAGATACCCGAAGGGCAGGCTCGCCTGGGCCCGCTGTAAGGTCTCGTCCTCGGCGTAGGCGGTCAGGAACACCACCGGGATGCGATAGTCGGCGTGAATCATTCCCGCCGCCTCGATCCCGTCCATAGCCCCTTCCAGGTGGATGTCCATGAGCACCAGATCCGGGCGCAGCTCGCCGGCCCTCTCCACGGCCTCCTCGCCGCTCGAAACCGCTGCGGCCACCCGGTAGCCCAGGGCCTCGAGTTGCGACTTCAAGTGGAAGGCGATGACCCGCTCGTCCTCGACGATCACGATACTAGCGTTCATACATCGTTTGCGCTTCGGTGTCCGACCACCACCTGCGGGGTCATTGCGTACATGGAGTGTACGCAATCCACGCCAGAAGGCATCCATCCCGGCCAATCCCCCGGTTGGCGCCGGCGTAGGCTCTGGCGGAATGACGGTCCCCTATACCAATCATATGTACAGTCATTCGTGAGGCCCTTCACCAGCTCGGTTCACCATGTTTTATCCACTATTGGTTGGGAAGCGCAGCTCGAAACACGCCCCCGGCCCCGGCTCGACCCGCAAGCTCCCGTGCATCTGGTCCACGAACAGCGGCACGAGTTGCAAACCGAGTGATGCCACCTGGGTGATATCCAGCCCCACGGGTAGACCCACGCCGTTGTCCCGGACGGTGAGCACCGCCTCCCGGTCCCCGTGCGCCTTCAAGGAGAGGCCGATCTCGCCGGCGCGGCCGCCGGGGAAGGCGTGCTTGAAGGCGTTGGTCACGAGCTCGTTGACGAGCAGCGCGCAAGGGATGACCCGGTCCAGGTCCAGGTGCACCTCCGCCAGGTCAAACGTGAACCCGATCCGATCCGGATCCACCGGATAAGCATTGCGCCCGACCTGCGTCAAGCGTTCCAGGTACTCCCCGAGCTCGACCCGCGAGAAGTCGTTGCGCTCGTAAAGGAGCTGGTGGACGAGGGCCATGATCCGCACGCGGCCCTGGCTCTCGGCCAAGACCGCGCGGGCGCCCGGGTCCTGGCTCCGCCCGGCCTGCAGATCGAGGAAGCTGGAGATGATTTGCAGGTTGTTCTTGACCCGGTGGTGGATCTCTTTCAGCAGGGTCTCTTTCTCGCGGAGGGCGGTGGCCAGAGCCTGCGTCGTGCGAAACAGCTCCGCGAAGACGGCTACCTTGGATTTTAGGATCTGCGCGTGACCGGCTTGGTGAGGTAGTCCACCGCGCCCACGCCGTAGCCCATGAGAATATCTTCGTCGGCGCGAGAATGGGCGGTGAGGAAGAGGATCGGGATGTGTTCGGTCTTCTTGCGGCCCTTGATCAACCGCGCCAGCTCCAAGCCGCTCATCTCCGGCATCTCGACGTCCAGCACGATGGCGGCGATGTCCTGGGCGAGGAGCGCCTCCAAGGCCTGGTTGGCGTTCTGAGCATGGATCAACCGGTATGCCGGCGAATCCAGGATGCTCTCGAGCACATCCAGGTTTTGCGGATTGTCGTCGACCAACAGGATATTGGCGCGGTTGTCCATCGGTTCCTCTTCTCACCGATGCAGCCAGACGCGCAGCAGCGACAGGAGCTGGTCCGTGTTCACGGGCTTGGCGATATAATCGGAGGCGCCGGCGGCGAGGCATTTTTCGCGATCGCCCTTCATGGCCTTGGCGGTCAGGGCCAGGATCGGCAGCAACCGGAAGCGCGGCTCCTTACGGATCTCCTGCATGGTCTGGTAGCCGTCCATCTCCGGCATCATGATGTCCATGAGCACGGCCCGGAGGTCCGGGGTGTTCCCGATGATCTCGATAGCCTGACGGCCGTTGGTGGCGCTCAGCACTTCCATCTCCTGGTTCTCGAGCGCGCTGCTCAAGGCGAAGATGTTACGGGCGTCGTCGTCCACTACCAGCACCTTGCGGCCGCGCAGGGCCTCGTTCGAGCCGTGCAGCCGCTCCAGCATCAGGCGCTTGGGCTCGGGTAGGTCGGCGACGACGCGGTGCAGGAACAGCGCCGTTTCGTCCAAGAGCCGGTCGGGCGACTGGACATCCTTGAGTACGATGCTCTGGGCCATGGTCTTGAGCTGTTTCTCCTCCTCCTCGGCGAGGGCCTTGCCGGTGAAGACGATGATCGGCAGCTCGCGCAGGCGCGGCTCGCCCTGCACCTGCTCCAGCAGCTCGAAGCCGCTCATGTCGGGCAGCCGCAGGTCGAGCACGCAGCAGTCGAAGGCCCGCTCCCGCAGCGCGGCCAAGGCCTCGGCGCCCGAGCCCACGGCGGTGATCTGGATGTCCGTGTGGCCGAGCAGTTCGACGATGCCTAGGCTTTCTATGGCGTTGTCCTCGACCACCAGCAAGTGCTTCATATGCGGCTGGGCGAAGGTCTTGATGCGCTCGAAGCTCCGTTCCAGGGCCTGGGTGGTCGCGGGCTTGACCAGGTAGGCGAAGGCGCCGTGCGCCAGGCCGTGCGGGCGCTCTTCTTCCACCGTGATGATCTGCACGGGGATGTGGCGCGTGGCGGGATCGCGCTTCAGATGGTCGAGCACCGTCCAGCCGAGCATGTCGGGCAGGAAGACATCCAGGCTGACGGCCGTAGGCAGATACTGGTGGGCGAGCGCTAAGGCCGTCTGGCCGCGGTCGCTCACGATGCCTTTGAATCCCTTCTCGCGCGCGAGGCCAAGGAGCACCCGCGCATAGTGGCGATCGTCCTCCACGATCAACATCACGGGGTCGCCGGGCTGGATAGATTCTCGGTCGTCGGGAACGGCTTCCTCGTGCGCAACCGGCAGCGCGGGCAAGGCGGCATCAATGGCTTGTGCGGTGGCCGGCGCAATCCTCGGCGCCGCCGGGCCGGTATAGGTCACCGGCAAGTAAAGCGTGAAGGTGCTCCCTTCCCCGGGCGTGCTGACGAGCCGAATTTCGCCGCCCAGCAAGGTCGCCAGCTCGCGGCTGATGGCCAGCCCCAAACCGGTGCCGCCATACTTGCGGCCGGTGCCGGAATCGGCCTGCTGGAAGGCCTCGAACACAAGCCGCTGCTTGTCCGGCGGGATGCCGATGCCGGTGTCGCTCACTGATATCGTCACCACGCCCGGAGCGTGGCTGAGCACTCGGTGGCCGGGCGTCCAGCCCTCGGTCACCGGACGAACGTGCAAGGTCACCTGGCCCTCGGCGGTGAACTTGAAGGCGTTGGAGAGCAAGTTCTTCAGGATCTGCTGCAGGCGCTTCGGGTCGCACGTCAGCGAGCGCGGTAGGGCCGGGTCGAAGTTCAATCGGAAGGGGAGGTTCTTCGACTCGGCGACGTGGCGGAAGCTGCGCTCCACAACGTCGTGCAGGATCGCGAAGGGGATCTCCTCCGCTTCCACGGTGACGGTGCCGGACTCGATCTTCGACAGATCGAGGATGTCACTGATGAGGTTCAGCAAGTCGGTGCCGGCGGAGTGGATGTTGCGGGCGAAATCCACTTGCTTGCTGCTGAGGTTGCGGCCGGCGTTCTCGGCGAGCTGCTGCCCGAGGATGAGAATGCTGTTGAGCGGGGTGCGCAGCTCGTGGGATATGTTGGCGAGGAACTCGGATTTGTATTTGGAGGTGAGGGCCAACTCGGAGGCCTTGTCTGGACTTGCCCCGGTTTCATGGACAGTTAGTACTCTCAGTTTAGGCTATTCTGGTTTAGGTTCCTCCTTTCAAAATTGACGGGTGATAGGTAACCGATCGCGGAGTGGAGTCGATGTGGATTGTAGAAGCCTTCGATGTATTCGAAGATGGCCATCTTGGCTTCGGCCTGGGTTTTGAACCGACGCCGGGCCAGGAGTTCGCATTCCAAGCTCGCAAAGAAACTCTCCGCCATGGCGTTATCGAAACAGTCCCCCACCGACCCCATGGAGGGACGTATGCCCATCTCGCGGCAGCGGCCGCCAAAGGCAATCGAGGTGTACTGCGAACCTTGATCCGAATGATGGATCACTTCTTCGGGACGACGCTGCGCGAAGGCCATCTCCAAGGCCAGTAACACCAACGCGGTCCGCAGGTGCGTTTCCATGGCCCAGCCAACGATCCGCCGACTGAAGACATCCAACACGATGGCCAAATACAGGCAGCCTGCCCAGGTCGGCACGTAGGTCACATCCGCGACCCACAACCGATCCGGAGCCGATGCCTCGAAGTGACGTTGGACCCGATCCGGGGCTGGACGCACCTCGTGATCCCGCTGAGTAGTGGTCACATATCGACGCCGACTCACGCCCTGCAAACCCGCCCGGCGCATGAGCCGCGCGACACGCTTACGAGTCACCGGAACGCCTTCGGCACGCAGTTGGGCGTGCACCCGCGGACTCCCGTAGGTGCCGTGCGAACCCTGATGGATGACTTCCACCTTTACCGTCAGCGTCCTATCAGCAACCGCCCGCCGTGATAGCGGACGATCTCGCCAAGCGTAGTAGCCGCTCTTGGAGACCCCGAGCAATCGGCATAGCGTCGCCACCGGATAATCGGCCTGGTGCGCTTTCACGAATCCCAAGCATGCTTCGAATTCGGAACGGTCTCCTGAGCGAACCAGGCCGCGGCTTTTGACAAAATCTCCCGCTCCATCTTGAGCTGGCGATTCTCACGCCGTAGCCGAA
>JGI24973J35851_1000205_pt1 | contig 11289 bp, 12 predicted proteins | sample AntDryMetagUQ889_FD_35851 | JGI IMG/M metagenome (IMG submission 35851) | reverse complement strand
TAGGGCGGGCGATCGTCGGGCGAGTCGGGGGCGTCGCGGGTGTCGAAGGGACGGGCTACGAACGACTCCGCCGCGTGGCAGACCACGTCGAGGCCGGCGGAGGAGATCACCTCGGAGCCGAGGCTGCGGGTGAGGTCGGGATCGACGANGGCCTGGGTCGGCCGCAGATAGCGGTGCGATATCCCCGTCTTCACCCGCTGATCGGGGATGTCGAGTATGGCCACCGACGTGGCCTCGGAGCCGGTGCCCGCCGTCGTGGGGATGGCCAGCAGCGGCTTGAGCGGGCCCGGCGGCTTGCGCCCTTCCCCCACCGGCGGNTTGACGTAGGCCATGATCTCCGCCGGGTGCGTGGCCACCAGGTCGGCGANCTTGGCGGTGTCGAGGCTCGACCCCCCGCCCACGCCGACGAAGCCGTCGAACTTCCCGTCCACCGCAAAGTCCGCCGCCTCCTGAAACGAGTCCGCGGTGGGCTCGACGCGCGCGCGATCGAACACCTCGCACGCGATGCCCTCGGCCTCGATGGACTCGCGCACGCGGTCGGCGATGCCGGCCTCCCGCACGCCGGGATCGGTTACGAGCATCGCCCGGGAGACCCCCAGGCGCTTCAGCTCCCACCCGGCCTCGGCCGAGGAGCCCGGGCCGAACTTGAGCGGCGTGGCCTCGAGCGTGAAGATCTGCTCCTTGGCCGCGGCCATCGGGCCGTAGGCTAGTCCTCGGTGTCCGGACTGCTAGACGCGCTCACCGACGCGGTGGGGGAGCGCCACGTGCTCACCGAGGANGACGTCCGGCGCTCGTACGAGACCGATTGGACCGGGCGCTTCTCGGGCGAGGCGCGCGCGGTGGTGCGGCCCGCCGACGCCGACGAGGTGGCCGCTGTGCTCCACGCGTGCGCGGCTGAGGGCACCGGTGTCGTGCCCCAGGGTGGGAACACCGGGCTGGTGGGCGGTGGCGTGCCGGCCGGCGGGGAGATCGTCCTCAGCCTCGTCCGCCTCGACGCGATCGAGAAGCCCGACACGGTCGCCCGGCAGGTNAGCGTCGGCGCGGGCGTCCCGCTCGCCGCCCTCCAGGAGCGNCTGAGGGGAAGCGGCCTGGCCTTCGCGGTGGACCACGCGGCGCGCGACACCGCCACCCTCGGCGGCATGGCCGCCACCAACGCCGGCGGCGCGCGGGCGGTGCGCTACGGGGTCATGCGCCACCACGTCGTCGGGCTCGAGGCGGTGCTGGGCGACGGGCGCAGGGTCGACCGGATGGAGGGCCTCGTGAAGGACAACGCGGGGTACGACCTCCCCGGCCTGCTGGTCGGAAGCGAGGGCACGCTCGGAGTGATCGCCCGCCTGCGGCTCTCGCTNGTNCGCGAGCTNACCTCGCGGGCCACCGCGCTGTTCGCGCTGGCGGACACGGCCGCGGCTCTCGACCTTCTCGAGGGCCTGCGCCGGCGGCTTGACTCGCTCGAGGCCGCGGAGATCCTCTACCCCGACGGCCTGGACCTGGTGGCCCGGCACAGCGGGGCGAGGAGCCCCTTCGAGGACGAGCACGGCGCGTACCTCCTCGTCGAGTGCGCGGCCGACGAGGACCCGCTCGACGGTCTGGCCGCCGCCGCCGAGGAGAGCACGGCCGCGAGCGACGTCGCGGTGGCCCAGGACGCCGAGCAGCGCCGCCGCCTGTGGGCGCTGCGGGAGGGCCACACCGAGGCCGTGAGCGCCGAGGGAACGCCGCACAAGCTCGACGTGAGCCTCCCCCTCCCCCGGCTGGCGGAGTTCGAAAGCCGGGTGCGGGACCGCGTGGCCGAGGCCAGTCCCGGCGCGCGGACGATCCTCTTCGGCCACATCGGCGACGGCAACCTCCACGTGAACGTGCTCGGGCCGCCGCCCGATGACGACGGACCCGACGAGGCGGTGCTCGCGCTCGTGGCCGAGTGCGGCGGCTCGGTGAGCGCCGAGCACGGGATCGGTCAGGCCAAGCGCCGGTGGCTCTCGCTGACCCGAAGCGACGACGAGATCGCCGCGATGGTGGCGATCAAGCGGGGCCTGGACCCGGAGGGGATCCTCAACCCGGCCGTGCTCCTGCCGAGCTGACCGGCGAGCTGACCGGCGCCGGGCGCCGGCGAGCCGGCCGCTAAGAGCCGCCCGCGACCTCCTTGAACGCCTCCCAGCGGCGGACGTCGCGCTCGGCGCGGCGACGCTCCTCGGTGTCCTCCTCGGAGGACTCGACGCGGTCCTGGGCCTCGCTCAGCTTTGAGTCGAGGTCGCTCGTGTCGAGGTCGCTCGGGTCGATGGCCTCCTCGACCAGCACGAGGGCCTGGTTGGCGATGACCTGGAGGTAGCCCTCGCCCTGCGCGAACTTCACTGGGTCGCCGTCCCCGGTGAACAGGCGCAGCTCGCACGGGTCGAGGGTGGCGAGCAGCGGGGCGTGGTTGGCCAGCACGCCGATCGAGCCCATCGCCGTGCGCGTCGAGAGCATCTCGATCTCGTCGCTGAAGACCTCCCCGTCGGGGGTGAGGACCTCGACCGGGAACTTGGTCCGGGCCACGCGCTACTCCTCGTCGGAGTCGGAGTCGGAGGAGCCGTTCTCCTCCGACTCGCTCTCCTCGTCGGAGTCCTCGTCCTCGTCGCCGCCCCCGTGATCCTCGACCACCTGGTCGATCGTGCCCTTGAGCAGGAACGCGCGCTCGGGGATGTCGTCGTGCTTGCCGTCGATGATNTCCTTGAAGCCGCGCACGGTCTCGTCGACGGAGACGTACGCGCCCTCGAGCCCGGTGAACTGCGAGGCCACGAAGAACGGCTGCGACAGGAAGCGCTGCACCTTNCGCGCCCGCTGGACGGTCTGGCGATCCTCGTCGGCGAGCTCGTCGATGCCGAGGATGGCGATGATGTCCTGGAGCTCCTTGTAGCGCTGGAGGATCTCCTTGACCCGCGTGGCCACGGCGTAGTGCTCGTCGCCGACCACGTCCGGCTTCAGGATCGTCGAGGTCGAGTTGAGCGGATCCACCGCCGGGTAGATGCCCTGCTCGGAGATCTCGCGCGAGAGCGTCGTGGTGGCGTTCAGGTGGGCGAACACCGACGCCGGGGCGGGGTCGGTCAGGTCGTCGGCCGGCACGAAGATGGCCTGGATCGAGGTGACCGAGCCGTTGCGGGTCGAGGTGATCCGCTCCTGGAGCTGGCCCATCTCGGTCTCGAGAGTGGGCTGGTAGCCCACCTCGGAGGGCATCCGCCCGAGCAGCGCGGAGACCTCCTGGCCGGCCTGTACGAACCGGAAGATGTTGTCGATGAACAGGAGCACGTCCTGGCCGCCCTCGTCGCGGAAGTACTCGGCCATGGTCAGGCCCGCCAGCGCCACCCGGAGGCGCGCTCCGGGGGGCTCGTTCATCTGACCGAACATGAGCACGGTCTTGTCGATGACGCCGGACTCCTTCATCTCGAGCCAGAGGTCGTTGCCCTCGCGGGAGCGCTCGCCCACGCCGCAGAAGGCCGAGAGGCCCCCGTGCTCCTCGGCGAGGTTGCGGATCAGCTCCTGGATCAGCACGGTCTTGCCCACGCCGGCGCCGCCGAAAAGGCCGACCTTGCCGCCCTTGGAGTAGGGGGCCAGGAGGTCGACGACCTTGATCCCGGTCTCGTACATCTCGCGCGAGGGGACGAGGTCCTCGACCTTCGGCGCCGCGCGGTGGATGGGCCAGCGCTGCTCGACTTCGATCTCATCGCCGCCATCGATCGTGGCGCCGAGGAGGTCGAACATGCGGCCGAGCACGACGTCGCCCACGGGCACGGTGATCGGGCCGCCGGTGTCGCGGATGGCCATGCCGCGCGNGATGCCGTCGGTCGACCCCATGGCCACGCACTTGACCCGGTCGTCGCCGACGTGCTGCTGCACCTCGAAGATCAGGCGCTCGGTGGCGCCTCCGTCGTCCGAGCCGTTCGCCGACGCGCCGTTCGAGCCGCCGTCCTCGCTCTCCTCGTCGTCCGAGGAGTCCTCGGAGCCGTCGTCGTCGTCGTAGTTCGAGCCGGAGAGCAGGGAACGATCGATCTCGACCTCGAGCGCCGAGTTGATGTCGGGCAGGATCTCGGAGAAGGACGCCTCGATCACCACGCCGGTGATCTCCTCGATCCGGCCGAAGTTCTTTCCCTCGGAGCGATCGCTGCCGCTCTCCTCGGAGGTCTCCTCCTGGGTCTCTTCCTTCTNGTCGGTGCTGGCTTCCACGGCGTCTCCCTTGGTTTTCCGAAGTCTGGTTCTAGCGGAGCGCCTCGGCGCCCGCGACGATCTCGAGGAGCTCCTGGGTGATGTCCGCCTGGCGCTGCCGGTTGGCCTCGAGCTGGAGGTCGTCGAGCAGCTCCGAGGCGTTGTCGGAGGCGCTGCGCATGGCGGTCATCCGCGCTCCGTGCTCGGAGGCGGTGGACTCGAGCAGCGCCCGGTAGATCGAGATCTCGANGAAGTCGGGGGCCAGCCGCTTGAGGATCTCCTCGGGGTCCGGCTCGTAGATCCACAGCGAGCGACCCTGATCGTGGCCCTCGGCGTCCTCGGTGGCGTCCTCATCGCCCCCGTCCTCGTCGTCCTCGTCGTCGTCACCGCCGTCGAGGAGCTGGGCCTGCTGGAGCGGGAGGAGCGTCTCGTGGCGTACCTCCTGGTTCAGCGCCGACACGAACCCGTTGTAGAAGATCTCCAGCCGGTCGATGTTGCCGTCGGTGTAGGCGGCGATCAGCGTCTGGGCGATGTCGCGCGCGTCGGAGTACTGCGGCCGGTCGGTGAAACCGGAGAACGAAGCCGCCACCTCGAGGCCGCGGAAGCCCAGGGTGGACGCGCCGCGCTTGCCCGAGGCGTACCACACCACGCTGGGGCCGTCGGACTCCACCTCGCGTCCGCGCCGGGTCCCGGCCCGGACGATCTGCGAGTTGAACGGTCCGGCCAGCCCGCGGTCGCCGGTCACGAGCAGGATGCCGACCCGGTCGATCGAGTCGTGCTCCTCGAGGATCGGGAGGTTCGGTATGGACTCGGCCGCGCCCACCGCTCGTCGGGTCATCTTCCGGATGGCCTCGGCGTACGGGCGCAGGGCCTCGATGCGCTTCTGGGCCTTGCGCAGGCGCGCCGCCGCCACCATCTCCATGGCACGGGTGATCTGGTGCACGTTGCGCACCGAGGAGATCCGATCCTTGACGTCCTTCTGAGACGGCATCCGTAGTAGCTCCCGGGCTAGCCCGGGGTGACCTTGTCCTTGATCTTCTTGAGCTTCCCGCGGTCGTCGCCGTCGGAGTCCGAGTCCTCCTCGTCGTCCTCGTCCGAGTCCTCGTCCTTGGAGCCCTTGGAGGAGCCATTGCGGCTCTTCGACGAGTCCTCATCGGAGGAGTCCTCGTCCGACGAGCTCTCGTCGGAGTCCGACTCGTCCTCGTCCGAGTCCTCGCCGGAGCCCCTCACCCGGTCGGACTCGCCCTCCTCGATCTCGTTGCCGTCCTCGTCGAAGTCGGGGCCGAAGTCGTCCACCGCCTCGCCGATGGCGTCGCCGAGCTTCTCCTCGACCTCGTCGCCCCACTCGCCGGAGCCGATCTGGTCCATGAGGTCGCTCTGCTCGGAGTGCAGCCGCTGGAGCATCGACTGGTGGAACTCCTCGACGCGGTCGGTCTTCACCCGGTCGAGGTACCCGCCGGTGCCGGAGTAGAGGACCGCCACCTGGTCCTCGGTGGACATCGGCTCGAGCTCGTCCTGGTTCAGGCTCGCGATGAGACGCTCGCCGCGGGCCAGGGTCGCCTGCGTGTCGGGGTCGAGCTCGGACCCGAACTGGGCGAAGGACTCGAGCTCGCGGAACTGGGAGAGCTCGAGGCGCAGGCTGCCGGCCACCTTCTTCATGGGCTTCGGCTGGGCCGCGCCGCCCACGCGGGAGACCGAGTTGCCGACGTTGATGGCCGGTCGGGTGCCCGAGAGGAACAGATCCTGCTCGAGGAAGATCTGGCCGTCGGTGATCGAGATGACGTTGGTCGGGATGTAGGCCGCGATGTCGCCGGCCTGGGTCTCGATGACCGGCAGCGCGGTAAGCGAGCCGCCGCCCTCCTCGTCGGAGAGCTTCGCCGCCCGCTCGAGGAGACGCGAGTGGAGGTAGAAGACGTCGCCCGGGTAGGCCTCGCGACCAGGCGGGCGGCGCAACAGCAGGGACATCTGCCGGTAGGCGTCGGCGTGCTTGGTCAGGTTGTCGTAGACGCAGAGCGCCGCACGGCCGTTGTTCATGAAGTGCTCGGCCATCGCCGTTCCGGCGTAGGGCGCCATGAACTTGATCGGCGCGGCCTCGTTGGCCGCCGCCACGACGATGATCGTGTTGTCGAGGGCATCGTGCTCCTCCAGCACCTCGGCCACGCTCACGACCTCCGACATCCGCTGGCCGATGGCCACGTAGACGCAGATCATGTCCTTGTCGCGGTTGTTGATGATCGTGTCGACGCAGAGGGCCGTCTTGCCCGTCTGGCGGTCCCCGATGATCAGCTCGCGCTGGCCGCGGCCGATCGGGACCATCGAGTCGATCGCCTTCAGCCCGGTGAGCATGGGCTCCTCCACCGGCTGGCGCTTGACCACGCCGGGGGCGACGACCTCGGCAGGGCGGGTGCCCTCGAACTCGATCTCCCCCTTGCCGTCGAGCGGGGTGCCGAGCGGATCCACCATGCGCCCGAGCAGTCCTTCTCCCACCGGCACCTCGAGCAGGCGGCCGGTGCGCTTGACCGTGTCGCCCTCCTCCACCCGGTCCCAGGGACCGAAGAGCACGGCGCCCACGTTGTCGGACTCGAGGTTGAGCGCGAGGCCCGTGACCTCGTGAGGGAACTCGAGCAGCTCGAGCGACATGCAGTTCTCGATCCCGTGCACGCGTGAGATGCCGTCGGCGATCGAGAGCACGGTGCCGACCTCGGACAGGTCGGCCCCGCCGTCGTCGTCGAGCCCCTCGATGCGGCTCTTGAGGATCTTGGTGATCTCGTCGGGCTTGATCTTCATGGCGTGTCTGGTTCTCCTTGAATGCGTAACCGCCCGGCGCACGGGCGCGGTCAGTTCTATGCCGCTCGGGCGACCTCTCGGCGGAGGCGCTCGAGCCGCGAGCGGACGCTGCGGTCGAGGATCATGTTGCCCACCTGTATGACGAGGCCGCCGAGCACGTCGGGGTCCACCCGGCTCGAGAGCTCGACCGTGCGACCGGTCTCCTCCTCGATGCGATCGCCGATGCTCTTCGTGGTGTCGTCGTCGAGCTCCACCGCGCTCGTGACCGTCACGGTGAGCAGGTTCTGCTCCTCGGCCCACATCCCGTCGAACACCCGCCGGATGCGGAAGAGCGCAGGCAGACGGTGGCGCTCGGCCAGCAGCTCGAGGAAGCGGACCAAGTTCTCGTCGGCGTCCTCGAGGACCTTCTCGATGCCATCCTTCTTCTCCTGCGCGGAGAAGTAGGGCGAGAAGAAGAAGACCTGGAGATCGTGCGACTCCGACAGCTCGTCGGCGAACTGACCGAGCTGCTCGTGCACCTCGTCGAGCGCGTCCTGCTCCTGCGCCACCTCGAACAGCGAGCGGGCGTAGACATCGGCTATCTCCTGCATCTAACGGCTCATTCCCGGCGTGATGCGGCCGGCCCTCAGGATGAGGAGCCGCTCCCGTTGCGGTCGCCGCCGTCCGAGCCGCGCTCGGCCGCCGACAGCCTCGAGAAGTCGGCCTCCTGGAGCGCCTCCTCGACCAGCTCGCGGTGGTCCTCGTCGTCGAGCGACCGGCGGGTGACCTTCTCGGCCGCGACCATCGTGAGCTCGGCCATCTCGCGACGGATCTCGTCGAGCGCGCGACGGGTCTCCTGCTCGATGTCGCGCTTGGCCTTCTCCATCTGGTCCTCGTAGTCCTGGCGCGCCTGCTGCTTGGCGTCCTCCTCGTGCTGGTCCGCGTTCTTGCGGGCGCGATCCACGATCTCCTCGGATTGCTCGCGCGCCTCCTTCAGGCGGCCGCGGTACTGCTCGAGCAGCTCCTCGGCCTCCCGGCGGGAGCGCTCGGCCTCGTCGATCGACTCCTCGATCGACCGCCGGCGCTCGTCGAGCGCCTTGGCGATGCGCGGGAACGCGTAGCGCCGCAGGATCAGCAGCACGATCACGAACGTGAGCAGAGTCCAGATCATCAGCCCGATCTGCGGGCTGACGAGGAACGAGCCCGAGCTGCCGCCCCCTCCCCCGCCTCCGGAAGGTGGCGGGGGCGGTCCCGGCTGCGGGATCGNCGTGCCGCCGCCCGGGATGGGGGCGGGGCCCCCGACCTGNGCNANNAGCGGGGCGACCCGGACGAGCAGCGCGTCGAGCACGGCTAGTGGTCCTCAGGGCTTGCAGGAGGGGCCACTATTACCCCGCNAGGAAGAAGGCGACGAAGGACATGAGCAGGGCGTAGAACACGATCGCCTCGGTGAGGGCGAAGCCGAGCCACATCATCGACTGGATCTCGTCGCGCATCTCGGGCTGGCGGGTGATCGACTCGATCACCTTGCCGAAGATGTAGCCGACGCCGGCGCCGGGGCCGATGGCCCCGAGACCGGTACCGAGACCGAGGGCGATGGCCTTGCCGTCCTGGCCCTGAGCGAACAGGGCGGGTACTGCATCTAGGAACTCCATGAGATTCTCCTTTTCAGTGCCCCTCGACGGCCTCGCCGAGGTAGATCGAGCTGAGCATGGCGAAGATGTAGGCCTGGAGGGTGGCGACGAGGCTGATCTCGAAGAGCCAGAAGGCCACGCCTACGGGGATGGTGACGATGTTGAGCAGGGCGTACGTCGGACTCATGCCGGACTGCGAGGCGAGGATGACCGCCATCCCCCCGGCGGTGAGCAGCAGCAGCATGTGGCCGGCGAGGATGTTGGCGAACAGCCGCGCGGAGAGCGATCCGAGGCGCAGGAGCTGCGATAGCGCCTCGATGAAGAAGATCGGTACCGCCATGATGCCCGTCACGCCCTCGGGGACCCAGCCCTTCACGTAGACGATCGGTCCCTTGGCCCGGATGCCCTCGATGTGGTACGAGAACCACACGACGAGCGCGAGCACGAGCGCNAACGAGAAGTTGGCCGTTGCGGCGTACAGGGCGAAGGTCGGGATGGCCACGGGGCCGATCTCGATCGACTGCTCGAAGTTGGTCGGCAGCGGTATGAAGCCGATCATGTTCGCGAACCAGATGAACAGGAAGACGGTGGCGATGAACGGGAACCACCGCGCCGCCACCTTCGCGTTGCCGATGTTGCCGCGCGTGATCTGGTTGCTGGTCAGGTCGTAGGCGGCCTCGACCGCGGTCTGCACGCGGTTGGGGCGGCCCTCCATCCGCTTGGCGATGTAGNTCATCACCCCGCACGTGACGACCGCCGTGATCAGCAGGTAGAGCACGAAGCGGTTGAACGACATGTCCACGGGCCCGAGCTTGAGCTCCGGACCGATGGGCTCCACCTTGAACTCGTTCTGGGGCTGGAACTTCTCCTGGCCGAACGCGGCGGAGGGCGCGGCGAGTGCGAGCGCGAGCGGCGTGGCCAGGGCGGCCAGGCGGCGCGTCATCGCGCCGTCGCTCCGGTGCCGGTGGCCGTGCGGGTCGAGGTGGCCGCTCCGTCATCGGCCGGATCGGCGAGCGGAGCACCGGCGTCTCCACCGTCGCGCGGAGGCGCCAGCGCGGAAGCCCCCCTCTCCACGAACTTGATCGAGATGTACATTGTGAAGAGCAGGAGGACGAGGAGGGTAGCCGCGAGACCCGCCCTGGCGTCGGTGAGCCCCACGGCGAGCACCGCTCCCGCGCACAGCCACCCTCTGGCGATGGCGCCGCCCATGAGCAGGCCGACCACCGTGCGCGGGTCCCGCGAGGCGTCGGCGCGACGTTGGAGCGTCATGGCGATGACCTTCTGCACGAGCCACGCGCCGCCGCCGACCGCGTAGCCCTTGAGCGACAGGCCGCCGGCGATGAAGACCGGAAGGGCCACCGCGAGCGCGAGGACGTCGAGGTGGCGCATCAGCCTCAGCGGCCGCGGCACCTCGGACTCAGATGTCCTTAAAGCGGGTGTAGACAAGGGCGAAGCCCAGAAGAAGGCCGACGAAGCCGCCCGCGAGCCCGATCAGCTCCGGCGCTCCTGCGAGCGCTCCGAGCCCGATCCCGGCCGCCGTGCAGATGACGATGGTGAGCAGCAGCATGAACCCTGCGGCCGCAGCGTTGCGGGTGGGTCGGTTCATGGCGCTCGGGCTCAGGGGGCATCGGGTGGACGGCGCCGTGCGGGAAGGGGCAGCCGAAGGGGTGCGCCCTCCCGCGGCGACACGCCCACTGTACTAGCTATGACTGCGTCCCGTGGGGGCGGAAATGGCCGTTCCGATCCGGCGCCGAGAGGCTCGCAGCGGGCGGCGGGCGGCGGGCGGCGGGCGGCCTACCGTGAAGGGCCATGTGGGCTCGACGCGAGATGCGCTTGCGCGCCCGGCCCCGCGGCTTTCACCTCGTGACCGACGAGGTGGTGTCGGGGGTGCCGGACCTCGCGGAGGTGCGCACCGGAATGGTCCACCTCCTGATCGCGCACACCTCCGCGTCGCTGACCCTGAACGAGAACGCGAGCCGGGCGGTGCTCGAGGACTTCCGTGCCTGGTTCGACCGCGCGGTGCCCGAGGACGCGGCGTACTGGACGCACCGCTCCGAGGGCCCGGACGACATGCCCGCGCACGTCAAGAGCGCCCTGCTCGACGCCTCACTGACGCTGCCGGTGGCGACGGGCGCCTCGTACTCGGCACGTGGCAGGGGATCTACCTGTGCGAGCACCGAGACTCGGGCGGGCCGCGCCGGCTGGTGGTGACGGTCTGGGGGGAGGGCGGGTGACCGGCGTTCCGTCCCGGGCTTATGCGAACATGTGTTCGTGCGCTGGGATGAGCTGAGGGTCGACGCTGAGGAGGGCCGGCGGCTGCCCGGATACCGCGATCCGGCGGTGATCCGGACCTTCGACGCACCCGAGGCCCTCGACACGCGCTTCTACGAGGTTCGGGCGAAGTCGGTGCTCAACCGCGTGCCGAGGTCCTCGCGCGTGCCCTTCCGGTGGACGATCAACCCGTACAGGGGATGCACGCATGGATGTACCTACTGCGCCTGGGGCGAAACACCGATCCTGATGGGCGACGGGCGCACGAAGCGCCTTGCCGAGGTCCGCGTGGGTGACTACGTCTACGGCACGGTCCGCCGCGGGCGCTACCGCCGCTACTGGGTCACGCAGGTTCTGGCTCACTGGTCGACGATCAAGCCCGCGTACCGCGTCGTCCTGGAGGACGGGACGGAGCTCATCGCGAGCGGCGACCACCGCTTCCTCACGC
>JGI24973J35851_1000202_pt1 | contig 11343 bp, 14 predicted proteins | sample AntDryMetagUQ889_FD_35851 | JGI IMG/M metagenome (IMG submission 35851) | reverse complement strand
GCCGGAACTCTGGCCGCGGGCGGCAAGCGCCTGCGCCCGCTGCTGGTCTTCCTCTGCGCAGCCCAGGGGCCGCCGGCGCTTCCCGCCGCCGTGGCGGTGGAGCTGTTGCACATGGCCACCCTCGTCCACGACGATGTGCTCGACCGCGCCGAGCTGCGTCGTGGGCGACCGACCGTGTTCAGCGCGGGCGGCCGAGAGGTCGCTACCGCCACCGGCGACCTGCTGTTCTCCCGGGCCTTTGCCGAGCTGACCGCGACCGGGAGCGCGGACGCGGTGCGGGTGCTCTCGATGGCCTCGGAAGGGCTGGTGCGGGGCGAGCTCATGCAGCGTGCCGACGCCTGGTCGGCCGACGTGACGCCCGAGCGCTACCTCGAGCGCTGCCGGTTGAAGACGGCCACCCTGTTCGAGGCGGCTTGTCGCATGGGCGCCCTGCTGGGTGGCGAGCCCGCCGCGGCCGAGGCGCTCGGACGTTTCGGCGAGCGGATCGGCCTGGCCTTCCAGTTGCTCGACGACGTGTTGGACGTCTCGGGACCGCCCGAGCGCACCGGCAAGCCACGCGGCGCCGACCTGGTCGACGGGACAGTGACCCTCCCACTCATCATCGCCCGCACGCGCGATCCCGAACTGGCCGAGCTCGACCTACGCCAGGCTGCGATCGGCCCGGCCCGGGCAGCGGCGGTCTGCGATCACATCGCCACCTCGGGCGCCCTGGGCGAGGTGCGCGCCGAGGCGTTCCACCAAGTGGCCGAGGCCAAGGCGGCCCTGACCGGCCTGGAGCTGCCGGACTCGCGTCGCCGTGCCCTGAACCTGGTGGCCGACGGCGTGGTGGAGCGCCATGCGTGAGTAGCTAGAAGTCCTCGGGAAGGACCGCGTCCACATGCAGCGCCGCGACGAAGCGGTCGATCTCCTCGGCCAGGTTCGAGCGAAGCAGGCGCCGGTAGTCGCGGGCCAGCACGTCGGCGCCCTCTTCGAGTTGCTCGTCGAAGCGCTCCACGTTGTGCTGGGCGAAGACGCCCGTGCGCTCATGGCCGCAGTTGGGGCAGCAGAGCACGACCGACCAGTTTTCGGGCCCTGACTCCGCCCAGTCGGCGGGGAAGACCATTGCGCTGGCGCAGCTGACGCAGACATTCAGGTCCTGCGCGGGCTCGGCAGGGGGGCGTGCCGCCGGCTCGATCTCGAGCCGCTCAGAAAAGAGCACCACCTCGATCGTCTTGCCGCTCGGCAGGACCACTTTCTTGACCCGGTGACGTGTCTCTTCCTCCATCCAGAACGGGTATCGGCACGAGCCTGGCCGACTTGAGCCGCCCATACACTCCGCGGACGTGGTCCTCAGCGATCGCACCATCCGAGAGGAGATCGAGCGGGGCCGGATCGTGGTCGACCCGTTCGATCCCGAGCTCGTGCAGCCCTCGTCGGTGGACGTTCGGGTGGACCGCAGCTTCCGCGTCTTCCACAACGCCCGCTACCCGTACATCGACGTCCGCCAGCCGATGGACGACCTCACCGAGAAGGTCGAGGTCGACGGCGACGACCCGTTCATCCTGCATCCCGGCGAGTTCGTGCTCGGCCAGACCCTGGAGCGCGTCACCTTGCCCGACGACCTGGTGGCCCGCCTCGAGGGCAAGAGCTCTCTGGGCCGGCTCGGCCTGCTCATCCACTCCACTGCAGGCTTCGTCGACTGCGGCTTCTCGGGCAACCTCACGCTCGAGCTGTCGAACGTGGCGAATCTGCCCATCACGATCTACTACGGCATGCCGATCGGCCAGATCTCGTTCATGCGCATGGACGGCCCGGTCGACCGCCCGTACGGAAGCCGCGAGGCGGGCTCGAAGTACCAGGGGCAGGGCGAGCCAACGCCCAGCCGCTTCTACCTGAACTTCGACCGGAGCTGATCCAGTAGAGGCCGAGGAGCGGAATAGTCGAAGGCAGCTACGATTGCTGCAGGCTTTCGACCTAGGAGTTCTCAATGCCACTCGGCATCGGCCCGCTCGAGATCGTGATCGTTCTCGTAATCGTCCTCATCATCTTCGGCCCCAAGCGGCTGCCCGACCTCGGGCGCTCGATGGGCAAGGGCATGCGTGAGTTCAAGCAGTCGGTAACCGGCAAGGACGACGACCACGAGGAACTGCCCGAGGGCTCGTCGGAGAACGTGACCAGGTCCGAGAGCAAGCAGCCCGCCGCGGCGGGCGATAGCTCTGGCTAGCGCCTCCCGCGCCGGGCGCAGCATGTCGCCGCGCCGCCGGCCGGCAAAGCACGACGACCGCATGTCCGTCGTCGATCACCTGGGCGAGCTGCGCTCGCGGATCTTCATATCGCTCATCGCCTTCGGCATCGCCTTCGGGTTCGCCGGCTGGCAGAACGAGCGCATCCTCAACATCGTCAACGAGCCGCTCCCGAAGAACCTCCCGGAGCCGATCACCTTCGGCGTCACCGAGGCCTTCACCACCACGCTGACCAACTCGGCGTACGCGGCGATCCTGATCGCCCTGCCGGTGATCCTGTACGAGCTCTACGCCTTCATCCTGCCGGCCTTCAGCCCGCAGGAGCGGCGCGTCGCCACCCCGATGCTGATGATGGTGCCCTTCCTGTTCATCGGTGGGGTCGTCTTCTGCTACTTCATCGTGCTCCCGCCGGCGATCGACTTCCTGCTGAGCTTCAACGCGGACCAGTTCAACACCCAGGTCCGGGCGAAGGACTACTACTCGTTCGTCACCCTGACCATGGGCGCGATGGGACTCGGCTTCCAGCTGCCCGTGGGGATCGTCCTCGCCGTCCGCGCCGGCATGACCACGCCGACGAAGCTGCGCAAGAACCGCCGCTACGCCTTCCTGGCCTGCGCGGTGGTGGCTGCGCTGCTCCCCACGATCGACCCGGTCACGATGCTGCTCGAGACGGCGCCGCTCTACGCGCTCTTCGAGCTCTCGATCGTTCTTGCCTCGTTCGTGGGCGGCCCCCGTCCCCTCGATCCCTCCGAGCCAGACGAAAACGAACCAGTCGAATAGCTAGCCTGGGCACGGCCCATGCTGTTCGACCTTCAAGGCAAGCGCCGCCGAGTGGTGCAGGCCACCTACCTCATGCTCGCCGTTCTGNTGGGCGGCGGGCTGGTGTTGTTCGGCATCGGCGGTGACGTCTCGGGTGGCCTGTTCGACGCCTTCTCTGACGAAAGCGGCGGAGGCAGTGGCAACGGAGCGATCGAGAAGCGCATCGAGACCGACAACGAGCGCCTGAAGCGAAACCCCCGCGACGAGGCCGCGCTGAAGGACCTGGTACGCGCGAACTTCCAGCTGGCCGGCAGCCAGGGCTCGCCCGACCAGGCGGGCTTCCCACCCGAGTCGCGCGGCTCTCTCGACGCGGCCGGCAAGGCGTGGGACCGCTACCTCGCCCTGGAGCCCAAGCGGGTCGACGCCTCGCTGGCCACGGTCGCGCTGCAGATCTTCGACTCCACCGCGCTCAACCGGCCCAAGCAGGCTCAGCAGGCGGCAGCGATCATCGCCGAGCGCGAGAAGTCCGCGCAGGCCTACCTGCGCCTGGTGCAGTACGCGACCCTGGCCAAGGACACGCGCACGGCCGACCTCGCGGGCAAGCAGGTCGTCGAGCTGTCCCCGAAGGCCCAGCGCAAGGCGGCCGAGCAGGCGGTCAAGCAGGCCAAGATGCCGCAGCAGCAGGGCGGGGCGGGAGGCGCCGCCGGGGGAGCCCAGGGGGGCACTCAGGCGCCCGCGCCCGCACCGGGTGGCTGAGCGCGCCTAGACTCTGCTGCCGGTCGTGATCGCGACCGCGCACCGGACCCGAGGAGAGACTTGAACTTCAACATCCAGGATGAGGAGATCGACTCCACGACCCACGTGATCGAGCTGGGTGGTGAGGTGGACCTCTACACGGCGCCCGAGTTCAAGGAGCGCCTCGTGCAGCTGATCGAGAGCGGCAAGACGCAGATCGTGGTGGACCTCTCGCAGGCCACCTTCATCGACTCGACCACGCTCGGGGTGCTGGTCGGCGGAGTCAAGCGCCTACGCCCCGCGGGCGGCTCCCTCGCCCTGGTCTGCAGCGATCAGAACATCACCAAGATCTTCGAGATCACCGGCCTCGACCGGGTGTTCGGAATCCACGAGACGCGCGACGAGGCACTCGCGTCGGTGGCGCAAAGCGAGCACTAAGCTCCGTCGGCGCCCGGGAGGGCGCCAGCAGGGCCGTTAGCTCAACTGGTAGAGCAGGAGACTCTTAATCTCAAGGTTGAAGGTTCGAGTCCTTCACGGCCCAATGAGCAGGTGCCAGGCTGTCGCTACCTACTCCAATGAGCCGTGGCGCTATCGCTGAAACCGGTTCAGGATTAGGCTGGCTCCCAACCGACGGGGGGACAGACGATGGCGGCCAACAAAGTGGACCTGGTCTTCGAGGGGGGCGGGGTTAAGGGGATCGCCTTTGGCGGCGCCATCAAGGCGCTGGCGGACGCTGACTACGAAATCAAGAACGTCGCTGGGACCTCGGCCGGGGCGATCAGTGCCGCCTTGGTGGCGGCCGGTTATGGCGCGAACGAGCTTGACGCCATGCTGCAGAGAATGCCTTTCACGGAGTTCCAAGACGAGGGCACGATCGATCGCTTTCCTGGCGGAAAGCTGTTTAGCGTCGTCTCTGAGCTGGGGATATATGAGGGCGCGTACTTTCAGACCTGGATCACCGAGCGCCTCGCCGAGAAGAAGGTCGTCAAGTTCGGCGACTTGCTGAATCCTGACGCCGACGACCCAGATGACGTAGATCAGCGCTGGCGGCTGCGGGTAATCGCTTCCGATGTCACCAATCGGCGCATGCTTGTCCTTCCCAAGGATGCTCGTCGGCTGGGCATCGACCCCGACGAGCTCAACGTCGGCTATGCGGTGCGAATGAGCATGTCGATCCCGATCTTCTTCGAGCCGGTCGTGCACGAGAACGGGAGCGAGAAGACGGTGATCGTCGACGGCGGAATGTTGTCCAACTTCCCGGTGTGGCTGTTCGACCGCAAGGGTCAACCGCCGCGGTGGCCGACGTTTGGCCTGCTGCTCGCCGAGCCCGACCCGCGGGAGGAGATCGGCCAGCGCCTAGATAACGAGGAACCGATCGGCGAGCGCGGCTCTCTGATCGATTTCGTAAGGAACATGGCCCTCACCATGCTCGCCGCCCACGACCGGCTCTACCTTGACAACGCAGCGTACGCCAGGACCGTCCCTATTCCGACACTCGGCGTGGGGACTACCGAGTTCACGATCTCCGAAGAGCGAGTCAAGGCGCTGCGGGACTCCGGTGAAGACGCCATGAAGGCCTTTCTCGACGACTGGAACTTCCAGACGTACCTGGCAGGGGTCCGCGATCAGCCTGTCCCCGGGCGCAGGGAGCTGCTCACCTCGTGGCAGGGCGGCGAGGAAGACTCACCTCCCGAGGACTGAGGCGGGGCGCCACGTTGGCGAACTCCGGTAGCGGCCTGGTTGTGACGAGATGGAAAAAGGTTCGAGGACGCACGGTCTTCGGCCGAACTACCCTGTGCCGGCGTGTCCGAGACCCTCCCCAGCGCGCCGGGCTCAGGCGAGCTCGCCTGCTTCGACGGGCACATCGCGCCGGCTGGCGAGACCCGCATCGAGATCACCGACGACGGCTTCCTGCGCGGCGACGGCGCGTTCGAAGTCGTCCGCGTCTACGAGGGGCGCCCGTTTGCCCTGGACGAGCACCTCGACCGGATGGAGCGGTCGGCCGCGAACCTGCGCCTGGCGAACGTCCCCCGCCCCGAGCTGGAGGAGGAGGCGGCGCAGCTGCTGCGCGAGCGCGGCGGCCCGGACTTCGACGGCTGCCTGAGGATCGTGCTCACGCGGGGTGGGCACCGGCTGCTGATCACAGAGCCGCGGCCGCCGTCGGCCGAGCGGCCTCGGCTGGGCTTCGTCACCTACGCCCCGACGCGGGTGCTCGACGGCGTCAAGTCGCTCTCCTACGCGGCCAACATGCTCTGCGGGCGCCTGGCCCGCGAGCGGGGCTTCGACGAAGCGCTGATGGTCACCCCGCACGGCCGGGTGCTCGAGGCGCCCACGGCCTCGATCTTCTGGGTCGACGCGGGCGGCACGCTTCGCACGCCGCCGCTGGACGACCACATCCTCGCGTCCATCACCCGTGAACGGGTGATGGGCTTGGTCGAAGTCCACGAGGCGGCGGTCACGGCCGAGGAGATCAAAGATGCCCGCGAGGCCTTCCTGGCCTCGACCACGCGCGAGGTGCAGGCCGTCGGAGCGATCGAGGATCGCGAGTTCCCGCATGACGGAGAGGCCACCAGCAAGGCCGCAGCGGCCCTGAGGGCGCAGATCGAGTCAGAGCTGCGTTAGCTCTCGTCGGAGCCCTCGACCTCGTGGGTCGTGCGGTCGACTTGGTAGCTCACGAACCAGGCCACATGGCGCACCGCGTCGAAACCCATTGACAGAGCGCCCAGCGTTACCCCCAAGAGCTTGTTGGCCAGGCCCATGCGCATCGTGACAATAATCGGCAACCGGCCGCAGTTCGTGAAGGCAGCGGCCGTATCGCGCCAACTGCGCCGGTCGGCGCAGGAGCTGATCGTCCACACCGGCCAGCACTACGACGACGAGCTCTCGGGAGTGTTCTTCGACGAGCTGGGCGTGCCCGCGCCCGACCGCGAGCTCGGTGCCGGGTCGGGCACCAACACCGAGCAGACCGCCCGCATCCTCGCTGCCCTCGAGCCGGTGCTGCGCGAGCTGCGGCCCGACATGGCGCTGGTCTACGGTGACACCAACTCGACCCTAGCCGGCACACTGGCCGCGGCGCAGGCCGGGATCGCGGTCGGCCACGTCGAGGCGGGCATGCGCTCGTTCGACCGCTCGATGCCCGAGGAGCTCAACCGGGTGCTCTGCGACCAGGCGAGCGACCTCCTCCTGTGCTCGACCCAGACGGCGATGGAGAACCTCGAGGCCGAGCGGGCGCCCGGCGAGCGTCACCTCGTGGGCGACGTGATGGCCGACGTGCTGCTGGCCTTTCGCGGCCCGGCGCAGGAGCGCTCGACGGCACTGACCGACCACGGCGTGGACCCGGGCGAGTTCGTGCTCGCCACCGCTCACCGGGCGGGCAACGTGGACGATCCCCAGCGGCTGAGCCGGCTGGTGGAGCTGCTCGAGGCGGTGCCGGGGGCTGTGGTGTTCCCGCTGCACCCGCGGACGCGTGCTCGCTTGGAGGAGGCCGGCCTACTCGGGCGCCTGCAGGCGGCGGACGGCATGAGGCTGAGCGCTCCGTTGGGCTACCTCGACTTCATCCGCCTTGCCGGGGCGGCCCGCGCCGTCCTCACCGATTCGGGCGGGGTGCAGAAAGAGGCCTACCTGCTCGAGGTGCCCTGCGTGACCATGCGCCCCAACACCGAGTGGGTGGAGACCGTGGAGGCGGGCTGGAACGTGCTCGTGGATCTCGACTCCGAGGCGGCACTCGCCGCCCTCGAGCGCCCGCGCCCGCCCGGCCCGCGGCCCGACCTCTACGGCGGGGGCCACGCCGCCGAACGGGTCTGCGACCTGGTTGCGGCCTACACTGAGCGCCGATGAAGGCCGGGATCATCGGCCTCGGCTACGTCGGGCTGCCACTGGCCGTGGCGTTCGCCGAGGAGGGCCACGAGGTGGTCTGCGTGGACACCGACCAGCGCAAGCTGGCCGCGCTCGCGCGCGGCGAGAGCTATATCGAGGACATCTCCTCCGAGCGCCTGCAGGCGGTGGCCGGGCTGCTTTCCCCCAGCAGCCGCTACGCCGACCTGGCGGCCGTGGACGTCGTGGTCATCGCCGTCCCCACCCCGTTGACCACCAACCGCGAGCCCGACCTGGGGCCGCTGGTGGCGTCTGCCACCTCGCTGGCCGGCGTGCTTCAGCAGGGCCAGCTGGTGGTGCTGAGTCGACCACCTACCCCGGCACGACGCGCGAGCGTCTGGTGCCGCTGCTCGAGGAGTCCGGGTTGGCCGCCGGGCGCGACTTCCACGTGGCCTTCTCGCCCGAGCGCATCGACCCCGGGCGCACCGACTGGACGCTTCGCAACACCCCCAAGGTGGTCGGCGGGCTTACCGACGCCTGCCGCGAGCGCGCCGTGGCCTTCTACCGCGAGGTCTGCGACGAGATCGTCGAGGTCGCCGCGCTCGAGTCAGCCGAGCTGACCAAGCTGCTCGAGAACGTCTTTCGCTCGGTGAACATCGCCTTGGTCAACGAGCTGGCCATCCTCTGCGACCGCATGGGCATCGACATCTGGGAGGTGGTCGAGGCTGCCAAGACCAAGCCCTATGGCTTCATGTCCTTTCGCCCCGGCCCGGGCATGGGCGGGCACTGCCTGCCGGTCGACCCCTTCTACCTGGCCTGGAAAGCGCGCGAGTACGACATGCCGACCGCGTTCGTCGAGCTCGCGGGAGAGGTCAACCAGAAGATGCCCTACTTCTGCGTGGAGAAGGTGGCCAAGGCCCTCAACGGCCACTCGAAGGCGGTGCGCGGCTCGCGGGTGGCCATCCTCGGCGTCTCCTACAAGCCCGGAGTCGGCGACCTGCGCGAGTCGCCGGCCCTGAAGATCATGCGGCTGCTCGCCGAGGACGGCGCAGAGCTCGTCTACCACGACGAGACGGTGCCCGAGCTCGGCGACTTCGGCTTGCGCTCGCAGCCGCTGGGGGGCGCGCTCGAGGGTGCCGACGTCGTGGTGATCGTGACCGCGCACCCCGGCCTGGACGTCGACCTCGTCGTCTCCACCGCGCCGCTGGTGGTCGACTTCCGCGGGGTGACCCGCGGCAGGCAAGCGCCGAACCTCGTGCGCCTGTGAGCCGACCAACCGAGGACGATGACCTCGGTCGGTAGCACGGCGAGCGCCGTCAGCGTCGGCGTGGTGGGGCTCGGCTACTGGGGGCCGAACCTGGCCCGCAACTTCGACCGCCTGCCCGAGGCCGAGCTGCGCTGGATCTGCGACGCCTCCCAGGAGCGCCGCGAGCGCTGGGCGCCGAGCTTCACCCGCGCACAGGCCACCGGCGAGCTGGACGAGCTGCTCGGCGACCCGTCACTGGACGCCGTGATCCTGGCCACCCACGTGCCCACCCACGCAGACCTCGCCGTGCGGGTGCTCGAGGCGGGCAAGCACTGTTTTGTGGAGAAGCCGCTTGCTCAGTCGTCGCTGGACGCCGAGCGCGTGGTGGAGGCGGCCGAGGCGGCCGGCCGCGTGCTCATGGTCGGTCATCTGCTCGAGTACCACCCCGGCGTCGAGAAGCTCCGCGAGCTCGTCTTCGGGGGCGACCTCGGCGACGTTCGCTACCTCTACTCGAACCGGCTCAACCTCGGGCAGCTGCGCGCCGACGAGAACGCGCTCTGGTCGCTCGGGGCCCACGACGTCTCGGTGGTGTTGCGCTTGGTCGACGAGGATCCCATCGAGTGTCGCGCGGTGGGTGAGAGCTATATGCGCCCCGGGGTTCAGGATGTCGTGTTCGGCTACCTGCGCTTTCCGTCGGGGGTGGCGGCGCACCTGCACCTCTCCTGGCTCGACCCTCACAAGGAGCGCCGCTTCACGGTCGTCGGCTCAAAGCAGATGGCCACCTTCGATGACATGGAGCTGGACGAGAAGGTCAAGGTCTACGACAAGGGCTTCGACCAGAGCTTCGAGTCCTACGGCGAGTACACCGCGCGCTCGGGCGACGTGATGAGCCCGAGCATCTCCAACAAGGAGCCGCTGCGCATCGAGTGCCGGCACTTTCTCGAGCGGGTGCGCGACGGGGTCGAGCCGCGCTCGGGCGCCCGCAGCGGTCTGCGGGTCGTGCGCGTGCTCGAGGCGCTCCAGGAGAGCCTCGACCGGAGCTCACGTGCTGCAGCCCTCTGACCGGGCCCCGGGGCTGCTCCTGGGCGAGGGCGTCGAGCTGCCCGACGGCGTGGAGCTCGGGGGCAACGTGGTCATCCACGCGGGCGTGCGGCTGGGTGAGGGGGTGAGGGTGCAGGACGGCGCGATCCTAGGGAAGCCGCTGGCCCTCGGCCCGCGTTCCACGGCGTCGCGCGAGGCACCCCCCGAGCTCGTTGTGGGCGACGGCGCCACCGTCTGCTCAGGTGCCGTGCTGGTTGCCGGAGTGTCGATCGGTCCCGGCTCGGTGGTGGCCGACCAGGCGCACGTGCGCGAACGCGCTTCGGTGGGGGCCGGGAGCGTCATCGGTCGCGGCTCGGCGGTGGACAACGACGTGACCGTGGGGGACCACGTGCGCGTTCAGACCGGCTGCTACCTCACTGCCTATTCGACGGTCGAGGACGACGTGTTCGTGGCCCCGGGCGTGACGCTGACCAACGACGACACGATGGGCCGGCACGAACCCGGGTACCAGATGAGGGGTGCCACCCTGCGCCGCGCCTGCCGGGTGGGCGCCGGCGCGGTGCTCGTGCCGGGCGTGGAGGTCGGCGAGGAGGCCTTCGTGGCCGCCGGGGCGGTGGTCACCCGTGACGTTCCGGCGCGCGCGGTGGTCATGGGAGTGCCCGCCCGGCACGTGCGCGACGTAGGGGATGAGGATCTCCTGGAGCGCTTCGCGTGAGGCACCGCGGACTGCAGGTGGGCCGCGGAACCGTGGCGCTCGGGGTGCTCGCCGCCACCACGACGGGCGCCGTGGTGGCCTCCGAGATCGGGCGGGTCTGGCGCCGGGGCTCCGCCCCACTGCCCACCGAGACCGACGACATCGTGGGCGCCGCCGAGGAGGTGGTGGCCGAGACCGCAGAGGTGGTGGTGACGGGCTACCGGGAGGTCTCGACGCGCGAGAACGCGCTCTTCAACCTGCTCACGTCCTTCGTCACGACCTTCATCGCCGCCCGGGCGATCACCTCGATGCTGCGCTCGCGCTCGTCGGTGGGGCCGTTTCGCGACCTGATGTTCGGGCGTCGCCACATCCACCACTTCGTGCCCGGCATCGTGCTCGCCTTCGTGTCCGGCGCGGCGGCGATCGTCACCCGGGACGAGTCGCTCGAGCCCAAGCTCGCGATCGCCTTCGGGGCGGGGATGGGACTCACGCTGGACGAGTCCGCGCTCCTCCTCGAGCTCGACGACGTCTACTGGACCGAGAAGGGGATCATCAGCGTGCAGATCGCCCTCGCCACGACGGCGCTGCTCGGAGCGCTGGTGCTCGGCCTGCGGTTCCTGCGCCGGGGAGAGCGGGAGGTCCTCCCGCCACCACCGCCCGGAGGGTGATCGAGCAGGAGCCGCCCGGAGGCTGGCACACGCCCCTGCTCACGGACCAGAGCGAGGTCTACGGCGTAAAGTTCAGCCAGCGCCGCGCCTGGGGCCTTTCGATCATGACCTGCGGCGTGTGGGCGGCTTGGTGGCTGCACGCGACGCGACGGCGCCTTGATTCAG
>JGI24973J35851_1000201_pt1 | contig 11349 bp, 15 predicted proteins | sample AntDryMetagUQ889_FD_35851 | JGI IMG/M metagenome (IMG submission 35851) | reverse complement strand
GAGCCGCTCCGGGAGAGGGAGCGGATCGAGCGCGCGGCGCGGGCGCTGGTCGCCCGGCAGCGGTAGCGACGGGCTGCCGCGCTGGTCGGGCGCAAGGCGGGCGTTCGAACGGATCAACCAGGCGGCAGCAGCTCGGACGCCGGTGGACCAGCCCGGCCCATCAACCGGGCGGCAGCAGCTCGGACGCCGGTCGCACCGCCATCCCGCGCCGCTCGGCGAGCAGATCGAGCATGAGCGGGGTGTCGGCGAACGCGACGCCGGTCAGGTGCTCGGTCCGCTGCTCGAAGTCGTCGAGGATGGAGCGGAGGGCGGACGCGTAGGCGTCGTCGTCCCGATCGGCCAGGGCGGCGATCGCGTCGGCGGCGCGGGCGAACGCATCGCCCCCGTCGTGCATCGCCGCGGCGGCGCGGAGGGCGAGGGCGTCGTCGCGGTCGATCAGCGCCGCGATGCCCAGCGCATACCACGAGGACGCGGAGTCGCCCTCCTCGCCGATCGTCGCCCGGGCGTGCGCGGCCTCGTCGGCCCCGCCCCCGGCGATCACCGCGGCCTTGAGCATGCCGATCGCGCGGCCGTAGGCGCGCTGCGGCGCGCGCGCCCAGGAGTCCCGGTAGAGGGCGGCGGCCTCGCTCATCGAACGCCGCCCCGCGCTCGTCTCGCCGGCCAGCAGCCTTCGCTGGCCATCGGCCTCGAGCTCCATGGCCTCGAGCATGAGCGTGCGGTGGGCCTCGGGGTCGTCGGGTCCGGTCACGACCGGGTTCTTAGCGCGCCTGGGCCTCTTCGGTGACGGTCCTGTTACACATGATGCGCTCGTATGCGCTGAGATGCGTTAGCCTGAGAGGTATGAGCCCTCCCAAGGCGACCGAGGACGGGCACGACCTACCGGACGCCGATGCCCCGGCGGGCCGCCGTCAGCGGGCCCGGCGGAGGGACGGATCCCGCACCACACTGCGGGTGCCGACCGCTCTGGCGCTCACCGCCCGCCGTTACGCCGACGACCTGGGCACCACCCCGAACGACGCCCTGATCCGGCTGGCCGAGCGAGGTGCCGAGATCTACGAGGGCGAGCGCGAGGTCGAGGCCCTGGCCGCCGAACGCCGGGCGGCTGTCCTCTTCGGCGACGCCTTCGACCCGCAGGCCGAGCTCCCGTCGCCCGAGTGGGTCGAGTGGGCCATCATGTCGGCGCGCGAGGAGTGAGGNCTGCCGACCGCGTGGGACACCTCGGTCGCCTCGAGGCTTCACCCCGGGGGTCGATACGCATACCTTCTGACGGCGCCCGCTCGCGGTGGGTCGCCCGTGGTGGTCACCGCCCCGACGGCCCTCGAGACGATCTATGGCCTCGCCCGGCAGGTCTCGGTCCAGCCGACCGCCAAAGCGGGTCTCGCCTGGTACCGGAGACTCTTTGCCGGACCGCTCGTGCGCGTCCTGCCCTTCGGCGGTCCGGCGTCGCTCCTCGCCGGAGAGCTCCGCGCCCGGCATCCTCTGCCCCCCACGGGGGCTCGGCGCGACGAGCGTCCGAAGGCCGAGCGGCGAGTCGCCTGGGTCCTCGACATCCAGATCGCCGCGACGGCATGGACGGCCGGCTACGGACTGGCCACCCGCAACCGCCGGGACTTCGAGCTCCTGCGTGACCTGATCGCGGACCTCCACCCGCGAGCGACGCCGCTCGAGGTGCTCGGNCCGCCCGGGGAGGAGCCTCTTGGCTGAGCGCGGCCCCGCTCCGCCCGAGCGCCTGGCGGTGGTGGGCTNCGGCGCCATCGGCNTGGGGCTTGCCCGCCTCGCAGCGCCGGTGGTGGAGGTCGCGGTNCTCGCCCGCAGCGCCGACTCGGCCGGGCGGGCGNGCGAGGCGCTCGCCGGAACGCGGGCTCGGGTGGTCACCGCCGTCGAGGATCTGTCCGACGCCACGCTCGCGATCGAGGCGGTGGCCGAGGACCTCGAGGTCAAGGGCCGCACGCTCGCCGCGCTCGACGCGGTGCTCGGACCCGACGCGGTGGTGGCCTCCACCACCTCCTCGCTCCCGGTGGAGGCGCTCGCCGCGGCGAGCGGGCGACCGGACCGCTTCGGCGCCCTCCACGTGTTCAACCCGGTGGAGCGGATGGCGCTTGTCGAGCTCTGCCTGCCCGCCGTCGCGGCGCCGGCGACCGGCGCGCGTCTGCGGAGCTTCGCGACGGCCCTCGGCAAGGAGGTGGTCGAGGTGCCGGACGTGCCCGGGTTCGTGGTCAACCGCCTGCTCTTCCCGTACATGTTCTCCGCGGTACGGCTGCTCGAGGCGCACGGGCTCGCACCGGAGGACGTCGACCGGTGCATGACGCTCGGCGCCGGCCACCCGATGGGGCCGCTGGCGCTGCTCGATCTCGTGGGACTCGACGTTGCGGTTGCGATCGGGACGGCGATCGGAGAGCCGGTGCCCGAGCGGATGACCGCGATGGTGGAGCGAGGGGAGCTCGGTCGCAAGACCGGGAAGGGGTTCTTCCCTTACTCGCGCGAGTCGCGCGAGCGCTCCGGGCCTGCCGCGCCCATCCGGCGCTGACGCCCGCTACCGGTCGCGCTCGATCCCTCGCAGCCGCCGGCGCAGCTCCCGTTCGGCGGACCGCAGCTCGTCGGTCGCGCGGTCGAGCCGTNGCTGCTGCCGGCGTTCCTCCCGCTGCGCCTGGCGCGCCTCGCGCTCGGCCCGCCCTTCCTGGACCTTNATCTCGCCGTACGTCCTCGCCATCAGGAACCCGACGATCAGCAGCGCCAGCACCGCGACCATCGCCGGTGTGAACTTCGCCATTTGTCTCCCTCGACCNGTGATCGGTCGGGGTTGAGGCTACCCGCAGGGCTCGCGATCTTCCGCGACGCCCTCGGGGTAGCGGGAAGGGACTCACGGCGCGAGGTCNAACCATATGGATACGATATGAGTCTCGTATGCGCACGCAGACCCTCGTTCAGCTGACCGACGATCTCGTCGACCAGCTCGACGGGCGCGCGAGGCGCCTCGGAGTATCGCGTTCGCGGCTCATCCGCGACCTGCTCGAGGAGTCCCTGAGCGATGAGCGCNGGCTCGAGACCACCCGGCGGATGGTCGAGGGCTACGAGCGCGTGCCGCAGGAGGACGCCCGTGACGAGTGGGGCGACCTCGACGCCTGGACCGAGATCAACACCCGCCGCAACCTCGCAGCGCTGGCTGCCGAGGAAGAGCAGAGTTGGTAGTCCGTCGCGGCGAGGTCTGGTGGAGCGAGGATCCAGTGCTCGGGCGCCGGCCGGTCCTGGTGCTCTCGCGCGACGCCGTGATCGAGCGGCTGAGTCGCCCGCTCGTCGCACCTCTGACCACCCGTCGCCGAGGCATCCCCACCGAGGTACCGCTCGACACCGACGAGGGAGTTCCCCGTCCCTGCGTGGTGTCGCTGGACAACACCCAGCCCATGAGCTCCGCACTGCTCGTCGAGCGAATGACCGCCCTCGCGCCGGATCGAATGGCCGAGGTGTGTCGAGCGCTCGAGGTCGCCGTCGACTGCGACTGAAGGTCGCCGGCACCGGGGTCGAGCGCGGTCCCGGCCCGCCCGCCACCCGCCCGTGTTACCGGATCGGCCGCCCCGAGATCGCCCGCGCGATCACGAGGCGCTGGATCTCCGAGGTGCCCTCGAAGATCGTGTAGATCTTGGCGTCGCGGTGCATCCGCTCCACCGGGAACTCGCGGGTGTAGCCGTTGCCGCCGAGGATCTGGATGGCCCGCTCGGTCGCCCACGTGGCCACCTCGCCGGCCTTGAGCTTCGACATCGAGCCCTCGGCCGCCTCGAACGGCTTCCCGGTGCGGCCCATCCACGATGCGCGCCACACGAGCATGCGCGCCGCGTCGATCTCCATCTTCATGTCCGCGAGGGCGAACGCGATCGCCTGGTTGTCGATGATCGGCCGCCCGAACTGCTCGCGCTCCTTGGCGTAGCCGAGCGCGTACTCATAGGCCGCGCGGGCGATCCCAAGGGCCTGGGCGCCCACCGTGGGCCGAGAGACCTCGAACGTGGACATCGCCGCCTGCGAGCGGCCGGACCGGCCCTCGCGGGCGCGGGCCATGCGCTCGTCGAGCTTCTCCTTGCCGCCGAGCAGGCACGAGCCCGGAACGCGGCAGTCGTCGAGGAAGACGTCGGCCGTGTGCGAGGCGCGGATGCCGTGCTTCTTCACCTTCGTGCCCATCTCGATTCCCGGCGTGCCCGGCGGGATCACGAACGCGGCCTGGCCGCGTGAGCCGAGCTCGCGGTCGACCGAGGCCACGACCACGTGCACGTTGGCGATGCCGCCGTTGGTGGCCCACGCCTTCTGCCCGTTGAGGACCCACTCGTCCTTGGCCTCGTCGTAGCGGGCGAGGGTGCGCAGGGAGGAGACGTCGGAGCCCGCGCCCGGCTCGGACACGCAGAAGGAGCCGACCTGCGGCTCTTCCGGGGTGCCGTAGCACTGGGGCACCCACTCGCCGAGCTGCTCGAGGGTGCCCGCCGAGTAGATGCCGGCCACCGCGAGCGTGGTGCCCATGATCGACATGCCGATGCCGGCGTCCCCCCAGAACAGCTCCTCGTTGACGATCGGCAGCATCAGCCCCGACTCGTCGGACCAGAACTGGGCGAGGGCCTCGAAGCCGTAGAGACCGATCTGGGCGGCCTCCTGGATCACCGGCCACGGCGTCTCCTCGCGCTCGTCCCACTCGGAGGCGGCGGGGCGGACCGTCCTCTCCGCGAACCCGTGCACCCATTCGCGCACGTCGCGCTGGTCCTGGGTGAGGTCCATCGAGAACGGGGCTGCTCGGGCGGCAGCGCGGCCTCGGCGGCGGCGACGGCCTCGGCGGCCCCAGCGACGGTGGCTTCCACGGAACGGGCTCCTTTGGAGACGGGGGGAGGGTGGTCGGTCTCTACGAGAGGCCGAGCAGGCGCTCGCGCAGGGTCTCGGGGTGGATCTCGCTCGGCTCGGTGGATTCGACGAAGCCGCCCAGCACGCGCGCGAAGCGCAGTGGCTCGTCGAGCTGAGGGAAGTGGCCGGCGTCGTCGAAGACCTCGAGGCGGCTGCCGGGCATGGCGCGGTGCCCCTCGCCGGCGTGCTCCACGGGGATCATCGGATCGCGGCGACCCCAGATGATCAGCGAGGGCATGTCCGCAGCCAGGTAAAGCTTGTCGGTGGCGGTCACGCGCTGGCCGCGATAGTCGACCACCGAGCGGAGGGTGTCGAGGAAGGCGTGCCGCGTCTCGGGATCGGCCAGCGAGTCGTGGCCGGTGGCCATCTCCGCCAGGTCCGACCCGGCGCGAAGCCCGAGGCGCCCGAAGAGTCCGGCCGCGGCGAGCCCCGCGAAGCGGACGTGGCGGTTGGAGAGCAGGGGGAGCACGAGCTCGGACCCCGGCAGCGTGGCCGCCCGCAGCAGGGGGTTGACCTCGCGCCCGAGGCCGCCGCTCGACACCAGCACGAGGCGCTCGGTGCGCTCGGGGAACTGGTAGGACATCTGCATTGCGATGCCGCCGCCGAGCGAGTGACCGAGGACGGTCGCGGTCGGGTGGCCGAGCGCCACCATGAGGTCGCGCACGCCGGTGGCATGGGAGCCCAGCGAGTAGTCGCCGCGGGGCTTGTCCGACTTCCCGTGGCCCATCAGGTCGGGAGCGATGACCGTGAAGCGATCGGCCAGCAGGGGCATCACGTGGCGCCACTGCTCCGACGATCCGGTGATGCCGTGGATGAGGACGATGGCCGGTCCCTCGCCGGCGATGCGGTAGCTCATCGACCGGCCGTGCAGGGTCATCTCCTCGCAGCGGACGGGCGGGTCTTCGTCGACGGGTGGCTTCCCACCGGCCTTCGGCCGCGCTGTCTTCGCATTGGACACGGCTCTATGTTACACCGAACGAAGTAATCATCTACAGTGGGTTGGTCACGGTCCGAGGATCCCTGACGATGGCCCAACAGACCACTCCCGCCGAATCAATGGCCCAACAGACCACTTCCGCCGAGATCGTTCCCGTAGAGCCCGAGGGCGCCGACCAGCTCACCATCGACGAGCTGGCGCGCGAGACCGGCATGACCGTGCGCAACATCCGCGCGCACCAGTCGCGCGACCTCCTGCCGCCGCCCGAGGTGAGGGCGCGCACCGGCTATTACGGGCCCGAGCATGCGGCCCGGCTTCGCTTGATCCAGGAGATGCAGGCCGAGGGCTTCAACCTCCGTGCGATCAAGCGGCTGATCGAGGGATCGCAGGGCGCCAGTCAGGAAGCCCTGTGGTTCAAGCGCTCGGCCCTCGAGCCCTTCGGCGACGAGACCCCCGAGGTCATCGACGCCGCGGAGCTCGAGTCGCGCCTCGGCGGCCCGTTCGCGCCGAAGACCCTCCAGCGCCTCGAGCGGCTCGAGCTNGTGCGCCCGCTGGGCGAGGGGCGCTACGAGGTGCCGAGCCCGACGCTGCTGCGCGCGGGCGAGGACCTGGTGTCGCTCGGGGTGCCGGTCAAGAACGTGGTCGCGGTGGCCGAGGAGATCTTCCGCGCCCAGCGAGCCACCGCCGAGGCGTTCGTGAAGCTCTTCGTGCGCAGCGTGGCCGACGCCGGCAAGGACGGCGACGCCCGCTCCCCCGAGCGCTGGGCGGCGATGCGCGAGACCGTCGAGCGCATGCGCCCGCTGGCCACCCAGGCCGTGCTCGCCGGCTTCCAGCAGACCATGACCCGCGCCGTGGAGCGGGAGTTCGGGAAGTCGCTGGGTAAGTAGGGCTTCACGCGGCGCCCGGGACCCCGACCGGGCCTACCCCACCAGCCGCCGCTCCACCGCCCAGGCGCTCAGCTCGTGGCGGTTCGAGAGCTGGAGCTTGCGCAGCACCGCGGAGACGTGCGCCTCGACCGTCTTGGCCGAGATCCCCAGCCGGACGCCGATCTCCTTGTACAGGTACCCGCGGGCGATGTGCTGGAGGACCTCGCGCTCGCGGGCGGTGAGCTGGTCGAGCTCGGGGTCCACATCCGCCACGGGGATGGACCCGGCGAAGGCGTCGAGCACGAAGCCCGCTAGGCGAGGCGAGAACACCGCGTCCCCGCCGGCCACCCGGCGTACGGCGTCGGCCAGCTCGGGGCCGGAGATGGTCTTCGTCACGTAGCCGCGGGCGCCCGCGCGGATCACCGCGATCACGTCCTCGGCGGCGTCGCTAACCGAGAGGGCGAGAAAGCGCACGCCGGGATGGGTGCGCGCCACCTGGCGGATGACCTCGGCACCGCCCCCTGCCGGCATGTGGACGTCGAGGAGGACGACATCGGGCTCGAGCCGGCGCGCGCACTGCACCGCCTGCTCGACGGTGCTCGCCTCGCCGAGCACGTCGACCACGCCCTCGAGCTCGGCCCGTACACCGGCGCGGAAGAGGCCGTGGTCGTCGACGATGACGACCCGCGGGAGAGTTGCCGGATCCGCGTTCACCGGCCGTTCCTACGCTCGAAGAGAAGCTCGACCTCGGTGCCGGTGGAGCCCGTCTCCCCGGCGTGGATCACCGCGCGCCCGCCCCGGCGCTCCATCCGGCCGACGATGGAGTCGCGCACCCCGCGACGGTCGGCCGGCACGGCCGAGAGGTCGAATCCCGGTCCACGGTCGCGGACGAACACCTGCATCCGTTCGTCGCCGAGCTCGGCGTACAGGGAGACCGGTGCATCCTGACCGGCGAACTTCGCGGCGTTCACGAGCGCCTCACGGGCGGCGGCCACCACCGTCTCGCCGCGCTCGTCCAGCGGGGCGTCCCCGACCAGCACCGTCTCGACGGTGATTCGATGGGCCTCCTCCACCTCCGCCGCGGTGGCTTCGAGGGCGGCGGCGACGCGCTCGGAGGGACGGGCCGGCGGGCGGCCGGAGAGCCACGTTCGCAGCTCGCGCTCCTGGCGCCGGGCGAGGCCGGCCACCTCGCGCGGGTCGTGGGCGCGGCGCTGAACGAGGGCGAGGGTCTGGAGCACTGAGTCGTGCAGGTGGGCAGCGACCTCGGCGCGCTCCTGGGAGCGGATGCGCTCGGCGCGCTCCTCGGAGAGCCGGCTGAGAAGTCGCCACCACCACGGGGCGAGGATGACCGCCAGCACGACGGCGACCGCGATAGCGCCGAGCACCACGTCGCGCACCGCGCCGAGCGCACCGTTCAGGAAGAGGAAAGCGAGTCCGGCGGCGATGACGAGCGCCACGCCCGTGAAGGTGCGGCCGAGGGCGCGGCCCCGGAGGGCGGGAACGGCTCCGGTGCCACCCAGAGCGAGCTGCGGAAGACGAATCCGGCGACCCCCGGGGGCCTCGACCGGGCTGCTCTCCCGCGGGGCCACCGTCCGCCCGCGTCCGCTCGCTGCGGACTGCCGCCAGATCAGCGCCCCGCCGGCGGTGGCCAGCACGACCGGCCAGACCAGCGCGTCGGTGAACCAGACCCCGAGCTCCCGGAGTCCCAGAAGCCCGCTGAGCGCGAGCAGAGCGACGCCGGCCGCAACCCGCCAGTCGGCCGCGCGTCGAACGGGCCGGGCGCGCTCCTCCGCCCCGGCCGCCGGAACCAGCGCCCAGGCCAGCGCGTAGAGCACGATGCCCGCTCCCCCCGCGGCCGCCGCCGCCACGAACGCCGCGCGCAGGATCACCGGATCGACGCCAAGCCGGCGACCGAGCCCTCCGCAGACCCCACCGAGGATCCCGTGCTCGAGGTCCCGGCGGAGCGGGGGGGACGGCGGCGCGGTTGGGGCCGTCGGCGACGAGGGAGTAGCGCTCACCCCGTCATGATCCCATCGCCGGCGGCTGCCGTCCGTCGGAAGTCGGCGGGAGCCGCGGGCGTCACCGCTGCTCGGCGCCCCGGCTCAGGCCGCTCGCCAGCAGGATCGCGCCAACCGTCCCGACCAGGGCCGGCGCGAGGGCACCGAAGCCGATGTCCACCGCGCCCACGCGGTCGAGCAGCAGCAGGGCGCCGAGGGCGATCACCACGACGCCCGCGACCAGCGAGGTGATGTCGAGCCGGTCGGCGGTCATCGGTCACCTCCCCGAGCCTGCGCGGTGGCCGGTCTGCACGCGGCGTTGTCCTGCGGAGGCACGGAGGAGTCGCCTCCCCGCGCCCGTCCGGGACCGTCTCCCCTCCACGGCGGACCACTGCCGGGACCGTCCTCGCTCCATGGCGGTCCGCTGCCCTCGCCGCGGTCGCTCCATGGAGGACCGCTTCCCTCGCCGCGGTCGCTCCACGGGGGCCCGCTGTCGCGACTGCCGCGGTCTCGCCCACCGCGCCCGCGCCCGTCACCGTCCCGGTGACCTCCGCCCTGCGCCGCACGCGGGTCGTTGACGACCTGGAGCTGGCCCATGCCGAGGTCGGCGTTCACCACCACCCGGGGCACGCCGGGCGGAGAGGGGACCCGGTCGCCGACCTCGACGTCCATGCCGCCGTCGGCCCGGTCGAGAGAGCGCGCGAGGCCGGCGCCCACGGTGGCGTGGGTCTCGACGCACACGTTGCGGGGGACGACGACGATGGCCTCACCCATTCCCAGGCCGACGTCTACGCGCCGTTCGGGGCCCGCGAAGTCGACGCTCCGCAGGTCGATCTCCATCCGTCCGGCGCCGAGCCGGTAGGCGGGGGCGACCTCGGCGGCCGAGGCGGGGCGGTACAGGCGCTCGCCGAAGCCCCCGCGGAGGTCGATGCCCGCGGCGGAGACGATGCCGAGCGGCACGGCGAGGACGAGGGCGGGAAGCACGAGCCAGCGAGCCTCGCGCCGACGGGTGACGGCGCCGGCAACGAGCAGGAGGCCGAGCACGACCACCACGCCGGCCACCAGCGCCCCGTAGCCCATGCCCGACGCCCAGGCGCTGAGCACCAGCCCCGCGATCGAGGCGGCGAGGAGCGCTACCCCGACGGCGATCCGAACCGCGACGCGCCGCGCGCTCGGCGGGGCGCCGTCGTCGGTGCGCAGCAGGGCGTAGAGGGCGATGGCGCCCACGGCGAGGAGGACGATCGGACCGGGGAACCAGAAGACATCGCCGAGGATCGCGATCCCCGCGACGGCGAGAGCCCCGGCGCCGAGCGCCGTGGCCAGCCGCCCCCGACCGGCCAGGGATGCGCCGGCGGGCTGTCCCTCGGCGCCCTCGGAGGGAACGAAGAGGAGCGCGGCCAGGTACAGGAACACGCCGACGCCTCCGAAGACGGCGAGCGCGGCGAAGGCGATCCGCACGATGATCGGGTCGATCGCGAAGTAGCGGGCCACGCCGCCGGCAACTCCGCCCAGGACGCGGTTGTCGCGGGAGCGGAAGAGGCGCCGGGGCTCGCCTCGGGACTCCGGATGCTGTCGGGTGGGTTCCTCGTCGGTCATGCCTGTCTCGCTTCGATCGGGTGTAGCCAAGGTGACGGCTGGCGCCTGTTCTGCCAATCGGGAATGACCCCTAGCTGTCCCCTTAACGGACCTGAGGGGCGGGGGACGCCCTTACGGCGTACGGTGCTTGCATGCTCGGCGGCATCAGGGACCTGCCCAACGCCCTGGCGGCGAATGACGGGCTGCTGGAGGCCATGGGCGGCAGGCGCCCGGCGGTGTTCCTGGACTACGACGGCGTGCTCACCCCGATCGTCGACCGGCCCGAGGACGCGCGCATCTCCGCTTCGATGCGCGACGCCGTGCGGCGGCTGGCCCGGCGGGTCACGGTCTGCGTGGTGAGCGGTCGCGACCGGCCCGTCGTCCAGGACCTCATGGGCATCGACGACCTGGTGGTGGCGGGCAGTCATGGGTTCGACATCTGGAGTCCGGAGGCGGGCACGCTCGAGCACGAGGCCTCCAGCGGGTCGGAGGAGCTCGTCGAGCGGGTCACCGCCCGCCTGCGCGAGGAGGTGGACGGCGTCGAGGGCGCGTTGATCGAGCCCAAGAGGTTCTCGGTGGCGGTCCACTACCGGCTCGTGGCCGCCGAGGGGCGGGAGCGGATCGGGCAGGTCGTGGACGCGCTGCTGGCCGAGCGGCCCGACGAGCTCAAGATGACCCCGGGCAAGATGGTCTACGAGCTGCAGCCCAAGCTCGAATGGGACAAGGGCAAGGCCGTGCTCTACCTCATCGACACCCTCGGCCTGGATCTCGCGGAGGTCGTGCCTCTCTACCTCGGCGACGACCACACGGATGAGCACGCGTTCTGCGCACTCCTGGGGGGTAAGGGAATCGGCATCTTCGTGGGCGACGCAGACGATCCCGAGCTCGACGGGCGGACGACCGCCGCGGACTACGTGCTCGATTCGACCGTTGAGGTGGAGCGATTTCTCGATAGGCTGGCCCGGTGAGCGAAGCCACGCTGCTCACCTACGACGGCCTCGCGCCGGACGAGGAGGGCTTGCGCGAAGCCCTCACGTCCACGGGCAACGGCTACTTCTGCAGCCGAGGCGCGGCGGAGTGGGAGGACGCCGACGACCAC
>JGI24973J35851_1000195_pt1 | contig 11543 bp, 10 predicted proteins | sample AntDryMetagUQ889_FD_35851 | JGI IMG/M metagenome (IMG submission 35851) | reverse complement strand
GCGGAGCCCGTCTCGGCGGAGGGTCGGGCGCCGCGCTTCGTGGTCCAGGAGCACCACGCCACGAGCCTCCACTGGGACCTGCGCCTCGAGCGCGACGGCGTGCTCGTGTCCTGGGCGGTGCCGAAGGGGCTGCCGCCCGACCCGAAGGACAACCACCTCGCGGTGCACGTCGAGGACCACCCGCTCTCCTACTTCGACTTCGAGGGCGACATCCCCGNGGGCTCCTACGGCGCNGGCCATGTGTCCCTCTGGGACCAGGGCACCTACGAGACGCACAAGTTCCGCGAGGACGAGGTGATGGTGACCCTGCACGGCGATCGGGTGGAGGGGAAGTACGTCCTCTTCCGCACCCGGGGCAAGGACTGGATGGTCCACCGCATGGACCCGCCGACGGACCCNTCGTGGGAGCCCATGCCCGATGCTCCGAGGCCGATGCTCGCGTGCCTGGCGTCGGAGCTGCCCGAGGACGGGGCCGGGTGGGGCTTCGAGGTGAAGTGGGACGGCGTGCGGGCGCTCGCGCTGGTGCGCGGCGGCCGGGTGCAGGCGCTGAACCGGACCGGCGGCGAGATCACGTCCCGCTACCCGGAGCTGCGGGCGCTCGGACGCGCGCTCGGCTCGCGGCGGGTGGTGCTCGACGGCGAGATCGTGGCCCTCGACGAGCGTGGCCGCCCCAGCTTCCAGCTCCTCCAGTCCCGGATGCACCTGAGCTCCGACGGCGCGGTGCGGCGTCGCGCACGCGAGGTCCCCGCCGCCTACGTCATCTTCGACCTCCTCTACCTCGACGGGCGCTCGACCACGTCGCTGCCCTACCGACAGCGCCGCGAGCTCCTCGCCGGCCTCGAGCTGGACGGCCCGGCCTGGCAGACGCCCGCGCACTACGAGGCCGACGGCGCCGCACTGCTCGCCGCCAGCCGCGAGCAGGGGCTCGAGGGAGTGATCGCCAAGCGCCTGGACTCCTCCTACGAGGCCGGCAGCCGTAGCCGCGCGTGGCTCAAGGTGAAGAACCACCGCCGCGAGGCCCTCGTGGTCGGAGGCTGGCTCCCGGGGTCCGGCGGGCGTCGCGGCCGGATCGGCGCGTTGCTCGTGGGCTTCCGCGAGGAGCCGGGTGGCGAGGTGCGCTACGCCGGCCGGGTGGGCACCGGGTTCACCGACGCCGAGCTCGAGCGCCTCGGCAGCCTCCTCGAGCCCCTCGCCCGCCAGGGCACGCCGTTCACCGGCCGCCAGCCTCCGAAGGAGGCACGTTTCGTCGAGCCGTCGCTCGTGGCCGACGTCGAGTTCAACGAGTGGACCCACACGGCCACGCTGCGCGCGCCCTCGTACAAGGGCCTCCGCGACGACGTCGATTCCGCCGACGTGGTGCTCGACCCGTCGGGAGAGGTAGGGCCGTGAGCAGATCCGTGCAGGTCGAGGTCGAGGGTCGCCGGCTCTCGCTCTCGAACCTCGACAAGGTCTTCTACCCGGCCACCGGGTTCACCAAGGGCGAGGTGATCGACTACTACACGCGGGTCGCCCCCGTCGTGCTGCCCCACCTGCGGGGCCGCGCCCTCACCCTCAAGCGCTACCCGGACGGCGTCGAGGGCCCGCACTTCTATGAGAAGGAGTGCCCACGCCACCGTCCGGAGTGGATGCGGACGGAGGCCATCGCGCTGCGATCTGACGACCGGAAGGTGAACTTCTGCGTGGTGGACGAGCTGGCCGCCCTCGTGTGGGCCGCCAATCTGGCCGACCTCGAGCTCCACACCTCGCTGTCGCTCGCGACCGATCCCGGCCGTCCCACGATGCTGGCCTTCGATCTGGACCCGGGGCCGCCGGCCGCCATCCTCGAGTGCGCTCGCGTGGCGGTCGCGCTGCGGGACACGCTCGCCCAGCTGTCCCTGGCGTCGTTCCCGAAGACCTCGGGGTCGAAGGGGATGCAGGTGTACGTCCCGCTGGACGGCCGGTCCACCTACGAGCAGACCAAGCCGTTCGCCCGGGGACTCGCCGAGCATCTCGAACGGGCGCATCCCGACATCGTGGTCTCGAGCATGAAGAAGAGCCTGCGCGCCGGCAAGGTGCTGATCGACTGGAGCCAGAACGACGAGCACAAGACCACGGTGTGCGTGTACTCGCTGAGGGCCCGCGAGCGACCGACGGTGTCCACCCCGCTCGCATGGGAGGAGGTCGAGGCCGCGCTGGAGGCCGGCGACGCCGGCTCTCTCTCCTTCGACTCGGCTGACGTGCTGGCGCGGAGCGCCGAGCGCGGTGACCTGTTCGCCCCGGTGGTGGACCGCGGGCAGGCGCTGCCGGAGCTCTGAGGAATCAGTGGCCGCGCGGGGAGCCGTCCCCGATCAGGGCCGGCGGTCGGGCTCGTCGAAGCCCTGCCCGTCGGGCGTGAGATCGGCGTCCGGGGGCTCCTCGGCGGCGCGGCGGACCTCCTCGTCCACCTGCTCCTGCCCCGCGGCGTTCTCGCCGCCGCCCTCGCGCACGGGGACCTCGGCCTGGCTCGGCTGTTCCTCGAGGGTCAGGTCCTCCGGCTCGCGAGGTGGGCCGCCGATCGCCGCGGCGTCCTCGGCCGCCGCCTGCTCCTCGGCGCCCTCGTCGAGCCCTCCCAAGGGCCCCGGCTCGGCCGCCATGCCGGTTGCCGTGTCCTGGTCCACGAGATCGACGGGTCCTCCCAACGCCTGGTCGCGGTCGGCATCGGCCACCTCGGCCGCGGGGGCCACCACGTGGTCGGAGTCGACGTCCGCGAGCGCCTGGTGGTCGGGAAGGCCGCAGTAGCGCGAGCCGGCCTCCGCCGGGTTCGGGCACCGGGTCCCGTCCTCGGTGACGGCGTGGCAGCCGCCCTCGTCCTCCTCGTAGGTGGTCTCGGCGATGTCGGTCATGGCGGTCTCCCGGTCGGTACGTCGTCGGTTCGGGGCGAGCGGGCGGGCGCTAGGACCGGCGCGCGGCCGCCTCGGATCTGGCGGTGACCCAGTTGAAGCCGGCCTGTAGGAAGTCGTTGGCGGCCGAGGCCACGAGCACCCCGGTCACGGTCCGTCCGGCGTCGGGGGCGAGGAGGCGCAGGCCGACCACGGCCGCGGCGCTCCACGCCCCCACGCACCGAGTGCACGTGACGAGCTCTCCGACCGCGGCCCGCAGCCCATGTCCGCGCGGGGATCTCCCGTCGCCACCGTGCTCTACGAACGGCTCGCGCACGAAGGTGCCCACCTTCTCCTTGGCGATCACCTTGGCCAGGGCGAAGGTGGCGACCCCCATGGGCACGAGCTCGCCGGTCGGGATCGGCTCGGAGCCCCTCCTCCGGGCGGCCAGGATGATGCCGGCGAGCAGCGCCGTGTAGGCGGCGTTCAGCTTGCCGTAGTCCACGGGGGCCACGCCGTTCTCGGCCTGGCGCCGCATCAGGTCGCGTGTGTCGGTGGCGTTCAGATGGATCTCCTTACCCGCGCGTGCGCGCATCCCACTCGCACGGACGCGGCTCGAGAACCCACGCTAGATGATGGGTCTCGACCATCCGCCCACGCCGGCGACGATGGGAGGCCGACCGAGCCACCGCCGGCCCGGCGGTACCCTCGAACGCCCGATGGTCGACTGGTCCCTAGCCCGTCAGGTCACACGCCTGGCGGCCGGCGGGGAGTCTGTGCCCGATCTCGGCCTGCGGCTCGACGAGATGGCCGAGCGTGCCGAGCGCGAGCTCACGGCCTACACCGGCCTGCGCGCCGGCGCCCCGCTTCCCGCCATCGAGACGGTCGCCCGCGCCGAGTGGGCGGAGACGAACATCGACACGATGTCCGGCCTGCTCGATCCGGTCGGCGAGCGGCTCGAGGGACGAATGGCCTTCGCCGGGCCGCTGGCCGGTCCCCTGCGCGCGGCGGCCGGCGCAACGCTGGCCACCGAGGTGGGGCTGGTGATGGGCTACCTCTCCCACCGCGTGCTCGGCCAGTACGAGCTCTCGCTGCTTCAGGCCGAGGCTCCGCCGCGCCTGCTGCTCGTGGCCGCCAACCTGCGCAACACGGCCGCCGCTCTCGACGTGGACCGATCCTCCTTCGTCGAGTGGGTCGTGCTCCACGAGGTCACCCACGCGCTTCAGTTCTCCGCAGTCCCCTGGCTCCGAGGCCATCTGGCCGGGCTGCTCGAGGAGTACCTCGCCACCGTGGACGTGCGCATAGAGCGCGGCGCCGCCGGTGCGCTGCCGTCGATGCCCGACCTCTCGAAGATCGTGGAGGCCTTCCGCGAGGGAGGGCTCGCCGCGCTCGTGCAGACCCGCGAGCAGAGGGACGTCCTCTACCGGGTGCAGGCCACGATGGCGGTGGTCGAGGGCTACTCCGAGCACACCATGGACGCCGTCGGCGCGAAGGTGCTGCCCGCCCACGAGCACCTGCGGGAGGCGATGGAGCGCCGCCGCCGTGACCGCTCCGCGCCGGAGCGGGTGCTCGGGCGCCTTCTGGGCCTCGACATGAAGCTCAAGCAGTACGAGCTCGGGCGGGCCTTCTGCGCCGCGGTCGTGACCGCGCACGGGATCGACCGCCTGAACCAGGTGTGGAGCGCCCCCGAGGCGCTGCCGACGCTCGACGAGCTCTCGAATCCGGCGGCGTGGGCGGAGCGGGCGGCGGTGCCCCTGGACACTGCTGTCGAGCCCGGCTGAGAAGGAGTAGACAAACGTGTGTTCGCTGCTACCGTACGGGTCCTGTTAGATCTAAGCTTCTTAGCCAGCCGGTACTACGGCGGCTGAATCCACGGAGGTATCGCCCGCATGGCTACAGACACCAGCAACCAGTCCCAGGGGTCCCCGCAGTCCACGAGCAAGGCGAGCGCGCCGAAGAGCTCCCAGGGCGGCACGCAGACACGCAGCCGCTCGCAGAACGGCAGCCAGACCCGCGCCCGCTCGCAGGGCCAGAGCCGCTCGCGCTCGCAGGCCCGCACCCCGGCGCAGCGTCAGGCGAGCGCCAAGAAGGCGGCCGCCACGCGCCAGCGCAACCAGTCCCGCAGCCAGGGCCAGTCGGCCCGCCGCAGCGCAGGCACCGCCCGCACCTCGGCCGAGAGCACGGCGCGCATCGCGAGCCGTGCCGCAGGGACCCGGGCCAAGGCCGAGGCCACGAGGCTCGAGGCCGCGGCCACCCAGGCCCAGCGCGCGGTGCTGATCCCGGTCGGCGCGGCGCTCATCGCCCGCGAGAGCGTGGTCGAGGTCGCCAAGCCGTTCACCAGCCCGAAGGCGGCCCAGCGTGAGGTCGGCAAGTACCAGCGTCGCCTCGCCACGGCGCTCCGTCGCTACGAGCGGCGCGGCAACACGGCCCGTAACCGCTTCGAGCGCGAGGTCAAGCGCACCCGCACGAAGGTCGAGCGGGAGCTGCGTCAGCGCCGCAACCAGGCTACACAGCTCCTGCGTCGTGAGGGCCGTTCCGTCGAGCAGGAGCTGAAGGGCGCCACGCGCGACCTCCAGCACCGCGCCGAGAAGGTCGGCTCGACCACCGGCAACGTCGCCAAGCGCTTTCAGGAGCAGGTTCTCTCCTAGGCGCTCCGTCTTAGCCCCGCGCGCCATCGGAGAGGCGCGCGCGGGGAGAGCTGCCGGCCCCATCACTTCGCCGGCAGTGCGCAGTACCTCTCCTCCCTCAGATCGACGGGGCCTTCGGGCCCCGTCGGTCGTTCTAGTGGTGCCGACCACTGGAGTCGTTTGCCAGAATGGACGCGGTGGTGACGAGCGAACAGGTGCGCGAGGTTCTGGGCTCGGTCGTCGATCCCGAGCGCGGCCAGAGCGTCGTCGACCTCGGCATCGTGCGCTCGGTTGACGTGGCCGACGACGGCCGCGTGGCCGTCGTGCTCGCCGTAGGCGCTCCCGGGTCCCCGATCCGGGCCCAGTACGAGGGGGTCATCCGAGACCGCGTCGGAGCTCTCCACGGGGTGAGCTCGGTGACGGTGGGCTTCGACCTTCCCTCCGCCGAGGAGAAGGAGGCGCTCGGGAAGCGTGGACAGAAGGGCGGCCTGCCGGAGGGGGCGCTGGCGGGGGTGAAGAACGTGATCTGCGTGGCCTCCGGCAAAGGCGGGGTCGGAAAGTCGACGCTGACCGCCAACCTCGCCGCCGCGCTGGCCGCCGAGGGCAAGCGCGCCGCCGCCCTCGACGCCGACGTGTGGGGCTATTCCATCCCGCGCATGCTCGGGGTGCACGGGCGCCCGACGGTGAACGCCGACCGCAAGATCAATCCGCTGGAGGCCGCCGCCGGCGTGAAGGTCATGTCCATCGAGTTCTTCCTCGAGGCCCAGGACCAGGCCATCGTCTGGCGCGGGCCGATGCTCCACAAGGCGATCAAGCAGTTCCTCCAGGACGTCGAGTGGGGCGAGGTGGACTTCCTCGTGCTCGACCTCCCGCCGGGCACCGGCGACGTGTCGATGACCCTGGCCCAGCTCATCCCGAGCGCACGCATGGTCATCGTCACCACCCCGCAGCCCGCTGCCCAGAAGGTCGCCCACCGCGCCTCCGAGCTGGCGCGGCGCTTCGACCTCGAGATCGCCGGCGTGATCGAGAACATGTCCGGCTTCACGACCCCGAGCGGCGAGCGTTTCACGATCTTCGGGGAGGGCGGCGGCCAGCTGCTTGCCGACGAGCTGGACGTGCCCCTCCTCGCCAAGATCCCCCTGCAGGAGTCCCTTCGCGTGGGCGCCGACGAGGGCCGCCCCCTCGTCCTCGACGACCCCCACGCCCCAGCCTCCCAATCCATCCGTCAGGCCGCCCGCGGCCTGATCGCGATGGCACCGATACCGGCCTTCGAGGTGCCCCCGGCCGCACCGGCGAGCAGCGGACGGCGATCGGCGCTGCCGACCGCTGGTGCGCAGAAGCCGCCGGCGGAGTCTCCGGATGCCGCCCCCCCGCCGGAGCAGGGACCCAAGGTCACCGGGACCCCGCTCTCCCTGCCTCTGTCCCGCTGAGCGGAAGGCCCTTCAGGCCGACTGCTGGAAGTACTGCGCGTTGATCTGCGTGTACTTCTCCCACTCGTCCGGCAGCTGATCCTCGGCGAAGCAGGCGTCCACCGGGCAGGCCTCGACGCAGGCGTCGCAGTCGATGCACTCGTCGGGATCGATGTAGAGCATCTCGACCTTGTCGTAGTCGGGCTCCTCCGGCGTGGGATGGATGCAGTCGACCGGACAGACCTCGACGCACGAGTTGTCCTTCGTGCCGATGCAGGGCTCGGCGATGACGTAGGCCATGTGGGCAGGAGCTCCTAGAGCGGGCGAAGGGCAGAGGCCGCGGCACCGGCCGCGGCGAGCGCGGGATGATACCCACCAGGATGCGCGTCCCGGCCGGTCGACGGCACCGGTAGCGTGCGGCGGACGGGGCCCTCCCGAGACCGGAAGACCATCACCATGGCCAACTCAGCGCGCCGCACGGCGCCCGCAGTCACACCGTGATCCTCCTCACCGGCGCCGCCGGGGCGGTGGGGAGGGCGCTGCTGCGGCGCCTCGTGGACGGGGACGAGCCGGTGCGCTGCCTGGTGCGCGATCCGCGCCGGCTCGGAGCCGAGCGCGTGCGGGTGCAGATCGCCCTCGGCGACCTNGCCGATCCGGGCGCGCACCGCAACGCGATGCGGGGNGTGCGGCTCGTGGTGCACCTCGCGGCCTCGATGCGCGACCAGCCGGGCGCGACGATCGAGGAGATCAACGCGGTGGCCACCCTCCGCCTGGTGCGGGCGGCGGAGCGGGCCGGTGTCGAGCGCTTCGTGTACTGCTCGTGCCTCGGTGCATCCGAGCACTCCACCTCGCGCCTCATGCGGGCCAAGGCGCTGGCCGAGCGGGTGGTCGAGCAGGCCGCGGTCCCCTCGGTGGTGGTCGCGCCGTCGATGATCTACGCGCCCGAGAACCGCTGGCTGCGATTCCTCGACCGAGCCTCGGCCGTGCTTCCCGCCGTGCCCCTCGTCGGCGCNGGCCGGGCACGCTCCGAGCCGATCTTCTCCGACGANGTGGCCGCGTGCCTCGCAGCCCTCGTGGCCGACCGACCCGCCCCCGGGGGGAGTCGAGTCGAGCTCGCCGGACCGGACGTGTTGACCTTCGCCGAGGTGCTCGAGCTTGCGATGGCCGGGCGTGGCCGGCGGCGCCCGGTGCTGGCCGTTCCGCGCCCGGTCGCCGTCGCCCTGTTGCGGGCGGCCGAGGGACTTCTCGGCGTGGGCACGCCCGTCACCGAGGACGAGGCCGCGCTCGTCGGGGTCTCCATGCTCGCTCGGGAGGGAACCTCGCACGCCGAGGCGCTCGGCGTCCGCCCGCTGGCCATGGCCGAGGTGCTCGGGCCGGCCTGAGCCTGGACCCCACCGATCGCTCAGTCCTCGACGGCCGCCGCGGTGGGGCGGGCCTACGCCTCGGCGACGCCGCGATGAGCTTGTGGGAACGGCCCCGTCGAGGCGGTGCCCACGTAGGCCATCATCCGGCTGGTGAGCGCAGTGGCCAGGCGCATCTCGTTGCGGTGACGAGGTACCGGACGCTCGAGCCGCTCCGCCACGCGCTCGGCGAGCTCGGGTGCCAGCCGCTCAGCGAGGGAGAGGGCAAGGCGAAGGCAGTCGCGAACCACCTCGGCCTCCACGCACCACACCGCCTCGAAGGTGCGCTCGAGATCGGCCGTGTCGTCCTGGCCGGGCGGCTCCCAAGCGGACAGGCACGCCGAGTAGTCGGCGGCCTCGCAGACCAGCGACCACTCGCGGCCGACCGGGTCGGCGGGCTCGATCGGCACCTCGACGAGCGCTCCCTCGGGTTCCCGGCGCGCCGGGAAGTCTGCGAGCACCACCGCCAGCCCCGCCCGCTGGGCGAGCTCCCGCCAGCGCGGCTCGGCCGCCCGGAAGTGGCGCTCCCGCTGGAAGGCGCCGAAGAGCACGGGGCGGTAGGCGCGGACGGCGCACTCGTCCTCGATCGCGTGGCTCATGCCGATCAGCGTACGCTTTGAGAGCAGGAAGGGATCGAGGTCGGGGTGCCGCCGACGCAGCCCGGCGAAGATCGAGTGCTCCGGCTCGGTCCGCACCCTCGCGCGCGCGCTCGACGGCGGTGCGTAGCGGCACCCCGGAGCGGCGGTCGGCCTCGACGGCTCGGATGGCCTCCACATCGGTCTCCGAGTAGCGGCGGTGCCCGCTCGGCAGGCGCGCGGGAGAGGGAAAGCCGTGACGCTGCTCCCATATCCGCAGCGTGGACTCGGCCACGCCGGTGAGCTCGGCAACCCGTCGGATCGACAGGCCGGCCGGCTCGCTCACGCCGCCACGCCGAGGTCCGAGCGAGCCTTCTGGAGCCCGAGGCGCACGCGGCTCTTCGCCGTGCCGAGGGGCACGCGGGCGGCCTGGGCGATCTCCCGGGCGGTCAGGCCCCGACCGTAGGCGAGGAGCACCGCCTCGCGCTGCTCGCTCGGCAGGTCCTCGAGGGCGTGCAGCAGCCGCGTGGAGCGCTCGTTGCGCAGTACGGGCTCCGCCGCGCTCTCCCCGGACTCCGGCCCGAGGCGCACCTCCTCCACGGAGCGCTCCACGGCGGCCTCGCGGGCCGAGCGCGAGCGCCAGCGGTCGAGAGCGCGGCTTCGGGCCAGCATCGTCACGTAGCGGGGAAGGGACCCGCGCGAGGGATCGTATGACCCCGGACGCCGCCACAGCTGTGTGAACACCTCTTGGACCACGTCCTCGGCCGCCGCCTCGTCCCGCAGCACCCGCTTAGCGGCGGACAGCGCCAGTGGTGCGAGCCGGCGGTAGACGTCCTCAAAGCAACGGGGGTCTTCAAGCTCGTTGAACATCACATGCCTCAACAGTATGTAGAGGTTTATCTCAACAGAGTGTGGGACCTTAGCACGCACCCGCTCACGTCGCTCCGAACCCTCGACCGATGCGCGGAGCCCCGGAAACGACGAAGGGCCCGGCGTGCTGCCGGGCCCTTCGAGGGTCCTGCGGGGCGCCCGGGCAGGGCGCCTCTGAGCGCGGAGCGCTCGCTACATCATCCCGCCCATGTCGGGCATGCCGCCTCCGCCTCCGCCGCCGTCCTTGTCGGGGATCTCCGCGACGATGGCCTCGGTGGTGAGGATGTTCTTCGCGATCGAGGCCGCGTTCTGCAGCGCCGAGCGCGTGACCATGGCCGGATCGATGACCCCGGCCGCGACGAGATCCACGATCTCACCGCTGTCGGCGTTCAGGCCGTGGCCCTTCTCGGCCTTGCGCACGTCGTTGACCACGACCGAGCCCTCGAGCCCGGCGTTGTGGGCGAGCTGGCGGACGGGCTCCTCGAGCGCGCGGATGATGATGCGCGCCCCGGTGTACTCGTCCTGGTCGTTGCCGCCCTCGGTCTTGATGGCGCCCACAGCGTGGAGCAGCGCGATTCCGCCGCCCGGAACGATGCCCTCCTCGAGGGCGGCCCGGGTGGCCTGGAGCGCGTCCTCGACGCGGTGCTTCTTCTCCTTCATCTCGGTCTCGGTGGCCGCTCCGACCTTGACCACCGCGACGCCGCCTGCGAGCTTGGCCAGGCGCTCNTGGAGCTTCTCCCGGTCGAAGTCCGAGTCGGTGTTCTCGATCTCGGACCGGATCTGGGAGATGCGGCCCTTGATGGCCTCCGCTTCACCNGCACCGTCGATGACGGTGGTGTTGTCCTTGGCCACTACCACCCGCCGCGCACGGCCGAGCTGGTTCAGCTGGGTGTTCTCCAGCTTGAGGCCCATCTCCTCGGTGATCACCTCGGCGCCGGTGAGGATCGCGATGTCCTCGAGCATGCGCTTGCGGCGATCGCCGAACCCGGGGGCCTTGACCGCGACGCCGGTGAAGGTGCCGCGGAGCTTGTTCACCACGAACGTGGCGAGNGACTCGCCCTCGAGGTCCTCGGCCACCACCAGGATGGGCTTGCCCGACTGGATGACCTGCTCGAGCACGGGCAGGACATCCCGGACGGAGCCGATCTTCTGGTTGGCGATGAGGATGTAGGGATCCTCGAGCACGGCCTCCATGCGGTCCTGATCGGTGACCATGTAGGGCGAGATGTAGCCCTTGTCGAACTGCATGCCCTCGGTGAACTCGAGGTCCATCCCGAAGGTCTGGCCCTCCTCGACGTTCACCACGCCGTCCTTGCCCACCTTGTCGATCGCGTCGGCGATCACGTCNCCGATCTCCTCGTCGGCGGCCGAGATGGCGGCCACGCGGGCGATCTGGTCCTTGCCGGCGATCTCCGTCGACTGGGACTTGATGTTCTCGACCACCTGGTCGACGGCCTTCTCGATGCCGCGCTTCAGGGCCAGCGGGTTGGCACCCGCCGCGACGTTGCGCAGGCCCTGGTGGACGATCTCCTGAGCCAGGACCGTGGCGGTGGTGGTGCCGTCGCCGGCCACGTCGTTGGTGGCCGTGGCCACCTCGCGGACGAGNTGGGCGCCCTGGTTCTGGAAGACGTCCTCCACCTCGATCTCACGCGCGATGGTCACACCGTCGTTCGTGATGGTCGGGGCGCCGAACTTCTTGTCGAGGACCACGTAGCGGCCCTTGGGACCGAGCGTGACCTTCACCGCGTTGGCTACGGCGTCCACGCCGGCCTCGAGGGCCTGGCGGGCCTCCGTGTTGTACTTCAGCTCCTTGTGAGCCATGTCT
>JGI24973J35851_1000183_pt1 | contig 11847 bp, 10 predicted proteins | sample AntDryMetagUQ889_FD_35851 | JGI IMG/M metagenome (IMG submission 35851) | reverse complement strand
GCCCTCGACGCGCGCCCCCCCGCTCGGCGCCTGCCGCGCGTCCCGCGGCCCGAGCAGCGCGTCGAGCGACGGGCGGGCGATCCTCCGGCCTCGGCGCCGCCCCTCCCCCATCAGCGCGGTCGCCACCCCGGCCCCGGCCACGACGATCGATAGGAGCGCGACGGTCGGCAGACCGAACGGCACCCCCACCGTCATGAGCGCGAGCGTCAGGAGGAGCACGGCGGCCGTGCCGGCCATGAAGGCGAGGCCCGCGGCGGCGAGCATCCTCAGCGGCGAGCGCGGGAGCAGCCTGAATCCGCAGAGCAGGCCGAGNCCNGCGACGAGCAGCAGGGCGTCGACGCCGAACGACGGGAGGTGCAGGAGCGTCACTCAGTCGCGCTCCGCCACGGCGAAGCCCTCCTCGAACCGCTCGGGGTCGTCGAAGTCCTCGGAGGGNTAGTCCTCGTCGTCGGGCTCACGGTCGTAGAACACGAGCCACTCGGCCTCCTCGGGACGNTCCACGGCGAGGCTCGGCAGCAGCCGGTAGCTGACCCACTGGAAGCCCTCCTCGTCNCCCGGAAGCACGTGGATNGTCGCCCCGGGCGGGATGCGCTCGCGGGCCCACTCGACGAACTCGACCTCGACGTCGGCGCTGCGGCCAGGCGCGAGCTGNGCCTCGGCCGGCGGGATGGCGGCGTTGCGCGCNCGCTCGGCGAGGATGTTGCGGGTGGTGGGCCACAGGCTCGCGCCCAGCAGCACGCAGGCGAGCGCGGCCGGGACCAGCGCCGCGCCGAGCGCGAACGAGCGCCGTGACACCCCCTGCCCCGCGAGCGCGGCCAGCAGCACGGCCCCCGCCAGCACCCCGAGAACCTCGAGGAACAGCAGCATCGAGCCAGGGTAGACGGCGTGTAGGGTGCGCCCGCGGGCCCCGCTGTCCCGCCCCCATGGCCGACGACGAGCTCCCCGACCCCCTCTACGTCAGGATCGAGATCCCGAGGGGATCCCACAACAAGTACGAGTGGGACCACGAGCACGGGGCGCTGAAGCTCGACCGGCGGCTGTTCTCCTCGCTCGGGTACCCCACCGACTACGGGTTCTTCCCGGACACGATCGCCAGCGACGGCGACGAGCTCGACGCCGTNGTCGCCGTTTCCGAGCCCACCTTCCCCGGCTGCTTCATCGAGGTCAAGCCGATCGCGCTGTTCAAGATGCGCGACGAGGCCGNCGTCGACAACAAGGTGCTCTGCGTGCCGAGGACCGACCCGAACTGGAGCGGCATGGAGCGGCTCGACGACCTGCCGATGTCCCTGAGAGACGAGCTCTCGCTCTTCTTCGGCGTCTACAAGACCCCGGAGTGGAAGGTGGTCAAGGTCGACGGCTGGTTCCCGCGCGAGGAGGCCGTCGAGAGCATCCTCCGAGCGCGGCGCCGGTACGCCGAGCAGGGCTCCTGACCGCGCAGTCGGTGCCCGTGGTCGAGCGCCTATCCTGCGCGCTCCTGCCGGCGGAGAAGGGAGCGCGGAGATGGCCGAGGCGATCGAGGGACGAGCGCGAGAGCTGCTCGAGGCGCCGAACTTCTGCCATGTGGGGTCACTGCGCAAGGACGGCTCCCCCGCCGTGAGCCCCGTGTGGGTGGACGTGCAGGGCGACCGGGTGGTGCTGAACACCGCCGAGGGTCGGGCCTGGCCGGCGAACGTGCGCCGCGACCCGCGGGTCAACCTGACCGTGCAGAACCTGGAGAACCCCTACGAGTTCGTCTCCATCAAGGCCCGCCTCGTCGAGGACACCCAGGAGGGCGCCGACGAGCACATCGACGCGATGGCCATGAAGTACCTCGGCGAGGAGACCTACCCGCTCCGCTCGGAGGGCGAGGTNCGGGTCATCCTCAAGTTCGAGGCCGACGGCGTGAACCACTTCGGCCAGTAGGCCCGGGGCACCCGGCGGCGGGGGCTGGACCGCGACCCGCCGCGGTCCGCCCTCCGTAGCGTCAGGGTGCGCCTTCACGTACTCACGCGCGAGCAGCGGCTGCCCGAGCCGCCGGAGGAGACCTTCGAGCTCTTCGGGGACGCCCGCAACCTGGAGGACATCACCCCGCCATGGCTCGGGTTCCGGGTGGTCACGCCCGAGCCGATCACGATGGCCCCGGGCACGCTGATCGCCTACCGGCTGCGACTGCACGGCGCGCCGATCCGCTGGCTCACGCGCATCGAGGTCTGGGAGCCGGGACGTCGCTTCGTGGACGTGCAGGTGTCCGGCCCGTACGCGCTCTGGCACCACCTGCACGAGTTCGCGCCCGACGGGGACGGGGGGACGGTGATGCGCGACACCGTGCGCTACGGGCTCCCGTTCGGGCCGTTCGGAGCCCTCGCGCACGCGGTCTTCGTCCGCCGCGACGTCGAGGCCATCTTCGACTTCCGGCGGGAGGCCGTTCGTAGCCGGATCGCGGGTTGATCGGCCGCGCGGCGGCGGGCCCCGGCGAACCTAGAGTGAGTGCATGAAGGTCTTCTGGCGTCTGCTCGGGTTCCTGCGCCCCTACCGATGGGGAGTGATCGCCTCCCTGGTGCTGGCCACGGTGGCCATGGCCAGCGGGGTGGTCATCCCCTACCTGGTGGGCCGCGCGGTGGACCAGATACGCGTCGGCGAGCTCGTGCTGTGGCCGCTCGCGCTCGCCATCGTGGGCGCGGGCATCGGACGGATGCTGTTCAGCGCAGTGCGGCGAGTCGTGGCCGGGCGCGTGTCGCTCGGCGTCGAGTACGACCTGCGTGGGCGCGTCTACGGCCACCTCCAGTCGCTCGAGCTCGGGTACTTCGACACGCAGCAGACCGGCCAGCTCATGTCGCGGGCGACGGTGGACCTACAGGCCGTGCGGTTCTTCCTGGGCTACGGCCTGGTGTTCATCGTCCAGGCCCTCGTCACGCTCGTCGTGGCCGCCGCGGTGATGATCGCGGTGAACCCCGGCCTCGCGGCCATCGCTCTCTCCACGTCCCCGCTCGTGGTCGTGGCCGCCGCACGCTACGGGCGGCTGAACCGTCCGGCGGCGCAGGAGGTGCAGCAGCGGATCGCCGAGCTGACCGCCGAGGCCGAGGAGAACGTGTCCGGGGTCCGGGTGGTGAAGGCCTTCGCGCGCGAGGAGCGCCAGCTCGGCCGCTTCCGGCACGCCGTCGGGCGGGTCTTCGAGCAGTCCATGGTCTCGACGCGCCTGCGCGCCTTCTACAACCCGCTCATCGCCTTCCTCCCCCAGATCTCGCTGGCGGCGGTCCTGCTGGTCGGCGGGGGCCAGGCAGCGTCGGGCACGATCACCCTCGGAGAGTTCGTCGCCTTCTTCTTCTACGTGACGCTGCTCGCCGGGCCGATGCGGATGCTCGGCGTGTCGCTCGGAATGGCCCAGCGCGCGATCGCCTCAGGGGCGCGCATGTTCGAGGTGCTCGACCGCGAGCCCCGGCTGAGCGCCCCGCCTGGCGCGCCGCCCCTTCCGCCCGGCGAGGGAAGGGTCGAGCTCCGCGGCGTGTCCTTCGCCCACGAGAACGGCGCCGAGGTGCTGCGCGACGTCGACCTCGACGTGGCGCCCGGCCGCACGGTGGCGCTCGTGGGCGCCACCGGTGCCGGCAAGACCACGCTCGTGAACCTCATCCCGCGCCTGTATGACCCGACCGCCGGCGAGCTGCGAGTGGACGGCGCGGACATACGCTCGGTGGACACGGCGTCGCTGCGCGGGGAGATCGCCCTGGTGTCCGACGACCCGTTCCTGTTCTCGGCCAGCGTCCGCGAGAACATCGCCTACGCCCGTCCGGAGGCCGACGACGACGAGGTCCGCGAGGCGGCCCGCCGCGCCGGCCTGGCCGACTTCGTCGAGGGCCTCCCGGACGGCTACGAGACGCGCGTCGGCGAACGGGGATTGACCCTCTCCGGCGGCCAGCGCCAGCGCATGGCCATCGCCCGGGCGCTCGTCCGCGACCCCCGCATCCTGATCCTCGACGACGCCACCTCGAGCGTCGACGCCACCACCGAGGCCGCCATCCGCCAGGCGCTCCGCGAGGTGATGGCCGGGCGCACCACCTTCATCATCGGCCACCGCCTGTCCACCGTCGCCCTTGCCGACGAGATCGTGGTGCTCGAGGAGGGGAGGGTGGTCGCCCGAGGCACCCACGAGGAGCTCCTCGAGCAGAGCCCGCTGTACCGGACGATCGCCGAGAGCGGGCTTCCCGAGCAGGTGTTCCTCACCGAGCAGCCCCGTGAGGCGGAGACGGTGGGGCTGTGACGGCGGCGGGGAACGGGGCGGGGCCGGAGGGCGGGCGGGCGCCCGCGGCGGCCGAAGTGCCTCCGCCGGGACGCGCGCGCCGGCTGTGGAGCACGTTCCGCGGCGAGGAGCGGCGGCTGCGCAAGCTCCGCGGCCTCGGGAGCCTGCTGCGCCCGTATCGCGGACGGGTGGCCCTGACCCTCCTCGCGCTGCTTCTTGCCACCGCCGCAGGCCTCGCGCCGCCCTACCTGGTGGGTCAGGCCATCGACCGCGGCATCCGGTTCGGGGACACACGCGTGCTCGCGGTGATCGTCCTCCTGTTCGTCCTCGCCGCCACGGTCAACTGGGTGGCCACCTACGCCCAGACCTACCTGGTGAACCGGGTCGGCCAGCGCGCGCTTCAGGACCTCCGGGTCCGGATCTTCGCCCACCTCCAGCGCCTGTCGATCGGCTTCTACTCGCGCAACCGCGCGGGAGTCGTCATCTCCCGGCTGACCAACGACGTGCAGGCGCTCGACCAACTGGTGACCGATGGCGTGGTGACGCTGTTCTCCTCGACCCTGACCCTCGTCGGGACGGCGGCGATCCTGCTGCTCATGGACGTCGAGCTGGCTCTTCTCACGTTCCTCTGCTTCCCGGTGCTCGCGCTCGGCAGCGTGGTCTTCCGCCTGGTGTCGGCGAGCGCCTACCGCCGTACCCGCGAGAAGATCGCTCTCGTGACCGCCTACCTCCAGGAGACCCTCTCGGGCGTGCGGGTGGTGCGGGCCTTCGGCCAGGAGCGCCGGCACGAGCGGCGCTTCGCGGAGCTGAACGAGGAGCACCGCGAGGCGAACATGCGCACGGTCCACCTGAACGCCGCGTACTTCCCCTCCGTCGAGTTGCTCTCGGCGGTGGCCACCGCGGGGATCCTGCTCTACGGCGCGAGCCGGATGGGTGCGGGCGAGGGCGTGACCATCGGCGTGCTCGCCGCGTTCGTCCTCTACCTCCAGAACTTCTTCGACCCGATCCAGCAGCTATCGCAGCTCTACACCACCTACCAGTCGGGGATGGCCGCGCTCGACAAGATCTTCGAGCTGCTCGACGAGGAGCCCGAGGTGGCCGACCGCCCGAACGCCGTCGCGCTCCCGCCCGTCCGCGGAGCGATCCGCTTCGAGGGAGTGAGCTTCGCCTACGGCGAGACCGACGCGGACGCCGGCTTCGCCCTACGCGACGTCGACCTCGACGTGGCGCCCGGTCAGACCGTCGCCCTCGTGGGAGCGACGGGCGCCGGGAAGTCGACGCTGGTCAAGCTCGTGGCCCGCTTCTACGACCCGACCCGGGGGCGGGTGACCGTAGACGGGCATGACCTCCGCGACGTGACGGAGCGGTCGCTGCGCTCGCAGCTCGGGGTGGTCCCCCAGGAGGGGTTCCTGTTCTCCGGGAGCGTCGCCGAGAACATCGCCTTCGGGCGCCCCGAGGGCACGCGGGAGGACATCGAGCGCGCCGCCGCCGCGGTGGGAGCGCACGAGTTCATCGCGCGGCTGCCCGAGGGCTACGACACCGAGATCGGCGAGCGCGGCGGCCACCTCTCGGCGGGCCAGCGCCAGCTCGTGGCCTTCGCCCGGGCCGCGGCGGCCGACCCGCGCATCCTCATCCTCGACGAGGCCACCTCGAGTGTCGACGTGCATACCGAGGCGCGCATCGAACGCGGGCTGCGGCGGCTGCTGGCCGGACGCACGGCGATCGTCATCGCCCACCGCCTCTCGACCATCCGCGACGCGGCTCGCATCGTGGTCATGGAGGACGGCCGGGTGGCCGAGGAGGGGACGCACGAGGAGCTGCTGGAGGCGGACGGGGCCTACGCGCGGCTGTATCGGGACTGGGCGGGGCAGCGAGCGGCGTAGGGCGGCTCGGGTGGGGTCCGGCGCTATCCTCCGCGCCTCTTCGGTGCCGGGTCGTCTAATGGCAAGACGCCAGCCTCTGGAGCTGGTTATCGGGGTTCGAGTCCCTGCCCGGCAGTCGCCAGCCTCCGATCGTGGATGCTCGCTTGCCGCAGGCGATGGTACCTCGTAGCGGGTGTAAGGCTCCGGCAGGCCGGTGGTTCCCGTGGTCGCGCGAGCGGCGTGCAGAACCTCTGTCACGTCAGTCCCGGCGGGGGGTGGCTGGACATTTGCACGAGGATGAGGCATAACCACTAAGACGCCTCGAGCGCCGCCACGTGTTCGGGGTTATGCACGTCGGCCCCCATCAAGGCACAGTGCCTGATCGAGAGCGAGCGGGACGCCGCTCGCCACCAGCCGGCGGCTGGGGGCGACAGCCTGGTCCCGGATGACGTCGAACCCCGCGGGGCGAGGGGGTTGAGACGCCCTACCCCACCCGCCCCGCCGACGGCAGGAACCACTGGGTGATCGTCTCCTCCAGCCCGGCGTCGAGGGCCAGCAGCACCTCGTCCCCGGCCTCGATCACCGAGGTCCCGACCGGCACGAACCCGTCGCCGTTCCGCAGGATGGATATGACGAGCGCCCCGTCCGGCAGGCCGATCTCGGCCACCTGCGCGCCGGCCACGGGAGAGTCGTCGGCGATCTCGAGCTCAATGATCTCGAGGTTCTCCTGCGGCAGGTCGAGCAGATGCAGCGTGCCGTAGCGCGGCACCTCGTGCTCGATGAGGCGCAGGATGAGGTCGGTGGCCGACACCGCGGGCTTGGCGCCGAGGAGCTCGAAGTGCTGGAGGTTGCGCGGGTTGTTGCAGCGCGCGATCACGCGCTCAATGCCGTAGCGCTCGCGGGCCATCTGGGCGATGAGGATGTTGTCCTCGTCGTCGCCGGTCACCGCGATCACCATCTCGGCGCGCTCGATGCCCGCCCGCTCAAGCACCCAGATCTCCGAGCCGTCGCCGTTCAGGGCCACGTGCTCGAACTCCTCGCTCAGGATCTCGTAGCGGCGCGCGCCGCGTTCGATGACCGTCAGCTCGTGGCCCTTCTCGCTCAGCTCACGGGCGAGCTGGGAGCCCACCTTTCCGCCGCCCACGATCATGATGAACACGTCAACGCACCTCCTCCCGCACGGCATCCTCGAGCATCTCGATGGCCACCTGGGTCGGACACACCGTGGAGAGACCCTGCTCGCGGTACCACGAGGCGCGCAGGGGATCGAGCACCCGCACCACCACCCGCTTCACGTCGAACCGCCTCTGGGCGATCTGGGCGATGACCAGNTTCGTGTTGTCGCCGTCGGTGGAGGCGACGAAGGCGTCGGCCTGCTCGATGCCCGCCTCGAGGAGAGCATCGATCTCGAGCGCGGTGCCCACCGTGAACGAGCCGCCGGCCTCCTCCCAGCCCACGTCCTGACCGGAGTCGAGCATGGCGATGGCGCCGGGCTCCTCGTCGAGGACCGAGACCTCGTGGCCCTCGCGGAGCATGGTCTTGGCGATGGCCGAGCCCACGCGGCCGGACCCGACGATCAGCACGNACACGGGCTCACTCTACCCCGGCCGGAGCCCTCACTCCCCGGCGGCGGCGGGCGCTCGCCCGTTTCCGCGCGCGTCCCCCTTACCAGGTCCGCCATCCTCCTCGCGCGCGGGAGCGGTCAGGACCACGCGGCAGGGGGCCTTCTCGACCACGTACTTCGTCATCTCCCCGATGAAGCGGTCCGAGGGGCCGCCACGGCCGCCGAGGCGGGTCCCCCCGCGTACGCGCGTCGGCTCCTCGGCGGCGAGCACGATCGCCTCCACCCCCCGCCGGCGAGCCTCGGAGACGATCGTCGCCCCCGGCGAGCGGCCGCGCACCATCACGGTCGCCACCTCGACGCCCTCGTACTCCTCCCCGACCTCCTTGGCTCGCGCCAGCGCCCGCTTGGCCACCGCCACCTGGTCGTCGGATACGCGGGCGTCGATCGGCAGGGACATCGGCATCTCGATCACGTAGAGGGCCTCGATCATCGGTCCTCCCTCTCCCTCCTGGCCGTCCTCGGCGGCCAGGCGACCGGCGGTGCCCACGATGTCGTCGTCGAGCGGGCGGCCGAACACGGGCACGAGGATCGACCCGTACTCGACGGCGGCGTGCTCCCGCAGCGCCGAGGCCGGAACCGACACCCTCCGNGTGAGCGACTCGCCCTGGCGGCGCCGGTAGGCGACGTAGAGCACGAGCCCCACGGCCATCCAGACGAGGCCGGCGTAGCGAGCCCCCTCGTGCAGCGCCAGCACGCTGACCCAGGCCGCGAACGAGAGCAGGGCGCCGAGCACCGCCGGCAGCGGCACGGGGGTGCCGCGAACCGTCACCGACAGCGGGACCCGGTAGGCGCGTGGAGCGTCCGGCTCGCGAAAGCGCAGCACGATCACCGAGAGGTGGGCGAGGGTGAAGGCGAGCATGGAGCCGAAGGCGAACATCCCGAGGAGGAGCTCGAGGTCGGCGAGCACCGAGAGGGCGAGAGCGAGCGCCGAGGCGGAGGCGATGAGGATCCACGGGGTCGAACGCGTCGCGTGGAGGCGACCGAGGGCGGTCGGGATCTGGCGGTTGGTGGTGAGCGAGTAGCCCAGACGGGAGACCCCGAGCATGTTCGTGTTGACGGCCTGGAGGAGCACGAGCGCGCCGACGAAGGCGACGAGCGTGGCGAGGGTGCCGGCAAGCCATGGCGGCTCGAGCCCGGCGACCACGCCGAGCATCGGCGCCCGCACGTCGGCGCCGGCGAGCGTGCCCAGGACGCCGGCGTCCGGCGCGGCGGCGAGGGCCACCACGGCCACGCCGACGAGGACGACGACGACGGCGAGCCCGATCACGACGACCACCCGGCGCAGCTCGCGCCCGCGCGGCCGGATCTCGCCGGCGAGGCCGGACGCCGCCTCGATCCCGGTCACGGCCACGGTGGCCACAACCGCGGCGAAGACGAGGTCCTCCCACGACGGTGTGCCCGCCGCGTCGAGGGGCGCGAGCGAGAGCGTCGGGCCGAGCGTGACGAGCCCGGACACCACCACGGNCGAGAGCAGCACGAGGTTGAGGACCGCCAGGCGCTTCACCATCCCGAGGCGGTTGGCGGTTATGCCCCGCACGTTCACCCACGCCACCCATCCGATGGCCGCGACCGCGATCAGATCGTCGAATGGCGGCTGCGCGGCGGGGGGCCAGAAGAGCGCGAGGTAGTGGGCGATGGACACCGCCGCCACCGCCATCACGATCACGAAGTCGAGCAGGATCGCCCAGCCGGCGACGAAGCTCCAGAGCTCGTCGAACGCATACCGCGCGAACGTCGCCGCGCCGCCGCGCTCGGGGTGGACCGACGACCCCTCGACGTAGGTCATGGTCGCCAGCACCAGGAAGGCGCCGGCCACCAGGAAGACGGCGGGCGTGAGCCCGAGGGCGTCTCCCGCCACGGGGCCGAGCACGAAGTAGACGGAGGCGCCCACCGAGCTCATCGCCACCGCGAAGAGCGCGGGCGCGCCCAGGCCCCGCACGATGCGCCCGCGGGCCTGAGCCATCGCCTCGACCGGCCGCGGACTCAGCGGAACCCCTCCGTCATCGTGGCTCGGCGGGTGCGCCCCTCGCGAGCACGAGACGACCGGCACCGAGCGCGGCCAGCAGCGCGCCCACCACCACACCCCGGGCCAGCGGGCCGCCGCCTCCGAGGACGGTGATCGCCACCAGCGCCAGGCCGAGCGCGAGGACGGCGACGGAGAGGATGCGAGTCGACTGGCGATAGACCCGCTGCACGGCGCGGATCTTAGACCCGCTCCCGGTGGGTCAGCTCCTAGGAGGCCGCAGCGCCCGCACGCTCGACCACGGGCTCCGCGCCGTCCCGCTCGCCCGCCGGGGGCGAGGCGATGATGACCCGGCAGGGACGATCGGCGAGCACGGTCTCGAGCGTGCGACCGAACAGCGAGGTGCCCGTCCGCCGCCGCGGGAGGGCCATGACGACCGCCCGCGCGCGGATCTCCCGAGCCTCCTGCACGATGCGACGTCCCGCCTCGCCCTGGCGCACCTTCTCCCAGTGGCCGCTCACGCGGCGCCCACCGGCAGCGCGGGCACTGTTGATCGCCGCGCGGGCGGTGGCCTCCTGCTCGGGCAGCTCGGCGTCGATGGGGGCTGTGGCCGGCACGGTGATGGTCACCACCACGTGTATGCCCCGGCGCCGCCGGGCGGCCAGGCGCGCGGCCACGGCCACCGCCTCGCCCGAGTAGCGGCCGTCCTCGAAGGCCACCAGCACCGACTCGTACTCCACCTCGTGCTCGACCGCGGGCTTCGGCGTCACGACCTTGGTGGTCCTGGTGATCGACAGGCCCTGGTGCCGCCGGTACAGCGCGTAGGAGACGAGCCCGATCGCCATCCACACGGTCCCCGAGACCAGCACCCGGACGTCGAGCACGGTCACCACGATCCATGCCACCCCGGTGCCCAGCCCGCCGAGCACCGCGAACATGGGGATCGACCGGCCGGCGATCGGGATCGATCCGGGACCGCGGAACGGTCGCTCGGCGTCGGGCTGCTTGATCCGCAGCGCGATGACCGACAGGTGCGCGATCGTGAACGAGAGCATCGCCCCGAACGCGTAGATCGTGCCCAGGAAGTCAGCCTGCCCGGGAAGGATGGCGAGGCAGGCGACGAGGCCGAACACGGCGATGGCGATGTACGGCGTCCGAAAGCGGGGGTGCAGCCGCCGCATGCGCTCGGGAAGCTGGCGGTACTGACCCATCGAGTACGTGAGCCGCGATACGCCGATCAGGCCTGCGTTGGTGGCGATGAAGAGGATCGTCGCGGCGAGGATCCCCACGTAGATCTCGGCCGGCGTCTGGAGCACCCCGAAGTCGATGTTGCGCACCACGCCCAGCACCGGGTCGTCGGCGAAGCCCCCTTCCTCTGCGCCCTTGGCCAGCAGCGTGGTGCCGTCCCGTACCGGCATCGCCGACAGCGCGACCGCGGGGAGGAAGGCGTAGATGGCCGCCACCGCGACGACCACCGCACCGATTCCCCGAGGGATCGTGGTCCCGTAGTCGCGCGCCTCCTCGGCCATGTTGGAGATGGTCTCGATCCCCGTGTAGGCCACCATCCCGACGGGGATCGCGATGAGGAAGCTCTCGATCGTGGGCGAGGTGCCGAAGTCGACGTTCGAGACGAGCACCTCGGGCGAGAGCACGAGGAAGATTCCCGCCACCACGAGCACCACCTGGGTCAGGAAGTCGGCCACGGCCAGGAACACGTTCACGCCCGCCGACTCCTTGACCCCCACCACGTTGACCGCGGAGAGCAGGACGACGATCAGGATCCCCACGACGATGTCGAGCGGCGCGGAGGCGAGCGGCTCCCAGAACACCCCGAGGTAGTGAGGGACGAAGAACGCCGAGATGGCGATCGTGATGATGTAGGTGAGCATCTGGGCCCACGCCGCGAAGAACGACCAGAGCTCGTTGAAGGCCCGGCGCGCGAACGAGGCCGAGCCGCCCGCCTCCGGGTACATGGTCGTGGCCTCGGCGTAGGAGGCCGCCGTGCACGCGAAGATGAGGCCGGCGATGAGGAACACCACCGGCGTCATGCCGAGCGCGAAGACCGCTACGAGCCCGAGCGCGTAGTAGATCGACGAGCCCACGTTCCCGTAGGCGGTCGAGAACAGGGCGCCCGAGCCGAGCACGCGCTCGAGCCCCTGGTTCTTCGGGCGGTACTCGGCCATCG
>JGI24973J35851_1000181_pt1 | contig 11879 bp, 11 predicted proteins | sample AntDryMetagUQ889_FD_35851 | JGI IMG/M metagenome (IMG submission 35851) | reverse complement strand
CCACGGTGATATCCAGCGAAAAGCAAAAAACTCACTAAACCCTATGTCCGACGCCATTTCCCGCCGCTTACCCCCAGAATTTATGCAACTGGAAGGTCATCTCAGCCGCCGCGAGTTTCTGAAAGCCAGCGCTGCCGCGACCGCCGGCTTGACCTTCGGCTTTTATCTCCCGGCGAGTTTCGCGCGGACGGCCGACCCGGGAACAACGTCAGGCAGCGTGGCCCCGCCCTCGTTCGCCCCGAATGCTTTTGTGCGCATCGGCATCGACGACAGCGTCACGGTCATCGCCAAACATGTCGAAATGGGCCAGGGGACCTACACCGGGCTCGCGACTCTGGTGGCGGAGGAGCTTGACGCTGACTGGTCCAAAGTCAAAGTGGAAGGTGCGCCGGCGAACGCCAAGCTTTACAACAATCTTTCCTGGGGCGAGACGCAGGGAACCGGTGGCAGCTCGGCGATCGCCAACTCCTACGAACAATTGCGAAAGGCGGGCGCCGCCGCGCGTGCGATGCTGGTCGCCGCCGCAGCCCACGAATGGAAGATGGCGCCGGAAGCGATTACCGTCGAGCGAGGCGTCGTCATGCACGGGGCGCGCAAGCTGAGTTTCGGACAACTGGCGGAGAAGGCTGCCGCATTACCGGTCCCGACTGAAATCAAATTGAAAGACCCAAAGGATTTCCGTTACATCGGCAAACAAATTTCGCGCAAGGATTCGAAAGCCAAGTGCAATGGTAGCGCGCGTTATACCATCGACATGAAGCTTCCGGGAATGCTGACCGCGGTGGTCGCGCATCCCCGCGGTTTGGCGGCAAGGTGAAAGCCTTCGATCCTTCCAAGGCGAAGGCGGTGAAAGGTGTCGTCGACGTAGTGCAAATCCCCGAAGGCGTTGCCGTGCTCGCGACCAACTTCTGGGCCGCGAAGCAGGGACGCGATGCGCTGTCGCTCGAATGGGACGAGGCCGGCGCGAACAAGCTCGGCAGCGCCGAGATACTCTCGCAATACAAAGCGCTCGCGGAAAAGCCGGGTCTCGTTGCGCATAAAGCGGGTGATGCCGATGAAGGCTTTGCCTCTGCACCGAAAACGTTAACCGCGGCGTTCGAGTTTCCGTATCTAGCCCACGCCGCGATGGAGCCGATGAACTGCGTGGTGAATCTCGGGCGCGACGTCTGCGAAATATGGAACGGCGAGCAGTTCCAGACCGTGGACCAAGTCAACGTTGCAGCGGTTGTCGGGATGAAACCGGAGCAGGTAAAAATCAACATGCTCTATGCCGGCGGCAGCTTCGGCAGGCGCGCCAATCCTCAATCGGATTATCTGGTGGAGACAGCGCACATCGCTAAAGCGATCAACGGTCGCGCTACGATCAAGCTGCAGTGGACGCGCGAAGACGACATGCGCGCCGGCTATTTCCGTCCGATCTACTATCACGTCCTGCGCGCAGGACTCGATGCAAGCGGGAATGCGACCGCGTGGCATCACCGCATCGTCGGTCAGTCCATTCTTACCGGCACGCCGTTCGAACCGATGCTGGTGAAGGACGGTATCGACGCAACCTCGGTCAAGGGCGCGGCCAACTTGCCTTACGCCATTCCCAATGTTCTCGTAGATTTGAACTCTCCCAAGATCGGCGTGCCGGTACAATGGTGGCGGACGCGTGGAGCAGAGCAATTTCCACGATTATACGGTGCTGCGGATGAATGAGATGCCAAAGGTCGAGGTGCATATCGTGCCGTCGCAGGAAAACCCGACCGGCGTCGGCGAACCTGGTGTCCCCCCGATTGCTCCGGCGGTGTGCAACACGCTCTTGGCTCTGACTGGCAAACGGATCCGCACGTTGCCAATCCGTTCTCAAAGGAGCGTCTGATGGAGAGCGTTGATCTGCATGGATTGGTATCTGTTCAGCCGCCTGAACTCCGTTGAGCTTAGAGGGAGATTCCGATGAGTTTAGATCCCGTTATTCTGCATGCAGCGCACCTCGCTGCAATACAAGATGCAGAAGTTGGGGATTACCCGCTCGCATCAGCAGGTTGCTGACCCTCTCGTCATTGCGGAATAGGGGATGTGCTATCCTTGCTTCGGCCGCGCTACAATCTGCTTCTTGTGAGTGGAAGACATCGTTGTTGTAACGCGAGACGACAACAGCAAGGTAACATTGCACCAAGCGGCTAATCTCACCGCTGCCGGTGCGGTGGGAGGTACCTTCTGGGGAATGTTGATCGGGATGTTTTTCCTAAGCCCGCTGCTGGGCGCAGCGGTCGGAGCTGGAAGCGGCGCTCTCGCTGGGTTTCTCTCCGACATAGGCGTTTCCGATAATTTCATGAAAGATCTCGGATCAACACTGAGACCCGGGACATCCGCCCTATTTGTGCTGTTTCGCAAGATTACGGCCGACAAGGTGCTCGAAGGGCTGAAACAGTTCAAAGGAAGAGTGCTCCAGACATCCCTGACGAAAGACCAAGAGGAGGAGCTGCGCAAGGCTCTGTCGTCGGCAGGGTTGCCTGCACCGTAGGCCCGTGGACCATAGCCTTCCCATCACGACACCATCCACGCGCTAACTATTAACCGATGGCATTAGTTCTGATCGACCCCTAGGCAAAGGAGAGAACCATGAGTGATTTAGTCGTCATTGGATTTAAGGATGAGCATACGGCATTTGAGATGCGCGCCGCGTTGGCGAAAATGCAGAAGGAATATCTCATTGCGCGATCCAATCGAACGTCGCCTTCGATGTCGGCGTGCTCGCGAAGGGACTCGAGAACCCGTGGGCCGTGGAGCCGCTCCCCGGCGGCGACCTGCTGGTCACAGAGAAGCCCGGCCGCCTGCGCATCGTCTCGACAACGGGTGAGCTGGGGCAGCCGATTGCTGGCGTGCCAGCCGTCGATGCACGCGGCCAGGGCGGCCTGCTCGACGTCGCGCTGAGCGCGGCATTCGATGCCGACCCGACGATCTATTGGAGCTACACCGAGCCTCGACAGGGAGGCGACGCCACCAGCGTTGCGCGCGGGGTGCTGTCGGCCGACCAGCGACACCTCGAGCAAGTTCGCGTGATCTTTCGCGCGATGCCGACCTACGACGGCAACAAACATTTCGGCTCGCGGCTAGCCCTCGGTCCGGATCAGATGCTGTACATTGCGCTCGGCGAGCGCTCGGACGCACCGATGCGGCCCCAGGCGCAGCAGCTCGACAGCCACATGGGCAAGATTCTGCGCATCAGACCGGACGGCTCGGCCCCAACCGACAACCCGTTCGCCGGGCAGCCCAATGCGCTGCCTGAGATCTGGACGCTCGGTCATCGAAATGTGCAGGCCGCCGCGTTCGATCCACAGGGACGATTCTGGGTGGTGGAGCATGGTACGAGGGGCGGGGACGAGCTGAACCTGATCCAGAAGGGCAAGAACTACGGCTGGCCGCTCGTGGCGTACGGCGAGGAGTACTTTGGATTGCCGATCCGCGGGGCGGTGACCGATCGCCCCGGCTTCGAGCAGCCCCGCTATTATTGGGACCCGGTGATCGCGCCATCCGGCGCACAGTTCTACACCGGCGACGCCTTCCCGGCGTGGCGCGGCAGTCTCTTCGTCGGCAGCCTCAAAGAAAAGAGGCTCGTGCGGCTGACCCTCGAGAACGATCGCGTGACTGGCGAGGAGCACCTCCTCGCCGACCGCGGTCAGCGCGTGCGCGACGTGCGGCAAGGTCCGGACGGCGCGCTGTACCTTGTCACGGACGAGGCGAACGGCGAACTCTGGAAAATCGCACCGCGGCGCTGAAGAAATCCGGGTACAGACAATTCCTAACCAGGGAGGCTCGACTCATGCAACGACTCCTATCCAACTCCTGGTGGATGCTCGCGCTGCGCAGCGTAACGGCCGACGAGCATCTGCAGACGACAGCGCCCGGCGGTTTGCGCGCCGCGATCCTCACGCACCCGGCGATGGCCGAGGGCCTCACTCCTCTTCGCGAACGTTCCGACATAGGAGATAGAGGTCGAGACCATGGCAAGAATCATCGGCCGTAGAGTTCGCGGGCGCGACGTAATGGAACAACGCGGACACGATCATCACGGTGGGCACGGCGATCATGATGCGCTCTCACCATCCGAGTCCTCATGGAAGGATCCCGTGTGCGGCATGACCGTCACGCCCGAGTCGCCGCATCGGCACGAGCATGCGGGCCGGACCTATTTCTTCTGCGGTGAGAAGTGCAGGGCGAAATTCGCCGCCAGCCCGCTCAAGTACCTGGCCCCAGAGCCTGCCGTGGCCCCCGCGCCTGCCCCGGCAGCCACCGTCTACAGGTGCCCGATGCATCCGGAAGTCCGGCAGGACCACCCGGGAGCGTGCCCGAAGTGCGGGATGGCGCTCGAGCCCGAGCTGCCGAGCGTCGAGGACGAAGAGAATCCCGAGCTCGCCGACTTCCGGCGGCGCTTCTGGTGGACCCTGCCGCTCACGGTCATCGTCACCGTGCTGGCGATGTTCGGCCATCAGCTCGGATGGTTCGACATGGCGTCGCAGAGCTGGATTGAGCTCGCCCTGTCGGTGCCGGTCGTCCTCTGGGCCGGTTGGTCTTTCTTCGTGCGCGCCGTGCAGTCGATCGGAAGCCGCAGTCCAAACATGTGGACGCTGATCGGAATCGGCACCGGCTCGGCGTTCGCATACAGCGTTGTCGCGACGGTCGCGCCCGGTGTGTTCCCGGATTCGTTCGTGTCGATGGGACAGGTGGCGGTGTACTTCGAGGCCGCGGTCGTCATCATCTCGCTCACGTTGCTGGGGCAGCTCCTCGAGCTGAAGGCCCGCTCGCAGACCTCGGCCGCCATCAAGTCGCTGCTCGGACTTTCGCCGAAGACCGCGCGCCGGATCAACGCTGACGGCAACGAGGAGGACGTGGCCCTCTCTCATGTTCACGTTGGCGATTTCCTACGAGTCCGACCCGGCGAGAAGGTGCCCGTGGACGGCGTGGTGATCGAGGGCCAGAGCGCAGTAGACGAATCCATGCTGACCGGCGAGCCGCTGCCGGTCAGCAAGGGCCCGGGCGACAAACTGATCGGCGCCACGCTCAACACCAGCGGGGGGTTGGTCATGCGTTCCGAAAGGGTCGGCGCGCAAACGATGCTCGCGCAGATCGTGCAGATGGTCGCGCAGGCGCAGCGCACCAAGGCGCCCATGCAGCGCATGGCGGACAGAGTGGCGGGGTGGTTCGTGATGGGAGTCGTTGCCATCGCCCTTCTGACCTTTTTCCTCTGGGGCTTCTTCGGCCCCGAGCCGAGCTGGGTCTACGGCCTCATCAATGCGGTGGCGGTCCTCATCATCGCGTGTCCCTGTGCGCTGGGGCTGGCCACGCCCATGTCGATCATGGTGGCCACCGGTAAGGCGGCGACCGAGGGCGTACTGTTCCGCGACGCCGCCGCCATCGAGCGCTTTCGCACGGTCGACACTTTGATCGTGGACAAGACCGGCACGCTCACCGAAGGCAAGCCCGCTTTCGACCGTGCCGTACCCAGCGATGGGGTAGAAGCAGACGAGGTGCTGCGACTGGCGGCGAGCCTGGACCAAGGCAGTGAACATCCACTGGCGGACGCCATCGTGCGCGCCGCCCGCGAGCGCGGTCTCGCGCTCGACAAGCCCGAGACCTTCGAGTCGAGCTCGGGCATCGGTGTGCGCGGTCGGGTAGCGGGGCGCGATCTCGCGCTCGGCAACGCGGCGCTGATGCACCAGCTTGGCGTCGCGGTGGACAGCCTGACTTCCCAGGCAGAGGCGCTGCGCGCCGAGGGCGCCAGCGTGATGCACCTGGGGGTCGATGGCCGCTTGATGGGCCTTCTGGCCGTGTCGGACCCGATCAAGTCCAGCACTTCCGAAGCTCTGGCCACGCTGAAGGGCGCCGGCCTCCGTGTGGTGATGGCCACGGGCGACGGGCTGACCACCGCCCGCGCGGTCGCCGGCCGCCTGGGCATCGACGAGGTGCATGGCGAGGTGAAGCCGGCGGACAAGCTCGTGCTCGTCGAGCGCCTGCAGAAGGAAGGCAGAGTCGTCGCCATGGCCGGCGACGGGATCAACGACGCGCCGGCCCTGGCCAAGGCCGACGTGGGCATCGCCATGGGCACGGGCACCGACGTGGCCATGAGCAGCGCTCAGGTCACGCTCGTGAAGGGCGACCTGCGCGGCATCGCGCACGCTCGGGCGCTATCCGAAGCCACCGTCGCCAACATGAAGCAAAACCTCGGCTTCGCCTTCGTCTACAACTTACTCGGCGTGCCGCTGGCCGCCGGGCTCCTCTATCCGCTCACCGGATGGCTGCTCTCTCCCATGATCGCTGCCCTGGCCATGAGCCTGAGCTCGGCGTCCGTCATCACTAACGCGCTGCGTCTGCGCGGGGTACGGACACGCTGACGTCTGTTGTCAATAGTTTTTTAGGTGACCCGGCCCTGGTGTCGAGGCGATGGTTGGGGTGAATGGTGAACCAGGATGATCAAGCTGAAACGGGCCTATGAAAAACCCGCCAAGGATGATGGCGAGCGCATCCTTGTCGAGCGGCTTTGGCCGCGCGGCCTGACCAAGCTACGGGCCAAGATAGATCTGTGGCTGAAGGATGTCGCGCCGAGCACGGAACTGAGGCGGTGGTTCGGGCATGATCCGGATAAGTGGGATGAGTTCCGCCGGCGTTACCAAAAGGAACTCAAGGACAACAACGATCTGATCAAGCTGCTCAAGCGCAAAGCCAAAGCAGGCACGATCACCCTCATTTACGCGGCGCGAGATGAGGAGCACGATGGCGCTCTTGTTTTTGAAGCGGTGCCTTCAAAAAGGTTGACCGGCATTGCCGCCAAGCTTTCCATCGGGATCGAGCGATAGGATCTGGCGTAGGTATTTCGACATGTCCATGACCACCGCGACGTTGCAGCATTGACCACAGAGGCTGGTGTCGCCCCCGCGCGAGAGGACCGGGGCACCGTGCTCGCGGCAAAGGGCGATCGTCTCCACTACATCGTCTATGGTCCGCGGGACGACAATGCCGATCGGCACCTGACGATAGTTCGAGGCATCGGTCGCGTAGAGCGCGCGGCTGCCGGCATCGAACCGCACCTCGCCCTCGATGCGTGCGTGGAGCTCAGAGGCCAGGGCATCGGCATCGATGTTCAACACGGTTTGAGGTCTTGGCGTCATCGACTACGCCGCGTAACGCTCGGCATCCACCCGCTTGAGCTCCAAGCCTAATCCGGGCCGCGACAGATCGGGATACAGCCTGCCCTGCAGGGGGGCCCGTGCGCATCTGACTCGGTCGGGGAAATCCGTCGGGATCGTGTAGGCCGCGACCTGTAGCCATTCGACGGGGATCCCGGTGGTTTTCACTGCATAAAGGTTCACAGCGTGCTATCTAGCCTTGTCCCGGGTCGTCCTGTTGGAGCTTGGCCTTAATTGCGCTGTGCTAGGCTTCTTCGCGCTCCGCTTTTAATTTTCATTAAGGAAACACCTCGCGGAAGGATTGCTTGATAATGCCTAGAGCATCGGGATCGCCCTTGATCAGCGCTGAGATATACCCTTTGGCTTGCTCAAGCGTGATATGCGGCGGCAGCGGCGGGACGTTGGGGTCGGTGATCGCCTCAAGGACCACGGGCCTATCGGAGGCCAACGCCTGGTCCCAAGCAGGGCCAATGGCCTCAGGCGTCTCGACCCGGATGCCGGTAAGTCCGATGAGCTCTGCATAACGCGCATACGGGAAATCCGGCACATCCTGCGATGCCTCGAACTTGGGATCGCCTTGCATCACGCGCTGCTCCCAGGTCACCTGGTTGAGGTCGCGGTTATTCAGCACGCAGACGATGAGCTTCGGGTTGCTCCAACGCTTCCAGTACTTGACCGCCGTGATGAGCTCGCTGTTGCCGTTCATCTGCATCGCCCCATCCCCGACCAAGGCGATCACGGTGCGCTCAGGATAGGCGAATTTGGCGGCGATGGCATAGGGGATCCCCGGCCCCATGGTCGCGAGCCCGCCCGAGAGCGAGGCCATCATCCCCGCGCGTATCTTGAGATCGCGCGCATACCAGTTGGCCGCCGAGCCCGAATCCGAGGTGATGATGCAGTCATCGGGCAGACGCGGGGAGAGTTCCCAGAAGACCCGTTGCGGATTGATGGGATCGGCAGAATTCATCGCCCGCTCCTCGAGGGTCTTCCACCATTCGGCGACGTTGTGCTCGATGTGCTCGCGAAAGCCGCGGTCGTCCTTGCGTCGAAGGTGTGGCATGAGGGCTCGCAAGGTCTCCTTACTATCGCCGACGAGGTTTACTTCCATCGGGTAGCGGATGGAGAGCATCCGCCCGTCGATGTCGATCTGCACACCGCGCGCCTGTCCTTCGGGCGGCAGGAACTCCGAGTAGGGGAAGTTCGATCCGACCATGAGCAGGGTATCGCACTCGTTCATCATCTCCCAGCTCGGGCGGGTACCTAAGAGCCCAATGGCACCCGTAACGAATGGGAGGTCATCGGGGAGCGCGGCCTTGCCCAGCAGCGCCTTCGCGACGCCGGCGCCGAGAAGCTCAGCAACCTCGACGACTTCGTTGCCCGCATGCAGTGCACCCGCACCGATCAGCATCGCGATTTTATTCCCGGCGTTGAGCACGTCCGCGGCACGCTCAAGGTCAGCCGGGACGGGGAGGATGCTCGGCGGCGTGTAGCCGATACCCGAGTGGATAGTCCCGTGCTCGCGTGGTGGCTTCTCCACCGCATCGAGCTCTTGCACATCGTTTGGCACCACGATACAGGTCACGGTGCGCTCGGCCTTCGCGATCCGCAGCGCTCGATCGACCAAGTGCCGCATCTGCGCCGCCGTCGTCACCACGTGCACATACTCGTGTGCCACGTCCTTGAACAGCGTGGTGAGATCTACCTCCTGCTGATAATCGCCGCCGAGCGCGGCGCGCCTCTGCTGGCCGACGATCGCAACCACCGGCTGGTGGTCGAGCTTGGCATCGTAGAGCCCGTTGAGCAGATGAATGGCCCCGGGACCCGAGGTCGCGAGGCAGATCCCCACCTCTCCCGTAAACTTCGCATGGCCGCAGGCCATGAAAGCCGCCATCTCCTCGTGCCGGACCTGGATAAACTCGATCTTATCTTGGGCGCGCGCCAAGGCGCCCATGATGCCGTTGATGCCATCCCCCGGATAACCATAGATCCGATGGATCCCCCAGTCATACAGCCGCTGCACCATAAAATCACTAACGGTCTGAGCCATAGTCCACCCCTCTATTACGCTACCCGAACGTTTGCTGTCTCCATCGGCTTCCATAGCAAACTTCTTTCCCAGCCGACCCGTGGCAAACCTGTAAGATTTACGCGCACGGTGACCTCCCACTTCCAAGCGCTCGTTTCCGTCCAGCAGATGATCGTTGTGTCGTGATCGTGAAACTGCAACTAAGTACGGGGTCTCATCCGGACCGCAATAACCAGGCCGCCGTGAAGAAATCCCATAGCGCAGGCACCGCGCGGCGCCAGCCCGCATTACCCCGGATGCGATCCGTGCTTCGACAGGTAATTCTTACAAGCGAGCCGGCAATCCTTACTAGCAAAGAATCTCGGGATCTTTGCGGGGAAAACCTATGTCGTTGACTAGCGGTAGTCTTCGATCTCCAAAAACCATGGCACGCACGTTGCCCCACCCTAATCGTTTATGCAAACAATCGCTACCCGCGGCAGCGGGGTTCTTGGAGGTCATTTATGTTTACGCTTAAAACTCATCTTTTCTTGCCGTTATCGATTTCGCTGGCCCTCGGTTCGGCGAGCTTCGCCGAAACGGTGCCGGGTAATAAAGATACCACCGCTACGAAGCAGACAGACATGAGCGCCGAAGACCGGGCCTTATCCCAAGACGTCGAGACGGCCCTACGCGCAGACCCTAAGCTCATCAGCGCGATCAATCTTTCGGTACAGACGGACGATGGCGAGGTAACATTGGTCGGATCGGTTAAGAACGCCGAGCAGGCGGCGCGGGCGGTCGAGATCGCGGGCAACGTCAAAGGCGTAACCGGTGTGGAGGATAAAATGGTCCGCGAGAAAGCTCTAGGTGTACCGGCAACGCCGCATCAATCCACCACAGTCGACGCTCCGTTAGGCGAAAAGGCGCGGCCAGAAGGCACCCGCTCGGAGTGAACGGTTTGATTTACTGATACCCCGTCGCTTACGTTAGCATCGGGGTTTCCATAGGGATTGGTCGCCCCGCAAAGTGCATGCCCCGCAGGGGAAATATTCTATGGCTGATTGGCAGGGCAGGCGTCTCCTGACAAGCACCGTTTGTCTAAGCGACGGCCGCACTCGAGCTTCCGTGCCCGTTCCGCACCGGGCCGCGCGGAACGGATAATAGGATGAGCACGACTCCCGCGAGAACCCCGACCCAGTCCGCGAGCCATGTTCCGCCCATCGAAGAGCTATGGTCACAGCTTGTTTCCATTCTTAAACCTATGGAGAAACCAAATGCAATCCCGAATTGATTACGGCAAAGCGCCTGGCGGTACGATGAAACCCATGCAGGCAGTGCAGCAGTACGCGAACGGATCGGGCCTCGAACCCCGGCTGCTCGAATTGGTGAAGCGTGCTTCGCAAATCAACGGCTGCGCATACGTTGGTTGGACCGCTTGATATGGCCACCATGCGTGGACCGTTCGGATTTGATTGGGAGAGCGAGATCGAGAGCGTTGAATGGGTCGAACGAAGCAAATCAAAGATCTGGACGATCGGATGGAGTTGTTCGACGGCTTCAGGTTCGATGAAAGTCGACTGCTGAGGTGCAAGAACGCATTGTTTACGGAGTACCATTATTCAATATAGATAGAAGGGTTAAGGCGATGAAAGACGATTGGTTACTTGGTCTCTTCGTGACCTGGTTCTTCGTATTGACCGGGTTGGGTGTTTATCAGCTACAAGGAGACGCTGCTTCCACCAGCGATCAGCAAGATGTGGCATTGACGGCGGACGCACAAGCCGAAATTGAGACCAAAACTAACGAGAGCATGACTGACAAAGCGCAACGAAGCCAGGAAACCTCGCCGCTAAGTTCGACTAAGGCGCAAGCCGGTCAGGATCAACGCGACCCGAGTAGGTCCGCTGAGCCAGCAACGGTTGCGGAGACGAGCGAGCAGCCCGAAGCACAGGGCGCGACCGATACCGACGGAGATGGGGTGGACGATGTCCGCGATCGATGTGAGGATACGGTAGCAGGCATGGGCGTGGGCGCGGATGGATGCCGCCTAACAGGGCGCCTGCGGGACCCTGTGGACAAGGATGAGGACCAAGTCGCGGAATACCTCGATGAGTGCCCGAGGACGGTTGAAGGCGCCAAGGTGGATGAAAAAGGCTGTGCGCAGATCGAGCAGCCCTTGGCGAGGCTTGAAGATGTGCTCTTCGAATCGGGTAGGGCGGCGTTAAGGCCCAGGGCAAAACAGACCTTGACCGAGCTTGTTTCCATTCTCGAGAACAATCCTGACATCCGGGTCCGCCTCGAAGGTTATACGGATAACGTAGGCAACGAGAGCGACAACGAGATGCTCTCACAGAAAAGGGCGGAGGCGATCAAAGCCTACCTGGTCTCAGAAGGGATCGACGGCTCACGGATCAAGACCATCGGCATGGGTGAGAGCAATCCCATTGCAACCAATGAAACCGAGCAGGGCAGAGCGCAAAACCGCAGGGTCGACATCATGAGGGCAAAAGCCGACACGATGGGAGGAGCCGGCACGCAAGGCACGCGACCCAGGCTCGGCACGGTCGAATTTCCGACCTCTACCAGCTCGAAAGAGGTGCAGGCCCTGAGGTATCCCCACAAATATGACTGTATTATCAGCCAGTTAGATAAAAACACGGTAAGGGAACCTGCATGATGTCGGATGATCTCACTGATTGATA
>JGI24973J35851_1000177_pt1 | contig 11939 bp, 10 predicted proteins | sample AntDryMetagUQ889_FD_35851 | JGI IMG/M metagenome (IMG submission 35851) | reverse complement strand
TTCGAATCACCTCGTGGGCGATGCCGATCGAGCTGGCCACGCCGCGCGCCCCCTCGAGCTCGCCGGTCGCGAGCGCAGGCGAGACCGCGGTGACCGCCAGCGCGCGGGCTCCGAGTGCGCGCGCGGCCAGGGCAGCGACAAGCGAGGAGTCAACCCCTCCCGAGAAGGCGACGATCGCGCTGCCGTGGGCGGAGATCTCGTTCGCGAGGCGCTCGAGCAGCGCTCCGCGGTCCGCGGCTTCGCTCACGGCCGCGATCCCGGCGTCTTCCCTCATGGCCGCGATCGCGCCTCGCGCTCGCCGACCCAGCGCTGACCCTGGGCCAGCGCCGAGGCCCAGACCGCCGACACCGGCCGTCCCGAGCCCGCCGCCGCGCGCACGCAGTCGTCGTGCTCCGGGGCGACGTTCACGACCTCTCCGTCGAGGCGGCCGAGCTTGACCGAGACCGGCCGGCCCGCGACCTCGACCGAGCGCCACTCGCGCTCGAGCTCGTAGCGCTCGAGGCGGGACACGCGCACGCCGAGCGCCGTCGTCGTGCGCAGGAGGGCCTCCGCGACCTCGCCCTCGTGATCGGGTCGCGCGAGCGCTGAGACGATCACGCCCGGTCGTCCCTTCTTCATGCCGGCCGAGGTCGTCCACACGTCGAGCGCTCCGGCCGCCGTGGCGCTCGCGGCGGCGTCGGGGACGAGCTCGGGGGACAGGTCGTCGAGGTTCGTCTCGATCAGCGACACCGGTCGGGTGCGCTCGGCCGGGCCTGCCTCCTCCCCCTCGCCGACCAGCACGCGAACGAGGTTCGGGGCACGCTCGAGCTCACGCGCCCCCGCTCCCGCGCCGACCGTCTCGAGACGGATCGGCGGGATCGCCCCGAAGCCCTCGGCCAGGGTGCTGACCAGGGCGGCGCCGGTCGGGGTCACGAGCTCTGAGTCTCCCTCGACGCCGTAGATGGGCACGCCCTCGAGCAGCGCCAGCGTGGCGGGGGCGGGCAGCGGCAGCGGCCCGTGGGCGCTGGTGAGAAGGCCGCGGGCCACGGGCAGCGGGGAGCAGACCACCCGCTCGATCCCGAGGGACTCGAGGGCGAGGGCGACGCCGCACACGTCGGCGATCGCATCGGCGGCGCCGACCTCGTGGAAGTGGACCTCCTCGGGCGGGATGCCGTGGACGCGGCCCTCGGCGCTCGCGAGCCGAGCGAAGGTCGCGAGCGACCGCTCGCGCGCCCGCGGCGGCAGTCCGGCCCGCTCGATCAGATCCCGGATCTCGGCCGGCCCACGCTGCGGCTGGTCGGCCGGCGCCGCGACCTCGACGCGCGTGGCATCGAGCTCACCCCGCCGCGTCCGTCGCACCCTCAGCTCGAGCCCGTCGATGCCCAGAGCCGAGAGCCCGGCGCGNACGACCTCCGCGTCGGCCCCGGCGTCGAGNAGCGCGCCGAGCAGCATGTCGCCGGCCACACCGCCGACGCAGTCGAGGTAGGCCAGCCGGCTCACGCCGCTCCGGCGCTCGCGCGGGCGATGCGAGCGGCGATCGTCCCCGCGCCGAAGCCGTCGTCGATCCCCACGACCGCGAGGCCGGCCGCGCACGAGCTCAGCATGGCCAGCAGCGGGGTGACTCCGCCAAACGCCGTGCCGTAGCCCGCGCTGGTCGGCACGCCGATCACCGGCGCCGCCACCAGCCCGCCGACCACCGAGGCCAGGGCCGCGTCGAGCCCCGCGACCACGACCACGCAGTCGGCGCGACGCAGGTCCTCGAGAGCCGGCTCGAGCCGGGCGAGACCGGCCACGCCGGCGTCGCGGTGGATCGTCACCCCCGTCCCGAGCAGCGAGGCGCGGACCTCGACCTCGCGGACCACGGGCCCGTCCGCGGTCCCGCCCGAGACGATGGCCACGTGGCCGGCGCTCGCCGGGAGCGCGCGCGCCACCCAGGCGAGCCGCGCGCGCTCGTCGAGCTCCGTCTCGCCGGGAGCGGCGCGCCCCACCGCCTCCCGGGCCGCGCGGTCGGCGCGCGTCACCAGCACGCTCGAGATCCCGTCGGCGAGCATGGCCCGCACGATCGCCTCGATCTCCTCCGGCGCCTTGCCCTCGGCCAGCACTCCCTCGGGCGCGCCCTGGCGCAGCTCGCGCCCGGTGTCGACGCGCGCGAAGCCGAGATCGCGGAAGGACACGCGATCGAGGCGCTCGGCCGCGGCAGTAGCCGCGAGCTCGCCGCGCTCGACCGACTCGAGCAGGGCGAGCAGGCTCGCGGCGGAGGCCGTTGCGGTGGCCCCCTCAGGCACGACGCCGTCCGCGCGGGTCCGCCAGCGCGGTGATCGCCGCGCCCACCCGCTGGGTGAACTCGCGCGGATCCTCGTCGAGGATCGGTTCGACCGCCCGGCCGAAGCGGATCTCGGCCCGCCCGCGGCGGGTCACCCCTCGTCCCTTCGGCATGACCCCCGCGGTGCCGCTCACATGCACCGGCACGACCGGCGCGCCGGTGGCCGTGCAGAGCCTCCCCACCCCGCCCCGCCAGCCCTCGAGGCCCGAGGTCCGGGTCGCCTGCGGGTAGAGCAGCACGTTGCGCCCGGCCCGCAGGTGCGCCGAGGCCGCGGCCAGCCCGTGCAGCTCGCCCGAGCGGTCGAACGGGAAGGTGTTGATCCACAGCGCGGCCATGAGCGCGCTGCGCCGCCGCGCGTAGAAGCGGTCGCTCGCCGCGCCGACCACGGTCCGCGCCCGCCACGAGCGCGGCAGCGCCCACAGCACGAGAGGGGTGTCGATGTCGCTCGAGTGATTCGGCGCGATCACCGCCGGCTGCGGCGCGTGCAGCAGGTCGTCCGCGCCGTAGACCGTCGGGCTCGTCACGAAGCGCATGACCGGGAACAGCAACGACTGCTGCAGCCCCTCGCGCGCGAGCGAGGCGCGCGGGCCGCGCAGCCACTCCTGGTCGGGCACCTCGGCGCCGTCGTCCCACGGGTTCGGCCCGGCGCGGCGGGTGCGCCAGCGCGCCGGGCTGCGCTGCGCGCGGGCCCCCGACGCTCCGCGCGGGGGACCCGCGAGGCGCTCGAGCGTCCGCCCGCTCCTCACTCGACCTCGCAGTAGAAGATCGGCGGGCAGGCGAAGTGCGTGATCGACGGGTCGCGCCCCACGGTGTCCTCGGCCATGTCGAGCGCGTCGCGCATCGTGTCCGCTCGGCGGAAGCCCAGCCGCCGGCAGGCATCGCGGTCGCCGCCCACGAAGATCACCTGACCGACGTGCTCGAGCGCGTGCGCGCCCCAGTACCACATGTAGAACGGGTGAACCCCGTGGTAGGCATACGAGGTGCGGTAGAGGTGGCGGTACCACTCGTCCTCGGCGTAGGCGCGCTCGAAGCGGCGCTCGAGCTCGGCCGGATCCGTCGTCTCGGCGAGCACCTCCTCGTAGAAGTCGATGTAGGAGGGGTGGTGCACCGGCTGGAAGTCGCGCTCGACCGGATGGGTGAAGATGATCACCCCGCCCTCGCGCACGAGCGGGCGGCCCTGGTAGAGGTTGAAGAAGTACCCGAGCGCGAGCGACATCACGAGCACCGGGTTGAGGATCGAGTTGACGTTGTAGGGACCGATGTAGGGCAGCCCGGCGGTGACCACGTCGGACTGGCCCTCGACGCGCACCGCCTGCTGCTCGGCCAGGCGGTCCATGGCCACGGCATGGGCCTCGCGCACCGCGCCGCCGGTGATCGAGGTCACCCCGAAGGGCGCCGTCATGCGCGCAAAGGCGGTGCGCCGCGCCTTGATCGGCATCCGGTCGAGCGCGCGCTTCATGCCCGCGAAGACNACCTGGTCGCGNGGCGTCCACAGNNGCGTNGGCCTGGCCAGNAAGCGCAGCGGCTCGGCGTACATGTCGTCGTTGATCGTGGCCTCGAGGTGGAAGGTCGGGACCGCGTCCTCGATCACCTGACCCTGACGGCCCGAGGAGTGGTGGAGCTCGGAGTGGTCGGGGTCCATGAACGAGCGTGAGTGGCGCAGAGTGTGTGAGGTGTGGTGGGCGCTGATCGAGCGGTAGGTCCCGAGCCCGATCGCCGCCGACTTCGGACCGCCCTGCAGCGGCACGGTGACGAGGTGCACGTACACGAGCAGGTCCGATTCCGCCGCGCGGCGGTTGAGGGTCACGGCCTCGCCGTGCTCGGTCTCGCCGAGGCTGACGTTGCCGTCGGGATCCTCGGCGTCGTGGTTGTAGAGCTCGTCGGGGCCGAAGGAGTCGAACACGGCCGGCCCTACGGCGCGGCGCAGCTCGGCCGGCGTCATGCGTCGGTGCAGCGCGAGCGCGGCGATCAGGTGGATGTCGTCGACGCCGGCGCGGTAGGCGCGCTCGAGCACGCGCTCGATGATCCGCCCGCGGATGTCGGGCTCGCGCATGGGCGGCAGCGGCACCGAGAGGTCGTCGAAGGCGATCGTCAGCCGCATCCCCGTGCGCAGCAGAGCGTCGAGCGGGTCGGAGCCGAGTGGCTCGTCGAGGGCCTGGTCGATCGCCGCGTCGAGGTCGGCGAGCCCCTTCAGCGGCGGCGGAGGGTGGACGACCCGCGAGCCGACCGGGAGGCGCTCGAGCCGAAACGACTCGCCGGCGTGGAAGAGCGTGGGCGGAGACTTCTCGGTGATCTCGGCCACGCAGGCCTCACGGTCGGCGGCGGGGCGCCGGCGCGGGCGGTCGGCCGCGGTCGGCGCCGAGCGCTCGAGCATCCGCGCGTGCGGCCGCGGCGTGGTCGTCATCGCTCGCCTCGCAGGTCGAAGACGGTCTTGATCGAGCCGGAGCGCGACGCGCGCGGGGCGTGCTCGAGGGCGTCGCGGTGGTCGCGCAGATGCCATCCCTCGGCCACCAGCCGGCCGAGCCGCAGACGACCCGCGAGCTCGATCGCGGCCGGGAAGTCGCCGCGATAGCCGTAGGCGCCGCGCAGCTCGAGCTCGCGCTGCCACGCGAGCGAGAGGTCGGCTCGGACCTGGCCGGGCATCCCCACCAGCATCACGCGACCGCGCGGCCGGGTCACCGTGACCGCGGTCTCCACCGACTCGCCGCTGCCCACGCAGTCCAGGACGGTGTCGAAGCCGCCGAGCAGGAGCTCGCGCCCGAGGTGGCCGACGAGCCGCCGCGAGCCGGTGACCCGCGCGGCCTCGACGTGCAGGCGCTGCGGAGAGCAGGTGTGGTCGGCGCCAAGGCGGCGCGCCAGCTGCTCCTGGGCCGGGTGCTTGGCCGCGCAGACCACGGTCGCCTCGGGCGCGAGCTCGCGGAGCGCGGCCACGCACAGCGCTCCGATCGTCCCCGCCCCGACCACGGCGATGGCCTGGCCGGCGCGCGGCTCGGCCGCGCGCGTCGCGTGCAGGCAGCAGGCCAGCGGCTCGATAAGAACCGCGTCCTCGTCGGAGAGCTCGGCCGGAACGGCGTGGAGTTGCGAGGCGTGCGCCACCAGCCCCTCGCTCCAGCCGCCGCCAGTGTCGCGGCAGTAGCCGATCTGGAGTCCGGCGGAGACGGCCCCCTCGCCGGTGTTGCGACACAGCGCGCNCATTCCCTCGGCGCACTCCGGACACTCCGGCTCGACCCCGCGCACCACGCACGAGAGCGCCGGCTCGACGACGACGCGCTCGCCGCGTCGTGGCCCGCCGGCGACCTCCCCCACGATCTCGTGCCCCGGGACGAACGGAGCGGAGGTCAGCGTGCCGAGGTAGGGCGAGGCCGACCCCGAGAAGAGCGCCTGGTCGGAGCCGCAGATGCCGCTCAGGCGGGGCCGCACCGAGACCCAGTCTCTCCCCGGAGGACGTGGCGGGGCCATCCTCCGCAGGCGCAGGCCTCCCGCTCCGGCGCGCCGTGAGACGCGCCCCGCGACATGGCGGGCCACCGACGGCGTGTACTCGAGCGCGAGCACCTCAGCCGCCCACCGCTACCGGCGCCGGCGGCCGCGAACGCGCGCCCGGCTCGGTGTCCCAGCGCAACGGTGTCCAGCCGCGCCGCCGCGCTTCGCGCTCGAGGCGGAAGTCGGGGTTGACCGGGTGGGCGTGGCCCACGGCCTCGAGCAGCGGAAGGTCGGAGATGCTGTCGGCGTAGGCGTGGCAGTCGCCGAGCTCGATGCCGTGCTCGGCGGCCACCCGCGCGGCCTCGGCGGCCCGGCCCTCAGCGGTCAGAGGCGGCTCGGCGAGCTCGCCCGTGAAGACCCCGCCGTCCTCGATCAGGCGTGCCGAGATCAGCTCGTCGCCGAGCGCGCGCAGCGGCTCGACCAGGAAGTCGAGGGCACCGGTGAGCAGGACGATGCGGTCGCCGCGCCGGCGGTGGGCCCGAATCCGCCGCACCGCCGCCTGCTGGAGGCGCGGCAGGATGTGCTCCTCGAGCGCGGCTCCCGCCTCGGCCCGCAGCTCGGCGGCGGGCAGGCCGCGGTAGGTCTTGTAGAAGTCGCGGTTGAAGGCCGCGCGCGAGCGGCGGTCGGCCAGGGCCCAGCCGGGGGCGCGCGCGGCGAGCCCCGCCCCGAAGGCGAGACGGTCGAGCCCCGGCATCCCGCGCGAGCGCAGCCACGCGTAGAAGTGGGCGATCGTGGTGTCGACTACGACGCCCTCGACGTCGAGAAAGGCGATCGCCGGCGGGCCGTCGGGCAGGCCGGCGCCCGCGGGCCGCTGCGCGCCCGCGCCCGTAGCCCGCGGTGCTCGCGGCGGGCTGACGAGGCGCCGCAGCGCGGGCAGGTGGACGCGGTCGAGGTAGTCGTCCCAGTCGATCGCCGCGGTGTCGAAGTCGAGGTGCTCGCGGTCGGAGGGAGCGAGCTCGGCGAGCAGCTCCCGGGCCGCCCGGTCGTCGAACACGCAGTCGAGCTCGGAGTAGGGACCGTAGATCTCCGCCAGGCGGCGCAACCGCTCGAGCCGGCGGCGCTCGACGTGGAGCCGGCGNTCGGCGTCGTCGGCCCGCGGCAAGGGGATCCGATCAAGCAGGCGGCGGCCCGCTCGCGCGGCCCACGTGCCACGGTCGATCGCCCCGAGCACGCGCGGCGCCGGGTCGAAGCGCAGCCGGGAGATCTCGATCGGCGTGCCGTCCTCGTCGGGCAGCGGCCGGTCGCCGAAGTGGGCGCCCACCGTGTCGCCGAGCTCGCGCAGGGTGATGGGGTTGCGCCGCCCGCTGACCACCGCCACGACCCGCGATCCCGACGCCGGCGGATGCGCCGCGGCGGCGACGCAGGCGTTTGCCACGAGGTCGACCGGCACGATGTCGAACACGCCCGAGTCCGCGCCGGGAAAGCGCGAGACCATCCCCCGCGCGTAGGCGAGGATGACCGGATCGACGACCTTGATGCCCTCGATCCAACCGGGATGGGGATCTCGCAGGGCCGACTCGATGATCGAGGGGCGCACGACCGTGAGCGACGGCGGCGGCTCGGCGCCGAGGGCCCGCTCGGCCAGGGCCTTGGAAAGGGAGTAGCCGTCAGCCCAGCCCAGCGTACGGCAGCGCCGCCGGCCCCGCTCGACCAGCTCCGCGGCGATCCAGTCGCGCCGCAGCTCCTCGGCACGGCGCCCCGCCGGCAGTGACCCCGCCGGGCCGAGCTCCTGCGCGGCCTCGCGGGCGAAGCGGGCCTGGTGCTCGGGCAGGCGCGACTCCGCTTCGAGGCCTGCTCGCCACGCGCGGGCCGCCTCGAGCTCGGCGTGAAGGTCGATCTCCGCCTCCTCCGGCGACTCGCCAGAGCGGCGCTCGAGCACCAGGCCCGTCCGGTTACCGGCTGCATAAGCGGTCGAGACGTGNACGAAGGCCGGCTCGGGCCCCCCGCGCACCTCTGCGCCCTCGCGCAGCGCGCGGGTGAGCCGCAGCGCGCCGAGCACGTTCAGGTCGAGGATGTCGTCGAGCGGCTCCTCGAAGGAGACCGACGCCGCGCAGTGGATGGCCACGTCGATCCCCGCAAGGCCGTCGTCGCCCTCGCCGCGGCCGAGGCGCTCGGCCGTCAAGTCGCCGGCGACGGCGCTCAGGCGCTCGTCGCTGATCGCGGCCTCGGCGGTATCCCGCACGGGGTCGAAGGCCTCGCTCGCCAACACCTCTGCACGCAGGCGCTCCTGCGCCGCCGCGTCGTCGCCCGCGCGCAGGACGAGGCGGACCTCGCGAAGGTCGGGCGCCTCGCGCAGGAGAATGGCGACGACGGCCTTGCCGAGGAACCCGGAGGCGCCCGTCACGAGCACGGCCCGTCCCGCGAGCCGCTCGGAGATTGTCACTGGTTCCGCCGCCACTGCTAGTCGCCACTCCTCCGCGTGGTGGACCACGGCCCTCTACTGACCGGTCAGTATAAGAAGCAAACGCGAGATGACCACTCCGGACGCAGCCACTCCCCGCCCCGCCTCCTCGCGAGCGCGGATCCTGCTCGTCGCCCGGACCGAGTTCGCCGAGCGGGGTTTCGACGGCGTGCCCCTCCAGGCCATCGCCGCGAGGGCCGGCGTGCGCCACCCCACCCTGCTCTACCACTTCGAGTCGAAGGAGCTGCTCTACCGCGCGGTCATCGAGTCGGTGGTCGGCGATTGGGCGGCCGAGACCGAGCGGGCGATCTCGACCGGCCTACTCGGCTTCGAGCAGGTCGCCGCGCTCGTCGACGCCGCCTTTCGCTTCTTCGATCGCCACGGCGACTTCGTCCGGATCGTGCGCCGTGAGGCCATCGAGGGCGGCGGGCGCATGGAGGAGCAGATGGCCGAGTTCATGCGCCCCTTCCTCGAGGACGCGGTCCGCTTCCTGCGCAAGGAGATGCGCGCCGGGCGCCTGCGCCGCCACGATCCCGTGGAGCTGATGCAGGTCTGTTACGGGACCGTCCTCACGTACTTCTCGGATGCACGCTTCCGCGCGAACCTGGTCGATGAGGACCCGCTGAGCGCTTCGGCACTCGGGCGCCACAAGCGCGCGCTGCTGAAGCTGCTGCGGACCGCGCTCGAGCCAGAACTTCGGTGAGTCCGTAAGCCGCAAGAGGAGAGCTCCGTCGCGGGCGGGACGGCTCATTTCCTGGGAGAGCTTCGACGACCCCGGCTACGCGCCGGTGCATTTCGGGCGCCGTGTCGGCNGCGGNTCGCCCAAGCCTGTCCCTCCCCGCGGCACTATCTTCTCGTCGATGGCGGAGAAGACGGACTACGAGCTCACGGAGGCCGAAGCGGCCGTCCTCACGGCCGCCACGCAGGACGCTGCGGCTGCGGCGGGCGCCCTCGGCGGCTCGATCGGGGGCGCCATCGGTGCCGGTGGCGCGGGTCGGGCAGGAGGTGGCAAGGGCGGCGCCGCCGGCGGCCGCTTCGGCGGCCCGCTTCACCAAGGCCCAGACGGCCGAGACCTCGGTCGAGGTGCCGCACGACCCCGAGACCGCCCGCGAGCGTGCGAGGGAGTCGATCACCGCCTCCGGAGCCGTGGTCGAGGACCCGAACGCGGCCGGCGACGGCTCGGTGTCGGGGTTGGTCGGCTCGGGCGCGCTCAACATGGCGCCGGCCATGGTCCGGGTCGGGATCGACACAGCGAGCTCCGGCAGCTCACGCGCCCACGTCCGCGCGACAGGCAAGGAGGCCCTGATCAAGCAGCGGATCGGGGCCAAGGCGGCGGACCGGATCGCCGCGGCGCTCGCGGCGGTGTAGCCCGATCGGCGAGCAGACCTCGCCGATCGCGTCGTCCACGTCGAGCTGATGGGGGAGCGCCAAAGGCCGGCCCTCCCTCCCCGCCGCGCGGTCTCACCTGACCGAGCCTTCCGTCGCCGGCGGACGTCCCGATCGCGGCAGGCGGATGCGCTGCACGCCCGCCGAGTAGTCCGTAAAGCGTCCCGTCGTCGGCGACCTCGAGAGCTTCGTCGCGCTTCGCCCGGCGCGCCGCTGCAGCGGGAATGTCGAACAGCCGGACGACCCTCTCCACTCGCCCGGCTGGATCGGGAAGGGGTGTCGGGCTGGAGGAAGGCCTCCTTGGTGGGGTCCTGGATATAGGGGTAGCGCTGGCCGTCGACCACGAGGTTCGGGCGGAACGAGTTGAGCGGCTCATCGCCGGTGTTCTCGAGCTGGGAAGGCTGAGCGCGTGAGTACCGGGCCGCTGGTGAGCGCGGTCGGGATCTTGAGCGTCTCCAGGTCGGTCGGTCCGCTTTCGCGCTCGAGCTCGACGCCGATGGCGCGCTGGAAGTGGTCCGCCACCTCCCGTGCGCTGTAGCGGGCGAAGTCCTTGTCTGCCTCTGCGGGCTCGGCGTCGCTGCCCGAGTCGCCGCAGGCGCTCGATGCCAGCAGAGCGGCCACGAGCAGGATGGCAATGCGGCTGAACCGCAAAGGGCGTAGTGCGAGCCGTAGGTCGTGGCCGCGCGGCGGGCCGCTCAGTCGCGCTTGAACCGGCGCCCCGCGGTGGGCGAAGCGTCTTCGTTCAGCCGCACGCGCTCGGCCTCCGGCGTGGCCACCGGCAGCTCGAGCACCTGTCCCCCGCCCGCGCCGTTGCCGGCGCTCGCGCCGTCTGCCTCGGCCGCCGCCTGGGCCTTCTCCATCGCCGCCAGCCGCTCGGGGGTCAGCTCGCCGGCGTTCTCGTCCTCGATTCGCTGAAGCCACTGCGCGCCCTCGGCCGACTTGTGCTCGTCGACGAAGGTCTGACCGGCGGCGAGCGAGCGGTCGATCTCGGCGAACAGCTCGTCCACGAGGCGGTCGGTCGGGACCTTGCGCAGCGGCTTGCCGTGGGCGAAGATCAATCCCTCGTCCTTGGCGCCGGTGATCCCGAAGTCGGCGTGCGAGGCCTCGCCGATCCCGTTGACCGCGCAGCCCAGCACGGCGACCTCGACCGGGTTCTCGTAAGCCTCGAGGCGGCGCTCGATGTCGGCGACCACGGTGTCCATGTCGAACTGGAGGCGCCCGCAGGTCGGGCAGGCGATCAGCTCCGGGCCCTTCTGGCGCAGCTTGAGCGCCTTGAGGATCTCCCAGGCGACCTTGACCTCCTCCTCGGCGTGGAAGGTCGAGAGCGAGATGCGCACGGTGTCGCCGATGCCGTCGGCGAGCAGGGTGCCAAGCCCGACCGCGGACTTCAGCGAGCCGGTCCAGCGCGTGCCGGCCTCGGTGATCCCGAGGTGCAGCGGGTAGTCGATCCGCTCGGCCAGCAGCCGGTTCGAGGCGATGGTGTTCGGGACCGAGGTCGACTTGATCGAGACCTTGAAGTCCTCGAAGTCGAGCGACTCCATCAGCTCGACGAACTCGACGGCGGCGCGCACCAGCGCCTCGACCGAGTCCTCGCGCTCGAGCTCGTGCAGGTGCTTGGGCAGCGAGCCGGAGTTGACGCCGATCCGCATCGGCACGCCGGCCGCCCTGGCGCGGTCGGCCACCTGCTTGACCTTGTCCGGCCCGCCGATGTTGCCCGGGTTGAGGCGGATGCAGTGCGCGCCAGCGTCGATCGCCTTGAGCGCGAGCGTGTGGTTGAAGTGGATGTCGGCGATCACTGGGATCGGCGAGTCGACGACGATCTGCTTGAGCGCCTCGATGTCGCGGTCGCGCGGGACGGCCACGCGGACGAGGTCGGCGCCGGCCTCGGCGATCCGCCGGATCTGGGTCATCGTCGCCTGAAGGTCGGCGGTCTCGGTCTTGGTCATCGACTGGACGGCGACCGGTGCGCCGCCGCCGATGAGCACGCCGCCGACGTTGATCTGGCGTTTCGAGGCCACGGTTCGAGTCTAGCCGTGGGCCGGAGGGCCTCAGGTGACCGCGCGGTTACCGGACGCGGACGCCCTCGCTCCCGCCTCTACCGCGACGAGAACAGGTTCAGCAGGGAGATGAAGATGTTGACGATCGAGACGAAGATCCCGGTCGCCAGCCAGACCACGTCGTTCTCGCTCGCCCGCTTGCGCAGGTAGTTGAAGTTGACGAGGATCAGCAGCGCGGACACGGCGTAGATGATCAGCGACAGGATCGGGCTGCCGCCGGCTCCGACAACGAGCATCACGATCGAGACCCCGACCGCGATCAGCACGAGGATCGACAGCGGGCGCATCCACCGGGCCAGGTCCTTGGAGAGCG
>JGI24973J35851_1000167_pt1 | contig 12196 bp, 16 predicted proteins | sample AntDryMetagUQ889_FD_35851 | JGI IMG/M metagenome (IMG submission 35851) | reverse complement strand
CTGGACCATGCGGGCCTCGCGCCGGCCGGTATCAGGGTCCTGGACCGGCACCGCCGCCCACATCCCCTCGTCGAGCTCCCGACGAAACGCCTCGACGAGCCGCTCCTCGTCCTCACGCAAGCTCGGATCACCCTCCGTGAGGAGGACCTCGCCGTGGCCGGGCTTCATGCGTAGGAACTTGATGGCGTCTCCGTCGTGACCGTTGGACTCGTACTGGGTGGGCGATTATGCCAGAGCTTGCCTCCGGTCAATCCGCGACGACGACCCCGCCGTGAGGTACGCCGACTCCGAGCGCGTTCACCGGACCGGCGCCCCGACCCACGGCCCTCAACCCGTCTCGAACGGCGGCGGCGGCGATCGCCTTGGCGCGGCGCGCGGCCTCGAGCGGGCTGAGACCCAGCGCGAGGTGGGCGGCCAGCGCCGAGGAGTGGGTGCAGCCCGAACCGTGGGAGGCCCCGCGGGGATGCAGCTCGCCGGGGATGAGCTCCAGGCCTTCGCCGTCGAAGAGGACGTCCGTCGCCTCGCCCGCATGTCCGCCCGTGACCACCACGGTGGCGGATCCGAGCTCGTGGACCGCACGGGCGAGGGCGGAAAGCTCGGCAGCCATCGAGTCCTCGGGGCGCACCGCTGTCGCCGCGAGCACGCCCGCCTCCATCACGTTCGGCGTCACCACCGCCGCGCGCGGGAGGAGGTGGGTGCGCAGCGCCGCCACCGCGTCGTCATCGAGCAGGGCGGCTCCGCTCTCGGCGACCATCACGGGATCGAGGACGATCGGCGCCGGCCCGAGGAGATCGAGGGCGCGGTCCACCGCCTCGATCGTCTCGACGGTTGCGAGCATGCCGATCTTCACGGCGTCGACGCCGATGTCCTCGGCCACGGCAGCGACCTGCGCGACGATCGTCTCCGCCGGCACGCCNTGGACGGCGCTCACCCCGACCGTGTTCTGAGCCGTGATCGCGGTGAGGGCCGTCATGCCGTGAACGCCGCAGCGCGCGAAGGCTTTGAGGTCGGCCTGAATGCCGGCCCCTCCTCCGGAGTCGGAGCCGGCGATCGACAGTACGCAGGGGGGTCGGGGATCGACAGCGCTCAAGGGTGGGCCTCGCTCGGGACGGGGTCGTCGAGGATAGGCGGGGCGACGCGCGGTCCGCCGAGGGTGCGGACGTAGCTCGCGAGACCGTCGCGGGCTACGAGCCCCATGAGCTCCAGTCGGCCAAGCGCGGCGCGAGCCCGGCCCGGACCGAGGCCCGTCTCGCGTCCGATCGCCTCGACGCCCTCCCCGCCCTCGACCATGTCGAGCACCCGGCGCAGGGAGCCCTCGAGCGATGGCTCGTCGCGCGGGCTGGCCGAGAGCGCGTCAAGTGGCGATGGCCCGCGCTCGACGGGCGTCGGGCGGCGCGGTGGCGTCTCCAGCCGAGTCGGCCCCGCGGCGCGACCGGCCTCGGTCTGATCGAACCGCCCCCCGGCGCCCACGCCGAGCAACTCGTCGAGGGCGTCCTGAGGCGAGCGGATCACCGCCGCCCCCTCGCGGAGCAGGCGGTTGCTGCCCGCGGCGAGCCTCGCGGTCACGTGCCCCGGCACGGCCCCCACCTCGCGGCCGAGCTGGACCGCGAACTCGGCCGTGATCAGAGTGCCNGANGACTCCGCGGCCTCGACGACCACGATCAGCCGCGCCAGGGCCGCCATGATCCGGTTGCGCGCCGGGAAGCTCCAGCGCAGCGGCCGGAGGCCGGGCGGCAGCTCGGAGATCAGGACGCCTTCGTCGCGGATCTGTGAGTGGAGCGCTCGATTGGTCTTCGGGTAGGGGACGTCCACCCCTCCGGCCAGCACGCCCAAGGGGCCTCCTCCGCCGGCCAGGGCCCCGCGATGAGCGGCGGCGTCGACGCCGAGGGCGAGCCCGCTGACCACCGTGACCCCAGCCGCCGCGAGGCCGCGGCCGAGGTCGAGCGCCACCTCGATCGCATACCGCGAGGGCGTGCGTGCGCCCACCACCGTGGCCACGGGCGCTTGCGTCAGCTCCCGCAGGCGGTCGACGCCGCCGGTGAGGTAGATGACCGGAGGCACGTCGGCCAGGGTGAGCAGGGCGACGGGATACGCGCCACCGTGTGGACAGACCGCCTCGACCCCTGTTTCGGCCAGCGAGCGTCGCGACCCCTCGGCGTCGAAGCCGGCCGAGAAGCGCCGGGCCTCGGCGGCCTGGCGCCCGGCCACCGCGGCGATCAGCTCGGCTTCTCCGAGAGCGAGCACGCTGCCGAGGCGGCTGTCGAGGCCGCCCAGGACCGCGCTCAGACGGGCTCCGAGGAAGCCGATCAGCGCGCTCTTGCGCAGACAGGCATCGCAGGCGTGCGNGCTCACGCCGCGACCGCCTGAGCGCCGAGGCGAAAGCCGAGCGCCTCCTCCACGTCGTCCGCCTCGATGCGGTCGCGGCCGGCCAGATCGGCGACCGTGCGGGCGAGGCGCAGAACCCGGTCGTGACCGCGGCCGGTGAGGATCCCGTGGGCGTGCCCCTCGAGCAGGCGAGCGCGCGCCCGGCCCTCGACGCGGGCGTGTCGCCGCGTCAGTCGTGGGGTCATCTCGGCGTTGGTGAAGGCTCCGGTTCCCGTCAGGCGCGAGCGCTGGCGCTCGCGCGCGGCGACCACGCGGCGGCGGACGCTGGCGGTGCTCTCTCCTCGCCNTTCGTCACCCACGAGCTCGAGGGCGCCGGCCGTCTCGAGCTCGCAGACCAGGTCGATCCGGTCGAGCAGCGGAGCACTGAGACGGCGTGCGTAGCGCGCCCGGTCCACGTCGNTGCAGCCGCATTCGGCCGCCGGTCGCGCGCACGGGCANCGGTTGCAGGCGCCCACGAGGACGGCGGCGGCCGGGAAGCTGATCGCCCGCTGCCCTCTCGTCACCTCCACCCGGCCGGACTCGAGCGGCTGACGCAGTGCCTCGAGGGCGGCGCGCGAGAACTCGGCCAGCTCGTCGAGGAAGAGGACGCCCCGGTGGGCGAGGGTGATCTCCCCGGGGCGCGGCGTCGCGCCACCGCCGACGAGGCCGGATGTCGAGATGGTGTGGTGGGGAGCACGGAACGGACGCCGACGCGCCAGCCCTCCGTCACTCAGGCCGGCGACGCTCTGCACGCGCGTGATCTCGACGGCCTCCTCGAACCCGGGATCGGGNAGCANGCCGGGCAGGCGCCGCGCGAGCATGGTCTTGCCCGCCCCCGGCGGGCCGACCATGAGCAGGTTGTGCCCTCCGGCGGCCGCGAGCTCGAGCGCCCGCTTGGCGTCCGCCTGACCGCGCACGTCGTTGAGGTCGCCCTCGGCGGGCGCCTCGACGACCCGGCTGGTGGACGGCGGCGGATCGGCGCGCCATTCCCCGCGGAGCATGGCCACCAGGTGAGCGAGATCGGGCACTCCCAGCACCTCGACGCCCTCGACCAGCCCGGCCTCCCCGGCGTTCTCGACGGGGACGATCAGGCNCTCGAAACCGGCCTTCCTGGCCCCGAAGGCCATCGCCAGCGCTCCCCGGACGGGGCGCAGCGAGCCGCCGAGCGAGAGCTCGCCGCAGAGGGCGGCGGAGGCGAGCGACTCCCGCGGCACCTGCCCACTGGCCGCGAGCACGGCCGCGGCCAAGGCCAGGTCGAAGCTGGGCCCGGCCTTGCGCAGGTCGGCGGGCGCGAGGTTGGCNGTGAGCCGCTGGAGCGGGAAGTCGAGCCCCGAGTTGAGCAGCGCCGCGCGCACGCGCTCGCGCGCCTCGCGCACGGCCGCATCCGGTAGCCCGACAACGGTGAACACGGGCAGGCCCCGGCGCACGTCGGCCTCCACGACGACCTCATGACTCTCGATTCCCTCGATGGCGAAGGTGGCGACGCTGGCCAGCACGGCCGCCACGCTAAGCCGCCGCGAGTGACCCGTGGGTTGCCTGCGTGAGACTTGAGCCACAACAACGTTACGACTCGAGAACACCTGGGCTCGCCTGGCCGAGACCAACGTCGGCCGTTGGCCGGCCGATCGGGACGGAACGATCTCCGCGCGGAGAAGGCACGAAGTCGTCACATACGGCACCCACACCTGNGCCCCCGCCGCGTACGGTCGACCCCACATGCCGACTGATCCCCGCAGGGCCCGCGGCGTGCTCGGAGAGCGCCTGGCCGAGAAGCACCTCACCGCCGCCGGCTATCGCGTCGTGGAGCGCAACTTCCGGACCCGATACGGAGAGCTCGACCTCGTGGCGGCCAGCTCGCGCGCTCTCGTCTTCTGCGAGGTGAAGACCCGCCTCGAGGGATCGCTCCGCGGCCCGGCGACCCCACTCGAGGCCATCGGGCGCGACAAGCGCCGGCAGCTTCGGCTGATGGCCGCCCAGTGGCTCGCGAACCGCGCCGAGGAGAACCGTCCCGGCCCGGCCGTGCTCCGCTTCGACGCGATCGGGATCACGCTCACCGCGGCCGGGAGCCTGGCGCGGCTCGAGCACGTCGAGGACGCGTTCTGAGCGTGCTCGACCCGCGAAGGGGCTACCGCGGCCGGCTCATCCCATGCGGCGGTAGCGCCGCACGCATAACGGGACGAAGATCAACAGGATCCCCGCCACCCACGCCATGGACCGAAGCAGCGGCTCGGCCACCTCCCCGCCGATCGACAGCGCTCTCGCCGCGTCGACGCTCGCGGTCACCGGGCTCACGCTCGCGAACCACTCGAGACCGGCCGGCATGGTCGAGACTGGGACGAAGACCGAGCTCGCGAAGACGAGCGGGAAGATGGCCACGAAGCCGGCGGACTGGGCGGCCTCCGCACCTCTGACCCTGAGCCCGACGTAGGTGAAGATCCAGCTCAGCGCGAAACCGAAGGCGAGCACGACGAGGATCGCTCCGCCGGCTTCGAGCACTCCGGTGCGGAAGCGAAAGCCGATCAGATAGCCGACCGCGGTCATCAGCAGCGTGACGAAGACGTTGCGCAGGAGGTCGGCGGCGGTCCGGCCGATCAGCACCGCGGGCCGCGCGATGGGCATCGCCCGGAAGCGGTCGATCACCCCGCGGTCGAGGTCCTCGGCGAGCCCGACCGCGGTCTGGGTCGAGCGAAAGGCGGCGGCCTGGATGAAGATGCCGGGCAGCAGGAAGTCGACGTACTCGACTCCGGGCGGCAGCGAGCTCCCGATCGCCCCGCCGAAGACGAAGGCGAACAGCAGCACGAACATGATCGGCTGGATCGTCGAGAAGATGAGCAGCTGCGGCTGACGGACGAAATGGCGCAGGTTGCGGCCGGTGACGATCAGGCAGTCGTCCACCGCCTGCAGGAGCCTGCGCGGAAGCGAGGCGGCCACAGGCGCGGGTGCCGCGCCGGCCGGCGCGCTCATCGAGCGGCCTCCGCGGGCTCGGGCTCGGCGGCACGCTCGCCGTTTCGCTCGGCCGCCCATCCGGTGAGCTCGAGGAAGACATCGTCGAGAGTGGGGCGGCGCAGGCTCAGGTCGCGGACCGAGATGTCCGCCGCCTCGAGGGCACGCGCCGCGGCGGCGACCACGCCGACGCCGTCGTCGCCANTCGTGGCGAGCACGATCTGTCCCGGCTGCTCGGCCTGCGGGTGCTCTTCGCAGGACAGCCCGCGCAGAGCCTCGCGAGCCCGCCCGAGCTCGTCCGGCTCCTCGAGCCTGACCTCGACCATCGACGCCCCCACGCTGTCCTTGAGCTCGTCGCCCGTGCCCTCGGCGATCACCCGGCCCTGGTCGATCACGGCGATGCGGTCGGTGAGCTGGTCGGCCTCCTCGAGGTACTGGGTGGTGAGCAGCAGGGTCATCCCCTCGCCCACGAGCTCGCGCACCACCGACCAGATCTCGTTGCGGCTGCGCGGGTCGAGCCCGGTCGTCGGCTCGTCCAGGAACAGGATGCGGGGACGGGTGATCAGGCTCGAGGCCAGGTCGAGGCGCCGGCGCATGCCGCCGGAGTAGGTCTTGACCTGGCGGTCGGACGCCTCGGCGAGGTCGAAGCGCTCGAGCAGCTCGTCGGCGCGCTCTGCGGCCCCGCGGCGGGACAGACGGAACAGGCGCCCGAACATGCGTAGGTTCTCGCGGCCCGAGAGCAGCTCGTCGACGGCGGCGAACTGGCCGGTGAGCCCGATCAGCTCGCGCACGGCCCCGGCGTCGGTGACCACGTCGAGGCCGAAGACCTCGGCCCGGCCCTCGTCGGGGCGCAGGAGGGTCGCGAGGACCCTGATCAGGGTGGTCTTGCCGGCGCCGTTCGGGCCGAGCAGCCCGACCACCGACCCCTCAGTCACCTCGAGATCGACCCCGCCGAGCGCTTCGGTCTCGCCGAAGCGTTTGACGATGCCCTGGACCCGCACCGCGGTGCTCAACGTTCCCGCCATGAGTCGCAGAGAGTCGCAGACGCACCCCTCCGGCTTTCGCCCCGGCCTGGCCGCCGCGACTATCCGCCGAAGGNGAGCTGCTGGTAGGCGATCGAGGCGAACGAGCGACGATGCAGCGGGGAGATCCCGTGCACGGCGATCGCGGCGCGGTGCTCGGGGGTCGAGTAGCCGACGTTGGTGGCGAACTCCCAGCGAGGATCGGTCCTGGCGATCCGGCGCATGTGACGGTCGCGGGTGACCTTGGCGAGCACGGAGGCGGCGGCGATCGCCGCGCTGCGGCCGTCGCCGCCGATCACCGGGCGCTGCTCGAACTCGAGCCCCGGCAGGGAGAACCCGTCCACGAGGCAGACCGCCCCGTCGCAGGCCACGCGCGCGAGCGCCGCCCGCAGCGCGTCGAGGTTGTTGACGTGGAGGCCCCCGCTGTCGATCGTCCGCACGCACCGCGAGACGACGGCGACTCGGGACGCGGCCTGCATGACGAGCGGATACAGGTGCTCGCGGGAGGCCTCGGTGTGCTGCTTCGAGTCGTTGAGGCAGGAGAGCGTGCGCCGGTCGGCGAGGCTGAGGCGCTCGAGGTCGAAGAGCACGGCGGCGGCCACCAAGGGGCCGGCCAGAGAGCCGCGCCCGGCCTCGTCGGCGCCGGCGACGAATCGCCGTCCAAAGGAGCGGTCGAAGGCGAACAGCCTGCGCCCTGTGTGCGATGGCCGCCGGCGCGAGCGCCGGGCGACCGAGCGGGCGCCGCTCAACACGCCGCCCCGGCCGAAGCCGACGCGCGGGCGTCCGAGCTCAGGGTCGACTCAGGCTCAGAGCGGCCCGAGCCGCGGAAGCGGCCAGTAGGTGAAGAACGCGCGACCGATGACCCAGTCCTCGGGGACGGGGCCCCACTCTCGGCTGTCGGCGCTCGCTCCACGGTTGTCGCCCATCATAAAAAAGTGACCCGGCGGAATCGTGATCTCCACGGGTAGATCGCAGATCGGGCAGTCGCCGTCGGGCCGCACGAAGGGCTCCTTCTGCGGGCGCCCGTTGACGATCGCCTGCCCGTCGATGACCTTCACCCGATCGCCGGGACCGGCGACGACCCGCTTGATGAAGTTCGTCTCGGAGCGAGTGCTGGTCGGCTCGGGGCACGGCCGGTCGGCCGGATTGCCGAGGTCCCCGCACGAGCCCTCCTCCGCGCCGGTGGGCGGGTTGAAGACCACGATGTCGCCGCGGCCCGGCTCGGAGAAGCGGGGACTGACCCGATCGACGAGCACGCGCTGGCCGACCGCGAGCGTCGGGACCATCGACTCGCTGGGGATCCGAAAGGGCTTGACCAGGAAGGCCTGGATGCCGAGGGCGAGCGCGATCGCCACGACGACGATCAGGATCGTCTCGACGAGCGGGTTCTTCGCGCGCGAGGTCTTTCGGGCGACCGCCATCGACGGCTCCTCGTTCGGGCCTCAGGCCCCGCGGGCGCCGAGGACGCTCGCGACTCCCGCGGGCTTCACGAGCCGGCTTCCTCGCCGGCCTCGGCCGGCGTCGCCGGCGTCTCGGCCTGCGCCGCGGCCGGAGCGGCGTTGCCGTCGGCCGCGGTCCCGGAGCGAGTGGCCGCGGAGGCAGCGGCCGAGGGTCCGCGGTAGTCCTGGCGCTCGCGCACCCTGGCCCGGCGGCCGACCCGCCCGCGGAGGTAGTAGAGCTTGGCGCGCCGCACCTGGCCGCGAGCCGCGACCTCGATGCGCTCGATCTTCGGCGAGTGCACCGGGAACGTCCGCTCCACGCCGACGCCGAAGGAGTGCTTGCGCACCGTGAAGGTCTCGCGGGCGCCGGAGCCCTGACGCTTGATGACGATCCCCTCGAAGACCTGGGTCCGGCGCCGCGTGCCCTCGATGACCTGGAAGTGAACACGTACGCGGTCCCCAGGATCGAAGACCGGATGCTCGCGGAGCTGTGCCCGCTCGAGGGTGTCGATGATGGCGCTCATTGGGGAGGGGGCGCGGCCGTCCGGCTCGGGGGCTGCGCGAAGCCCGATGGTAGCGGAGCGACCCGGACTCTCAGCGCCGCGGCGGCGCCTGTGGCCCCTGCCGGCGCGCACGGCTCTGTTCGAGCCGCCAACCCCTGATGCGGCCGTGGTCGCCGGAGAGCAGGACCTCCGGCACCCGATGCCCGCGCCACTCGGCCGGACGGGTGAAGTGCGGATACTCGGGACCCCCCTCGAGCGCGGGGCTGAACGACTCCTCGGCGGCGCTGTCGGCGTGCCCGAGCGCGCCCGCCAGCTTGCGCACGACCGCATCGCAGACCACCATCGCGGCGGGCTCGCCGCCCGAGAGCACGTACGGGCCGATCGAGAGGACGTCGGAGGCGAGGTGCTCGTGGACGCGGTCGTCGAAGCCCTCGTAGCGACCGCACAGCAGCGCGAGCGCCGGCTCGGCGGCGAGCTCGGAGGCCAGCGCGTCGTCGAAGCGCCGGCCTCCGGCCGCGAGCGCGATAACCCGGTGCTGGGCGCGCACCTCCACCGCGTCGGTCCCGTAGTGGCGGGCCAGGGCGGCCTCGACGACGTCGACGCGGATGACCATCCCGGCTCCACCGCCGTAGGGAGTGTCGTCGACCCTGCCGGCGGAGAGCGGCGTCGTCGTGCGCATGTCGACCGTCGCGAGCTCGTGGCCGAGCGCCGCGGCGTTGCGGACGTGGCGCTGGGACAGCAGCCAGTCGAACCACTCGGGAAAGAGGGTGAAGATGTCGATCTTCACGGGCGAGGGGCGGCTTTGCAGGAGGCGCTCGGCTCGGTCGCGGTCGGCTCGTCGCGCACGAGGTCACTCTCCCCCACGCCGAGGAAGGCGTGGTCGACCTCGATCCGGCCGGCCTGCACGTCGATGCGGCGGATGGCGTCGGACACGAGCGGGATGAGGACGCCTTCGTCTCCGACCTCGAGCAGGTCGCAGGAAGGCGCGGAGAGGACCCGGCGAACCTCTCCGATCCCCTCGACGCGGGCACCGANCAGGTCGGCGATCAGCCACTCCCCGGCGGCCAGCGGCGTGTCGGCCTCGCAGACGCGGAGCTCCCGACCGCGCAGCGCCGTGGCGGCCTCGCGGTCCTCGACCGAGGCCAGGCGCAGGAGCGGNCGCGTGTCGGTTCCGCCGCGGCGCTCGACCCGGGCGCGCCGCTCGCCGAGGAACACCTCGGTGCCCACCGCCAGAGGGTCGCGACCGTCNCGCTCGCCCTCGAGCGCATCCTCGACCCAGAAGCTCCCGTCCAGTCCGTGGACGCGGCCCACCCGGCCGACGGTNACGAGNCGGGNNNGNGAGGTCAATCCACGACGTCGACGANCACGCGGCGGCCCTGCTTCGTNCCGGTCGCGCGAGCGACCTGGCGCAGGGCGGAGATGGTGCGCCCGCCGCGGCCGATCACCTGGCCGACNTCCTCGTCGGCCACCGTGAGCTCGAGCACGAGCGTNCCGTCCTCCTCCTCGAACTGCTCGACCGACACCGCGTCCGGCTTGTCCACGAGCGCCCGGGCCAGGAANGCGAGCAGCTCGGCCAAGGCCGCGCTACCCCTCGCTGGCGCCGGCGGTGGGGACCTCGTCGGCGGGCGCGGCNTCNGCGACGCTCGCCGGCTCGTCGGCGGACGCGGGTTCGCCGCTCGCCTCCTCGGAGGTGANGGCCTCCTCGGCGCCAGCGGCCTGGGTTTCGTCACCGTCCGGGATCTCGGCGGCGCTGGTGGCGGCCGGCGCCGGCTCGGCCGCCGCGGCGGCGGCGGCGGCNGCAGGCGCGCCACGCTCGACGGCGCGGATCAGCGTGCGCACGGTCTCCGAGGGCTGCGCGCCGCGAGCGATCCAGTGGTCGATCCGCTCGCGGTCGAGCACGATCTCAGAAGGGTGGGGCTGCGGGTTGTAGCGCCCGACGATCTCGAGCACGCGCCCGTCGCGCTTCGAGCGCCCGTCGGCGGCGACGACTCGCCAGATCGGATTCTTGCGGCTGCCCACCCGGGTCAGCCTGAGGCGCACGGCCACGTTGTCTGGATCACCTTCTCGCGGGTTCGAGGAACGGCAGCGCGGAACCTTAGCGGCGATCCACGGCGGTCGCTCAGCCGCCACCGGTGAGCTGCGCCAGCGACGGCATCTTGCCCTTCGAGAGCTGGCGCATCATCTTCTGCATCTGGGAGAACTGCTTCACGAGCTGGTTCACCGCCTGGACGGAGGTGCCCGAGCCGCGTGCGATCCGCCGCCGCCGCGAGCCGTTGAGGATCGTCGGGTTGGCGCGCTCCCGCGGTGTCATCGAGGTGATGATCGCTCCGAGGCGGTCGAGCTCGCGGTCGTCGACCTTCATGTCGCCGAGCCCCGCGCCGCTCATCCCGGGGATCATCTTGAGCAGGCCGGAGATCGGCCCCATCTTGCGCACCTGCTGCATCTGCTCGAGGAAGTCCTCGAGCGTGAACTGGTTGGAACGAAGCTTCGCCTCGAGCTCGGCGGCGCGATCTCGTCCATCTGCGCCTCGGCCTTCTCGACGAGCGTCATGACGTCGCCCATGCCGAGGATGCGCTGGGCCATGCGGTCGGGGTGGAAGCGCTCGAAGGCGTCGAGCTTCTCTCCGGTCGAGGCGTAGAGGATCGGCTTGCCGGTGACCGCCTTGACCGACAGCGCCGCGCCGCCGCGGGCGTCGCCGTCGACCTTGGTCAGGACCACGCCGTCGAAGGCCGCGGTCTCGGCGAAGCTCTCGGCCACGTTGACGGCGTCCTGACCGGTCATCGAGTCGACCACGAGCAGCACGTTGTGGGGCTTCGTGCGCTTCTTGATCTTGGCCAGCTCGGCCATCAGCGCCTCGTCGACGTGCAGGCGCCCTGAGGTGTCGACGATCAGCACGTCGCGCTCCTCGGCGCGGGCGCGGCCGAGCGCCCACTCGGCGATGTCGACCGGGTCGCGGCCCGTTCCCTGCTCGTAGACCGTCGCGCCGGCCTGGGCACCGACCTTGACGAGCTGGTCGACCGCGGCCGGGCGGTAGACGTCGCATGCCGCGATCGCGACGTCCTTGCCGTGCTCGTTCTTCAGATGGCGCGCCAGCTTCCCGCACGCGGTGGTCTTGCCCGAGCCCTGGAGGCCGGCCATGAGGATCACCGTCGGCTTGCTGGAGCCGAAGACGAGATCGCGGCCCGCGCCGCCCATCAGCTCGGTGAGCTCGTCGCTGACGATCTTNACCACCTGCTGGGCCGGGTTCAGCGACCCCATCACCTCCTGGCCGAGCGCCCGCTCCTTGACCTGCGCGGTGAAGCGCTTGACGACCTGGAAGTTGACGTCGGCCTCGAGCAGCGCGAGGCGGATCTGGCGCATCGCCTTGGCGATGTCGTCCTCGCTCAGCTTGCCGCGCGAGCGGACGTCGCCGAGGGCGGTCTGGAGGCGCTCGGAGAGGGCGTCGAACATCTCGTTCAAAGGCTACCCGTCTCCACCCCACCTCTCCGGCGGGGTGGGTCGACGTGAGGTGTCTCGGCCGGGTCCCCGCGGCTGGCGTCATCGCCGCCGTAAGCGACAGCGAGGGGCGGGGCGGAAATCGAAGGAGATCCGCCGAGAGGCGAGCCACGGCTTGCCTCGCTGCCAGCCGCACCGGACGGGAGTATGCGCCATGTGCCGACAATCAGCCGCTTCTTGGGAATCTCGATCGCCATGTTCTTCGATGACCACGGACCTCCGCACTTCCATGTCCGCCACGCGGAGGGGAGCGCGAAGGTCAGGATCGACACGCTCGAAGTGATCGAGAGCACCCTGCGACGCCGGCAGCTGCGTTTCGTACTCGCGTGGGCCGAGCTGCGCCAGGCCGAGTTGAGCGATAACTGGAGGCGCGCCCGCGCAGGTGAGACACTTCAGCCGATCGCACCACTCCGATGATCGGCTTGACCCC
>JGI24973J35851_1000162_pt1 | contig 12340 bp, 21 predicted proteins | sample AntDryMetagUQ889_FD_35851 | JGI IMG/M metagenome (IMG submission 35851) | reverse complement strand
ACCGGGCACACTACGACGTGACGGGAGCCACGTGGGCTTCGGTTGGACCGAAGCGCGTATCAAGGTCATGAGCGCATATCTCACCCCTGTCCTGCTGGCCCTGGCCATCGTCTTCGCCGGCGTCGTCGCGATGCTGATCGTCTCGCTGCGATCGGCAGGCCCGGGCGGCAAGTCGACTCCTATCGGCGCAGACTCCCGCACCCCCCTCGGCGCCAGCGACGAGGGGTCGGACGCTCCGCCCTCCCGAGAGCGCATCGCGTAGATGGGCAAGGTCACCACCTCCATCGACATCGACGCCTCCCCCGAGGATGTCTGGGCGGTGGTCACCGACCTCCGTCGCCTCGGCGACTGGGTGACGATCCACAAGGACTTCCCCGAGCCGCCGCCGGACGAGGTGTCGAAGGGCATCACCTTCGAGCAGACCCTCGAACTGGCCGGCACCGCCTTCGACGTCCAGTGGACGGCCAAGAGCGTCGAAGAGAGCAAGCGACTCGAGTGGGAGGGCAAGGGACCGGCGGGGACGAAGGCCCGGACCGAGTACCGACTCTCCGAGCACGACGGCGGAACCCGCTTCGACTACGAGAACGAGTTCGAGCTCCCGGGCGGCGCCCTCGGGAGGATCGCCGGAGGGGCGGTGGACTCCCGCAGCGAGAAGGAGGCGAAGGCGTCGCTCGAGCGGTTGAAGGCGCTGGTGGAGTAGGGCGGGGCTCGGTTCTCGCGCCATCCCTGGAACCCTCTTGCCGCCCGGACAGCACTCTGGAAGCTGCGACCGGATGGCCAGCCGCTTTCGCGACGCCTTCCCGATTCTCCAGGTCGCCGACGTGCAGCGTTCGCTCGGCTTCTACCGGGACCTGCTCGGCTTCGAGGCGACCTAGCAGCGGCGGCCTGGGCTGCGATGCGCCGTTGCGAGGCCCTTCCCGACTTCGTTACGTTGCCCGCGGTGTCCGCTCCGAGCCGAACAGCTTCGATCCTCGCGTTGACCACCGCGTTCGCCGTCCTCGCGCTCTCGGGCGCCCCCAGCGCAGGCGCCTCGCCCGCCGCCCCCACCATCACCTCTCCGGCCGCGTTCGCTCCCTCAGCGACCATCGCCGCCGCCTGCACCAGCGTCTCCTACGGCGGACGCACCTACGTCATGTACCGGCGCGGGGTCTCCTGCGCGTTCGCCCGTCGCTGGGTGCGGCGGCTGCACTACACGAAGCGCGGTCCCCGCGGCTGGCGCTGCGGCTCCGTCGCCACTCCACGCTGGACCTGCCACCATCGACGCGCGCGAAACCACGGGAGGAGCACGACCGAATGAACCTGGCCTGCATGCTGACCGACACCGCCGGGCGCCACGGCGACCGCACGGCGCTCAAGCTCGACGACATCGAGGTCACCTACGCCCAGCTCGACGAGGCCTCCGCGCGCGTCGCCGCCCTGCTCGCCGCGAAGGGCGCGAAGCCCGGCGACCGGGTCGGGATCATGTTGCCCAACGTCCCCTACTTCGCGGTCGCCTATTACGGAGTCCTGCGCGCCGGGATGACCGTCGTGCCGATGAACGTCCTGCTCAAGGGGCGCGAGGTCTCCTTCTACCTCGAGGACCCCGAGGCGAAGATCGTGTTCGCGTGGCACGACTTCGCCGAGGCCGCCCACGAGGGCGCCGACAAGGCGGACGTCGACACCGAGGTCATCTCCGTCGCCCCCGGCGAGTTCGAGAAGCTCCTCGGCGAGCACGACCCGGCCGCCGACGTGGTGGACACCGCCGACGACGACACCGCGGTCATCCTCTACACCTCGGGCACAACCGGCAAGCCGAAGGGTGCCGAGCTCACCCACTCGAACCTCCGGCGCAACGTGGAGATCGCGGCCGCCACCCTGGCCGAGATGACCACCGGCGACACCCTGCTCGGGGCCCTGCCCCTGTTTCACTCCTTCGGACAGACGTGCTCGCTGAACTGCTCGGTCTACACGGGGGCGACCCTGTCGATGATCCCGCGCTTCGAGCCGGGCAAGGCCCTCGAGATCCTCCAGCGCGACAAGGTGACGATCTTCCAGGGCGTGCCCACCATGTACGGCGCGCTCCTGGACCACCCGCAGAAGGGCGACTACGACCTCTCGTCCCTGCGCCTGTGCATGTCGGGTGGGGCGGCGATGCCGGGCGAGGTCATGCGTGCGTTCGAGGAGGCCTTCGGCTGCAAGGTGCTCGAGGGCTACGGGCTGTCGGAGACCTCTCCGGTGGCGTCGTTCAACCATCCCGACAAGGAGCGCAAGGTCGGCTCGATCGGCACCCCCATCGAGGGCGTCGAGATGAAGGTGGTCGACGACGACGCGAACGACCTGCCACAGGGCGAGGTCGGCGAGATCGCCATCAAGGGCCACAACATCATGAAGGGCTACTGGCGCCGCGACGACGCCACCGCCGAGGTCATGCGCGAGCGGCTGGTTCCTCACGGGCGACATGGGGAGGATCGACGAGGACGGCTACTTCTTCATCGTCGATCGCAAGAAGGAGATGATCATCCGCGGCGGCTACAACGTGTACCCGCGTGAGATCGAGGAGGTGCTCTACGAGCACCCNGCGGTGCGCGAGTGCGCGGTGGTCTCCGTGCCCGACGAGAAGATGGGCGAGGAGGTGGGCGCCGCGGTCGCCGTCCGGGAGGGCGAGGACGTCTCCGAGGACGACCTTCGCGCNTACGTCAAGGAGCAGGTGGCNNNCTACAAGTACCCGCGCAGGATCTGGTTCGTGGACGAGTTGCCCAAGGGGCCGACGGGNAAGATCCTCAAGAAGGAGATCGAGGTTCCCGAGGCCGTGCAGACGCTCTGACCGGCACCGCACGCCCCCGCCCGCGAGTCGACAAGCGGCGGCTGATCCTCGATGCCGCCGTCCGCGTCTTCGCGCGCGAGGGCTTCCACGGGTGCCGGGTCTCCGACGTCGCGGACGAGGCCGGCGTCGCCTACGGGCTCGTCTACCACTACTTCGAGTCGAAGGAGGACATGCTGGACACGCTCTTCACCGAGCGCTGGCAGCTCCTCCTCGACACGATCGTCGTGATCGACGAGGGCGAGGGTTCCGCCCGCGACAAGCTCCACCGTGTGGCGTCCTTCATCATCGACTCCTACCGGCACGAGCCCGAGCTGATGAAGGTGATCATCGTGGAGGTCACCCGTGCGGCCAACTCGTTCGGGCGTGCGCACCTGGACAAGATCGACGAGGCCTACGCGCTGATCGCCGGCATCGTCGAGTCGGCGCGCGACGACGGCCACTTCAAGGCCGACATCTCGGCCCAATTCGCGGCCATGTGCTTCTACGGGGCGATCGAGCAGCTCCTCACCGCGTGGATCTTCGACCTCATGCCCCACGAGGACGACGACTACGAGCGCGCGAAGGCCTTGGTGGTCGAGACCATCTGCGGCGGCCTGGAGGCCGCCGGCGCTGACGCCCCTGCCATATCTCGGTAGATTGCCCGCCGCGTGAGCAACGATCTCGTCAAGCGTCTGATGTGGAGCGGCCTCCTCGCGGGAGTGGGCGCGCTCGCCACGGTGGTCACCCAGCGCGTCGCGACGATGATCTGGACGCGGGTCTTCGACGAGGACCCGCCCGACTTCTAGCCGTGGAGTCTCCCGGAGAGAGAAGGCCCGAAGACGAGCCCGGCGACTCGCCCTCGTCCGGTCCACCGACCGTCGAGTCCTTTCCCGCGACCCCCGTGCCCGAGTCGGCCCGGCCCGTCGACGCCACCGAGCCGCCGCCCCCGGGGTACCGGCCGGCCGCGCCTGCGGCGGCACCCGCCCCCGGGCCCGCTCAATCCACCGCCCCGCCCGCGGGACGTCACCCCGCCGGGCCCGCCGCGCCGGCCGAGAAGTGGGTGATGTCGTCCGCCGGCCCGGTTGCCCCCCCTGGGGGCGCCGCATCTGCGGACGCCGCAGCCGGGAGTGCGGCCGCCGCCGGCACGGCCGCGGCCGCGGAGGCGGCGCCGCTCGGACCCGGCGCCTTCGCCAAGGACCCCGTGGGCGCGCTCAAGTCCCTCGCCGCCCGCGCCTCGGAGGGAGGGGGCGAGCCTTTGGCGACGCTCAAGTCCCTCGCCGCACGCGCCTCGGGCGGAGAGGGCGACCCCGTGGCCGCCCTGAAGTCACTCGCCGCGGGCGCTTCGGGGGAGGGCCCGGACCTCGGTGAGCGCCCCGAGATCTACGTGGGGGCGGCCTTCGCCGGCGGTCTCGTGCTCGCCGGCCTACTGAGGTGGCTCGCCAGCCGTGGCTGACCGCCGCCGGCCGGGGCCCGTCCGTCCCGGCGACCGATCGCTCGCGGAGATCGTGGGTGACATCTCTCAGAAGACCTCACTGCTCGTCCGCGAGGAGATCGAGCTCGCGAAGACCGAGCTCACCGAGAAGCTCTCACGCCTCGGGCGCGGCGCGGCGGTCGGCGCGGCGGCCGGGGTCTTCGCGTTCCTCGCGGTCATCTTCTTCCTCCACTTCCTATCCCTGTTCATCGCCGACGTGCTCGACGGCGACCTGTCTCCGAGCGTCGGGTTCTGGGCGGGGTACCTCATCGTCACCGGCCTCTTGCTCGTGCTTGCCGCCGTCGCCGGCCTCATCGCCCTGCGCTACGTGCGCCGCGGCTCTCCTCCCACGCCGGAGGCCGCGATCGAGGAGGCCAAGATCACCCGTCAGGTGATCGAGGAGGAGGTGCGCAACTGATGCCGCCCGTCCGCTCCACGGAGGAGATCCGCCAGTCGATCCAGACCGCGCGCACGGATCTCACCGCCTCGATCAACGAGCTTCAGGTGAAGGTCGCCGAGATCGCCGACTGGCGCGGCCACCTGCGTAGCAACCCAACGGTCGCGCTCGCCGGTGCGGCCGCGGTCGGCTTCGTGCTCGGCGGCGGCATCGGCGGGTTCTTCGGGCTCTTCTCGCGCCGGTAGGCGCCGGGGCGGCCCGTAGGCTGCCCTCGACATGGTGTCGAACCGCGACGTCGTCCGGGTAGTTCTCGTCGTCGTGGGGGTCGGCCTGGCTCTCTACCTCGTCTGGGCCCTGCGGCAGGTCATCGGCGTGCTCGTGGTGTCCGCTTTCCTCGCCCTCGCCCTCGGGCCCGCCGTCTACGGGCTCGAGCGCCTGCGCGTGCCGCTGGTCCTCGCCATCCTCATCGTCTACGTCGGGATAGGGCTCGCGATCGCCGGTGTCGCCGTCGCGGTGGTGCCGGCGGTGGCCACCCAGGTGAACGGTCTGATCGATGCCATCCCCGGCTACCTCGACGCCGCCCGCAGTGGCGACCGCTTCGGGATCGGGCAGGCGCTCGGCCGCCAGATAGATGCCCTGCCAAGCCGCGCGGACGAGGCCGTCGGTGCGGTCCAGACCGTCACCGTAGGGGTGTTCTCGGGCGTGGTGCAGTTCGTCACCGCTCTGGTGGTCACCTTTCTGCTGCTGCTCGACGGCCGCCGTCTCGCGGAGCTGTTCTTCGCCCAGCTCGTCCCGGCGCGCGTCCGCGAGGCGCGCGTGGTCGCGGAGAGGGTCTACAAGGCCGTCGCCGGTTACGTGATCGGAAACGCGGCCATCTCGCTCATCGCCGGCCTCAGCGCCTACGTCGTGCTGCGCATCCTCGACGTGCCGTTCGCCGGAGCGCTCGCGGTGGTGATGGGTCTGCTCGACCTGGTGCCGATCGTCGGGGCGTCCGTCGCGGGCGGCATCATCGCGATCTTCGCCGCCATCGCGGACTTCCCCACCGCGCTGATCGTCTGGGCCGTGTTCTTCGTCGTCTACCAGCAGGTGGAGAACAACGTCCTCCAGCCCATCGTCTACAAGCGCACGGTGGAGCTGTCCCCGCTGGCTGTGATCGTCGCCGTGCTGGTGGGAGGAGTGCTGTTCGGCGTGGTGGGCGCGCTGATCGCGATCCCTGCGGCCGCCGCGATCGAGATCCTCGTCGAGACCTACCGTCCCCTCACGCCGCCGCCCGAGGAGCCGCCGCGCCCTCCGGCGGGCGGTGGCCGGGAGCTCGGCGCGGCCTGAAGCCCTACAGCGCCGCCGGCGCGGGCGGCGGCGGGCATTCGACTCCCCGGTACGCGGGCCCGCGATGACTAGGCTGGGGCGATGGCTCAATACGACGCGGACAAGGTCAGGGCGCAACTCGAGCGCCGGATCGAGGAGATCGAGGGCACTCGCTCGCGGATGCACGCCGAGGGCGATGGCACGCAGGCGAACGAGCTCGCCGACTACGACCAGCATCCCGGCGATGCGGGCTCCGAGACGCACGACCAGGAGATCGAGGCCACCACGGACGTGTTCCTCGACGAGGAGCGCCGCCGGATCGGCGAGGCGCTCACCGCCCTCGACGATGGCACCTACGGAACCTGCGTCGTGTGCGGCAAGGAGATCCCAGCGGGGCGACTCGAAGCCAAGCCCGACGCCGTGCGCTGCGTCGACGACCAGCGCCACTTCGAGGGTGAGCACCGGGTGGCCAACCAGCCGCCGACGGAGCGCTAGCCGGGTGGCCACCCTCTACCGCTGCAAGACGCCGGGCGACGCGCTCTGCGCCTGCGGGAAGGTCGCGCGCCGGCTGCGGCAGTCGGGGATCGAGTTCGAGGAGGTCCGCGTCCCCTACATGAAGCGCTACCGCCCCGAGGTCGCCGCTCTCACGGATCAGCGCTGGGTGCCGGTGCTGGTGCACGGCGAGGAGGTGGTGCACGACTCGCATCGCATCGCCGAGTACCTCGACCACCTGGACGCCGAGGGCTCGCAGGAGCGTGCGGGAGGTCCGACCGGTCGTCGGTCCGCCTCGGGCGAGGGCACCGCGGCGCGAGACTGATGGCCCTCCACGTCAAGCTCCTGGCGCGCGCCGCCCGTCGCTACGGGCCGCCGCTGGCCCACGCCGCCTACCGGCGCTGGAAGGCCATGACGCCCGAGGAGAAGGAGCGCTACCGCCGTCAGATGCGCGAGTACGCCGGTCGAGGACGGGCGGTCGCAAAGGGCGCGGCCGGTCGCGTCCGGGTCCGGGGGCGCGGCGGTCCCCCCGAGCCCCGCGCGTAGGCTTCGGTCGCGGGCTACCGGGCGGGCTGCGTCCGGTAGCGAGCCGGTCCGCCCCCCCGAGCCCGGTCCCCTACCCGAGCCGGTTCTCGAGCCCGAGCGGCGCGGTCTGCGGAGACTCCTCGGCCGGCGGCTCCGGGACCTGCTCGCCGGTCGGCTGGGCGACGCCGAGGGTGTCGGCCAGCTCCCCGGTGTCGTACATCTCGGTGACTATGTCGGCGCCCCCGACCAGGTTGCCGTCCACGAAGAGCTGGGGGATGGTGGGCCATTGCGAGAGGCCCGAGAGCTCCTGGCGGATGCGCGGGTCGGGCAGGATGTCGAGCGCGGAGTACTCCACGCCCAGCGCGTTCAGCGCCGCTGCCGTGCGGGCCGAGAAGCCGCACATAGGCTGCTCGGGGGTGCCCTTCATGAACAGCATCACGTGGTTCTCGCCGATGGCCTGCTGGATGAAGGCGCGGATCTCGTCGGTGGTCATGTCGTCTCCTCAAGGGTGGAGGTCTTAAGCGACAGGGCGTGGATCGGGCCGCCCACCTCGTCGCCGAAGACGTCGTACACGAGCCGGTGGCGGTCGATCCTCGACAGCCCCTCGAAGCGCTCGGACACCACTTCGGCGCGGAAGTGGTCCCCGCCGCCTGTGAGATCCTGGACCTCTGCGGTCGAGCCCGGGAGGGAGGCCTCGATACGTTCCTTCAGCTCGCCTGACGTGGGCATCGACGGCCCACCATAGCGGCGACATGAGGCCGCACGAAGATGACGGCAGGGCGATACAATGGGTGACGTGGTCACGTTGACGGACACAGCCGCGGAGAAGGTGACCGCGTTTCTCTCCGCGCAGAACCCGGCTCCCGAGGCCGGACTGCGGGTGGGAGTGAAGGGCGGTGGCTGCTCCGGCTTCCAGTACGCCCTCGCCCTCGACGAGCAGCGCGACGGCGACCAGATCTTCGAGGATCGCGGCATCCGCCTGATCGTCGACGAGCAGAGCCTCCAGTACGTGGACGGCTCGGTCGTGGACTACACGGAGAGCCTCATGGGCGCCGGGTTCGAGGTGAAGAACCCGAACGTCGTGGCGGCGTGCGGGTGCGGGTCGTCATTCCGCGTTGCCGACGAATCCCCCTCCTGCGGCGCTTAGGCGCCTGCAAACCTTTCAGATTCCTGCATCCTCGGTCGCTCGCGTGCTGAGGCACGCGTCGCTTCCTGCGTCCTTGGACTCCTCGGTTCTCGGCGCCTAAGGGCGTCGGCGGCGGGACGGCTGCGCCTCGCAGCCGCGAGGGGCTCGGCCGCGGTTGGCTGCGGTCAATGAGCCGCCGAGGGCGTCCGGCCCCGGGAAACCTGCACGAGGCCCCACAGTGAGACGATCGTCCACACGACCTCGAGCAGCAGGAAGCCCAGGTCCTGCTCCACGAGGGCCACCACGGCGAGTATCAGCCCGCCCACCACGTTGAGCACGAGGTAGGCCACCGAGTGGGTCGAGAGGCTCCCGCGCTGGGCGGCCACGAATCCGATCAGCACGAGCACTGCACCGACGATCTGAGGTATCTGGTCCATCGCGCGAGCGTAGGTCGCACCCACCCGGTTGAGCCTCGGGCGAGGCTTCCGTCCGCCCTGGTACCTACGGTGACGAGCGTGTACCTCGTGGAGACGACCGTGGTCGAGGTTCTCGTCGCGTGCCTGTTCTGCGACGCCTCTCGACGATCCTGACGAGCTCTGGTGCCTCGACTGCGACGACGGCGATGACGCACCGGAGAGGTTCGCGGCTGACGCCACCGAGGACCGGCCGCTTCCCGTGGCCGCCTGACCGACGATCAGGGCTGACCGCTCGCCGACTCGCGAGCGGGGTCACGTCGAAGGAGCCTACGTCGGCACGGCGTCCAGCGAACGCCAGAGGTAGAGCGAGGCCAGAGAGCGATGCGGACGCCACGGCTCGGCCAGGGTGGTGAGCTCCGCCGGGCGCGGCAGATCCGCCAGGCCGTAGGCGCGCTCCGCCGCGCGGCGCACGCCGAGGTCGCCCACCGGGAGGACGTCGGGGCGGCCGAGGTGAAAGAGCAGGTACATGTCCGCCGACCACCGTCCGAGGCCCTTGACCGCGGTCAGCTCGGCGATCACCTCCTCGTCGGGGCGCTCGGCCAGCCCGGCGAGGTCGAGCTCGCCGTCGGCCACCCGCTCGGCCAGGTCGCGCAGGTAGGCCACCTTCGGGCCGGAGAGCCCGGCGGCGCGGATCTCCTCCGGGTCGGCGGCGAGCAGCTCCTCGGGTGTGGGGGCGCGGTCGCCGAACCCCGCGATCAGGCGCTCCCAGATCGAGCGGGCGGCCTTCGTGGATAGCTGCTGGCCGACGATCGAGCGGACCAGCGCGCCGTAGGGGTCGGCCGGGCGCCCACGGCGGCGGTCCTCGACGCTCAGCGGCCCGAGGCGCACGACCAGCGCGCCCATGACCGGGTCGCAGGAGTGCAGGTGCGCGAAGCCGGCGCCTGGATGGGCCTCGCCGCCGGCAGACGACCACGGTCCGGGCCGCGGCGAGCTCAGGCCACTCGCGCCCGCCGGGCGGGCTCCTCGCCGCCCCGGCCGCTGGTCCAGAACGACTCCTCCTCGCGGCCGAGATCGGTGGACGGGGGGTCGCCGAACAGCCACTCGCGCAGGATCAGGTGCCAGTTGGCGCGCACGTTCAGGTTGCCGAGCACCCCGAGCACCAGCGCCTCCATGCGCCGACCGAGCATGGCCTCCGGAGGCAGGGTCTCGCGGCGCATGACCGGCCAGTGGCGCGAGCGGGGGTCGCCCATCTCGATCATCAGCGCGCTCACGTACTCGTGCTCGAGCGTCACCTCCCGGTCCTCGTAGAACCAGTCGGCCACGTCGCGGAAGTGGTCCATCACCGCCTCGGGCGTCGTCACCTCGTCGTCGGGGTCGACGGCGCCCATCTCCACCAGCGCCTCGTGCACGCGCTCGGCGTCGCCCTCGAGGATGCGGCGGATCACGTCCTTCTCGCCCTCCACCTGCTCGCGGGACACCTTCTTTGTCATCCCGAAGTCGAGGAACGCCGCCCGCCCGTCCTCCATCAGCAGGAAGTTGCCGGGGTGGGGGTCACCCGAGAAGTGGCCGATCCGGTAGAGCGACCCGAAGAAGAAGCGCAGCACCATCTCCCCGAAGCGGTTTCGCTCGGCGTCGTCGAGGCGCTTGACCTCCTCGAAGGGCCGTCCCTCGACGAACTCGGACACCAGCACGCGCTCGTGGGAGAGGTCGGTCATCACGTCGGGGATGACGACGAAGGGATGCCCACGCCAGCGCCGCGCGAACGCGCGCTGGTTCTGGGCCTCGTGCTCGTAGTCGAGCTCCTCGGTCACGCGCTCGCGCACCTCGGTCGCGGTGGCCTTGGCGTCNAGGCCNGGCGCCATGCGCTTCATGGCGCGGAGGATCAGCCCCATGTTCTGGAGGTCGGCCCGGACGGCCTGGGCGACGCCCGGGTACTGGACCTTGACCGCCACCTGGCGGCCGTCCTTCAGCTCCGCGCGGTAGACCTGCCCGATCGAGGCCGCGGCGATGGCCTCCTCGTCGAAGTCGGCGAACACGCTGCCGAGCTTCTCCCCGAGGTCCTCCTCGATCACCTTGCGCATGTCGCGGAAGGAGACCTTCGGAGCCTGGTCGCGCAGCTCCGCGAGCTTCGCCTGGAAGCGCTCCTTGGCCTCCGGCGGCATCGGCCCGGTGTCGATGAAGGAGGCCACCTGGCCGACCTTCATGGCCGCGCCCTTCATGTTCCCGAGNACCTCGACGATCTCCTCGGCGGCCTCGGCCTGGCGGCGCATGGTGGCCTCGGCGCGATCCTCGTTCGAGCGCGTCCAGTTGCGAGCCTTGGTGCCGTAGGCCCTCGCGGCCTGGCCGCCGATCAGNCCGCCGACCTGCGCAGTGCGGCGAATCCTCCCCGTCTGCATGCCCTTCTCGCGCTTCGCCACTGTGACCAGTCTACGGCCGGGCCGCCGCTGCGGCCCAGGGCGAGTACTAGTCTCGGCGCGTGGGCGATGCGCCCCTCTTCGCGCTCGAGGAGGTCTCGGTAGCCCGCGGCGGGGCGGCCGTGCTCGACGGCCTCTCGCTTGTTCTCGACGAGGGGTCGACCTGCGTCGCCGGACCCTCGGGCGCGGGGAAGTCGACGCTCCTGCGGTTGCTGAACCGCCTGCGCGAGCCGGACGCCGGACGCGTGCTCTATCGCGACGTCGACGTGCGCGAGCGCGACGTGCTGGCCCTGCGCCGCGAGGTGTCGCTCATCCCCCAGCTCCCGGCGCTGCTCGAGGGGACGGTCGCGGAGAACGTGGCCTACGGGGCGCGGTTGGCCGGCCGGACGGCCGACGTTGTGGAGAGCCTGGTGCTGGCCGGGCTCGACGCCGCCTACGCCGAGCGCGACGCCGGACGGCTGTCGGTCGGCGAGCAGCAGCGGGTCATGCTCGCGCGAGCCCTTGCCCTCGAGCCGCGGGTCCTGCTGCTGGACGAGCCGACCTCGGCGCTCGACGAGCGCGCCCGCACGGCCGTCGAGGACACGCTGCTCGACCTGCGCGAGCAGGCCGGCGTGTCGCTCGTGCTCGTGACCCACGACCTCGACCAGGCGCGGCGGCTGGCTGACCGGGTGCTGTGGCTNGAGGCCGGCCGGCTNCGCCCGGTNGCGGANCGCGCNGGCGCGTGACCCCGACGATCGACCTGTCCCTCGGCGAGGTGGGGGCCGCCCTCGCCCTGGTCGCGGTGGCTCTGGTCGTATCGCGCTGGCAGCGCGCCGACCTCGAGGCCGACATCGGCGTGGCGGTGCTGCGCTCGTTCGTCCAGCTCACCGCCGTCGGCTTCGTGATCCAGGCCATCTTCGACGCCGACCGCCTCGTCCTCGCCGCCGTCCTGGTGGCGGGGATGGTGGTGTTCGGGGCGTTTACCGCCCGCCGCCGTGCCGCTCAGGTGCCCGGCGCGCTCGGGCTGCTGTTGATCGCGCTCGGCGGGGCGGCCGCAGCCACGCTCGGCCTCGCGGTGGGCCTCGGGGTGATCGGGCCGGAGCCGCGCTACGTGGTGCCGCTCGGGGGCATGGTGGTGGGCAACGCGATGAACGCGGCGGCGGTGGCCTTGAACCGCCTCGGNGACGAGATGGCCTCCTCCGAGGCGCGGATCGAGGCCACTCTCGCGTTGGGAGCCACCACCGCCCAGGCGGTGCGACCCGCCCTACGGCGCAGCCTGCGCTCGGGGATGATCCCTTTGATCGACTCCACCAAGACGACCGGCCTCGTCTTCTTTCCGGGCACGATGGTGGGGATGCTGCTGGCCGGAGCGTCGCCGGCGGACGCCGTGCGCCTCCAGCTCGTGATCATGTACCTGCTGCTCGGCGGCGTCT
>JGI24973J35851_1000160_pt1 | contig 12360 bp, 14 predicted proteins | sample AntDryMetagUQ889_FD_35851 | JGI IMG/M metagenome (IMG submission 35851) | reverse complement strand
GCTGCGCGGCTCGGGCGCGACCCCACCGTCGAGGAGATCGCCCAGGCCGTCGAGCTGCCCGCCGAGGAGGTGGAGGTCATCCGCGCCGCCGACCGGGCGCCCACCAGCCTCGATCGGCCCGTGGGCGAGACCGATGACGGCGGCGTGCTCGGTGACCTCCTTCCCAGCGAGCAGCCGACGCCGGAGGCCGAGGTGCTCGAGGCCGCTCGGGAGCGAGGGATCGAAGATGCGGTCCAGAGGCTTCCCGACGACGAGCGAAACGTCGTGCGGCTTCGCTTCGGGCTCGGCGACGCGGACCCGCTCCCGGCCTCGCAGGCGGGACGGACCCTCGGGATGTCGCCCGATCGGGTGCGGCGGCTCGAGCAGAGCGCACTCCGGCAGCTCTCGGGGGACGAGGGACTTCAGTCCCTGCGAGAGGCGGCGTAGGGGCCGTTCCCCTCGCCGCGGTCTCCGACCGCCCGGGACGCTGGGCGCTCGGCGACCGTCTTCCCCTCGCTCGTCCGGCATGCGAATAGCGTTCACCCGCCGTGACCGTCCTCGCCGCCAGCTCCATCGCCTCCGGAGACCGGTACGAGACCAACCGCGAGCACATGCTCGAGCGCCTCGCTGAGGTCGAGCGCGCGCAGGAGGAGGCCCNCGCCGGGGGCGGTGAGCGCTACGTCGACCGCCACCGCGCACGCGGCAAGCTGCCCGCCCGTGAGCGGATCGAGCTGCTGGTGGACCGCGACGCGCCGTTCCTCGAGCTCCAGCCGCTGATCGCCTACGGAACCGACTACAAGGTCGGGGCCAGCGTCGTGACCGGGATCGGCGTCGTGGAGGGCGTCGAGTGCGTGGTGATCGCCAACGACCCCACCGTCCGCGGGGGCACCTCCAACCCCTACACGCTGCGCCGGGCCCTGCGCGCGATGGACATCGCCGAGTCCAACCGGCTTCCCTGCATCAACCTGGTCGAGTCCGGCGGCGCCGACCTTCCCACCCAGGCCGAGCTGTTCATCCCCGGGGGCGAGCAGTTCCGCCGCCTGACGAACCTCTCGGCCAAGGGGATCCCGACCGTCGCCCTCGTGTTCGGCAACTCGACGGCCGGAGGCGCCTACATCCCCGCGATGTCGGACTACACGGTGTTCGTCGAGGGCGCCGCCAAGGTCTTCCTCGGGGGTCCGCCGCTGGTTCGAATGGCCACCGGTGAGGAAGCCGGCGACGAGGAGCTGGGCGGCGCGGAGATGCACTCGAGCGTCTCCGGGCTCTCGGACTACCTGGCCACCGACGAGCTCGATGCGATCAGGCTCGGGCGCGATGTCGTGCGGCGGCTGAACTGGCGCAAGCACGGCCCCGGTCCGAGCCTCGCGCCCGAACCGCCGCTCCACGACGCCGAGGAGCTCCTCGGCGTGGCCTCGACCGACCTCAAGGTCGCCTTCGACGGCCGCGACGTCCTCGCCCGCGTGCTCGACGCCTCCGCATTCGACGAGTTCAAGCCCCGCTACGGGGCCTCGCTGTGCACCGGCTGGGGTTCGATACACGGGTTCCCGGTCGGCGTGCTCGCCAACGTGCGCGGGATCCTGTTCTCCGAGGAGGCCGAGAAGGCCGCGCAGTTCATCCAGCTCGCGAACCAGATCGANGTGCCGCTGCTGTTCGTCCACAACACGACCGGGTTCATGGTGGGCTCGGAGTACGAGCAGGGCGGCATCATCAAGGACGGCGCGAAGATGATCAACGCGGTCTCCAACTCGACGGTGCCCCACCTCGGGTTGATCGTCGGCGCCTCCTACGGCGCGGCCAACTACGCGATGTCGGGGCGCGCCTACCGGCCGCGCTTCCTCTTCTCGTGGCCGAGCGCGAAGTCCGCGGTGATGGGCGGTGCTCAGCTGGCCGGCGTCCTCTCGATGGTCGCCCGGGCACGCGCGACCGCCTCGGGTCAGGAGATCGACGAGCAGGCCGACCGCAGCCGGCGNGAGGCCGTCGAGGCGCAGATCGAGGCGGAGTCGACCGCGCTGGCCAACACCTCGCGCGGCTACGACGACGGGATCATCGACCCACGGGACACGCGCACGGTGCTCGGGCTGGCGCTGAGCGCGTGCCACTCCGCCCCGGTGCGCGGCGCCCCGGGGTTCGGCGTCTTCCGGATGTGAGCGCGAAGCGGATCGTCATCGACCGGGTGCTCGTGGCCAACCGCGGCGAGATCGCCCGCCGCGTCTTCCGTACGTGCCGAGAGCTGGGGATCGCCACGGCGGCGGTCTTCTCGGACCCAGACGCCTCGGCGCCGTTCGTGCGCGAGGCCGACCGCGCGGTGGCGCTCGGGGGCGCGACCCCGGAGGAGTCATACCTCCGCGGGGACGCCGTCATCGAGGCGGCGAAGCGGATGGAAGCCGACGCCATCCATCCGGGCTACGGGTTCCTCGCCGAGAACGCGGACTTCGCCCGCCAGGTCATCGCCGCGGGCCTCACCTGGATCGGCCCGCCCCCCNAGNTCATCGCNGCGATGGGCTCGAAGGTCGAGGCGCGTGCCCGCATGGAGGCGGCGGGCGTGCCGGTCGTGCCCGGGTGCACGCTCGGCGGCACGGAAAGCGGCCTCCACGCGGCGGCCGCGTCGGTGGGCTACCCGTTGATGGTCAAGGCTTCCGCCGGGGGCGGGGGGAGGGGGATGCGGATCGTCCACGCGGACGGCGATCTCGAGCGCGCGGCCGGCGCTGCCGGACGCGAGGCGCTCGCGGCCTTCGGGGACGAGACGCTGTTCCTCGAGCGCCACGTCGACTCAGCTCGCCACGTCGAGATCCAGATCCTCGGCGATGACCACGGCACGCTCGTGTCCCTCTTCGAGCGCGACTGCTCGATCCAGCGCCGGCACCAGAAGGTGATCGAGGAGGCGCCCTGTCCGGTGCTCGACGCCGACACCCGGACGAAGATGGGGGAGGCCGCGGTGGCTGCCGGACANGCTCTCGGCTACGTGGGGGCGGGTACGGTCGAGTTCCTGCTCACCCCGGACGGGGAGTTCCTCTTCCTCGAGGTCAACACGCGCCTCCAGGTCGAGCACCCGGTGACCGAGGCGGTGACGGGCCTCGACCTCGTAGGCCTTCAGCTGCTCGTGGCCGAGGGCGGGCCGCTGCCGCCCGAGGCCCTCGAGGCCTCGACCAGCGGGCACGCGATCGAGGCCCGCCTGTACGCCGAGGACCCCGAGAACGGGTTCCTGCCGGTCAGCGGCGTGCTCGAGCGCCTCGTCATCGGGGACGGTGTCCGCGTCGACTCGGGGTACGAGAGCGGATCCGAGGTCTCGCCGTACTACGACCCGCTGGTGGCCAAGGTCATCGCCCACGCGCCGACGCGCGCGGAGGCCGCACGCAGGCTTGCCCGCGCCCTCGAGCGCGCCGAGATCGACGGCCTCGTGACCAACCGCGATCTCCTCGTGGGCGTGCTGCGGCACCCGGAGTTCCTCGCCGGCACGGCCGACGCTCGCTTCCTCGAACGCCACGATCCCGCGGAGCTCGGGGCGCCGGCGCTCGATCCGGCGGGCGAGCGAGCGCACGCGGCGGCGGCGGCGCTGGCGCTCCAGGCCGGCCGCCGCGGCCATGCCAGGGTTCTGTCCTCGCTCCCGAGCGGCTGGCGCAACAGCAACGCCTCGCTAGAGCGCGTGACGTTCGAGGGTCGCGGCGCCCCGGTCGAGGTCGGGTACGGCTTCGACCGCGCGGGGGCTCTCCGCACGCTCGAGGTCGACGGGCGCCTTCACGAGCGCCCGCCCCTGTACGGGTGCACCGCGACGGAGGTCGACCTCGAGCTCGACGGGGTCAGGCGCCGCTACCGCGTCCGAGCGGGCCCGGGCGCCATCGTGAACGTAACTTCCGACCTCGGCCACGCGGCGCTGATCGAGCGACCGCGGTTTCCCTCCTCGGTCGCGACGGCGGCCCCCGGTTCGTTGACCGCGCCGATGCCCGGGACGGTCCAGCGCGTGATGGTCTCCGCCGGCCAGGCGGTCAGCCGCGGGGACGTGCTGCTCGTGCTCGAGGCGATGAAGATGGAGCACGAGGTGAGCGCGCCCGGGGACGGGACGGTGATCGACCTTCAGGTGGCCGAAGGGGACCGGGTGTCGAGCGGGGCGGTGCTCGCCGTGATCGAGGCCCCGCCGTGACGCGTGATCTGAGCGGCTCGTGAGGATCCCCTACCGGGGTAACGGCTCGGCCGCGTGTGCACCTCACCGCCCCTCCGTGCGGAGGTCGAGCCGCATCGTCTGATGCTGCGCGACAGCGACCTCGACCGCCCGAAAGCCCAGACGCTCGTAGACGCGCACGGCGGGGTTGTCGCACAGGACGCTGAGGCTCAGAGCCGGGTGGCCCTCGCGGCGGGCCTCCTCGATCAGCTCGGAGAGGAGCGCGGTACCCAAGCCGGCTCCCCGAGCGCTCCCGATGACCGCGATCGACAGCTCGGGTACGAGCTCCGACACGAAGCCGTAGCCCGGCTCCTCCATCGAGAACAGCCGATACCACGCCGCTCCGACCGGCACGCCCTGCGGGTCCTTGGCGACCACCCCGGTGTCTCCGGCCCGTCCCCAGTCCTCGACGTAGCGAGCGGTCTGGGGAACGGCGAGCACCTCGTCGATTGAAGATCTAGGACGGTCGGGCGGCCCGGCATCAGCCTCTCGGAGCATCTCGCGCAGGAAGGGCACGTCGGCGAGCGTGGCCGTTCGGATGGAGTAGCTCGACATCGTCATACCTTGCACGTTGACGCCATGCCAGTCTGGGGGCGTGGCCGACGAAGCCCTCTACGACCGGATCGGGGTCGGCTACACGGCACCCTCGGCGTCTCAACCATCCGTGCGGCCGCCTGCCTGATCTACGAGCAGCTCTGCAACGCCTTCCAGAACCTGCGGCTCGCGCACGCGCTCAACGGCCTCGGCTTCCCGATGCGCGAGCGCCGACCCACTACGCCTTCGGCGACCTCTCGCTGGACCGCCTCCTGCTCGACGACCTCGTGTCCCTGCAGAACGGCCCCGGCGACGACGAGGAGACCATGCGCTCCGTGCTCGGGCGGCGGGGGCTCGGCAACGCGCTCCAGCTCAGCGGGGCGCTCTACGAGCGCTGGTTGCGCGGTAAGTCGCTGCCCGACTTCAACCTCGACGCCGACCGCGGCTACGGCTACCTCTGCTGGGCGCAGCCCGGGGAGCGACCGCACGAGCCAACAGTCCTCGACGCGCTCGACGCCTTCGCCGAGGAGGCCGACGAGGTCATCGAGGACTCGGTGCTGCTCAGCGAGATCAAGCAGACGTTCGAGCATATCGAGGTTGAAGTCCGAGACGAACGACTTCAGGCCGGTGGTGAGGACCGCGAGGAACCCCCGCAGCGTCAGGGCGCCGGTGATCGCCGACCTGACGCCCACGACCGACGTCCCGGAGGACTGGGTGCGCCAGACACGCCTGGTGCTGTGGGAGGGCGGCGGGGCCGAGGTCGAGCTCGAGGGCTCGAGCTTCACCTCGACCAGCCCGGACGGCCTCAGCGTGGAGCACCAGCGCGAGCTCCTGGCCGAGCTCCGGCGGGCGCTGCGCGAGGGCGGGTTGCGCGGCCCGGACGGTCGGGAGCTCGTCCGGAGGTTCCGGGAGATGCGCGCGGAGGCCCAGCGCAGCTCGTTCGGGATCACGATCCCCAACCTCGGGCTGCCGCGCGGCCACGCGGTGGGGCTGGACGTGACCTCCACGGAGGCGACCGACGAGGGGCCCTCGACGGTCGGCGGCATCACGCTCTTGATCGTCGGGCGGTGACGCGCAGTCGCGTCACGGAGATTCTGTCTACATAACCTCTGTTATCGAGCACTCCGCGTAGGCGGTTGAAGCTGACCCCCGAAGGGAGAACGATGCTCGTGTGTGTCAGACGACAGGGAGTTGACCCCGATGCGACATGGAGATGNCCCCGGCTCGCGCCAACGAACTGACCCCCTCCATCATTTTCCGGCAAGATCGAAGAACTCGCCGGCCAGAGATGGTGCGGTTTGAGGCGGATTGCCGGTGAGTCGTCGGAGTTCCAGACTGAGTTGGAGCCACCGGACCATCAGCCGGAGCAACGCGCGGGTCGCGCCAAGGGCGTCGGGCCCGACTACTCCGATGCCCAGCTCGGGGAGATCTTCCTCCACCATCGCGTTCTGATCATCCCCGTGGTCGAGGACCGACAGGTGGTCGCCATCGTTACCCGCACCGATTTCTTCCGGGCGCTGGCGACGAGGTTCCTCGAGCGCTGACGGGGCCCCCGCCTACGTCGCGTCCTCGGCCTGCGCTCGCTCGCGGCGGTCGTCGATGAGGAAGGCACCGATTGCACCTGCGAGCGCCGCCACGACCACGAGGCCGAACGCGAACCCGGTCAGCATCGTGAGCCGCCCACCGACGGTCTGCGGGACCGGATCCCCCTGTCCGGCCAGCACGACCGCCAGTGACCACAGGATCGCGTCGCCGAACGACCGAAAGGTGGCGGCCTCGCGTTCGAAGACGAAGGCGAGCTCGGCCACCCCCACCGCCACCACCACGCTGACGGCGCCGAGGTACCCCAAGCGCGACCCCACGAGCCGGCGTGCCGTGCCGACGTTGCGATAGGACGACGAGAGGACACGACTGGCGGGGAGGGCACGCCCGAGGCGCAGGAGGCGGAGGAATGAGAACGCGCGGAGGGCGGGGAGGAGGAGCACCAGGACCTGGAGCCAGTGGCGACGGACGAAGTGCGCTCGCCGCGGTGCCATCCACAGCTTCGCCACGAACTCGAGGACGAAGAGCGCCCAGATGACCCACCCTGCGGTCGACAGCGCACGGGCGGTACCGACTCCGAGCGGGACGGCTACCTCGAAACCCACGAGCAGCGCGAAGACGATCCCGAGCCACGCCATCAGCGGGTCGGCGCGTTCGGTGACGTGGGCCATCCAGGTCTCGAACTCGTCCTCGGTGCGCCCCGCGGGCGCCTTGACCTTAAGGGCGTCGCGTGGGTGCACAGATGCTCGCGGTCGACGACTCGCGGCTAGATCGTCGAGAGCAGGAAGGAGAGGAAGAACCCGGCGACGGTCGCGAAGGCGATCCAGAGACCGCCCTGACGATAGGCCTCCGGCATGACGGTGTCGGCGAGCGAAGCCACGACCGCGCCGCCCGCGAACGCCTGGAAGCCGGCGAGGGTCGTGGGCGCGAGGATGGAGGAGAGGAGCCAGCCTCCGAGCACCGATACGGTGAGCACGGCGGCCGTGGTAAGCCAGATGCCCAAGGTGGCTCGCGACGATCGCCCGTCCGAGCGCATGTCCGCCGCACCGCTGAGCGACTCGGGGAAGTTCGAGGCGAAGATCGACACGAGCAGTACCAGACCCCCGGATCCGGAGGCCACCGCCGTGCCGAGGGCCAGGTTCTCCGGCACTCCGTCGAGGGTTACGCCTGCTAGTAGCGCGGTCCCGCTCCCCCCACTCTCCCAGCGGTCGATCAGCGCGTCGACCGTCACGAAGGCCGCTACCCCAAGGAGGAGGCCGGCTCCAACCACCACCCCGCCGGCCACCTCGAACGGTCGCTGGACCAGCTCGAAGGCGAAGGCGGCGATCAGCGCTCCACTACCGAAGGCCAGCGCGGCGGCGAGGACGGGGCGCGGTAGCGCGACCCGCGCGCCGATGGCGCCGCCGAGCACCAGACCGCCGGACGCACCGAGCCCGTAGAGGAGTGCCGTGAGGAATCCGCCGGACACGGCTTCGCTATACCAGGGTGCGTCGTGAGCGTCCGCACCGGCTACTGGATGATCTTCGCCGTCGGGGGCTGCGCACCAGGATCACCCGCGCCGAGCGACCGGGGTGAGCCGGACGCCGCGCTTCGCGATCACGGGACGCGCTCCGGCCCCTGGTCGCGGAACGTGCCTCGGAACGCGCTGATCGCCTCGTAGGCCCGCGGTCCGGCGCGAGGGCAGCCGATGTAGCGTCCCCAGGACGATGCGGCCACCTCGAACGGCATCCCCGTCCGGTTGGGGGTGAGAAGCACGTGGTAGCGGTCCCGGTCGTAGATCCTCTTGAGCTCGGTCTTCACGTCCTCGGGCGCATCGGGCGCGAACTGGAGGATCACCCGGCCGTGCTCGAGTGAGTGGACGAGCGCCTCGGGCGGCGGGGCCTCGGCGTAGGCACCCTCTGGAGCGGGGACCGGGAGGTGGGGCCCGGAGGTCGGTGGGTTCGACCGGTAGTCGACCTCTCGCTCGACGTGGGCGCGTCCCTCGATCCGCGGCGCGCGCAGCGTGCATCCCGCGGAGCGAGCTAGCCGCGCGACCTCGGTCGGCTTCGTGGAGGGAAGCTTCGACTGCGCGGGAAGCCGCGTCGAGGGCGGAGCCCCTGTCGGCTCGGGGCGCTCGCCACAGCCGATCAGGAGCGGGGCGGCGGCCGCGACGCCCGCGCTGAGCGCCGCGACGACGGACCGCCTACGCCGGCGGCTCGACGGCTCGGGTGGCGAGGCCTGCTCCATCGCAGAGACCGTAGAGAGCACTCGGAGCGGGCCTGGCTACTCGCCGACGTCGACCACTCGCACTCTCCGGACGGAGCCGTCGACCGACTCGACCCCGAAGTCGAGCGGGCGCACTGCCCGGGTCCGAGTGGCCGCGGCTCGTAGGCGAATGGGCTGTCCTCGTTCTCGATCCTCGACGCCGTGAAGCCCGACGGGGTCACGAGGCGAAGGTCGTCCGAGGACCGCCGCGGGGAGGGAGCGTCGTTGCACATCACCTGGACGTCGCTGGTCCTGACGCTCGTCGGCTTTGCCGGCGTGATCATGGTCTTCGGCCAACGCGGCGGTGGCGAGGCGCAGGCGAGCGCGCCGGTCCTCGGGTACGCCGCGGCGATCGCCTCGGCGGTGGCCATGGCGTGGTACACGCTGAGCTCGCGCCGATCGCCTACGGCACCCCACTCCTGTCGACCCTGGTCCTGCTGGCCAGCGGCGAGCGCCTGGAGACCCTCGGTCTCATCGGATGCGGGCTGATCGTGCTCTGCAGTGCCGGCGTCGTGATCGTCGCGCAGCGCCCGCGGCTGAAGACCGCCTCGACGGCCGGACGGCCACACGGGACAGGCGTAGCGCGTCGGTGACCGTGTGACACGTCGCCGCGACGGCAGGGCGAGACAGAGCGCGCCCGCAAGAGCTCGATCGGGTTCACGAGCGGGGGCCCTGACTCCGGGCCGGTACACGCGCCTTCGGTCGCATGCGCGTCACGGCCGAGGGTCGTCCGCCCTGATCACGGCCGCGCCGGAGCGAGCCGTCCGCACGCCACGGGCATGCCGGGCTCGTAGCCGTCGGCGGGAGCGCCTTCAGACGTAGCGCCCCCGCGGCCGTGCAGCACGAGCACCCGCCCGTCGAGCTCCTCGAGCTCACCGGGCTCGAGCTCCGATGTCAGCCGGTATGCGAGNTCGCCGTCCGATCCGACGGTCGGGAAGGGCTCGAGCGGGACGGCGCCCGGGCCGAAGGCGTCCTGCACCTCCACGGGGGTGACCAAGCCGCTCCCATCGGCGTCCGCCGCAGGGGTCGGGCAGCGTGCGCGTCCCTGTTCACCGGCCCCGGCGAACAGGTTCTGAGGATGGATGCGATCGGGAACCATCTCCTCGGCGTCGATCTCGACCAGGAGGCGGTCTCCGACGAGGCTGAGGCTCGCGGTTCCGCTCACGCCGGAGTCGTTGATNGCCCTGAGGCGAGCGGTGTACCGGTCGAGCTCCTGGGAGTCCTGGCCGCACGCCGGGACCAGCACCANGCCGCAGGNGAGCAGGGTCACCAAAAAGGAAGTCTTCTTCACGTCGACGAGGACCGNGAGTCCGCACCGTATANGAGAACGGCCGACGAGGCGTCGAGCAGCGCGAGCAGCTTCGTGACCGTCGCCCAGTTGCGGGCCGTGCCCCTCGCGCCGGTGGCCCTGGCACNCTCCGAGCGGGCCAACTGTGCGGCAAGCTCGCTGCGCCCCATGCCGCCGGGGGTTCGCAGGAAGAGGGTGCGTCCGACGACCCGGGCACCGTAGGCCACGGTGGGCGCGCCGATTTCTCAGTCTCGATCGTCGAGCCACTCGCGTAGGTGGACGGGCGCCGCGAGCGAGGCGAAGCTGCCGGTGTCGCGCAGCTCCTCAGCGGCGGCGGCCAGCCCGTTGACGGCAGCCCAGGCGAGCCCACCCCCGACGCTGATTCGCTGTGCGCCCGCCTCGACGATCCCGTCCAGCGACAAGCCAGGAAGGGCGAGCACGTTCACGGGCTTCGTGACGGCGCGGCACACCGCCGCGATCTCGTCCACGCTGCGAAGCCCCGGCGCGTAGAGCACGTCGGCGCCGGCCCGCGCGTAGGCGTGCAGACGACCGATCGTGTCATCGAGGTCGGGGTTGCCGCGAATGTGGTTCTCGGCGCGGGCCGTGAGCGTGAACGGAAAGCCCAGCCGCCCCGCCGCCTCGGCGGCAGCGGCTACCCGCTCGACGCCGTGATCGCGGTCGTAGATGCGCCCGTCGGGGTCGTAGTCCTCGATCGAGCCGCCGACCGCACCGGCCTCGGCCGCCCGCTCGATGGCTCGCGCCGCGTCCTCGGGTGCGGGGCCGTAGCCGTTCTCCAGGTCGACCGACACCGGAAGCGCTGTGGCCTCGTCGAGGAGGCGGACATGGCCGGCGACCTCGTCGAGGCTGACGCCGCCGTCGGTGCGCCCGAGCGTGAACGCGAAGCCGGAGCTCGTGCTCGCGAGCGCCATGAACCCGAGCGCCGCCAATACCTTCGCCGAGCCGGCGTCCCATGGGTTGGGGATGATGAATGGATCACCTTCGTGGAGCGTCCGGAAGTCCGCCGCCTTCTGGCTTTGTGGCCGCACGAGCCCTTTCTAGTCGCCGGGACTGCAACCGCCCTCCCCCGACCTTCAAGGTCAAGCCCCGCCCCTCTCGCTCGCCGCGCTCGATGTCGCCGCCGCCACGCTCTCGACGCCCTCGGCGAACCCGCGGGTCGTGAAGCACATCGGCTCCGCGAACTCCTCCATGGTCAGCGCCTGCTCCCACGAGGAGTCGGCCGCGCTGCGCAGCAGCGGCTTGGCGATGGGCAGGGCATGCGGCGGGAGTGCGGAGACCCGGTCGCACCAGCGCATGGCCGCATCCATGAGCTCGCCTCCGGGGACGACCTCGTTGACGAGCCCAAGGTCGAGCGCGCGTCGGGCGTCGATGTGCTCGCCGGANACGTAGTAGGCNAACGCCCGCCGGTAGCCGAGTGCCCGGGTCAGCGCCCAGCTCGTGCCGACCTCGGGCACCAGGCCGAGCCTNCCGAAGGCGGGCACGATCACCGCGTCCTGCGCGGCGACGGCGAGATCGCAGGTGAGCGCAAACGCCAGCCCGACGCCTGCGGCCGGTCCGTTCAGCGCGGCGATGAACGCCTTGTCGGTGCGCCCGATCAGGCGCACCATCGCGCCGAACTGGTAGCGGATCCACTGCCACGGCAGAGTCGCGCCCTCGGTGTCGGCGGGGTCGGCGAAGCGCTCGACCGCGTCCCGCATCATCCGCAGGTCGCCGCCGGTCGAGAACGCCCTCCCCCGGCCGGTGAGCACGATCGCCCTGACCGTCTCGTCGCGCGCGAGCTCCTCGGCGTGAGCGAGCAGCTGCACCATCAGCGGGGCGCTCAGCACGTTGCGCTTCTCGGGGTCGGCGAGGTACACGACGGCCCGGTCGCCGTGCCGCTCGACCGCAACGAGCTCGCGCTCCTCGGCGTGGGCGGAGGCGACCACCTCGGCATAGGACCGCTCGGCCATCANGAAGCTCCTTNGATGGATCTCAGGGACTGCCACGCCGCGTCGGCGAGCGCGGGCCGGGCGTGATCCGGTGCGACGGCGGTACGGCCGGCGAGCCGCACCCGACAGTATTCCTGCGCGGCGCCGAGCCACAGTGCGTAGACGAGGTCGAGGTCGAGCTCGCGCAGCGCGCCGTAGCGGGCGTGCGGACGCCACCAGCGCAGCACCTCGGCGAAGAACTCGCGATTGAGCTCATCGAGCGCCTCGACCGCGGCGCCCCGAGCGGCGTCGCCCTGGAAGAGCAGGAAGCGCGCGAGGTCTGGTCGGTCGCGCAGGCACCAGCGGAGATGCGCCTCGACCGCAGCGTGGACGGCCACCTCAGCGTCGTCGGGATGGCCGCGCAGAACGGCCAGGAAGGTGGCCTGGTAATCGGCTAGCGCTTCGACGTAGACGGCGCCCGCCAGGCCTCCCTTGTCACCGAAGTGGTGGTAGACGCTCCCGACGCTCGCCCCAGCCCGCAAGCAGATGTCCTCGATCGGCGCGTCGGCGACTCCCCGGTCGAGGAAGGCGCGCGATCGTCGATCGCGTGCGCGAAGTCGCCGAGCGCTACGGAGCGACGCCCGGCCAGGTCGCCTTGGCCTGGCTGCTCGCCCAGTACGACCGCGTGGTGC
>JGI24973J35851_1000152_pt1 | contig 12539 bp, 16 predicted proteins | sample AntDryMetagUQ889_FD_35851 | JGI IMG/M metagenome (IMG submission 35851) | reverse complement strand
TGGCCGGGAAGCCGGCCAACTACGACCAGCGCTTCCCCGGCACCTACAACGCCCGTCGCGACAGCCTGGAGAAGTTCTGGGCGCCGGCATTCGGCCACACCCACGGCCTGATGGTGGTCGACACGTTCTACGAGAACGTCGAGGGGCCGGACGGGAAGAACCAGGTGGTGCAGTTCACCCCGCGCACGGGCGAGCCGATGCTGGTGGCGTGCCTGTGGTCGCACTGGAAGGACCCGGCCGGCAAAGAGCCGGATCTGCTGTCGTTCGCTGCGATCACCGACGACCCCGAGCCCGAGGTGGCCGCCGCCGGACACGACCGGACCATCATCAACATCAAGCCCGAGCATGTGAACGCCTGGCTCAACCCAGACCCAGCCAGCCTGGACGCCCTGTACCGTATCTTCGACGACAAGCGGCACCCGTTCTATGAGCACCGGCTGGCGGCGTAGGGAACATCCGATGCCGCGCCGCGCTGCAGCTCGATGGCGCAGGGTGGGCGGGCAGGGCATGCTAGCCCTGCCGGTTCCGGGGCCGCAGGCCGCTCAACCCGGGGGCGCCTGAGAAGCGCGACGCCGGCACCCATCCCGAACGATTCAGGCAGGCAGCCGCCGCATTCGCAGGATGTGCGACTGAGGAACGTATTCTTCCGGCCATGCAGTCCTCCCACGGCTTCCGCACCGCCCCGATCACCTCTGGCTGGATCCAGACGGGTGAGCGCTGGGCGCTTTGGTACAACGGCCGCGAGACGGCCAGCGTCACTCCCGACGAGAGGCCAGGGGTGCGTCTGTCGATGGAAGGTCAGAAGATGTGGCAGGTCAAGGAAGTGCGCGCGGCCAACGTCCGGCAGGCGAAGCGTTACGCCGAGCGCTGGTGCGCGGCTAGGCTGTATCCCGAGCTGCCGCTGCGTGAGGCCGTCGCACGGCTGACCGACAGCACCCCAATTCGGCCGGAGCCGCCGCTGCCCGGCCTGCCATCAACCCGTGAGCAGCACCAACAGGCTCGGCGCCTGGCTGAGGCCGGAGCGAAGGAGGTTGAGCGGATCAAGGCGGCGCTGGAACCGCGCAAGCCGCCAGCGGATCCGAAGCCCCGCCCAAGGGACGCGCGCAAGGCGTGGGTGAGGGCGGGGCTCCGGGATCTGCGCGGTTGGTAGAAGGTTCCCGAATACAAGGCTACTGCCCATTGCAGTAGTAGGGCCTTGGCGCCCTGCCTCCTGAATTGAGCTCCATCTAACTCATTGACTACAACGCACAGTCCGCCAGCCTTCTAAGCCTACTGCCTCTTATCGAACCTTCGTGGGCAGAATGTGATAAAACCCAGCTTGCATGATGTGAGCCAGGGGATCATGGAAGGATGTTCATTTCTAGTGTGCGGGTGACTAATTTCAGGTCGCTCGTCGACTTGCACGTCGATTTTACAGTTTACACCGCGTTGGTTGGCCTCAACGATGCGGGCAAAAGCAACGTTCTTCGCGCTCTCAATCTGTTTTTCAATCAGGAAACTGATATTGATGAGCCGTTGGTATTTGAGAGGGATTTCTCTCAGAAGGCACGAGTTGGTAAGAAAAAGGCGCGAGAAATAGTCATTGAGCTGGAGCTTCAGCCTCCGGCGCACTATCGCGACGCCGAGGCGATAATTTGGCGAAAGGTCTACCGAGGGGGGCCACAGGATCCGTTCCCGGATGAGATTAGGCGGAAGGATGGGCAGCCCTTTTCACCGAACTCGAGAGTCAACTACTGGGCGCGAAGCCTCGCTTTTGAATACGTTCCCGCAGTTCGTGGGAGACCTTTTTTCAACATACTTAAGCGACGCCTTCATGCTGCTCTGGCAGCGACCGTGGCTGGAAAGCTCAAAGAAGCATCCGGGATGTTTTTAGAGGGCCTCCGCGCAGAGGTCGCAAAGATCGAGCAGGATTCCCTGCGCTTGCTCGATCTGAGAACAGAATTCTCCCTGCCGGAGGATCTTGGTGATCTATTTGAGGCACTGGAGTTCAGTTCTTCAGACGTCGGCGTTTTGACTGCGCTTCACAACAGAGGTGATGGCGTTCAAGGACGACACGTTCCACTTATTCTGAAATTCTTGGCGGAACAACGGAAGAAGAATTCTGCCAAGGGCAAGCCGGCTCCTGAAACAATTTGGGGGTTCGAGGAGCCGGAGAATAATCTTGAGCTTGCGAAGCAAGTAGAGGTTGCTCGTGAATTTGGGGAGTATTCAAAGGATGTGCAAATAATAGTAAGTACACACTCTCCGGCCTTCTACAAAGTCGCAAAGGATAGCGAGTCCGGGTCTATCCAATTTGCAGCTCGTATCGATGGGCGAACTCAGTTTCGCGATGAACCATTGCCCGAGGCCGTTGACGGCACCTTGGGGCTTATGCCGTTTGTGGAGCCTTATTTGGACCGCGCGGAAGTGGAGCGGCAGCAGGTGCTGCAGGCGCTGACGCAACTTCGGGATGAGGGCTTGCTCTACAAGGGTAACGCACTTTTCATTGAGGGCTCTTCGGATCAGGTCATTCTGCTCGGTGCGCTACAGGTTATGGATATTCAGCTCGACGCCAAGATCGAGGTCGTCGAGGGCATGGGTGGTGGTGCAAATTGGGTGGCAGATAGGTGTATAGCACGTGCAGCCTTGGCCGATGTAAGCGGCAAAACCGTTGCCCTTTTGGATGACGACGATGCGGGTAGGGCGGCAGCTGAGCGAATTCGAATGGTATGTGAGGCCCTGGGGCGGGCTGGAAAAGTGAGGTGTATTTTTGTAGGGAGGGATAATGGTGATGACCATGTAAGGTCAATTAAGCAAGCTGGTATGGGTATTTCTTGGTCACTTGACGAAATGTGCGACTTGTACGAATGGCGCGAGGCGGAGGGGAAGGGATGGCTCCAGCCCCGAACTGAAGAGTTACTCAGGCTTAACTTTCAGAAGCTCGGCGGCGAAATGACCCTGGCGCAGTTGATCGAGAATCGGGTGGCTTCTGAGGATCACCGCAGAATTGTCGCCAATTCGGTAAGGCCGGAGCGGAAAATGGCCTTCGCCCTAGCGGCCGCCGATACGATGGCGGTACTCGGGTACGTCCCTCCGTCTCTTGAGCGCCTGATAAAGCAGTTGCGGGAGGTGTTCTCGCAAGCTGGGTAGAAGGTGTCGAGTGGCCAAACACGGAGAGCGGGAGCTTTCGCCTCCTAGGCCACCAAGCCAGGGGCGCGCTGCTACGCTCCTCAAGTGGTCCCGCTTTCCGATGAAGGCGTTCGACAAATTGCTGGTGAATAGCGAGAATTTCGTTGGCCCTAAGGTATTTATCAGCCTTCTGATCAGCCTTGGAGCGATGATTTCCCAATCATGAAATTCACGAACCCGCTGCATGCTACAAGCATGAACTTCGCATCCACAAAAGTCAGGTTCGCTTCATCCATCAATGCATGGCGAATTCCTTGGGCGTCTGATGTGTATCCGTAGAGTGCGGAGAGACCTCTACGAAGTGCACTGTGCATCTCGCCTTTTCTCTCGAGAGCCGAGAGGGCGTCGCCCAAGCTGGCCTTTGGGTTGTTGGTGAGATGCTTGGCCATGGATTCTACGGCCGATATCGACTCCTTGATCGAATTTCTATAATCGGGTTTGATTCGATCCGACATCAGGATAAGCGCTGCGCGTAGATGCGAAGTCGCGCCGGCAGGTGTGTCTGCGCGATTTATCGCTTCTTCAATGTTGGATATTTCCTGAGAATCTGTGATAGGACAGAAAACGTTGTCGATCAGCCTGTAGCCTGACATTTCCCTTTCGAGAGCAAGGTTGATGCTTGGGAGTAACCTCTCTCGGAAATGCCTGTGTAGCACCGGCGTCAACGAGAACTCGAGGAATTCGTAAACTTTATGCCACTCAATCTCGAAGAAATACGCCCGAATTTCATCTGCTGCCCGATCGTATGCCAGGTGAATTTTATCCACCGGCTCGTGCAGGATTTCATCCCAGAGCGCGCGGAAGTACGGCATCAATGGCGAGCTGTGCGTGAACGCATCCCTTTTGCCTAGGCCGATTACGTTTGGTTGATACGCGTTCCACAACGCAACTCTCAGGTCCCTGTCCATATCATTGAGCTGGATCTCAACCCTCACCGGGGTTAAGCCCATTCGTTGCGAGAAGAACATTCGGCCATTCCGTCGTAAAGGTGTACGTGGGAGTGTAGACGTCATGACGACACTGTTGTAGTCGCCAAATCAGGCTTGCCGGGTGGCTAATTGGGTGTCATTTTCATGTATGTCTTTGAGAAATAAGGTGTTGCGGTGGATTGCAAATCCGTTTACAGCGGTTCGATTCCGCTTGAGGCCTCCAATTGAAAAGCCCTGACTCCGGTCAGGGCTTTTTTGTTGGCTACGATTGCGTTCCCGCTTGCGCGATCGTTGCGCGGCCTGGCGGCCAGTCATGGCGGATCCGGTGGCGCTACACTGGTCTGATGAACCAGATTGATCACTTCCGCGGCGCCTTGCTCGGCCTCGCGTGCGGCGATGCCGTCGGTACCACGCTGGAGTTCAAGCCTCGTGGCAGCTTCACCCCGATCACCGACATGGTGGGTGGTGGGCCGTTCCAGCTGCAGCCGGGGCAATGGACCGACGATACCTCCATGGCGATGTGCCTAGCCGAGAGCCTGGTGCGTTGTGACACCTTCGATGTGCACGATCAGATGAACCGCTACGCCAACTGGTACCGGCATGGGTACTGGAGTGCGACCGGCGAGTGCTTCGATATCGGTATGGCAACGCGGGCTGCGATCGACCGGTTCCTGCAGGATGGCCATCCGCTGGCGGGTAGTGACGACCCACGCAGCGCTGGCAATGGCTCGATCATGCGTTTGGCGCCGGTGGCATTGCGCTACGCCGGGACCCCCGACCTGCAGGCAATGGCCGAGCTGAGTTCGCGAACGACGCACGCTGCGCAGGAGTGCCTGGAGGCGTGCCGCTTGCTGGCGGTCGCGCTGGAGCGGGCGTTGGCAGGTGGCACCCGTGACGCGGTGCTGGATCTCAGCAATGTCCCCGTCGAGAGCGCGCGGCTGCAGCAGATCGCGGCGGGCGGCTACCGCGGTGCCGTGCGTGAGCAGATCCGTGGCAATGGCTATGTTGTCGACAGTGTCGAAGCTGCACTCTGGTGCTTTGATCGCCACGACACCTTTGAAGCCGTCGTACTCGAGGCGGCCAATCTTGGCGAGGACGCCGACACCACGGCCGCCATCGCGGGGCAGCTGGCGGGCGCATTCCATGGTGCGCGCGGAATCCCCGGGCGGTGGTTGCAGCGGCTGGCCCTGCGTGCCGAAATCCAGGCGCTGGCCGATGCGCTGCACGCCTTGAACCAGGGCAGCGACCGCGCTGGGTGAGTCGGGTTCCCTGCCTGTGAATTGCGCCTGCAGGACGCTCCCTGCCGTCGCCATTTCCGACGCCGCGAGGGAACCCGTGCGGCAGCTCGCATGCCGCGGCCGCCAGTCTCAGCCGGCCACGACATGGAAAGGCGCTATGGTCAGGTTCCACGTCTCAGGGAGCCGCAATGGCGAGCAAGGACATCACGCGTCGCTTCAGCCACGGAGCGAAACGGAAATGAGCAAAGTCATGGCAGATGTGCGTTGGCTGACCTTTCGCTTGAAGAACGGGCAATCCATCGGGCCGGAGCGGCTGAAGGACGGATGGGTGATTGCCTCGGAAACCGCCCGCTGCGAGGTCCGCCGCGAGCATATCGAGGGATCGGGCCTGGTGTATGCGCTGTATGCGCCGGCCAGCCTGGCCTCACCGCGGCGCGCGGAAATGCGCATGCGCGAATTCCTGATGAGCTCGGGCTACACCTTCACGATGGGCACGCTGGGCGGCTGACTGGGCCCGTCATGGTTGCGCTCGCACGGTCAGCGCCTGGCCCTGCATGCCGATCGGGCGGCGTGCATCGTGCAGCACCATGCTGGTCAGGCCGAGGCCTTGGCGGCTGAACAAGACACGCCACCCGAGCAGCCCCTTCCGGCACGGTGGTGATGCGTTGGGCACGCGATGGACTCAGCGTTGCACTGCTTTCAAGGCGTCGACCACCTGTGCCCCAGAAAAACCACAGTGTCCTTCGCCCACCGGCGGCAACACGCGTGGCAGCGGGCGTGCGCCAGCCCGTACGGCCAATTGCGGATACACCGTCTGCATGTGCGGCACGATGGTCGGGTCGTTGTGGTTGAACTGGATCACCAGCGGTCGCTTCAGTGCGCCGGTCATTGCCAGCGTGTCGCGGACATGCGCCTGTGCCGCAGGCACGGGATCGATGCGCTGAACGCCGGCATTGAATGCGGCGTCGTCACCGAATCCGCTGTACACCACCCCCAGGTTGCCGACCGGCATGCCGCCGCTGCGCGTGGCCAGTTCGTGCAGCACCAGTGCGTGCAGGCTGATGGCGCCGGCCAGTGCATCAGGGGACACCTGCAGCTGCCGCGCCAGCACTGCGGCGTGCGACGGATCACGTTGCAGGGCATTGGCGATGCCCTGGTACAACTCGCCCTGTGGCAGCGCGGCGGCTTCGCGCGATACCAGGCCGGCGGCCGGCAGCCCATCGGCCTTGCGGAAGAAGTAATCGAACGCGACCAGCGTGGTCAGCAGATCGGTCGCGATCTGTTCGCCACTGAGATTGGCGCCGCACAGCGATACACCGCCGGTGTAGTGCTGCGGGAAGCGTTCGAGGCTTCCGATGGTCACGGCACCGCCCATCGAGAATCCCAGCATCCAGGTGTGGCGGACATGCTTGAGTTCACCCACTGCCTGCTGGCGCAGGCGTTCCATGTCGGTGATCGCATCGGCCACCGCCCAGCCCTGGCTGGCATAGGCGCTCTGCGCGACGGCGTAACCTGCTGCCAGCAGTGGTGCGGTGCTGTCATTGGCCGCCATGGGGGCGGTGCGCGGCACGCCGACCGGTTCATAGCCATGGGCCAGCATTACCAGGTCGCCGTTCCAGTCGGCAGGCACATCCAGCCGCCACGGTGCGCCCTGCCGCTCGCCGCTGAGCGTACGCGCTGCTGGCGGCGGTGCAGCCAGCGATGTCATCCAGGGCAGCAGGCAGAGGGCAAGTGCGCATCGAAGCAAGGTTCGCATCGGGGTCATTCCATGCGGGAATGGCGCCGAGCATAGATCCCTGCACAACCTTGCGCGCGCTGCAGTGCCGCAGCGCATTGCCGGTCGGCGGTGCTGCGCTCTACGCTGGCGGCATGGCTCTGTACAGCATCGCGTCGATTATCCGCATTCCCCACGGGAAGGCGGGGTAGCGTGCGGTCATCACGGCCAAGCAACCTGCCCGGGGAGGCGGGTTGCATGCAGCGCTCTCCCGGGTAATGAATCCACCAAGGAGAATGCAGATGCACGACCTTTCATCGAACGACGCTGCGCCGACGCTGCACCTGGTGTGCGGCAAGATCGGTGCCGGCAAATCCACCCTGTCGCAGCAGCTGGCGTTGAAGCCGCGCCACGTATTGATCAGCGAAGACACGTGGCTGGCGGCGCTGTATCCGGGCGAAATCCATTCCATTGCCGACTATCTGCAGCGTGCAGCCACGTTGCGCAATGTGCTGGCCGATCATCTGCGCACATTGCTGCAGGCCGGTGTTTCGGTGGTGCTCGATTTTCCATTCAATACGCCAGCCAGCCGCGCGTGGGCACGTGAAGTGTTCTCGCCGGTTGGCGCTGCACATCAACTGCATTTCCTCGACATTGCCGATGAGGTCTGCAAGGCGCGGCTGCGCGCGCGCAATGCTCTCGGCGAACATCCGTTCCAGGCCAGCGACGAGGAGTTCGAACGTATCACCCGCCACTTCGTTGCACCGGCCGCGGAAGAGCGCTTCGTGGTGATGCGCTATACCGAGGCAGGCCCGGCGTAGCGCAGCACCAGGCGGCCGTCGTCATGCTGGCGCAGCTGCATGAATTCGAGACGGATCACTCAGCCAGTGCCGCCCCCTCAACCGCCGATTCCGATACGATCTGTCACATTGCGTTAGTCTCGCTTGACCCGGAGTCCCGTCATGGTCGACCGTCTCGCCATTCTGCTGGAACGTTTTTCGGTCACCGCCTCGGTGTTCCATGCCGGCGCGCTGTGCGGCATCAACACGCTGGAGGGCGAGGATGAAGCCGGGCAGTTGCACCTGGTGCGACGTGGCCCGCTGCAGGTCAGCCACGGCCAGCAGACCGTGCTGGTCGAGGTGCCGAGCCTGCTGCTGTACCCGCGGCCGATGCCGCATCGGTTCAGTACCGATCCGCAGCACGGCGCCGACATGGCCTGCGCCAACCTGCATTTCGAGGGTGGACGGCTCAACCCGATCAGCGCCGCATTGCCCGATTTCATCTGCCTGCCGCTGGCCGATCTGTACGGCGGCAACGCAGCGCTGGAACTGCTGTTCGAGGAAGCCTTCGAGCAGCGCTGCGGGCGTGCGGCGATGGTCAACCGGCTGTTCGAGGTGGTGATGATCCAGGTGCTGCGCCAGCTGATGGAAGGGGGCGAAATGCGTGGTGGCCTGTTTGCCGGGCTGGGTCATCCGCGGCTGCGGCTGGCGCTGGTGGCGATGCATGAGGCGCCCGCACAGTCCTGGACCCTGGAAGACCTGGCCGAGGTCGCCGGCATGTCACGCAGCGTGTTTGCTGCCAGTTTCCGTGAGGCGATGGGCACCACGCCCGGTCAATACCTGCAGGGCTGGCGGGTGGGCCTGGCGCAGCAGGCACTGCGCCAGGGCAGACCGCTCAAGCGGATTGCCGACGATGTGGGGTACGGCAGCGAAGCCGCGCTGTCGCGCGCATTCAAGGCGCACACCGGGCAGTCGCCGCGCGAGTGGCGCGGGCAGGCCCGCGCCGGCGCGGCCTGAGTCTCAGCCCAGTACCAGCCGGGCCAGTTTCATGCCACCGAACAGGCCGACCAGGCCCAGTGCCACCGAACCGCCGGCGTACAACGCTGCCAGGCCGTGCTGGCCGCGCTGCAGCAGCACGCCGATTTCCAGCGCATAGGTGGAGAACGTGGTGTAGCCGCCGAGAACGCCGGTGGCCAGCAGCAGGCGCAGTTGCGGCGAGGCGCCATTGCGCAGGGCGAAGGCTTCGACCAGCACGCCCATCAGCAGCGCGCCGCTGATGTTGATCAGGAAGGTCGACCATGGCCACGGGCTGCCGACTGCCACCCGCGTACCGATCAGGTTGCAGGCATGGCGAAGGCAGGCGCCGAGCCCGCCGCCGATGAAGACCAGCAAGTAGTTGTTCAATGCGTGCATCACGTGCCTCGGGTACGGGTTCGCTGATTCGATGGCGAACGCCGAGGGCAGGCACGGCCTGCCATCGACGAACGCCGGTTCGTCCTGGCAGGAGCCATCAGCCCTTTCAGGCGGTTATCGGGGGAGCCCCATCCCCATCGGCGACCATGCTACCAGCGGTAGTGCATTCACGTCATCGAGGTCGTCAGCACCCGGATGACCTTGCTGCGGCTGAAGCCGTCCATCAGCAGTTCGAAGGCCAGCAGGTCCAGGGCCGCGTGGCGGCGGTGGTCGATCTCCAGGCCCTTCTCTTCCACCAGGTGGCTGACCAGTTCGTAGGCGTCCTGCCAGACATCCAGGTGGGCCTGGCTGGGGATATAGGTATTGCCCCGCTCACCGACGCCAAGCCCGCTCACGCCATACAGCAGTTCACGCGCGTCCAGCTTGGCCGCATCGGCGATGCGGAACAGTTGTTCGGCCTTCACATGGGCGGGGCTGACGTGGTCGTTGAGCCAGTTGCTGATGGTTGCCGTCGTCGAATCGGCGGCGCGGGCCAGATCGGCCGGGCGAGGGTGCCCGGCTTTCTTCATGGCAATGGCGAGTCGTTGGCCGAGAGTATTCATCTATGCAAGCCAGCTTAACGCGTGGATCGCAAAGATCCCTTGTTCCAAGAATAAGTCTGGTTAACAGAAGGACCGACCGTGACCGAATTCTGGAGCAAGGGGCAGGTGCGCACCCGGCTGGGTTTCCGCACCGATGCCGAACTGGCGCGCTTCTTTGGCATAAGCCGATCTGCAGTGTCGCAATGGCCCAAGGATTTCCCGATTCCTGCGTTACGCCAATACATCCTGCATCAGCGCTATCCCAACCTGTTCCCGGCAACTGAAGCCACGCAGGGCGAATAAGCCTCAACTGCGCCGCCTTTTGTCGCATATAGCACTCTAAGTGCCATTTGCTAAGTATGCTTAGCAACATAGGAAACTTTGATGGAACAGGGTCGGGCTATCGATGAGGCCTACCAGGGCAGAGGCTGGAGGAATCGGGTAGGTTGTCGGCTCCGGCCCATCCGGGAAGCCTGTCATCCCGTATGTGGTTTCGTGAACGATTAATAATTTCGATCACGAAAGTCGCTGCATGTAATTGACCTGTCGTGAAATCTATGACTAATTGGCATCAACCGGGCGTGAAGCCCGGGAGTCTTTCAGTAGCTCGCAAGTGAGTCGGTAGACCGTCAACGATGCAGAACAAGTCCAACGGAGGTCGTATGGAATACGGCATGCATGGCTTGGCTGAACGGGTACGCCGCGAACTGGAAGCCAGTTATCACAAACACGGATGCGGTCCGGCGTTCTGGGATACCTACCAGCAGGTGCTGGACCGCCTGGTCCCGCAGGGGACCGAGCGTACCGAAGTCACCAATGAAATGGCGCTGATCATCGAACAGCTCGGCATCGTCCGACGTGCGCAGCTGGTGCCGCCGCACGCCAATGGGCCGCGTTGACCCGTTGATTCAAAGCAGGCGCCAGGCGCCACAGGCCAACAGCGCCAGCAGCATTGACAGCAGTGCCAGGGTCCGCGGTCGCCACCATTGCCGCGGTTGCCCGGCCATGGCCTGCGGACTGCAGTAGCGCACCAGCCCCGGGCCGAAACCGGCCTGGTGCTGCTGCCGCGAGCAGGCGTCCAGGCAGGCGCCGCAGGCCAGGCAATCGGCCTGCGGTCCCTGGCGGATGTCCAGCTGCATCGGGCAGGCGCTGACACACGCGGCGCAGTCGGTGCAGTCGCCCAGGCGATCGGCACTGAAGGTGGGCATCGGTCCGGCCAGCAGCGGATGTGCGGCGCGGAACACGTAGTCCTGTGCGGTGGTCGGGTCGAGCAGGCCGCGGCCGCGTCCGAGCACGCCCCCCATGCCCGGAGGGCGCATGCCGCGCGGTTCGCCGCGGCGCGCGTCGTACAGCATGCGTGGTGTATGTGGATCGATCAGCAGTGGTTGCATGCGCGCGAACGGGCACAGCGAACGGCACACCTGCTCGCGCAGGAAGCCGGCATTGCCCCAGGTGGCGGCGGCATAGAACAGCACCCAGAATGTTTCCCAGCCGCTCCAGCCGGCATGCGGAGCGGCGGCCAGCAGTCCGGCGATCGGGCTGAACAGGCCGACGAAGGTGATGCCAGTCCACAGCGACAGCAACCCCCAGGCGACCTGGGTGGCCGGGCGCACGGCTGGCACTGGCAAGACCTTGGCCATGCCGTGCGCGATCCAGTCGAAGGCACGACGCCACAGCGTCTGCGGGCAGGCATGACCGCACCAGATGCGGCCGGCGAGGTGGGTGAGCAGCGCAAGGCCCACCGCCAGCACCGCCAGCAACCCGATCAGCACGCCGACATCGCCGGGCCACAACGTCCAGCCGAACAGGTCGAAGCGCCGTGCGTTGATGTCCAGCAGCAGGGCCTGGTGTCCATTCCAGCGCAGCCATGGCAGGGCATAGAACAGAATCAGCAAGAGCGCGCTGAGCGCGCCGCGCCAACGCCAGGGGCGTGGGGTTCCGGTTCCGGTACAGGGCGTACTCATCCCAGCGGCAGCTCGTCGTCGTCATCGCTCGGCAGGGGCCGCTGCAGGTACCAGGTGACTGCGCTGGAAAGTGCGGTCACCGACCAGAACATGAAGAATCCTGTCGTATAGCCCAGTTCACGGCTGATCGCCTTGCCCGGGAAGCTGATCGCCTGCAACCGCAGCGGGTCGACGAAGGCGAAGAACACCACGCTGGCCAGGCCGGCAGCGATGAAGCTGGGCCAGAGGATGGCGCCCCAGTGCTGGATCAGCTGCTGGCGGCGGCTGGGAGAGGGTCTGTTCATGCTGTCCCGGATCGGAATGAGGGCGGCGCGTATACTCCGCCGAGGCCGGCGCAGCATCCGCAGGGCATGCTTCCTGCAATCGTGGCAGCCTAGGTGCAGCGGACTGCGCCGACATTGATCTGGATCAACGGCGGTGCCGGCCGGCTGCGGCACACTGCCGGCACGCTTTGGGTACCCCGATGAACGCAATACCGCCACCTGTCCTGCCCGTCGCCTCGCCCGGGCTGTGCACCGAGCAGGAAGTGACCCGCCTGGTCCACGACTTCTATGCGCGCGTGCGCGAGGAAGAGCGGTTGGGGCCGGTGTTCCAGGCGCATGTCCACGACTGGCCGGAACATCTGGCGCAGCTGGTCGATTTCTGGTCGGCGATGCTGCGCGGCACGCGCCGCTTCAAGGGCTCGCCGATGTCCAAGCACATGGCCATCGAGCTGGACAAGGACTTGTTCGATCGCTGGCTGGTGCTGTTCCG
>JGI24973J35851_1000149_pt1 | contig 12586 bp, 15 predicted proteins | sample AntDryMetagUQ889_FD_35851 | JGI IMG/M metagenome (IMG submission 35851) | reverse complement strand
GGAGAACCTCGTCCGTCTATGAACCGGCCGGGGGCGTCCCGGCCAGTGTCGGTGGGCGTGGTGGGGCTCGGGTACTGGGGCCCGAACCTCGCACGGAACTTCGACCGCCTGCCCGAAGCCGACCTGCGCTGGATCTGCGACGCGGCCGGGGCGGCGCGTGAGCGCTGGGGCGCGGAGCTGCCGGGCGCCCGCGTGAGCGCCGACATCGCCGAGCTCCTGGCCGATCCCGAGCTCGACGCCGTCGTGGTGGCCACGCACGTGCCCAGCCATGCCGACCTGGCCGAGCGCGTCCTGGCGGCGGGCAAGCACTGCATGGTGGAGAAGCCGCTCGCACAGTCCGTGGTCGACGCCGAGCGGGTGGTCGCCGCGGCCGACGGGGCCGGGCGGGTGCTGATGGTCGGGCACCTGCTCGAGTACCACCCCGGGATCGAGCTGCTCCGCGACATCGCGGTCCGAGGCGACCTCGGCGACATCCACTACGTCTATTCCCACCGGGTGAACCTGGGCAAGATCCGCGCCGACGAGAACGCCCTGTGGAGCCTCGGCGCCCACGACGTCTCGGTGGTCCTGCGCCTCGTCGGCGAGGAGCCCAGCGAGCTCGACGCNTGGGGCGAGAGCTACATGCGGGACGGGGTCGAGGACGTCGTGTTCTGCTACCTGCGCTTCCCCTCCGGGGTGGCCGCGCACCTCCATCTCTCCTGGCTCGATCCCCACAAGGAGCGGCGGCTCACGGTGGTGGGCTCGCGGCGGATGGCCACCTTCGACGACATGGCCCTCGAGCAGAAGGTCACCGTCCACGACAAGGGCTTCGACCAGGACTTCTCCTCCTACGGCGAGTACATCGCCCGCTCGGGCGACGTGTGGAGTCCCCGCGTGTCCAACGAGGAGCCCCTGCGGATCGAGTGCCGGCACTTCGTGGAACGGGTGCGCGACGGCGCCGCGCCGCGCTCCGACGGCTCGAGCGGACTGCGGGTGGTGCGCGTGCTGGAGGCCCTCCAGGGCGCTCTCGACCTCTCGGCCCGTGCCGCCTGAGCTTCGCCCCTCCGACCGTGCGCCCGGGCTGCTGCTCGGCGAGGGCGTCGCGCTGCCCGGGTCGGTGGAGCTCGGCGGCAACGTGGTCATCCACGCCGGGACCGTGGTCGGCGAGGGCGCACGGGTCCAGGACGGCGCCGTGCTCGGCAAGCCGCTCGCGCTCGGGCCTGGATCGCGTGCGCCCGGCGGGACGCCGCGAGCTCTGGTGGTCGGCGCCCGGGCGACGGTGTGCGCCGGGGCGGTGCTCGTCGCCGGCGCCCGGATCGGGGAGGGCGCCGTCGTGGGCGACCAGGCGCACGTGCGTGAGCGGACGACGGTGGGTGCCGGCTCGGTGGTGGGGCGCGGATCGGCGATCGACAACGACGTCGAGGTGGGCAGCGGGGTGCGCATCCAGACGGGCTGCTACCTGACCGCCTTCACCNTGGTGGAGGACGAGGTGTTCGTGGCGCCGGGNGTGACCACCACCAACGACCCGACGATGGGGCGNCACCCTGCGGAGATGGCCCTGCGCGGCGTCACTCTGCGCCGAGCCTGCCGGGTGGGCGGCGGTGCCACCCTCCTGCCGGGCGTGGAGGTGGGCGAGGAGGCGCTGGTGGGCGCGGGGGCGGTCGTGACCGTCGACGTTCCGGCCCGCGCCGTGGTCGTCGGAGTGCCGGCCCGCGTGCTTCGCCGGACCGCCGACGAGGAGCTGATCGAGCGGTGGCGCTGATGCTCCCTCGACCNCTCGTACGCCGGCGGCGGCGGTGGGGCACCCCCGAGCGGCTCACGGTCGCGATCGGCGTCGTCGCGGGCGGGACCACCACCGCGGTGTTCGGGGTGGAGCTCGCCCGCGTCTGGCGCCGNGGCTCGGCGCCGCTGCCCCAGCAGACNGACGACCTNATCGACGCCGCCGGGGAGGCGGTGGCCGAGACCGCGCTGGTGGCGGTCACCGGCTACCAGGACGTCTCACCGCAGGAGAACGCGCTGTTCAACCTGCTGGCCTCGTTCGTCGCGTCGTTCGGTGCGGTGCGCGCGATCACCTACCTGCTGCGCGACCGCGACGCCTGGGGGCCGTTCCGCAACGTGACCGTGGGCCGGCGCCACATCCACCACTTCGTGCCGGGGATAGCGATGGCCTTCGTGGCCGGGGCGGTGGCGGTCACGACCCACGACGAGCGGCTGACGCCGAGGCTGGCCATCCCGATGGGGGCGGGGATGGGCCTCACCCTCGACGAGTCCGCCCTGCTGCTCGACCTCGAGGACGTCTACTGGACACGCGAGGGGCTCGTCTCCGTGCAGATCACGCTGGCCACGGCCGCGATGCTCGCCGCGCTCGCGCTTGGGTTGCGGCTCCTGCGCCGGGGTGAGGAGATCGTGCTGGGCGACGACGAGCCGCCGAAGTGAGCGCCGTCGCGCCAACCGGGGGCCTGCGCGTGCTCTGGCTCGACGTCTTCGCCGATCGTCCCTTCGAGGGCAACCCGCTCGCGGTGGTGCTCGACGCCGACGCCCTCGACGATCACACGATGGGAAGCCTCGCCGCCGAGCTCGGGCTCTCGGAGACCGTCTTCGTGCTCGAGGCCGGCGCGCGGCTGCGGATCTTCACCCCCCGCGCCGAGATCCCCCTCGCCGGACATCCGGTGGTGGGGGCGGCGCTCGCGCTCGCGCGTCTCGGCCGCATCCCCTCCGAGGGACGGACCGTGTTCGCCACCGGCGCCGGCGACGTGCCGGTGGACATGACCCCAGGCGGTGAGGCGACCATGACCCAGCCCGAGCCGTTGCTCGGTCCCGAGCTCGATCGCGGGCGCACGGCCGCGCTGCTCGGCCTCGACGCGCTGGCCGGCGCCCCTCAGGTGTGCCGGACCGCCCTGCCCCAGGCGTTCGCCGAGGTCGAGGACCGGGCGGCGCTCGCGCGGGCCTCGCCCGATCTCGAGGGCATCGCGGCGCTCGAGGGCGTGGTCGGCCTGGCCGCCTGGTGCGAGGACCCTCCCGGGGTGGTGGCCCAACGCTTCTTCGCGCCCCTACTCGGCGTGCCCGAGGACCCGGCGACGGGATCGGCCGCCGGCGCTCTCGGCGCGCTCCGCGTCTACCGGGGCGCGGCGCCCGGCCGGGTGACCATCGCCCAGGGGGCGGAGGTCGGGCGCCCGAGCACGATCGCCGTCGAGGTGGGTGGCGCACCCGGCAGTCCCGGCNACGTGCGGGTGGGCGGCCACGCGGTGCTGGTGCTCGAGGCCGTCCTCGACCGTGGCGTCATGGGGTAGGCCTCGGCCGGGCCACCGGTCACGGCGATCCTCGCGGCGTGTGAACTGGACCGCGGCCGCGTGCGACGTGGACTGGGACGACATCCCCAACCACCCGCTCTCCGCCGGGGACATCATGTGCATGCACTACATGATGGACATCGAGACCCACACGGTGATCTACCTGCGGGATCTCCTGGCCTCGCGAGCGGCCAACGACCCGCAGGTGACCGCGTTCCTCTCCTGCTGGGTGTACGAGGAGCTCTGGCACGGCGAGGCCTTCTCGGACTTCCTGCGTCACTACGGCGTCGAGCTGCCCGCCGAGCCGAAGCTCCCGGACGGCAGCACGCCCATGCCCAGCCGCCCCAACCGGGTCAAGGCGATCCGGGAGAGGCTCGGGGTCGGCCACCAGTTCGCCCTCCTCCCGACCATGTTCGGGTCGCTGGTCTCCCGCCACTTCGTCGCACTCCACATGGCCTGGGGGGCGATCAACGAGCTCACCACGCTTACCGCCTACTACGCGCTCATCCGCCGCTCGAGCAACCCGCAGCTGCACGCCATGCTGCGCAAGGTCATCCAGGACGAGCGCCGCCACTTCGCCTTCTACCGGGCCCAGGCCCGGGCTCGGCTCGAGAACGCTCCTCCGCGTGTGCGCGCCTTGATCCGCTGGGTGTTCGAGAACGTCTGGAGCCCGGTGGGGACCGGTCCGAAGTCCGAGGAGGAGGTGGACGCGCTGGCGCTCTACCTGTTCGGGGACTCCGACGAGGGGCGCGAGCAGGCNCNCTCGATCGACGCCANGGTGTCGGAGATGCCGGGGCTCGAGGGACTCACCCTGCTCGGCGACGTGGTCGACCGCGCCGTCGAGCGCGCCCGCGCCACGCCGGGCTACGCGGGGGTGCCGACCGCCGCNGCCTCCTCGGCCACCAGCGGCACGCCGATGGCCTTGAGCCGGCGCGACAGCGACCGGAACGCGAAGCCGTTGATCTCGGTGGAGGTGTAGCCGAGCAGCTCCCAGTCCTGGGTCCGCGCGGTACGCGGAAACACTGGTGACGGCTGAACGGATGCAACAATATATTGTGAGTCGTACCGTGACCACCGTCGCGTTAGGGTGTAAGTCGTGCTTCAGGAGGCGATCGAGCAGGCCGGTTCTCCCGAGCCCGACCCCACGACCGAGCGCATNCTGGTCGGGGCGCGGCAGCAGTTCGAGGAGTTCGGACTGCGGCGCACGACGATGGAGGACGTGGCTCGGCGGGTCGGGGTCTCGCGCGTCACGATCTACCGGCGCTTCCCGGGCAAGGACGCGCTGGTCGGCGCGGTCCTGCTCGAAGAGGCGCGGCGCTTCTTCGGCGAGCTGGAGGTGGCCGTGGACGGCTGCGAGGGCGTGGACGAGGTGCTGGCCGAGGGCTTCGCGTTCGCGCTCGAGCGCCTCCGCGGCCACGTGCTGCTCAACCGTCTGCTCGACACCGAGCCGGAGTCGATCCTGCCTCACCTCACGCTCGAGTCGCAGTCGGTCGTCGAGTCCATCCGCGGACTGCTGGCCAGTCACCTCGCTCTCCGACTCGAGGGCGCCCGCCTCACTCNGGCCGACGTCGAGGTGGCCGCCGAGATGCTGCTGCGCCTCGTCCTGTCCTTCCTGCTCACCCCGCACACGGTCGCGCGCGTCGAGACGCCCGACGAGGCCCGCCGCTTCGCGCGGCGCTATCTGTCGCCCGCCCTCAGCTCCGTCGCCGCGGAGAATCGCTGAGTCGGGATCCACCGGAATCCCCACGGCCTCCCGCCGATCGAGAGGAGATCACTTCATGTCCAGAGCGCCCCGCTCGATACCGAGCTCGGTGGTCGCCGTCACCGGCGGCGCCCGCGGCATCGGCCGCGCCACGGCGGCCGCGCTCGTGCGCGAGGGAGCGCACGTGGCCATCGGCGACGTCGACGTCGACGAGGCCGGCGCGACGGCCACCGCGCTCGGTCCCCTCGCCTCCGCCTACGAGCTCGACGTGACCGATCGTGCGGCGTTCGCGTCGTTCCTCGATCGAGTCGAGCAGGACGTGGGCCCGGTCGACGTGCTGGTCAACAACGCGGGGATCATGCCCCTCGGCCCGTTCGTCGACGAGAGCGACGACACCGCGCGGCGGCAGATCGACATCAACCTCTACGGCGTCATGTACGGGATGAAGGAGGCCATCCCGCGAATGCTCGCGCGCGGAGGCGGTCACCTGATCAACGTCGCGTCCGTGGCCGGGAAGGCGGGCTATCCCGGCGGGGCCACCTACTGCGCCACCAAGCACGCGGTGGTCGGTCTCTCCGACGCCGTCGGCGCGGAGCTCAAGGGCGTGCCGATCGAGGTATCAGCGGTGTGCCCGGCGGTGGTGAACACCGATCTCGCCAGCGGCGTCTCCGCGACGCGCGGGGTGAAGATCTCCGAGCCCGAGGACGTGGCCGAAGCCATCGTCGAGACCATCCGCAGGCCACGTCCCGAAGTGTTCGTGCCGCGTTCGGTCGGTCCGATCACCCGCGCGATCAGCGTGCTGCCACGACCGGCACGCGCGGCCGTCGTCCGGCTCCTGCGCGGCGACCAGGTGCTGGCCCAGATCGATCGCGAGCGCCGAGCGGCGTACGACGAGCGGCTCTCCTCGTGGTCGGCGGGCGGCGAGCCGGTGGGTACCACGACCGGGGAAGNGCGCTAGCGTGGCCGAGTCGAGCGTTGACCGACCGGCGCCGGCCCGCACCCTCGAGGGTGCGGGCGCGATCGTCACGGGCGGCGCCTCCGGACTCGGAGCAGCCAGTGCCCGTGCGCTGGTGGCCCGGGGGGCGCGGGTGGCCCTCGTCGACGTGAACGCCGAGCAGACGGAGCGGACGGCCGGCGGGCTCGGCGACTCCGCCGTGGCGCTGACCGCCGACGTGACCGACGAGGACGCGGTGTCGAAGGCCGTCGAAGCGGCACGCCAGCAGATCGGGAACCTGCGGGTGGCCGTGCTCTGCGCCGGCGTGGGCTGGGCCGAGCGAGTGGTGGCCCGTCACGGGCCGGCGCAGATGGAGTTCTTCCAGAAGGTCATGCAGGTGAACGTGATCGGCACCTACAACGTCCTGCGGCTGACGGCGGCAGCCATGGCCGAGAACGAGCCCGACGAGGACGGTGCGCGCGGGGCGGTGGTCATGACCGCGTCGGTGGCCGCCTTCGACGGCCAGATCGGGCAGACCGCCTACTCGGCCTCGAAGGGCGCGATCGTCTCGCTCACCCTTCCGGCCGCACGTGACCTCTCCCGCTTCGGGATTCGCGTGAACACCATCGCTCCCGGCGTGTTCGACACGCCGCTGCTCGGCGCCCTGCCCGAGGAGACGCGCGACTCGCTGGCCGCCGGAATCCCCTTCCCCTCCCGTCTCGGTCAGCCCGACGACTTCGCGCTGCTGGCCTGCCAACTCGTCGAGAACCCGTACGTGAACGGAGAGACGATCCGGCTGGACGGCGCGCTGCGGATGGCGCCGAAGTAGGCAGGCCTCGCCTCAGGCGGCAGCACGCTCCAGGTGGCGAGCGGCGCCGCTCCACACCACCTCGTCGCGGCCCGGCCCCACGCCGACCAACACCACCGGCACCCCGACGAACTCCTCGATGAACGACAGGTAGTCGCGGGCCTCGGACGGCAGGTCGGAGAGCTGGCGGACGCCGCGCAGGTCCATGTCCCACCCCGGAAGCTCGACGTAGTCGGCGGCGACCTTGTGGACGATCGACTGGTGGTAGGGGAACTCGTCGAACGACGCCCCCTCCGGTCCGTGGTAGCGGACCGCGAGCTGGAGCGGGTCGATGCCGGTAAGCACGTCGAGCTTCGTGATCGCGAGCCCCGTGAGGCCGTTCAGGCGCGCGGCGTAGCGCAGCGCCACGAGGTCGATCCAACCGCATCGGCGGGGCCGGCCCGTGGTCGTCCCGAACTCGCCACCGGCCTCGCGGAGGCGATCGCCCAACGGGTCGTCGAGCTCGGTGGGAAAGGGCCCGGCCCCCACGCGAGTCGTGTAGGCCTTCGCCACCCCCCACACGTCGTCGATGTCCTTGGGCCCGACCCCGGCGCCGACGCACGCCGCGCCCGCCACCGGGTTCGACGACGTGACGAACGGATACGTGCCGTGGTCGATGTCGAGCAGCGTGCCCTGGGCGCCCTCGTAGATCACCAGGCGATCACGATCGAGGGCATCCCACACCAGCCGGGGCGTGTCGGCGATGAAGGGCTCGAGGCGGTGGCCAAGCGAGGTGTAGTCCTCCGTCATGGCGTGGAGGTCGAGCACGGGGTCCTTGGCGAACGGCCGCAGCGACTGGCGCTTCGGCTCGAGCGCCGCGTAGATCTTCTGGCGCAGGATCTTCTCGTCCAGGAGGTCCTGCACGCGGATGCCGAGCCGGGCGGCCTTGTCCGCGTAGCACGGTCCGATCCCGCGCCGCGTGGTGCCGATCTGGAGCTTGCCGAGCTTCGACTCCCCCGCGTGGTCGAGCAGCATGTGGTAGGGCATGATGAGGTGGGCGTTGGCCGAGATCTTCAGCCCGCTCACGTCGATCCCCCGCCGCCGCAGCCCGTCGATCTCCTCGGTGATGACCTTGGGGTCTACCACCACCCCGTTGCCGATCGCGCACGTCTTGCCCGGATAGAGGATCCCGGAGGGGATGAGGTGGAACTTGAACGACTCGCTGCCGCGGACGATCGTGTGCCCCGCGTTGTTGCCGCCCTGGAAGCGGATCACGACGTCGGCGCGCTCGGCCACCAGGTCGGTGACCTTGCCCTTGCCCTCGTCGCCCCACTGGGCGCCGACTATGGCCAGTCCCGGCATGACTAGTGGTCGCTCCTCCGGAAAAGCGGTGCGGGACTTGCGGGGGCGGGCCACTGGGAGAGGGTAGGGCGGTGGCGGGAGGCGGGCGCCTCAGCCGCGGTGGGCCATGCGCAGGTCCGCCCCCATGATGGGGATCGGAGTGCCGCACATCTCGGCCAGGCGCGACACGGTGCGCGGTCCGAGCTGCGCGCGCAGTTCGTCGAGATCGAGCAGGTTGGTGGTGACGAGGATCGAGCGCTCGTCCTGCCAGCGCTCGTTGACGATCGCGTAGAGCTGCTCGATCACCCAGTCGGTGCGCTTCTCGGCGCCGAGGTCGTCCAAGTGGAGCAGCTCGACCTCGCACAGCGCGCGAAAGAGCTGCTGGTAGGAGCGGCCCGAGCCGTCCTCGTAGGTCTCCTTGATCTCGGCCAGCAGGCGCGGGACCGAGTAGATCGCCACCGAGCTCCCGGCCTTCTCCGCCGCCATCGAGATGAGCATGGCCAGGGAGGTCTTCCCGGTGCCGACGTCACCGAAGAACCACCGGCCCCGACCCTCGGCGAGGTTGTCGTCGATGTCGCGGATGAAGGCGCGGACGTCGCGCAGCACCGGCGGGTCGAGGTCGCAGATCGGCTTGCGGTCGAAGGAGACCCCGCGGAAGCGGCGCGGTATCCCGGTACCCATGTGCCGTGCACGCACGCGCTGGATGCGAGCCGCTCGGCACGGACAGGGTCGAGCGGCGTCGCGATGCTCGTCGAGGACCCAGCCGGAGCCATCGCAGACGCCCTGGGGGCAGTAGTCGTCGTTCACGGGCGGTCNCTCATAGGTCGTCGGGCGGCCCGCCGTTCCCGTGACGGGGGGGTCCCGGCCCGAGCGCAGGCCCGGACGGGCCCGCTCCGANCGCGGTCTCGGCGAAGTGGTCGGCGAACTTCGGGTACTTCGCGATGAAGGTCAGCACGACGTCCCCCACTGGGCCGTTGCGGTGCTTGGCCACGATCAGGTCGGCCTCACCCTGCCGCTCGGAGTCACGGTTGTANTACTCGTCGCGGTAGATGAACATCACCAGATCGGCGTCCTGCTCGATCTGACCGGATTCGCGCAGGTCCGAGAGCAGCGGACGCTTGTCGGGGCGCGACTCGACCGCCCGCGAGAGCTGCGAGACGGCGATTACCGGTATCTCCAGCTCGCGGGCCAGGATCTTCAACCCACGGGAGATCTGACCGATCTGCTCGACCCGGTTGGTCGAGGGATCCTCGGCGCGCATGAGCTGGAGGTAGTCGACGATCACCATGCCGAGCGGACTGCGGGTGTGGAGGCGGCGCACCTTCGCCCTGAGCTCGTGGATGCCGATGTCACTTGAGTCGTCGACGTAGAGCGGCGCCGCGGCNAGCTTCTGGACGCCCTTCAGCACCTTCGGCCAGCGCTCGGGCTTGACCCGTCCCTTGCGCAGGTCGTCACCCTTCTCGCGGGCCTGAGAGGCTATGAAGCGCTGGGCCAGCTCAGTCTCCGACATCTCGAGCGAGAAGAGCGCCACAGGCCGGCCGTGATCGACCGCAGCCTTCTCGGCCATGGAGGTGACGAGCGCGGACTTGCCCATCGAAGGGCGGGCGGCCAGCACGATCAGGTTCCCGGGCTGAAAGCCGCCGGTCAGCTCGTCGATGTCCGTGAACCCCGACGGCGTGCCGGTCATGTGCACGCCCTCCCGGGACAGACGCTCGAGCTTGTCGAGCTCGTCGTGGAGGACGCCCTCGATGGCCCGGAGCTCTCCGGTCAACTCGTCCTGCCCGATCTTGAAGAGCATGGTCTCCGCCTGCTCGACGAGATCACGCGGGCTGCCGGGGAAGGTGAACACCCTCTCCCCGATCTCGCGGGTTGCCCCGAGCAGGCGACGCATCAACGAGTGGTCCTTGACGATCCGCGCGTAGTGGCGGTAGTTGCCCGCCATCAGCACCATGCCGGACAGCGAGTGGACGTAGTCGCGGCCGCCGGCCTCCTCGAGCTCGCTGGCGCGCTCGAGCTCCTCCGAGACGGTGAGCGCGTCCACCGGCTCGGGCTCGGCCTTCTCCTTCAGCCGCATCATCGCGCGGAAGATGCGCTCGTGGCGGCCCCGATAGAAGTCCTCGGGCCTGAGCCGAACGTCGACCAGCAGTCCGTCGAGCGCCTGGTCGTTCAGCATCACCGCGCCGAGCACCGACGTCTCGGCCTCGAGGTTCTGAGGAGGGACATCGCCCGCGGACTGGGGGGCCGGGGAGACCGCCATCAGAGAGTGGGACGCGAGTGACGTGTGCGAACGCACACGAGCGACCGAGGACGCCGGAATGCGACGCTTATCGCGTCCACCGGCTACTCGGGGGTGACGATGGTCTTTACGTCGGCGGTCACACCATCGTGGACCTCGACGGTGACCATGTGCGTGCCCGTCGCGCGAATCGGCTGCTCGAGGCGCACGCGGCGGCGATCGATACGGATGCCCCGCGCCTGCCGGATGGCGTCGGCCACGTCCTGCGCGGTGACCGAGCCGAACAGTCGGCCGTCGGCCCCCGCCGCCTGCGGGATCGTGAGCACCGTCCGGGTGAGCACGGCGGCGTTCTCGCGTGCCCGGTCGGCAACGTCGAGCGCCGCACGATCGGCCGCCTCCCGCCGCCGACGAGCCTCGGCGAGCGACGCAGGCGTGGCCGGCTGCGCAAGCCTGCGAGGCGCGAGGTAGTTCCGCAGGTAGCCGGGCGAGACGTCGATGATGTCGCCCCGATCCCCAGCCGCTCGACCGCGTGAAGCAGGATGGCCTGGGCCATGGTCAGAGAACCCTGCCCGCCGCGCTACGCGACGCGTGCCCAACGCCTTCACGGCGCTCCGGTGGACGCGAGAACCGAGCAGTCCAAGGACGCAGGGAGCGACGTGTGCGAACGCACACGAGCGACCGAGGACGCCGGAATGCGACGGTTATCGCGTTCACCGGTCGGCGACGTAGGGAAGGAGGCCGACTTCCCGCGCCCGCTTGATCGCCCGAGCCAGCTGGGCCTGGTGACGACGGCAGCAGCCGGTGATGCGGGCGGAGCGGATCTTCCCCCGGTCGCTCATCAGGCGACGAAGGGTGCCGAAGTCCTTCCAATCGACGTCCCTGATCTTGTCCTTGCAGAACGGACACGGCTTGCGCCGCCCTCCGCCGCCAGGGCCCTTCCTCTCTCGCCGGCGGGTGGGCCGGCTGCGCTGCTTCGCCACTTGGCTCCTCTGTGCCTAGAACGGAATGTCGTCGTCCGTGCCCTGGGCCGCCGGCGCGCGCTGGAAGTCGGCCGTGTCCGCCGGCACGTCGCTCTGCGGGGTGTAGCGGCTGCCGTTCTCCCCGCCGTCGCGCGAGCCCAGGAACTGGACAGAGTCGGCGATGATATCGACCGCTTGGCGCTTGTTGCCGTCCTGCTCCCACTCGCGCCACTCGAGTCGCCCGTCGACCGCGACCGGACGCCCCTTCGCGAGGTAGGTGGCGCAATTCTCACCCTGAGCGCCCCAGACGGTCACGTCGAAGTAGTTGGGCTTGTCCACCCAGTCGCCCGAGGCGTCCTTCCGACGCGTGTTGCACGCGACCCGCAGCGAGCAGACGCTCGTTCCGCTCGAGGTGGTGCGCAGCTCCGGGTCTCGGGTGAGGTTTCCCGTGAGAACTACGCGGTTGATGTTCGTAGCAGCCATGCTGGCGTCCCTTCGGCGGGTTTCAGGATGTGGGTCGAGAGTACATTCGGTCCCCGCCGGAAACCGGCCCGCGAGGACGGAAATGGCGGAAAACGCGCGGAGATCGTGCGAGCCCGTAACGGACGTGACGGAGGCGTCGCACTCTCCGCGGCGGGGAGGGCGGCGCCGTGCCGGTGGTCCGCCCCAGGGCCGCCCCGTGTCGCCGGTCCGCCCCGCGGGGGGCTAGCGCGGGGCGTCGGCCGCGGCGCGCGGCGCGCGCTGGGACTCGGCCGGCTGCTCACGCGTTCGGGGTGCCTCGGCCCGCGGCGCGGGCGGCGGCGGNGAGCCGGCCTTGAGGCCGACGATGCGAAAGCGAAGGACGCCGTCCGCGATCCTCAGGGTCCGGTCGAGGCGATCGAGGAGCTCGGTGCCCCCCTCGAACTGGAGTAGGTGGTAGCCGGCCTCGCCCTTGTGGTCGATCTCGAAGGACATCCGGCGCGTGCCCCAGTCGTGCGCCCCGATCAACTGGCCTTCGGACTCGATCGTGCTCTGGACCCCATCGACGATCTCGGTTCGGCGCTCCTCGGGAGCGGCCGGATCCAGCATCAACATGAGGTCGTAGAGGCCCTGCACAGCGCGCCGACCTTAGCAGTGGCCCCCTTGCCGATCACCCTACCGACGATCGGCCGCGTCGCCTGTCTCGCCGCCCTTGCCCGGGCTTCTTCGCGATTCCCGCCAGGGCGGCGTGCACAACCCCGAANACGTCTCCACGAATCGGGGGTGGCTGGCCTTATNTATCGAACTGCATGCGTAACCCCAGCCACGTGCGTCGGAGCTGGACGTGACAGGCTTTATGCATGTCCGTGACCCCCCGCGCCGGCCCCCCGGCGCGCCGG
>JGI24973J35851_1000146_pt1 | contig 12708 bp, 13 predicted proteins | sample AntDryMetagUQ889_FD_35851 | JGI IMG/M metagenome (IMG submission 35851) | reverse complement strand
CGCCGGCAAGGCGCCGGCACCCTGGGGCGCTTCCGCGCCGGGAGCGCGCTGGTGGCCCGCGGCGAGTTCTCCATCGTCATCGCCGGCCTCGCCGTGGGGTCGGGAATGGTGAACCCCGGCGTCGCCCCGCTGGTCGCGACCTACGTGCTGCTGATGGCGGTCCTGGGTCCCGTCGCGGCCCGGGTGGTGGAGCCGGTGGTGCGCCGTACGGTGCTGCGCCGCCGTGCCGGCGCCACCCTGCCGGCTCCGCCGGGAGGCCGGTGACCTGCGAATCCAGACTCATGCGCCGAAGTATGGCGGTCGCCGACTTCGCCGAACTACTCGGCGGCTTCGGGCGGACTCGGCTTCGACACGTGCTCGGTTACCGTGTCCTCATCGGATGGCTCCGGTGGACGCAGCCCCAGCACGTCGGTCCGAGCGAAATCGTCACCGATGAACAGCAGGGGCTCGCCGGTCGCTGCGGCCAGCGCATAGGAGAAGCAGTCCCCGAAGTTGAGAGCTGCGGGGTCGCGGCCCTTGCCGTACCGGCGCCAGGCCTTCCGCGCGATCTGCACGTGGTGCTCGTCCACGGGAACCGTGCGGACATCGGCCCGGTGCAGGAGCAGGTCGAGCTCTCGGCCCGCCGCCTCGCCGCGCCGAGCCTCCACGACCAGCGCGCTCTCCAGCAGGGTCGCGGCGGAGATCAACCGCACGGGATCCGCTTCGACAGCTTCGGTGAGGGCGCGGCGCTCGGGTTCGTCGAACAGGATGCTCACTACCGCCGAGGTATCGATGACCATCAGTCGCGGTTCTGCTGCGCGGGCAGGCCGGCGTCGTCGTAGCCGAGGATCTCGTCCTCCGAGCGGCTGTCGAGAAGGGGCAGTGCTGCGCATCGGAGCGCGATCTCATCCAGCTCGTCGGCGAGCCGGCGCCCCGTGCGTCTGCCCATGACCCGCTCAAGGCGTTCACGGACGGCGATGGTGACGGCCTTCGTGAGCGTCTCGCCGGTCACGCCGGCGAGACGACGGGCCAACCGATCGGTCTCCGGGTCCTTGATGTTGAGCACAAGGAAAGATTACGCCTTGGTAGGAAGAATGTGCAAGAGATAGGCCCGTGGTGGCGCGGGACGTCAGGCGGTCACCTACGCGGCCCTGGGTACTGGCCGAGCGCGGGCAGCAACGTCCGCCCGGCCGGGTGGTGGAGCCGGTGGTGCGCCGCACGGTGCTGCGCCGTCCCAGCGCCAGCCTGCCGGCGCCGCCGGGAGGCCGGTGAGGCGGTGCGGCCGGACCGAAATGCCACGCGTTCTGTCAGAGCGCTCCGCTAACGTCGGGTCTCGCTGTTCCGACCACTCCAATCCGATCACCGCATCCGACCACCTCGGGTCCGACCACCTCGGGTCCGACCACTCCGGGGAGCACGTCATGGCCGCACTCGCGGTCGAGGCCGAGGGCCTGGTGAAGACCTTCGGGTCCACCCGCGCGCTCGACGGCGTCGACCTGCAGATCCCGCACGGCACGGTCCTCGGCCTGCTCGGCCCGAACGGGGCCGGCAAGACCACCTGCGTGCGGATCCTGTCCACCCTGCTGCGCCCGGACTCCGGTCGCGCCACCGTGGCCGGGATCGACGTCCTCGCCGATCCCGCCCAGGTCCGCCNCAAGATCGGACTGTCCGGGCAGTTCGCCGCCGTCGACGAGCAGCTCACCGGCTTCGAGAACCTCTACATGGTCGGCCGGCTCTACGGCATGCNGAAGCCGGCCGCGCGGGCCCGGGCGCGNCAGCTGCTGGCCCGGTTCCGGTTGGAGGAAGCGGCCGACCGGCCGTCGAAGGGCTACTCGGGCGGTATGCGCCGCCGCCTCGACCTGGCCGGAGCACTGGTCGCCGAACCGCCCGTGGTGGTGCTCGACGAGCCCACCACCGGGCTCGACCCGCGGGGCCGGATGGACGCCTGGGAGATCATCCGCGAGCTGGTCACCGACGGGGCCAGCGTGCTGCTGACCACCCAGTACCTCGAGGAGGCCGACCAGCTGGCCGACACCATCGTGGTGCTNGACCGTGGTCGGGTGATCGCCCGTGGCAGCTCCGACGAGCTCAAGGCACAGGTCGGCGGCGAGCGGCTGGAGCTGGTGCTCGANGACCCGATGGACCTGCCGGCCACCGCGCGGGTGCTCGCCGGGTTGGGCTCCGGCGAGCCGGCGGTGGACGAGCCCACCCTCCGGGTGGGCATCGTCGTCGATGCCGGGGCGAAGTCGCTGGTGGAGGCGTTGCGCCAGCTGGACCTGGAGAGCATCGCGGTGCGCGACGTCGGCCTGCACCGGCCGACCCTGAACGACGTCTTCCTCGCCCTCACCGGGCACACCGCCGAGGAAGTCGACGAGGAGAAGGGAAGCACGCCGTGACCGTGGCGACGCAGGTGCTGCGGGACAGCAGCATCATCACCTGGCGGAACCTGACCAACATCCGCCGGATCCCCGACGCGCTGGTCGGCAGCACGATCCAGCCGATCATGTTCGTGCTGCTGTTCGCCTACGTCTTCGGCGGATCCCTCGGCGGCGGTGACTACCGCGAGTGGCTCATCGGCGGCATCTTCGCCCAGACCGTGGCGTTCAACGTCTTCTTCACCACCCTCGGCCTCGCGAACGACCTGCAGAAGGGCATCATCGACCGGTTCCGCTCGCTGCCGATGTCGCGGCTCGCGGTGATCCTCGGCCGCACCACCTCGGACCTCGGGGTCAGCGCGCTCACGCTGGTCGTGATGAGCGTCACCGGCCTGGTGGTGGGGTGGCGGATCCGCGGCGGGGTGCTCGACGCGATGCTCGGGTTCGGGCTGCTGCTGCTCTTCTCCTTCGCGATGTCGTGGATCGGGGCGCTGATCGGGCTGCTGGCCCGCAACGTGGAGGTGGCCCAGAGCGCCGGGCTGATCTGGCTCTTCCCGTTCACCTTCATCTCCTCGGCCTTCGTCCCGGTCGGCAACATGACGCCGGCACTGCGGGTGGTGGCCGAGTGGAACCCGGTCACCGCGGTGGCCGAAGCGAGCCGTGGCCTGTTCGGCAACGACGCCCCACCGGGGTTCCCGCCGCCGGGCGCCTGGCCCGGGGAGCATCCGGTGATCTACGCCGCGGTGTGCTCGATCCTGATCGTCGCGGTGTTCATGCCACTCACCGTCGCCCGGTACCGCCGGGTCGCCAGTCGCTGAGCGGTCCCAGAGCACCGGTGATCACAGTCCGACCGCGCGGTAGAGCGACCCGACCTCGCCCCGGGACAGTGTGCGCAACGTGCCGGAACGCTGCTCACCCAGGCGCAGGTCCCCGATCGCGGTCCGCACCAGCCGCTCGGGAGGATGGCCGACCTCGGCGAGCAACCGGCGGACGACGTGCTTGCGCCCCTCGTGCAGCACGACCTCGACCAGCACCTTGCCGGGCAGCGCCTGCACGACCCGGAACGAGTCCACCGTGACGGGCCCGTCCTCGAGCTCCACGCCTGCGCGCAACGTCCGCCCGATCTCCCGCGGGACGGGGCCGGGCACCTCGGCGAGGTAGGTCTTGAGCACCTCATAGGAGGGGTGCATCAGCCGGTGGGCGAGCTCGCCGTCGTTGGTGAGCAGCAGCAGCCCCTCGGTGTCGGCGTCCAGCCGGCCGACGTGGAAGAGCCGCTGCGCGCGGTCCGCGACGTAGTCCCCCACGCACCGCCGTCCCCGGTCGTCGGACATCGTGCAGTGCACACCGCGCGGCTTGTTCATCGCGAGGTGCACCACGTCCGAACGCAGCTCCAGCCGCATCCCGTCGACATGGATGACGGCCTGCTCGGGGTGCACCCGCAGACCCTGCTCGCGGACCACGGCGCCGTCCACGCTCACCCGGCCCTGCGAGATCATCTGCTCGGCGGCGCGGCGGGACGCGACCCCGGCGCGCGCGAGCACCTTCTGCAACCGGACACCGTCGATGTCAGGGGACGTTTCCTCAGAGCGCGACATCGTCGATCGCATCCACCTCAGGTAGCAGGGGCGCCAGCGGCGGCAGGTCGTCCAGCGAGGACAGGCCGATCCGCTCCAGGAACAGCTCCGTGGTGCGGTAGAGCAGACCGTGGGTGTCGGGATCGTTTCCGGTCTCCTCGACGAGACCGCGGGCGAGCAGGGTGCGCATCACCCCGTCGACGTTGACGCCCCGCACCGCGGCGACCCGCGACCGGGTGACCGGCTGCCGGTAGGCCACCACGGCGAGGGTCTCCAGCGCGGCCCGGGTGAGCTTGGCGCGCTGGCCGTCGAGCAGCAGGCGCTCCACGAACGGCGCGTGCCGGTCGCGGGTGTAGAACCGCCAGCCGTCGCCGATCCGGCGCAGATCGATGCCCCGGGCCGCCGCCGTGTACGACCCGCTCAGCCGCAGCAGCGCCTCGGCGACCCGCGACACCGGCTGGTCGACCGCGCTCGCCAGGGCGTCCTCGCCCACCGGCGAATCGACCACCAACAGCAGCGCCTCCAGCGCGGCCTCCAGCTCGTCGTCCGTACCGAGGTCGAGCAGCCCGTCCGACTCCGCCGTTACCGCCTCGGCACTCGGCTCGATCATGTCGCCGCCTCCGGGCCGGTCCACCGCACGCGCAGCTCGCCGAGCGGGTCGCCCTGGTCGAACCCGACCAGGTCCTCACGATAGAGGTCCAGCAGCGCGAGGAAGCGCGCCACCACCTCGTAGGTGTGCTCGCAGTCCAGGACCAGCGCCCCGAACGTCGCGCATCCCTCGCGGGCGAGCCGGTCGCGCAGCAGCGCCGCATGCTCGCGCACCGAGACCCGCGAAGCGTGCAGGTGTTCCAACGACATCACCGGTGGTGGCTTCGGCCGGAAGACCGCCGCCGCGATCTGCGCCAGGCGCGCCGCGTCCACGCCGAGTGTCACCTCCGGGAGCAGCACCGCGAAGCGCTCCTCCAGCGCGACCGACCGCGGGTAGCGGCGCAACGCTCCGGCCTCGAGCTCGGAGAACAGCGCCGCGACCTGCTTGTAGGCCCGGTACTGCAGCAGCCGTGCGAACAGCAGGTCCCGCGCCTCGAGCAGGGCCAGGTCGTCGGAGTCCTCGACCTCCCCGGCAGGCAGCAACCGCGCGGCCTTGAGGTCCAGCAGGGTCGCCGCCACCACCAGAAACCCGGTCGTCTCGTCCAGGTCGGTGGCGTCCCCGAGCGTCCGCAGGTGGGTGATGAACTCGTCGGTCACCCGGTGCAGCGCGACCTCGGTGACGTCCATCCGCTGCTGCGAGATGAGCTGCAGCAGCAGGTCGAACGGGCCCTCGAAATTGTCCAGGTGCACGCTGAAGCGGGCGGCGGGCGTCTCCTCGGCCGCCCCGTCCCGCACGACGGTCACCCCATGCCGGCCGGCGGTCCGGCCCGCGGGATTGCCGCCGCGTCCGGTCGTGGGACGCCCAGCCGCGGAACGCCCAGGCGCTGGATGCCCGGTCGCGGGGGATGCTCCGTCACCGCGCGATCACCTCCCGGGCCAGCGCCCGGTAAGCCTTGGCGCCGGCCGACTTCGGCGCCCACACAGTGATCGGTTCGCCGGCCACCGTGGTCTCCGGGAACCGCACCGTGCGGTTGATCACGGTGTCGAAGACGGTGTCGCCGAAGGCTTCCACGACGCGGGACATCACCTCGCGGGCGTGCAGCGTCCGCGGGTCGTACATCGTGGCCAGGATCCCGACGATCTCCAGCTTGGGATTCAGCCGCTCGCGCACCTTCTCGATGGTGTCGATGAGCAGCGCCACCCCTCGGAGGCTGAAGAACTCGCACTCCAGCGGGATCACCACGCCGTCCGCGCAGGCCAGCGCGTTGATGGTGAGCAGCCCGAGCGAGGGCTGGCAGTCCACCAGCACGAAGTCGTAGCGGTCCAGCGCCGGGGCGATGCACCGACCGAGGGTCTGCTCGCGCCCGACCTCGGTGACCAGCTGGACCTCGGCGGCGGAGAGGTCGATGTTGCTGGGCAGCAGGTCCATCCCCTCGACCCGGGTCGAGATCACCACGTCCTCGACGGTGGTGTCACGCTCCATGATCAGGTTGTAGATGGACCGCTCCAGCTGGTGCGCCGGGATGCCCAGCCCCACCGACAGCGCGCCCTGCGGGTCGAAGTCCACCAGCAGCACGCGGCGGCCGTACTCGGTCAGCGCGGCACCGAGGTTGATGGTCGAGGTGGTCTTCCCGACGCCACCCTTCTGGTTGCACACGGCAATGACCCGCGCCGGACCGTGCCGATCCAGCGTCCGGGGCTGGGGTACCGCCCGCCGCTGCCGTCCGGTCGGACCGGTGGCGCCCTCCTCGACCTCCGGCTCGTCGTCCGGGGCAGGAGGGTCCGGCACGCCCAGCAGGGGCTGCGCCGACGACCAGGTGGGCATGGAGCGACATCCCCTTCTCGACACGGATGGGCGCGCCGAGCTTATGCGGCGCACCCGAGCTGCTCCAACGCGCCGCGCCGATAGCGGGCGATCCGCCTCGGTTCACCCGCGAGCTCGGGGATGTGCGGTGGCGTAGACCTCGCGCAGCGTGTCCACCGTGACCAGGGTGTAGACCTGCGTGGTGGTCACCGAAGCGTGCCCGAGGAGCTCCTGCACCACGCGGACGTCCGCGCCGCCCTCGAGCAGGTGGGTGGCGAAGGAGTGCCGCAGGGTGTGCGGNGACACCGTNGTGGGNATCCCGGCCTGCGTGGCGGCCTCGCGCAGCACCGCCCACGCGCTCTGCCGGGACAGCCGGGCACCACGGAGGTTGAGGAAGACGGCCGGCGTGCCGCGCCCGCGGGTGGCGAACGCCGGCCGGGCCCGGACCAGGTACGCGTCCAGCGCGGCGAGCGCGGGCCGACCGACCGGCACCAGCCGCTGCTTGCCCCCCTTGCCGCGCAACAGCACCATGCGCGTCTGCACGTCGATGTCGTCGACGTCGAGCCCCACCCCCTCCGAGATCCGTGCCCCGGTGGAGTAGAGGAGCTCCAGCAGGGCGCGGTCGCGTAGCCCGCGCGGGGCGTCCCCCGGTGCCTCCAGCAGCCGCAGCACGTCGTCGACCGCGAGCGCCTTGGGCAGTCGTTTGGGCGGGCTCGGCGGNTGCACCGCGGCGGCGACGTCCACCTCGACCATGCCGTCGCGGTGCGCGAANCGGTGCAACCCGCGGGCCGCGATGAGCGTGCGCGCTGACGACGACGCCGCCAGCGGCCGGTGCCCGGCGCCTCCCTCGCGCAGCGCGGCGAGAAAGGAGGTGACGTGCCGCTCGGTCACCTCCTCCAGGTGCCCCACCCCGGCCGCGGCGAGGTGCGTTGCGTAGCGGCGCAAGTCCCGCGCGTAGGAGTCGAGCGTGTTCCGGGCGGTACCCCGCTCGACGGCGAGGTGATCGAGGTAGGCGGAGATCACCGACTGCAGACCGGGCGGCACGGGCCGCTCTCGCGGGGCCGGGGTCCCCGCGGGAGTCGTCGCCGCCGCGGTGCTCAGGCCAGTGCCTCCGCGAGTGCCACCCGCGGCAGCCGGTGCGCCCGGGCAACCTCGTCGAGCACCACACCGCCGCGCGCCACGTTCACCCCGCGCGCCAGCGCCGGGTCGTCCTGCGCCGCCTGCCGCAGCCCCTTGTCCGCCAGTGCGGCCACGTAGGGCAGGGTCACGTTGGTCAACGCGTAGGTCGACGTGTGGGGCACCGCGCCGGGCATGTTCGCCACGCAGTAGAAGACCGACTCGTGCACGACGAATGTCGGGTCCGCGTGCGTGGTGGGCCGCGAGTCGGCGAAGCAGCCGCCCTGGTCGATGGCGATGTCCACCAGCGCCGAGCCCGGGCGCATCCGGCTCACCAGGTCGTTGCTCACGAGCGTGGGGGCCTTCGCGCCGGGCACCAGCACCGCGCCGATCACCAGGTCCGCCCACAGGCAGGCCTTCTCCACCTCGTAGGCGTTGGACGCGATGGTCTGCAGGTGCCCGCGGTAGACGAAGTCGATCTCCCGCAGCCGGTTGACGTTCGTGTCGAGCACCACCACCTCGGCCTGGAGCCCGACCGCGATGGTCGCGGCGTTCCTGCCCGAGACCCCCGCGCCGATCACCGCGACCTTGCCCGCGGGCACCCCGGACACCCCGCCGAGCAGCACTCCCCGCCCGCCCTGTGCTCGCTCCAGGCAGTGCGCGCCGATCTGGGGTGCCATCCGACCGGCGACCTCGCTCATCGGGGCGAGCAGCGGCAGCGAGCCGTCCGGCAGTTGCACGGTCTCGTAGGCGACGGCGTCGATGCCGGAGTCCACCAGCGCCCGCGTGCATTCCTCGGACGCCGCGAGGTGCAGATAGGTGAACAGCACCTGTCCCTTGCGCATCCGGTGCTGCTCCTGCGCGACGGGCTCCTTCACCTTGAGGACGAGCTCACCGTCGGCCCAGACGTCGTCGGCGGCGGGAACGATCCGGGCACCCGCGGTGACGTAGGCCTCGTCCGGAAAGGCGGAGCCGGCACCGGCGCCGCGCTCGACGAGCACCTCGTGTCCGCGGCGGGTCAGTTCGAGCACGCCGGCGGGAGTCATCGCCACCCGGTACTCGTGGTTCTTCAGCTCACGCGGAACACCGATCTTCACGTCCGCTGCCTCCCCTGGGACTGTTCCGGTCCGGGTCTCGGCCTCCGGTGGCGGCAGCCAGCTTAGCGAGGATGCGCCGGCGGTCAGTGCCCGCGGCGCGCGGCGAACCGGGTCGGGCGGTCCCGCCACGGGGCGTCGACCGGCCTCGGCTGCGCCACCCCGGCGACGACGGCGTGCGCGGCGAGCAGGCCGGCGGCGGTGGACGAGTTGACGATCTCCCCGGACAGCACCCGGCGCACCGCTTCGTCGAGCGGCACCCGGTGGATCTCCAGGTCCGCCTCCTCGTCGTCGGCCCCGGCCGGGCGGGTCACCTCGGAGAGCCCGCGGGCCAGGAACACCCGCACCGACTCGTCGCTGAACCCCGGTGACGCGGCCACGTCGAGCAGCACCGACCAGTCGGTAGCCGCGATCCCGACCTCCTCCGCCAGCTCCCGACGGGCCGTCTCGACGGGCTCCTCCCCCGCGGCGTCGAGCAGCCCCGCCGGCAGCTCCCACAGCGCCCGCCCGAGTGGGTGCCGGTACTGGTGGATCAGGACGACCCGCCGCTCGTCGTCCAGCGGGACGATCGCGACGGCGCCGGGGTGCTCCACCACCTCCCGTGTCGCGATGCCCCCCGACGGCATCACCACCTGGTCGGCGCGCAGCGCCGTCACCCGCCCGATGTGCAGCGTCTCGCTGCCCGCGACCGCGAAGTCGTGCCGCGAGCTCACCGGTGGGCTCCGGCCGGGATCGCGGTGACGTCCAGCGGGAGGCGGTCGGCGGCCCGGTAGTCCAGCGCGGCCCGGACGAACGCGGCGAACAGCGGGTGCGGCCGGGTCGGCCGGCTCTTCAGCTCGGGGTGCGCCTGGGTGCCCACGTAGAAGGGATGGGTCCCGGCCGGCAGCTCGACGAACTCGACCAGGCGCCCGTCCGGCGACGTGCCACTCACCACCAGGCCGGCCGCCGTGAGCGCCTGGCGGTAGGCGTTGTTGACCTCGTAGCGGTGCCGGTGTCGCTCGGTGACCTCGGTACTCCCGTAGGCCCGCGCCACGACCAACCCGGGCACCAACGTCGCCGGGTACGCGCCGAGGCGCATCGTGGCGCCCAGGTCCCGCTCGCCGGCGACCACGTCCGCCTGGTCGGCCATGGTCGAGATCACCGGATGCGCGGTGTACTCGTCGAACTCCGTCGAATTGGCCGCCTCCAGCCCGCCCAGGTTCCGGGCGGCCTCGATCACCATGCACTGCAGGCCGAGGCACAGCCCGAGAGCCGGGATGCCTCGGGTGCGGGCGTGGCGCAGCGCGCCGACCTTGCCCTCGATACCCCGCACCCCGAAGCCGCCGGGGACAAGGACCCCGTCCACCCCGTGCAGCGCGACGTCCGCCCCCGCCGGCGTCTCACACCGGCCCGAGGGCACCCACACCAGCTCGACCCGCGCGCGGTGGGCGAATCCGCCGGCGCGCAGCGCCTCGGTGACCGAGAGGTACGCGTCGGGCAGGTCGACGTACTTGCCGACCAGCGCGATCCGCGTCGTCTCCGCCGGGTCGTGCACCCGGTCGAGCAGGTCGCCCCACTCGGTCCAGTCGACGTCGCGGAACGGCAGCCCGAGCCGGCGCACCACGTAGGCGTCCAGGCCTTCGGAGTGCAGCACCTTGGGAATGTCGTAGATGGACGGCGCGTCCGGCGCGGCGACCACCCCGTCGATGTCCACGTCGGACATCAGCGCGATCTTGCGCTTGAGGGCGTCCGGGATCTCGCGGTCCGCTCGGCAGACCAGCGCGTCGGGCTGGATGCCGATGTTGCGCAGCGCCGCCACCGAGTGCTGGGTGGGCTTGGTCTTCAGCTCCCCCGACGGCGCGAGGTAGGGCAACAGGGAGACGTGCAGGAAGAAGCAGTTGTCCCGCCCCAGGTCGTGCCGGACCTGCCGGGCCGCCTCGAGGAACGGCAGTGACTCGATGTCCCCCACCGTCCCGCCGATCTCGGTGATCACGACGTCCGGCGCGGTCGGGTCCGCTCCCGGTCGGGTCGGATGCTCTTGGGCCATCGCGGTGATCCGGGACTTGATCTCGTCGGTGATGTGCGGGATCACCTGCACGGTGTCACCGAGGTACTCGCCCCGGCGCTCCTTCGCGATCACCGCGGAGTAGATCTGGCCCGTCGTGACGTTCGCGCGCCCGGAGAGATCGCGGTCGAGGAACCGCTCGTAGTGACCGATGTCGAGGTCGGTCTCCACGCCGTCCTCGGTGACGAACACCTCGCCGTGCTGGAAGGGGTTCATCGTGCCGGGATCGACGTTGAGGTACGGATCGAGCTTCTGCATCGTCACCCGCAACCCGCGGGCGGTGAGCAACTGCCCGAGGCTGGACGCGGTGAGCCCCTTGCCCAGCGAGGAGGCGACACCTCCGGTGACGAACAGGTACCTGGTCGGGCGGACGTGTGGGGCCAAGGCCTCTCCCGTGGTCCGACCGGCCGTTCGAATCCGGCCGGTTCACCTGCAGCGGGCGGCGAACCGCCGACCACGGAGCCTCACGGTAACACCTCAGCCGGCTCAGCCCGATTGCCGGCTCAGCCGGCCGGGGCGACCGCATCTGCGTTGCCGGCGGTGCCGTAGCGCCCGGCCCACCCCTGCGCCTGCTCGGCGAGGGCGAGCACCGTGGCGATCCGGCCGGACGGGCTGTCGACGTCGTCGACGGTGGACAGCACCGAGGTGGCGGCCGTGTCCGCCCGCACCACGCCGAGCGCCCCGTTTGCCTGCGCCGAGCCCGGCCGGCCGGCGAGTACCGCACCGGCGCCCGACCCGTCGAGCTGGGTGGCGAACCGGGCCACGGTGCCCGCCCGATCCCCGCTGCCGTTCCCGGCTGCGGCGGCCCCGGTGAGCACCACGGCGAGCTGGGCGGGCTGCACCTGCGGGGCCGCCCGGACGAACCCGCCGTCCCCGAGCCCGGCGAGCACCGCCGCCGTCTCCTCCGGGCTGGCCGGTTGGGCACCGGTGGCGGGATCGAGCAGCAGCAACGATCCCAGCAGCCCACCGGTCAGCGTGCCCGCGTCGGGCGCTGTCGGCAGCTGCGCCCCGGCGGGCAGCAGGCGGGTGGTGAGCTCGATCAACTGGTCGGAGCGCGACGGGTCGGTGAACGCGTCGGTGAGCTGCACCTCGCCGGTCACCGTGGCACCAGCGCCGCGGAGCAGGGCCACCAGCCCGTCGCGGTCCACCGGGTCGGCGTCCGAGGTGGTCACGAGCACGACGGTCCGGCCCTGCAGGGTCCCGCGGACCGCTGGGGGCCCCAGCGCGGCGGCGAACGCGGCGGCGTCGCCGAGCCGGGCCCGCAACCCGTCGTTGTCCGCCTGCAGGTCGGCCACCTGCTGTCCGAGCCGGGTGCGGTCCGAGCTCAGCCCGGACAGCAGCCGATCACTGATGGCGGTCGAGCCGAGCACGACGCCGAGCGCCAGCGCGAGGAACACCGCTCCGATCGAGATGATGTGGTAGCGCAGCGAGATCACGTCCGAGTCAGCCCCTTGATCCAGGAGACGAAACCGTCCCAGGTGTCCCCCACCAGGCTGGTGTAGACGCCGCCGACGTCGGAGACGAGCAGCGCCGCGACCATCGCGACCAGCGCGGCGAGCACCATCAGCGCCACCACGCCGGTCGACACCCGGCTGCGGTGCAGGGCTACGACGGCCTTGCCGTCCACCAGCTTGGTGCCCAGCCGCAGCCGGGTGAGGAAGGTGGACGGGTTGGAGCCCGAGCGGCCCCGGTCGAGGAACTCATGCAGGGTCGCCTGGAAGCCCACCGTTATCACCAGGTTCGCCCCGTGGGCCTCGGCGAGCAGCAGCGCGAGGTCCTCCGGGTTGCTCACCGCGGGGAACGTGACCGCGCTGACCCCGAGATCCTGGATGCGCTCGAGCCCGGGCGCGTGCCCGTCCGGCTGCGCCGGGATCACGACCTGCGCGCCGCAGGTGAGCACGCTCGCGGCGACCTCGTTCGGATCACCGACGATGAGATCCGGTCGGTGGCCGGCTTCGCGCAGCGCGTCCGCACCTGCCTCGACACCGATCAGCACCGGCCGGTACTCGCGGATGAAGCGGCCGAGCGCCGCGAGGTCCGCGGTGTGGTCGTAGCCCGCGGCGACCACCAGCACCTGCCGGCCCTTGATCGCGATGTCGACCTCGGGCACGCCGACCCCGTCGAGCACCAGCGC
>JGI24973J35851_1000140_pt1 | contig 12836 bp, 10 predicted proteins | sample AntDryMetagUQ889_FD_35851 | JGI IMG/M metagenome (IMG submission 35851) | reverse complement strand
GATGCGGGCGCCAGTGAGGCGGCCACCGTACCCTTGATTCCTGCGCCGCCGGCCCTTCCCGACACGGCCGTCTCTGCTCTCGCCGACCCCAGACCCCCACTTTCGATTCTGGTGGCCGCCGTCATCGCCGCACTCGGTTGGCGTCGAACCCGATCGTCGCTCGGCCTTCGTTCGGACTATTGACGTTCATGCGGGCATTAGCCGGGAGAAGGGTCGCCTAACGACCGATGCTGAGCGTGGATTCATCCCGCTATGGCTGCAGATCGCGCCTGTTGCCCACCACGGCGGCAGATGTCCGAACGGAGTGCCGGAATCCATCTATTGCCCACATCGGCGGCAATAGTCGCGACGGGCACCACGCAACGGGCACCACGCAACGGGCACGACACGGCCGGTGGGACTCTCCGCGTGCGCTATCATCGGCGGAGCCTGACCTAGCAGCGCCGCAGGAGACGACGCGATGTACGCCGACGAGTTCAGCATCTACGCCGGCAACGCCAATCGACCCCTTGCCGAGCGCATCTGCCGCTACCTCCAGACCGATCTCGGCGCGGTCGAGGTCTTCCAGTTCGCGAACGAGAACATCTTCGTCCGCATCCTCGAGAACGTGCGTGAGCAGGACGTATTCCTGGTGCAGCCGACCAGCCGGCCCGTAAACCACTCGATCATGGAGCTGCTGATCATGATCGACGCCTTCAAGCGCGCCAGCGCCGGGCGAATCACGGCGGTCATTCCGCACTACAGCTACGGGCGCTCGGACAAGAAGGACCAGCCTCGGGTGCCGATCACGGCGCGGCTCATTGCCGACATGCTCACCGTGGCCGGAGCGGATCGGGTCCTGAGCATGGACCTCCACCAGGGTCAGATCCAGGGCTTTTTCAGCATCCCGGTCGACGAGCTGACGGCCGTCAACCTGATATGCGCCCACATCAAGGCCAAGCAACTGGAGGATCTCGTCGTCGTCAGCGAGCTCGGTTTCGCCAAAAAGGCACGGAACTTCGCGGAGCTCCTGTCCGCGCCGCTGGCCATCGTGGAGAAGCGGCGGCTCGGGAACGACGACCGGACCGAGGTGAAGAACATCATCGGCGACGTATCAGGACGGACGGCGGTCATCATCGACGATGAGATCGACACCGCCGGCTCGTTGATGGAAACGGTCGCCGCCCTCGAGGCCGCCGGCGCGCGCGACATCTACTCGAGCGCCACGCACGGGCTCTTCAGCGGATCGGCTCTGGATCGCATTGCAAACAGCTCGCTGAAGGAAGTGATCGTCACCGACACCATCCCGCTGCCTCCGGGAGCCGATGATCCTCGCATCACGGTCCTCTCGGTGGCGCCACTCTTCGGCGAGGCCATCAAGCGCATCCACCGCGGCGAGAGCGTCGGCGCCCTGTTCAGCTCCGAGGTTCAGATGGTGGAGGAGATGACCTTCTGGTCGGACGACAGCAAGCCGAGCGAGGACGTTGATCGCGAGCCCTTTCGCGTGACCGCCGGCGGCTGAAGGAACGTGCTCATTCACGGACTCGGCCCCGTCGCCGACCTCGACGGGCCGCGCGCCGTGCTCATCACGGGCGATCGGATCGTCGCCATTGACGCGGAGGCCGAGGCGCTCGCGGACGCCGACGCTGGGATTGACAGCTGGACGCTCGAGGCCTCGCGGCGGTCCCTGGATTCATCGAGCTCCAGATCAACGGGATCGGGGCACGCGATTTCACCGCTGATCCGGCAGCCATGTGGGACGTTGGCGCGATGCTCGCCGCCCACGGCGTAACGAGCTTCCTGCCGACCATCGTCAGCTCGGCACGCGGGAGCGTCGACGCGGCGCTCGCCGCCTGGGTTGCGGGCGCGGATCAACCGCATGACGGTGCCGTCGCCCTCGGGCTGCACATCGAAGGCCCGTACCTGGCGCCCGAACGTCGCGGCGCGCATGACCCTGGCCACCTGCGAACGCCAGACCTCCAGGAGGTCGGCGCCTGGGTCCGGTCCGGCGCGCTGCGGATCCTCACCCTGGCGCCAGAGCTCCCACGCGCCATGGAGGTCATCGATCTCGCCCATGCGGAAGGCGTGGTGGTGTCGGTGGGTCACACCGATGCTGATGCCGGCACGACACGCGCGGCGATCGACGCGGGTGCGCGCTACGCAACCCACCTGTTCAATGCGATGCCGCCCCTTAACCACCGCGCCCCCGGTGCCGCCGGAGCGCTGCTGGCGGACGATCGTGTCACGCTCGGGGTCATCGCCGATGGTCATCACCTCGACCCGCTGATGCTCGGGTTCATCGGCCGGCTGGCGCCCGGACGAATCTCACTCGTCAGTGATGCCGTCGCCGTGCTCGATACGCCCGATGGTGCACACCGGCTTGGAGACCAGGTCCTGCACGCCAGGGATGGCGCGGTGCGCCTGGCAGATGGGACGCTGGCCGGCAGCGCCGCCGGCCTGGATGCCTGCGTCCGCGGCTTTGCGACCGTAACCGGCTCAGCCCGGGCCGCGGTCAAAGCGGTGACGGCGACGCCGGCGCGCCTCCTCCGCATCGGTCACGAACGCGGGACGCTGCGGCCCGGCGCCAACGCCGATCTCGTGCTGCTCACGCCTGCGCTCGAGGTGACGGCGACCATCATCGGCGGCAAGATGGCATACCAGGGCGAGGCACTGGCCGGGCGCTGATCCGGCAGGTCGGGGTGCGCGGGCTATACTCCGCGTCCCGATGTTCAAGTTCCTTTCCCGTCTCGGGGACTCCAACGAGCGCGAGATCCGCGCCCTCCAGCCGATCATCGACCGCATCAATGCGCTCGAGCCGGAGATCCAGGCCCTTTCCGACGAGGCCCTGGCATCTAAGACCGATGAGCTCCGCGCACGCCTGCGCGCGAGCGTCGGCGACATCCTCACGCCCATCGAGCTGCGCGAAACCGATCCCGACGAGGATGCCGCCAACTCCGCGCTGGCCGGCGCCGACGCTGCTCGGCTGGCGGATCGGCTGAAGCAGCAACGTGAAACCGAGCTGAATCAGATCAACGAGGCACTCGACGAGATCCTGCCGGAGGCCTTCGCTTCGGTCCGGGAGGCGATGGTTCGTGCGCTCGGGAAGCGCCACTACGACGTGCAGCTCATGGGCGGTGTCGTGCTCCACCGCGGATCGATCGCCGAGCAGAAGACGGGCGAGGGCAAGACGTTCGTCGGCCCGCTGGCCGCCTTCCTCAACGGCCTCGTCGGGCGTGGCGTGCACGTGATCACCGTCAACGATTATCTCGCCAAGCGCGATGCCCAATGGATCGGCTCCGTCTTCCATCGGCTCGGCATGAGCGTCGGCTCCATCCAGCACCAGGGCGCCTACCTGTTCGATCCGACGTTCCCGGCCACCGACGAGAAGCTTCGAGACCTGCGACCGGTGTCGCGCCAGGAGGCGTACGCCGCGGACGTCACGCATGGGACGAACAACGAATTCGGGTTCGACTTCCTGCGCGACAACCTGGTCGTCGAACTCACGACGCGAGTGCAGCGCGCGCACTACTTCGCGATCGTGGACGAGGTGGACAACATCCTCATCGACGAAGCGCGCACGCCGCTCATCATCAGCGGCAACGCCGAGGAATCCGGCGACAAGTACCAGCAGTTCTCTCGCCTCGTGCCACGCCTGAAGGCGGAGGAGGACTACGTCGTCGACGAGAAGTTCAAGCAGGTCGCGATCACCGAGGCCGGGACCGACAAGATGGAGCAATGGCTCGGCGTCGAGAACATGTTCGCCGATGATTTCAGCCTCGCCCGCCACCTCGAGCAGGCCCTCAAGGCGCAGGTGCTGTACCAGAAGGACCGTGACTACGTCGTCAAGGACGGAGAGGTGATCATCGTCGACGAGTTCACCGGACGCCTCATGCCCGGTCGGCGCTGGTCCGAGGGGCTGCACCAGGCCGTCGAGGCGAAAGAGGGCGTGGCCGTGCGCAACGAGCAGCGCACGCTGGCAACGGTCACGTTCCAGAACTACTTCCGGATGTACGACAAGCTGGCCGGCATGACCGGCACGGCCGAGACCGAGGCGGAGGAGTTCGCGAAGATCTACAACCTCGAGGTGGTCGTCATTCCGACCCACCGCGACATGATCCGCGGCGACTACGCGGATCTCGTGTATGCCAATCAGAACGGCAAGTGGAACGCGGTCATCGAGGAGATCGTCGAGGAGCACGAGAAGGGACGTCCGGTGCTGGTCGGCACGATCAGCGTCGAGGTCTCCGAGATGCTCGGCGACATGCTCAAGCGGCGCGGCATCAAGCATCACGTGCTGAACGCGAAGCTGCACGAGCGAGAGGCTGAGGTCGTTGCCCAGGCCGGCCAGACCGGTGCCGTCACGATTGCAACGAACATGGCCGGCCGAGGCACCGACATCCTGCTCGGTGGCAACCCCGAGGTCATGGCCGCCGAGATGCTGCACAAGAAGGGCACCAGCGTCATTGATGCGACGCCCGAGCAGGTTGCCGAGGCCCTGGCGGAAGCCGAGCGCATCTGCGCGGCCGACAAGGAGAAGGTGCTGGCGGCCGGTGGGCTCCACATCCTTGGCACCGAACGCCACGACGCGCGCCGGATCGACAACCAGCTGCGCGGACGCGCCGGCCGCCAGGGCGATCCGGGCAGCTCGCGCTTCTACCTGTCGCTCGAGGACGACCTCATGCGCCGGTTCGCATCGGACCGCGTGCAGTCCATCATGCGCACCCTGGGCTTCACCGAGGACACCGCGCTCGAGTCGAAGATGGTGAGCAAGACGATCGAGAACGCGCAGAGCCGGGTCGAGGGCTACAACTTCGACACCCGCAAGCACGTGGTCCAGTACGACGACGTGATCAACCGCCAGCGCGAGACGATCTACCGCGAACGCGACGGCATCCTGCGCTCATCGAATCTCGGGCCGATCGTCGAAGCCATGCTGGCCGACGAGGTCGGCACACTCGTGGCCGATCACACCGCGGCTGAGCACCACACCGAATGGAACCTCGACGGACTCCGTGCCCAGCTGACCACCATGGTCCCTTCATTGACCGATGCGGACCTTCGCTTCCTCGACGACGCCCGCGAGGCCGGCACCATCACCGAGAGCCTGGTCGATCTCGTCCGGGAACACTACGAGCGCAAGCGGACCGATGTGGGCGAGGCTGGAATCGGCGTGCTGGAACGACTGGTCCTGCTCCGGGTCATCGACTCGCTGTGGGTCGAGCACCTGACCGCCATCGACGACATGCGCCGCGGCATCGGCCTGCGGGCGTACTCGCAGCGCGACCCCTTGAACGAGTTCAAGATCGAGGCGTATCGGATGTTCGACGAACTCAAGACGACGATCCGCCACGACGTGACCCACACCATCTTCCGCGTGAGCGTGCAGCAGCAGCAGCACACTCATGCGCATCCCGTTGCGCGCAACGTGGTCGAGGGGCGAGCGGCGATGGGCGAGTCAACCTCGTCCGCCGCCGGAGCTTCGACCGCAACCGCCGTGGCCGGTGCGGCAGCGCCCGCTCGAACCGGGCCGAAGGTCGGCCGCAACGACCCCTGCTACTGCGGCTCAGGCAAGAAGTTCAAGAAATGCCACGGCGCCTGACGGCCTGACCCCGCCTAATCCGTTGCCATCGGACCGGACTCGGAAACGACGTCCGACACGCATCTGTGCTATCCGTGGCCCCATGAGTCGGACAATGCCGCCGTGCAGGCGCATTGCGCGGCCGATTTGGCTCGAACCGCCGCGATTGAGCGTGGCCGTCCGGCCCAGGCGGCCTGGTTTCCATCCAAGATACCGCCAGGACGACATTGTCCGAGTCTCGGCACCCGACTCACCGTCTGCGACCGTCGCCCGCCTCGATTGAGCGACATGGGAGCGCCCGAAGCCGATCTGCGGCGCGATTCTCGTGCTCTGCCGCCTCCCTCGACGCCTGAGCCGCGCCCAGCAGCGGAGCTCAGGCTCGCCTCGTGGTCATAGAGTGCGGGAACCGCGCCCGAAACGCCCTTCCGGTGTTTTCGTCGCGATCTATCGCGGTGGCGACGCGACGGCCGCGGTATCGGCGCCTGATGTTCCCATGTGGACTAATGCTGCCTATACGGGCGTTAGGTGGGAATTCGGACGCATCGGCCCATACGGCGAGCGTGAACCACGAAGACGACGTCGCAATGGGCCGGCTAATGACACCCACGACTACGTATGACCGTACGGGCGTGTCCGTTGGGACAACTGCCGCCCAGGCGGGAAATATGCCCAACGCCCCGGTCGGTAGGGCCTCAGCCGTCGTTACGGCGCTCGGGCGGTGCGAGTGGAACGTCGTCACCTTCAGATTCGTTGCCGTATCGGCGGTGCTTCTGCCGCCAGAGGCGGATCGGGAACAGGATGACGCACGCCAGGGCGATGAGGCCGAGGATGAACAGGAAGGGATCAGGCATGACGTTGTCACATGCACGAGCCGGACCATGGTGCGGGGTTGCGATATCTGGCCGAATGGCTACCATGACTGAAACAACGATCGCGTGGCACCGAGAGGCCCGTGATCTCCGCTAGGTGGAGGGAATCGTTGAAGCAGTTGACCGCACCGCCCAGGGCATCCGTACCGCTCCCCGTCAGCACGGCGGCCCATCTTCCACCGGTCACCCGCTTCCGAGACCCCGACCTCCCCTACGAAGACCTCATCATGTGTGAGCGTGACTGCATGCGCTGCAGCTACGCGGCAACCCTGGGGTGCGACGGCAACTGCGGCGTCTGCCCGCGCCAGGACTACTGCCCGTGCGTGAACCCTGCGAAGGTCCGCACCAAGCAGGGCCGACTCGCGGAGCTGGAGCTTCCCATGGTGTCGTCGCTTGGACGCAATTAGGGACGAGGCGCGCCGGCTGGCGCGGCTCATCGACGACACGTCGGTGCGGCTTTGACCTTCCCGCCAACGAGGCCGAACTCGCCGAGCTGACCGAGCGATCGGCCGACCCGAAGTTGTGGGATGACCCCGCCGCGGCACAGGCGATCATGCGCCGAGCTGAGGAGCTGCGCGCCGAGCTGGACGCTTGGCAATCGCTGCGCGAACGCGCCACCGGACTGGCCGAAATGGCCGAGATGGCGGCGGCGGACCCCGACGAGGACGAGGCGCTGACCGCCGACCTCGAGCGCGAGCTCACCGAGCTTCAGGCTGATTGGGGACGCATGGACCAGCAGCTGCTGCTGTCGGAGCCATTCGACGAGCGGGGCGCCATCATCTCGCTACACGCGGGCGCTGGCGGCACCGAGAGCCAGGACTGGGCCGAGATGCTCCTGCGCATGTACCTGCGCTGGGCCGAACGCAACGGATTCCGTACCGAGATCCTGGAGGCGACCGAGGGCGAGGAGGCCGGGCTCAAGTCGGTCAGCTTCAGCATCGATGGCCGATGGGCGTACGGAAGGCTGCGGAGCGAGCGGGGAGTGCATCGGCTGGNGNGGATCAGCCCGTACGACTCGCAGAAGCGCCGCCACACCAGCTTCGCCCTGGTCGAGGTCATGCCGGAAGTTCCCGAGGACGCTGCCGTCGAGATCGACGACAAGGACCTGCGCGTCGACACCTACCGTGCCAGCGGCGCGGGCGGCCAGCACGTGAACAAGACCGATAGCGCTGTCCGCCTGACCCACCTGCCGACCGGCCTGGTGGTTGCCGTCCAGAGTGAGCGCAGCCAGCATCAGAACCGTGACCGCGCCATGAGCGTCCTCCGCGCACGACTGATCGAACGTAAGGAGGAGGAACGCGAGGCCGAAATGGCGCGCCTGCGCGGCGAGCACATCGAGGCCGGCTGGGGCAACCAGATCCGCAGCTACGTGCTCCAGCCGTACACGATGGTCAAGGATCTGCGCACCGGCGTGGAGACCGGCAACCCGACCGCGGTGCTCGACGGCGACCTCGATGCGTTCATCGAGGGCTACCTGCGGTCACGCGTCGGTGAGGGGGATCCGGAACCGGCCGCGTAGCGGCTACCATCGGTCCAGATCAATGACATCCCTTCTGCGCCGCCGCACCAAACCCGAATCAGCCGATGCCCCGGTCATCAGCATGGTCGACGTCGGGATGACCTATCCCAATGGCAAGGTCGCCCTGGCCGATGTCAACGTCGCCATTCCCGCCGGCGACTTCGTCTTCTTGGTGGGACCCTCGGGCGCGGGGAAGAGCACCTTCATCCGGCTCCTCATCCGCGAGCACCTGCCCACGCATGGCAACGTCCGGGTGGCCGGTCGCGACCTCCTGCGCATGCGACGCGGGCAGGTGCCGGGCCTCCGCCGGCGCATCGGCATCGTGTTCCAGGACTTCCGGCTGCTGCCGAGCAAGACGGTGTGGGAGAACGTGGCCTTCGCGCTGGAGGTGACCGGCGTGCCCGGGATCCACATCCGTCGCCGCGTGCCGCAGCTGCTGAACCTGGTCGGCCTGCATGAGCATGCGCACCACCTGCCGACCCAGCTGTCCGGCGGCGAACAGCAGCGCGTGGCCATCGCACGCGCCCTCGTCCATGACCCGGCCATCCTCATCGCCGACGAGCCGACCGGCAACCTCGACCCGGTCACAAGCTGGGAGATCATCCAGCTCCTCATCCAGATCAACCAGCTGGGCACCACCGTGCTCATGGCCACGCACAACCAGGAGATCGTCAACGCCATGCGCCGTCGCGTGCTGGCGCTCGAGGGCGGCCATCTTGTGCGCGACGAGGGCACCGCCTCGTACGAGCGGGAGTACTGAGCCGATGCCGTTCGTGCGCTTCATCGGCTTCAGCGTTGTTCGCGCCTGGCAGGGCTTCTGGCGCAACGCGATGATGAGCCTGGCAGCGACCGCGACCGTCGTGCTCATGCTCGTCCTGCTGTCGGGCCTGTTCATCGTCATCACCGGGCTGAACGCGGGACTGGCGTTCATCGAGAGCAAGGTGGCGGTCACTGCGCGCCTGGAGGACGATCTCACCTCAACGGCGCGCGATCGGCTCATCGCTGAGGTCGAGGCCATGCCCGGCGTTGCGTCAGTCGCGTACGTCTCGCCGACGGCGGCAATGGAGCGGCTGGAGCAGTCGTACCGCGAGATCGGGCGAACGCTTGACCTCGGCGACCCTGATTCCAACATCACGCTGTTCGCCAGCCTCGAGATCAGCCTGGCCGATCCGGACGCGTCGGGCGCGGTGAGCTCGGCTGTCGCCGACAGCGATGATGTCGATCGAGTGCTGACCAAGCAGGCCGAGTACGACACGCTTCTGGGAATCATCAACGTCATTCGCACGGTCGGCATCGTCGGCATTACGCTGGTAGGCCTGACCGTCCTGTTCATGATCATCAACACAATCCGGATCGCGGTCTACAGCCGTGCCAACGAGATCGAGATCATGCGCCTGGTCGGTGCCACCGACTCCTTCATCCGCTGGCCGTTCATCCTCGAGGGGGTGCTGTGCGGGCTCATCGGCGCGGTCGTGACGATCGTGCTCGTGGCGGCGGTGTGGGATCCGATCCAGCCCGCCATGGTCACCATCTTCCAGATGCCGACCGCGGTGAGCACCCAGTTCCTCACCACGCTGTCATTGCTGCTCTTTGGGGTGGGCCTGGGGCTGGGGGCGCTGGGGTCATGGATCAGCGTGCGGTCCTACCTGTCGGCGACGCGGTGAGCCACACCCGACCGCGACACGTATCGGGATCGTAATGACCCCGATACCGGATGCGAAGCTGACCCCGCTAGACTTCGTGCTCACATGACCGAACCGATTCGTACCGAGCCACGCGCTTCGAGCCTGCCGTGGATCATCTCCCTCGCCCTGGCCGCGGTGGTTGGCGCGCTGCTCTTCGCGGGCGGCTATCTTGCCGGCGGTGCAGGGTCGGGTAGCGGATGCGCGGCGCCGGATCCCGCCTTCGACGCATTCTGCGAGGCGTACGGTCGTCTTCAGAGCGAATATGTGGACGAGCTTGACCCGGACAAGCTGGCCGAGGGCGCCATCCGCGGCATGTTCCAGTACGGCGTCGAGGACCCCAACTCGGGGTACATGCCGCCCGAGCAGTATCAGCAGGCGCTGGGCGATCTGTCCGGCACGTTCAGCGGCATCGGCGCCGAGATGTCGATGCAGAACGCCGAGGACCCCGCCGACCTGGCCGCCTGCACCGAGTTCACCGAGGTCTGCCAGCTGGTGGTGATTGCGCCGCTGTCGGACTCACCCGCCGAGGAAGCCGGCCTGGAAGCCGGTGACGTGGTGCTGGCGGTCGACGGTGACAGTGTCGCTGGGTCCATGATGAACGACCAGATCAGCCGCATCCGCGGCGAGTCCGGCACGGATGTCATCCTGACGCTCCAGCGCGACGCCGGGGAGCCGTTCGACCTCACCATCACCCGCGCCCCGATCGAGCTCCAGGAGGTCGAGGCACGCATGATCGACGAGCACATCGGCTACATCGCGCTCAACGGCTTCTCGGCGCCGGCCGCCGACCAGTTTGCCGCAGCACTCGAGGACCTGATCGACGAGGGCGCGGACCAGATCGTGTTCGATCTGCGCGACAATCCGGGCGGCTACATCGACGCCGCGCAGAAGATCGCCAGCCAGTTCATCGACGACGGGCTTATCTTCACGCAGGAATCGGCAGGCAACGACATCCGGGAGTACGCCTCAACCGGCGAAGGAATCGCGACCGATCGCGACCTTTCGGTCGTCGTCCTCATCAATCCGGGTTCGGCATCGGCCTCCGAGATCGTGGCAGCTGCGCTCCAGGAGACCGATCGGGCGACCCTCATCGGTGAGCCGACCTTCGGCAAGAACACGGTCCAGGTCTGGGGTCGCCTCGAGAATAACGCCGGCGTGCGCATCACCATCAGCCGATGGTTCACGCCACAGCACAACAGCGTGGCGCCCGACGGAGTGCAGCCCGACATCGCCGTCTCCCGCACGGATGCCACGCCGCCTGACGAGGACCCGTTCCTGGATGCCGCCCTCGAGTTTCTGGCCGACCAGCCGGTGGCGGACGAGGTTGGCGCACTGCGAGTGCCCAGTTCGGTTGCCGCACCATTCGAACTGCCCGCCACTGAGGGCATTGTCGCTGCGCGAAGCATCTGCTAGCATCCGCTCAACGAAAGGAGGTGGTGTTGCCAATGGATAGTTCCAAGCACGCCACCACCGAGGCAGTGGCCTAACACAGCTTCGCGTGGTGTAGCGACGGAAACGAGCCGGCACTGTGCCGGCTCTTTCCTTTTGCCGGCTCTTTCCTTTTGCCGGCTCCTTCCTTTTGCCGGTCTTTCCTTCGCCGGCCGTTCATGGCTGCCCCCCTGTACTTCACGAGAGCCAGGTAGACCGATGCCCGACGAAACGATCTCCGTCAACCGACGCGCCCACCATGACTACGCCATCGAGGAGACGCTCGAGGCGGGCATCGTGCTGACCGGCACCGAGATCAAGAGTGTGCGGGCGCACAAGGTCAACATCGCCGAGGCCTACGTTCGAGTCGAGCGGGGCGAGGCCTGGCTGATCGGCGCACACATCGCCGAGTACGCCCAGGGCAATCGCTTCAACCATGCCCCTACGCGCACTCGCAAGCTGCTGCTGCACCGCGACCAGATCGCCGAGCTAACCGGCCTCCAGTCGGCGAAAGGTCTGACCATGGTTCCGCTGCGCCTCTACCTGCGCGGTGGGATGGCCAAGCTCGAGGTAGGCGTCGCGCGCGGCAAGAAGGCGCACGACAAGCGGCGATCCATCGCCGAGCGCGATATGCGCCGCGAACTCGACCGCGAATCCAAGTTCGCCGGCCGCATCAAGCTCTAAGCGCTGAAGGCCCGCAGTGGACACTTGGCCCCAATCGGCTCCGCGATCGCTCCGTTGGAACAATTAGCGTCCATGCGGTCACTAGGGGGAGGATCTCGTGCACCGGCCCGTGAAATGCGCTTGAACGGCTGTCCCGATGGGTTACGGGGCCGCCTAATGACGCCCACGACGGCATATGACCAAACGGGCATGCCGTAGGGGGTCTGGCGGCGCCGACAACCTGTTGATAGAACGGGTGTTCACATCGGCGCATCGGTCTGGTACACTGCGCGTCTGGTTTGGTCCGTGGGGATGTCAGGTTTCGACAGGGCCCGTGAACCGGGAATCGCAGGTCGAGGTTGCTCGCAGGCCTCGTTAAAAGCGGGCAAATTGCTGTAACTGGCAACGATAGTTACGCCCTCGCTGCTTAGGCAGTGAGCATTGACGCCGTCCCCCCTCCCCGGACGGCGAAGATGTCATTTGGGGAGGTGCGGCGCTGCCGACTCCGGTGAGCGGCGTCAAAGAGCCGAGAGGCATCACCGGATAGCAAGCGAGGCACCCCGCCGGTCGGGGGTCCGCGACGCGAAATCGCAAGTTGGCCGGAAATACCTGTAGGAAGTTCTCGGGGACCGTGTTCTGGACGGGGAGTTCGATTCTCCCCCATCTCCACCATTCTTCAAGCTGCCGCCTGTGCTACCGTCCGCCGGAACCGGGGTCGTCCGCACAGCAGGGCCGTGATCCACGATGAGATCCTTCCACCTCAGCGCAAATGAGAAGCTGGCCGTGTACGGCGCTGCCGCGGTGCTCATCGGTGGGTTCGTCGGATTCTGGACGGGCGCTCTGGGCATGTTGGCCATGCTCGCCTCGATCGGCATGCTCGCCGTGGTGTTCCGCTCGCGGAAAAGGAATCGCGGATCCATCATGTTGGCGCTCGGCGGCGTGGCCGGCGCGGTGCTCGTCTTCGGCCTGCTCGGTCGACTGGGGTCCATCGGTCTCATGCTCACAGATGCCCCGGTGCCGACGATCTTCTATCTCGTGGCCATTTGCGGCGGTGTCGTAATGGCATGGGCGGGCTGGCTGGAGTTCTCGACGCCCGACACAACCGGCAGTGTGGA
>JGI24973J35851_1000131_pt1 | contig 13418 bp, 13 predicted proteins | sample AntDryMetagUQ889_FD_35851 | JGI IMG/M metagenome (IMG submission 35851) | reverse complement strand
TCGGCCCACATGGCTCGCGTCCTCTTCGTCTGCCTCCACAACGCCGGGCGCTCCCAGATGAGCGCCGCGTTCCTCGAACGCGCCACGCAGGGTCGTCACGAGGCGCTGTCCGCGGGAACCACGCCGGTCGNGCGGGTCCACCCCGAGGTCGTNGAGGCGATGCGCGAGGTCGGCGTCGAGCTATCGAACCGGACGCCTCAGAGGTTGACTCGCGAGCTCGCCNAGCGGGCCGACGTCGTGGTCACGATGGGTTGCGGGGATGAGTGTCCGTACATCCCCGGCAAGCGCTACCTGGACTGGGACCTGCCCGACCCCAAGGGACGGCCGATGGAGGAGGTTCGAGCCGTCCGCGACGAGATACGGGACCGGGTGGACGAGCTCGCCACTGAGCTCGACGCATCCCCCGTGCGCTCCTGACGTCCACCGCCGTGCTCGGAATCCTCTACGACATCCACGGCAATCTCCCGGCGCTCGAGGCCGTCCTCGCCGATGCCGACGAGGCCGGCGCGGGCTCCTACCTCCTCGGTGGCGACTACACGCTGTTCGGTGCCTGGCCGGCCGAGACCCTGCGCCGCCTGCGCCGCCTCGACGCGGGGTGGATCCGCGGCAACGGGGAGCGCTGGACGGGGAGTCCGGCGGAGGCCCCGATGGACGAGACCGTCGAGCGCGCCATCGCGGTGTGCCGCGGCCGGCTCGGGCCCGACGACGTCCTGACGTTGAGCGACCTGCGCGAGAGCCGGGTTCTGGGCGGCGCGCGCTTCGTGCACGCCTCCCCGATCTCCGACGTGCGGAGCTTCATGCCCGAGCCGGCCGACGACGAGGCCGAGCTCCTCGCCGGGGTGAGCGAGCCGCGGCTCGTGTTCGGCCACACCCACCTCCAGTTCCGCCGCCGCGCCGAGGGCGGCTCGGTCGAGCTCGTGAACCCCGGCAGCGTGGGCATGCCCTTCGACGGCGATCCGCGCGCGGCCTACGCGCTGCTGGCCGAGGACGGCACGCTCGAGCTGCGACGCGTGGAGTACGACCACGAGGCGAGCGCGGCCGCGGTACGGGAGCGCCTCGGCGACTGGGCGGAGCTCTTCGCGCGGCGCATCGAGCGGGCGCGGGCCGACGTCTGAGGCGCGGGCTAGCTGCGCGCCAGGCCCACCAGCCGCTCGAGCTCCTCCTCGGTGGCCCACGCCCCCACCGACGCGCGCACCAGGCCGCGGCCCGGAAGCTGGCGGACGATGATCCCCTCCGCCGCCAGGCGCGCCACGACCCCCTCGGGGTCGGGGTCGGCCCACGACACGAGCGTCGAGCGACCGCGCGGCGCCACCTCGATGCCTCGCTCCGCGAGCCGGCCGGCGAGCGCCGTCGCGAGTCCCGCCGCACGATCGTGGATCCAGTCCCATTCGTGCTCGGCGAACAGGTCGAGTGCCGCGAGCGACCACGCCCCGGCCGGCCCGGGCACCACGCCGACGTCGTAGCGCGCGGCGTCGGGGCGGTAGGGAAGCTCCTCGGCCAGCAGCGGATCGGATAGAGAGCCGTAGCTCGGCCAACTCGGGGCCAGCGCCTCGAAGTGGGCGCGACGCACGTACAGCGCGCCGCTGCCGTCTGGTCCGCAGAGCCACTTCTGTCCCGACGCGGCGTAGTAGTCGCAGCCGAGGGCCCCGACGTCCACGGGCACCGCGCCGAGGCCCTGCGCGCCGTCGAGCAGGACCCGGGCGCCGGAGCGGGCGAGCGCCGGGGCATCCACCACCCGTCCGCTGACCCACGAGACGTGCGAGCAGGCGACGAGCGCGGTCCGCGGTCCGACCTCGTCGGCGATCTCGGCGAACGGGACGGCGCGGACCTCGAAGCCGTGCCGGCGGCGTGCGGCGGCCAGCGGGGCGAGCAGGCCGGGGTGCTCCTCCTCGGTGGTGAGCACCTCGTCGTAGGGACCGAGGTCGAGGCCGGACACCACGGTGTTCAGGCCGTCGGTGGTCGAGCGGGTGAGCGCGACCTCCTCCGGCGCGCACCCGAGGAGCGGGGCGAGGCGCCCGCGGAGGGCGCCCTTGAGCTCGTCGAGGCCGGCGAAGTGATGCGCGCCCCCACGGCCGCCCTCGAGCTCGGCGCGGACCCGCGTGACCGCGGCCTCGGCGGCGCGCCTCGGGATCGGCCCGTCGGTGCCGGCGTTCAGGTAGGAGACCGACCGCAGGACCGGGAACTCCGCACGGAAGGCCTCCGCGCTGTCGGCAGCGTCACGTCCGGCCACGGGCGCCGACGATAGTTCCGGGTGCGATGTCGTACCGCCCGTAACGTCGCGGACCTGTCCGCGCCGCCCCGGCCGGCACTCCACCGCACCAGTGTGGCGTCTACCCCCACGCAGACCGGCTTGACCCCGAATGTGCCGGCTCGGGCCGAACCGCTATTCGACGCGATCTTCGAGCCGAAGATGGAGATCTACGCCGCCGCCTCCGAGGTGGCCGAGCGACTCGGCCTCCCTCCGGGGTGGCTGAACGATGCCGTGAAGGGGTTCCTCGCGAGCGACGATCCCCACGCAAGTCCCGTCCTCGACGTTCCGGGCCTGCGCTGCCTCGCCGCCTCCCCGCGGGTCCTCCTCGCGCTCAAGGTGCTGGCGCACCGGATCGGCGAGGACGAGGGCGATGTCCGGCTCCTCGCCAGGACGCTCGAGCTGAACAGTGCGGAGGAGGTCCTCGCGGCCGCGACCGAGGTCTTCGGCGACCGTCTCGACCCCGCGGCGCGGTTCTTCGTCGAGGAGCTCTTCGCGTAGGTCGCCCGCGTCGAGCATGCTCGCCTCCGGACTCCTAGCCTCCACGCCGTGAAGGTCCACCTCCCAGACGGCACCGCGCTCGACCTGCCCGCCGAGGCCACCGGCGCCGACGCCGCGCAGGCCATCGGAGCGGGTCTCGCGCGCGCCGCGCTGGCCGTGCGGGTCAACGGAGAGCGGCGGCTGCGTGACCTCTCCGCGCCGCTCATGGACGGAGACCGGCTCGAGATCGTCACCTCCCGCAGCCCCGACGTTGACGGCGTCAGCCCGCTCGAGCTCATCCGCCACGACGCCGCGCACGTGCTGGCCACCGCGGTCACCGAGCTCTACCCCGGGGTCAAGGTCTCGATCGGCCCCCCGATCGACGAGGGCTTCTACTACGACTTCGACTTCCCGGAGGGCGTGCGGATCTCCGACGCCGACTTCGAGGCCATCGAGGCGCGCATGCGCGAGCACGTGAAGGCCGCCGAGCCCTTCGAGCGCAGCGACGTGTCGGTCGCCGAGGCGCTCGAGCGCTTCCGCTCCGAGGATCAGGACTACAAGGTCGAGCTCATCGAGGACCTGGTGCGCGACGAGGGCGTCGAGACCGTCTCCCTCTACCGCAACGGCCCGTTCACCGACCTCTGCCGCGGGCCCCACGCGCCCACGACGAAGAGCGTCAGGGCGTTCAAGCTCCAGTCGGTGGCGGGGGCCTACTGGCGCGGACGCTCGGACCGCCCGATGCTCACCCGGGTCTACGGCACGGCCTTCCTCTCGCGCGAGGACCTCGAGGCCCACCTCGAGCGCCTCGAGCAGGCGCGCGCCCGCGACCACCGCAAGCTCGGTCGCGAGCTCGGCCTGTTCATGTTCAGCGACCTCACACCCGGGGCGCCGCTGTGGCAGCCCCCGGGCACCGCGGTCTACAACGAGCTGACCGCGCTGTGGCGGGAGGAGAACGAGGCCCGCGGCTACCGCGAGGTGCGCACGCCGATCCTCTACGACGTCGAGCTGTGGAAGCGCTCGGGCCACTGGGAGAAGTACAAGGACAACATGTACTTCACGAACGTGGAGGAGCGAGAGATGGGCCTGAAGCCCATGAACTGCCCCGCGCACGTCCAGCTCTACAAGGCCGACCGGCGCTCCTACCGCGACCTGCCGATCCGCATGTCCGAGGCCGGTCTCGTGCACCGTCACGAGGCCAGCGGCGTGCTGCACGGCCTGCTGCGGGTGCGGGCCTTCACCCAGGACGACGCCCACATCTTCTGCACCGAGGAGCAGATCGAGGAAGAGGTGCTCGGCTGCCTCGACTTCGGGTTCTTCCTCTACGACCTGTTCGGCTTCACCCCGCGACTCGAGCTGTCCACCCGGCCCGAGCAGCGGATCGGCGACGACGCGATGTGGGACCGCGCCGAGGGGGCGCTCGAGGGCGCGCTGCGCCGGCGCGAGATCCAGTACGAGCTGAACGAGGGGGACGGCGCGTTCTACGGCCCGAAGATCGACCTCCACATGACCGACTCGCTGGGGCGCTCCTGGCAGCTCGGCACCGTGCAGCTCGACTACTCGATGCCCGAGCGCTTCGAGCTCGAGTACACGGGCGCGGACAACTCAGAGCACCGGCCGGTCATGATCCACCGCGCGCTGCTCGGCTCCTTCGAGCGCTTCATCGGCATCCTCACCGAGCACTACGCGGGCGAGTTCCCGCTGTGGCTGGCGCCCGTGCAGGTCGCCGTGCTACCGGTTGCCGATCGCCACGTGGGCTACGCCGGCCGCTTGAGCCAGGAGATACGAGCGGCAGGCGTCCGTCGCGTCGAGGTGGACGAGCGCTCGGAGTCCGTCGGCCGCAAGATTCGCGACGCCGAGCTGCGCAAGGTGCCCTACATGCTCGTCGTCGGGGACGAGGAGGAGGCGAGCGGTCGGGTGGCCGTGCGCCGACACCGGGTCGGTGACCTCGGCGCGATGGAGGCCGGGGAGTTCGCCGCCCGCGTCGCCGGCGAGGCGCGGGAGCGCAGCGCGGTGTGAGGCGCCTGGGTGCCTCAGCCCGAGCCGCTCCGGTCGGCGCTATAGTCCTCGGGGAATGAGGAGCACCAGACCATCGCTTCGGCCCCTCTGAGGCGTCTGCTCCCTTCCCGCTCCTTCCCCGGTCGCTCGCCGCTGACGCGTAGTCCGGTCACCGCTTAGTGCCGATCCCGCGCAGGTTCGATCGGCGCCCGCCCGAGCGGGACGAGACACGAATCAACGACCGCATCCGGGTCCCCGAGGTGCGGCTCATCGCCGAGGACGGCAGCCAGGTGGGAGTGCTGCCCCGCGACGACGCGCTGGCCTACGCCCGCGATCGCGACCTCGACCTCGTCGAGGTGGCCGCCGAGGCACGTCCGCCCGTGTGCCGGATCCTCGACTACTCGAAGTACAAGTACGAGCAGGAGCAGAAGCAGAAGGCCGCGCGCCGCCACCAGCAGAACGTCACGGTGCGCGAGATCAAGCTCCGGCCGAAGATCGCGACCAACGACTACGAGACCAAGAAGGGCCACGTCGTGCGCTTTCTCAAGCACAACGACAAGGTCAAGATCACGATCATGTTCCGCGGTCGCGAGCAGGCCCATCCGGAGCGCGGCGAGGCGCTGCTCATGCGGCTCGCCGACGACGTCGCAGAGCTCGGGACGATCGAGCAGCGGCCGACCCAGGACGGCCGCAACATGACGATGCTGCTCGGGCCGGTGAAGCAGCGCCAGGTACAGGACTCCGAGGCGCAGCCGTCCGAGAACGGCGCCCGGCCGCAGTAGCCCCCCGGCGCTCCCCCCCGATGTCCACGGCCCGGCCGCGTCCTGTCCCGGTCTCGGCCGACACGCGAGCCGCCGACGCCGACCGCGAGCGCGTGGTGTCCGAGCTGCTCCAGCACGCCGCCGACGGGCGCATCGACCCCGAGGATCTCTCCGACCGCACCGACGCCGCCTACGCGGCCGCCACCCTCGGTGAGCTGGTGCCCCTGACCGCCGACCTCCCGACGCTGGTCACACGCCCCACCGGGCCCACGCGCTCGACCCCGCCCGCGGGCCGCACGCTCGCCCTGCTCGGCGGCTCCAGCCGCTCGGGCCGCTGGCGCGTCGCGCGCGACGGCCTGGCCGTGGCGATCCTCGGAAGCACGAAGCTCGACCTGCGCCGGGCGGAGTTCGACGCCTCCGCGGTGGCCATCACCGCGCTGGCCTACTGCGGCAGGGTGGAGATAACCGTGCCCGACGGCGCCGAGGTCGAGATGACCGGCGTGGGCGTGGTGGCCGGCCGTGACGTCGACGTGCGGCCCGGTCCGGCGCCCGCCGGCTTCCCGCGCGTGCTCGTGCGGGCCTACGCGGCGGTCGGGTCCGTCAAGGTCAAGAGCCGCCCCATGCAGGGCCTCGGGCAGCGGCTGCGCTCACGGCTGGCCGCCCGCCGCTGAGCCGATCGCCTTCGACCGGGCGCCGGAGCGGGCAGCCCCCTCGGCCTACTCGCTGGCCTCGTACTTGAACGAGATGCTCAGGCGAACGCGGAAGTTCTTGACCTGGCCGTTCTCGATCGTGAGGTCGCTGCGCACGATCTCGGCCACCCGTAGCTCCCGCACGGTCTTGGCCGCGGTCTCGACCGCGTTGCGGGCGGCCTGGTCCCAGGACTGGCTGCTCACCCCGACCAGCTCGGTGACGCGATAGACGCTCTCCTCCATGTTCTGCCCCTCTCCTCGACGACGTGACCACTGACTCCGGCGACTCTCTCACCTTTCTCGGTGTCGTGTGGCCTCCCTCTGCTTCAATACGGCGTTCTCGTGCCCAAGATGAAGACGCACTCCGGCGCCAAGAAGCGCTTCAAGCAGACGGCCGGCGGCAAGGTCCGCGGCCGTCACGGCATGACGAGTCACATCCGCGTGAAGAAGAACGCCAAGCGCCAGCGCCGGCTCGACTCACCCGCGATCATCTCCGACGCCGACCGGCCGCGCATCAAGCGGCTGCTCAAGGGCAGATGAGCCGGGCCACCTCCGCGGTCGCGAGCCGTCGGCGCCGCAAGAAGGTCCTCGACCGGGCCAAGGGCTACCGCGGGCGCAAGCACTCGAGCTTCCGGCAGGCCAAGGAGCAGCTCCTCAAGTCCGACACCTACGCCTACCGCGACCGTCGCAACCGCAAGCGCGACTTCCGGCGGCTCTGGATCGTGCGCATCAATGCCGCTGCTCGGCAGGAGGGGATGACCTACGGCGAGTTCATGCACGGACTGCGCCTGGCCGGCGTCGAGCTCGACCGCAAGGTCCTGGCCGACGTCGCGGTCCGCGACCCCGAGACCTTCCGACGTTTTGCCACCCGCGCCCGGGAGGCGGCCGCTGCCTGAGCGCTCGACGCCAGCACGACCGACTCTCGAGGGCGCCCGGTGGGCGCCCTTTTTCGTCCCGTGATCACCTCCCCACACAACGACACCCTGAAGACCATCCGGCGCCTGCACGGAAAGCGCCACCGCGCGCGCACGGGCCTTTTCCTGGCCGAGGGCGAGGACCTGGTGGACGCGGCGCGGGCCGCCGGCGCGGAGCCCGAGGCTCTGCTCCTGACCGGCGTCGACGTCGAGCCCGAGCTGCTCGACGCGGTCAGCTCGCTCGGCTCCGGCACGCGCGTGGTCGGGATCTTCCGCCAGCGCTGGGCCGAGCCCGTAGGGGCCGACGTCTCGGTCTACCTCGAGGGCGTCTCCGACCCCGGCAACGTGGGGGCGGTCATCCGCTCCGCGCACGCGCTGGCCGACGGGCCGGTGATCCTCGGGCCGCGCTGCGCGGACCCCTACGGCCCCAGGGCGGTGCGCGCCTCGATGGGCTCGGTGTTCGCCCGTCCGCCGGCCCGGGCGCCGGGGGTGGCCGCGCTCGCGGGAACCGCGGTCGCGCTCGACGCGCGTGGCGCCGAGCCGCTCCAGCGGGTAGGGGGCGAGGGACCGGTCGTGCTCTGCCTCGGAGGCGAGCGCGGCGGACTCTCCGAGGCTTCGCTCGAGGCCGCCGCGGCGGTCGCGCGGATACCCCTGAGGGAGGGCGGTCCGGAGTCCCTGAACGTGGCCGTGGCGGCCGCGATCGCGCTCTACGAGCGGGCTAGGATGGCCGCGGATGCCTGACGCGCCCCCGAGCCTCGCGGAGCTCGCCGAGGAGGGGCGGGGCGCCATCGCCGCCGCCGGGAGCACCGCCGAGATCGAGGACGTCCGGGTGCGACTCCTCGGTCGCAAGGCTCCGCTGACCGTGCTCAAGCGCTCGATCGGCGACCTTCCGCCCGAGGAGCGCGGACGGGTGGGCCGCGAGGCGAACCAGGCCGGCGCCGAGCTCGCGGCGCTGCTGGCCGAGCGCACCGCGGCGCTCGAGGCGGAGGAGCTCGACCGCCGGCTGGCCACGGATCGCGTGGACGTGACCCTGCCTGGCGACCCGCCCTCGTCGCTCGGATCGCTGCACCTCATCACGCAGACCCGGCGGGAGATCGAGGACGTGTTCGTGGGCCTCGGCTTCCGCGTGCTCGAGGGCCCGGAGATCGAGTTCGACTTCTACAACTTCACCGCGCTGAACCACCCGCCGGGCCATCCCGCGCGGATGCTTCAGGACACCTTCTATCTATCCGGGGGGGACACCCCCCCGGATTCCCCCCCAGCGAGCCCTGGGGGAGGACCCCCGGAGACCCCCCAGGCAAGCACCGACGTGCTGCTGCGCACCCACACCTCCCCGATGCAGGTGCGGGCCATGGAGGCGCAGGAGCCGCCGATCTACGTGATCGTGCCGGGGAAGACCTACCGCCGCGACTCCGACGCCACGCACACCCCGATGTTCCACCAGGTCGAGGGGCTGGCGATCGACGAGGACATCACCCTCGCCGACCTCCAGGGAGTGCTGCTCGCGTTCGCGCGGTCGATCTTCGGCCCCGAGCGCGAGGTGCGGCTGCGCCCGCACTACTTCCCGTTCACCGAGCCGAGCGTCGAGGTCGACATCTCGTGCTTTCGGTGNGGCGGCACCGGCGTGGCGCCGGACGGGGGGCGCGACGGCCTGTGCAAGGGCTCGGGATGGATCGAGATCCTCGGCGCCGGGATGGTCGACCCGAACGTGCTCGGCTTCGTGGCCGACCGTGGCTATGACCCCGACCGTGTGCAGGGCTTCGCGTTCGGCATGGGGATCGAGCGGATCGCGATGCTCCGCCACGCCGTGCCGGACCTGCGGCTCTTCTTCGATAACGACGTGCGCTTCCTCGCGCAGTTCGGCCGATGAGGGTGCCCGTCACCTGGCTTCGGTCGCTTTGCGACCCAGGCCTCTCCACTCCTGCGCTGGCTGAGCGCCTGGCGATGACCGGCACCGAGGTCGAGCGCGTCGAGCGCGTGGGCGTCGGCTCGCCCGATGCCTTCGTGGTCGGAAGGGTGCTGAGCGCCGAGCCTCATCCCGACGCCGACCGGCTGCGCGTGTGCTCGGTGGACGACGGCTCGGGCGCACCGCGCACGATCGTCTGCGGTGCGCCGAACGTGGCTGCCGGCCAGATCGTCGCGGTGGCCCGGCCGGGGGCGGTCATGCCCGACGGGCAGACCCTCGGCGAGGCCAAGCTCCGTGGCGTGGTCTCGAGCGGGATGATCCTCGCCGAGGACGAGGTGGGCCTCGGGCCCGACCACGGCGGCATCATGGTCCTCGACGACGGGCTCGACCCCGGCGCCCCGCTGGCGGGCACGCTGCCGATCGCCGAGGAGGTGCTCGAGCTCGAGATCACGCCCAACCGTCCGGACTGCCTCGGCGTGTACGGGGTGGCCCGCGAGGTGCACGCCGTCACCGGCGCGGCGCTCGCCGAGGACCCCGCGGACGCGGAAGCCGAGCCCAGCGGCGCGGGAGCCGCCGAGGACGCGATCTCGATCGCGATCGAGGACCCCGATATCTGCCTGCGATTCACCGCCCGGGTGTTCGAGGACGTGAGGATCGGCCCCTCACCGCTCTGGCTGAAGGCCCGCCTGAGCGCGGCCGGCCAGCGTCCGATCTCGAATGTGGTCGACGTGACCAACTACGTGATGCTGCTCACCGGCCACCCGATGCACGCGTTCGACCTCGACCGGATCCGCGGCGGAAGGCTCGGCGTACGCCGAGCCGCGACGGGGAGCGCATGACCACGCTCGATGCTGTGGAGCGCGGGCTCGACTCCTCGATGGCGGTGATCGAGGATGCCGAAGGGCCGTCCAGCGTGGCGGGGATCATCGGCGGCCAGGTGTCCGAGGTCTCCGAGAAGACCACGCGCGTGCTCATGGAGGCGGCCACGTGGGTGGGGACGAACATCCTGATGACCTCCTCGCGGCTCGGGGTGCGCTCCGAGGCCTCGACTCGGTTCGAGAAGCAGCTCCACCCCGAGCAGGCGCTCGGCGCCCAGCGACTGGCCGCCCGCCTGATGGTGGAGGTATGCGGTGCGCGCCTCGCACCCGGGACGATCGACGTCTATCCGCGTCCCGCTGAGCCACGCGTGGTGGCGCTGAGGGTCGAGCGGGTCGCCGGCCTGCTCGGCGCCGAGATCCCGGTCGAGGAGGTACGGGCGATCCTCACGCGGCTCGGGTTTGCGGTGGCGCCGGAGCGCCCCGCGGAGGGCGGCGCGGATGCCTCGCCTGACACCGTCGCGGTCCTCTCGGTCACGATCCCCCCGCACCGCGACGCCGACGTGCAGCGTGAGGCCGACCTGATCGAGGAGGTGGCGCGCGTCCACGGCCTCGACTCCCTGCCCGTCACCCTTCCCGCCAGGCGGCGGGCGATCGGGGGCCTGAGCCCCGCCCAGCGCCTGCGCCGCCGGCTCGAGGATGCCCTGCGTGACCGCGGCCTCGCGGAGATCGTGGCCTGGGCGTTCGTCTCGCCCTCGGCGCTCCGGCACCTGCGCGTGCCCGAGGACGCCGGCCCGCGCCTGGCCAACCCGCTGAGCGAGGACCAGAGCGTGATGCGCCCGCTGCTCCTCCCTGGGCTGCTCGATGCGGCCGCCCACAACGCTGCGCGCGAGAACCCCCGCCTGGCGCTGTTCGAGTCGGCGCGCGTCTATCCCGCGGAGGGACTCGTGCTCGACGCCCCGGCCGGCTCTCCCGGGGGCTTGCGCCCCGCGGCCGAGCGCCACCACCTCGGCGCGCTGCTGACCGAGGCGGCGGCCGGCGGTTGGCGGAGCACCGAGCGCCCGGCGGACTTCTTCGCGGCGCGTGCGCTGGTCGAGGCGCTGCTCGAGGTCGCGGGCGTCTCCTTCGAGGTGGCACCCGACCCCGGTCGGTCGTTCCTGCACCCGGGGCGCGCGGCGGCCGTGATCTGCGAGGGGCGCGAGGCCGGATGGATCGGCGAGGTCCACCCGCAGGTGGTCCGCGAATGGGAGCTCGACGGTGCGGTGGCGGCCTTCGAGCTCGACATCGACGCGGTGACCGAGCTGGCGCCCGGGCCCGCGGGCTATGCCGACGTCACCAGCTTCCCGCCGGTGCTGCAGGACATCGCCGTCGTGGTTGAGGAGGAGCGCAGCGCCGGCGAGGTCGAGGAGGCGGTGCGCGCCGGGGGCGGTGAGCTTCTGCGCGCGGTTCGCGTCTTCGATCTCTACCGCGGCGAGCAGGTGGGGGAGGGGCAGAAGTCGCTGGCCCTGCGGCTCGAGTTCCGCGCCCCCGACCGCACGCTGACCGACGAGGAGGTTGCCGCCCGGCGCGATGCGATCGCCGAGCGTCTCGAGGCCGTGGGGGGGAGGCTGCGTGCCTGATCCGACGCGAGTTGCGGTGGTCGGAGCGGCGGGGTTCGGGGGTGCTCTGTGCGCCATGCTCGTGGACCGCCATCCGAACCTTGAGCTGACCACCCTCACCGCACGCGCCGACGCGGGCGTCCTCCACGCGGAGCTCTACCCCCGCTACGGGGTCGACCTCGAGATGGAGGAGCTCGACGTCGATCGCGTGGCCGACCGGGCCGACGCGGCCCTCGTTGCCTATCCGCACGGCGCCGCCGCACCGACGGTGCGCGCGCTGCGCGAGCGGGGCCTGAAGGTGGTCGACCTCTCCGCCGACTTCCGCCTCGATCGGGACCGCTACGAGCGCTGGTACCAGCCCCACGAGGCGCCCGAGCTGCTGAGCCAAGCCGTCTACGGGCTGGTGGAGACCCACCGCGACGAGGTCCGGGGCGCCGACCTGGTGGCCGGCCCGGGCTGCAATTCGACCGCCGCGCTGCTCGGCCTCTGGCCGCTGCGCGAGCATCTCCGCGACGTCGTGGTGGACATCAAGACCGGCGTATCCGGCGCGGGGCGCGAGGCCACCAGGGCGACCCACTACGTGTCGGTGGCCGACAACGTGAGCCCCTACAAGGTCGAGGGCCACCGTCACAGCGCCGAGCTCGAGCAGGAGCTGCCGGACGGCGTGACCGTCACCTTCGTGGCGCACCTCCTGCCGATCGACCAGGGGCTGCTCGCGTCCTGCTACGTGACGCCGCGCGCGCCGCTGTCGGCCTCGGAGGTGCGCGGCCTGTTCGAGGAGACCTACGCGGGTGAGCCCTTCGTCGAGCTGGTCGCCGGCCCGCCGGGCGTTCGGGACGTGCGCGACACCAACCGCTGCCGCATCCACGCGACGGTCGAGCCGACCACCGGGCGGGTACTCGTGTTCGCGGCCATCGACAACCTGTGGAAGGGGGCCGCCGGCCAGGCCGTCCAGAACCTGAACCTCATGCTGGGCCTGCCCGAGACCGCGGGGCTCGCCCCGTGAGCTTCTTCCGCTCCCGCTGGGTGGAGCGCCCCGAGCATGTCTCCGAGGCGCCGCCCGGCGAGCTGCCTCAGGGCTTCCGTTCCGCCGCGGTGGCCGCCGGACTGAAGCCAGGCGACGCGCTCGACGTCGGCGTGCTCTTCTCCGACCGCCCCGAGACCACGTCCGCCGCACGGTTCACCACCAACGCCCGCGTGGGCGCGCCGGTGCGGGTCTCCCGCGCCGCGGCGCTCCACCGGCTGCGCGCGGTGGTGGCCAACTCCGGGGGCTCGAACACCGGCGACGGCGAGCGGGGCCTGGACACGGCGCGCGCCGCCCAGGCCGCCGCCGCGGAGGAGCTCCGCATCGCGCCCGAGCAGGTGGGCGTGGCATCGACCGGGGTGATCGGCTCGGAGCTCCCGCGCGACGCGCTCGTGTCGGGGGTCCGTCAGGCGTGTGCGCGGCTCGGCCCCGACGCCGAGGGTCTAGCCCGGGCCATCCTCACCACCGACCGCGGCCCCAAGCGCGCCTGCCTCGACGTGGAGCTGCCGAACGGCGCCGTGCGGCTGGCCGCCCAGGCGAAGGGAGCGGGGATGATCTCGCCCCACTTCGCCACCATGTTCTGCTTCGTGCAGACCGACGCCGCGCTCGAGCCGGACACCGTGGAGCTCCTGACCCGCGTGTGCGTGAAGCGCTCCTTCGACCGCATCTCCGTGGACGGTCAGCTCTCGACCAGCGACACGGTGTTCGTCCTCGCGAGCGGCGCCGCGGGCGTCGGGATCCATCCCCAGACCGAGGACGAGCGCCTCCTCGGCAAGGCCATGGACGCGCTCATGCGCCAGCTCGCCCTCGAGATCGTGGCCGACGGGGAGGGCTCGCGGCGTGTCGGCCGTGTGATGGTGCAGGGTGGGCCCGACGACGTCGAGCCCGTGGCCCGTGCGGTGGCCGACTCCCCGCTGGTGAAGACCGCCCTCCACGGCGGGGACCCCAACTTCGGCCGCATCCTCCAGGCCGTCGGACAGGCGATGGC
>JGI24973J35851_1000130_pt1 | contig 13425 bp, 11 predicted proteins | sample AntDryMetagUQ889_FD_35851 | JGI IMG/M metagenome (IMG submission 35851) | reverse complement strand
GGGGCGATCAGGCCAGACGGAGAAAAGCTCCTCGCCCGCACCGGTCGGCGGGCTTAGCGTACGTTTTCGACCATCCTCTCACCGGGCCCCGGGATGGACGGCTTCCCCTCTGCACTGAATGCGTTGTACTCGATACTAAGCGCTAATCTTAAGCCAATTGGCGCTTCCTTTTCCTTGCTGTATAATCTGGCCGTTGGTAAGGACGTACTCAGGTTTGGCTTGCTTAGTCTGAGTAAATCAGGACGGCGCCAGCCACTCTAGATTGTCGTCTCACCAGTTACGTGACCAAACAATATGCATCAATCCAAGTGGTATCTCTGCATGACAAGTAAGTCATGCCGCTTGAATACATCTATTACTTCGCTATCAATGGACGTCCCTTCTTCGCGAACTCTTGATTTATCATCTTAACAACATAATCTTGTATAGTTGTGCCTTCTTCAGCGACCATGGCCTTGAAAGAGTTGAACGCCTTCTTATCGATCCATACGGACAAGTTGCGTTTGTCCTGACGATAGGTGGGACGTGACGTCGAACCGGATGCTTGTGCGGGAGTCACTTGAGCCGGAACAGAAGCCGGTTCGGTGCTCTTGGCGGATGTCAGATCCTCGTCCTCTACAGGCATCTGGAACGCTTTCGATGGCTTCGCCATGTTCACCTACCACTAGCTCACAAGTCCACTTATCCACTCGTATCACAAGTGGACTATCCCGCGCACCCACTGAAATAGCTCTCGCGCTTCTTCGGCGGCTTTGCTGTTTGGCGCTGTTTCAGTCGCACTAAGCCCGGATGCCATTGCGTCGGAGAAGTCCAGGCGCGTTTTGATGCGGACTGGTGCGAGTTGCAGTCCGTACGCCTCGATACCCTCAACGGCTTGAATGACAGGTCGGGTGGATGAAGGCGGCATCTGAGAGATCACGACCCATGTGCGATCAAGTCGTTCTGCGAGTCTGACGGTTCGCTTCACGGTCCCAAGCGTCTCTAGATCGAACTGTGTTGGTCGGATCGGAACTAGCACCAGATCCGCAATCTCACTCGCTGCAAGAGCAACTGTTTCAGCCTTGCCAGCGGTATCGATAACGATGAGGTCGGTCCCGTTTCGTTTGGCTATCGATATGAGGCGAGGTAGCGCGTCGGCATCGGGCTCACGAATGACCGAAGGCGTTTCCGCTTCTCGTCGCTCAAACCACTTATGAGCCGACCCTTGGTGATCCGTGTCGATGATGGCGGCCGATAAGCCCGCTTGTTCGGCACAGACTGCCAGATGGATCGAAGCGGTCGATTTCGACGATCCACCCTTCATTCCGATAACAGAGACGACCTTCACAGTTTGCGATCCCACTTATGGACCGGTTGCTTAAACCACTAATCCACTGGTGGATCAAGCTGTCAAGTAGACTAGTGGAACAGTGGACTAATCCACCCCGGACACGTGAGTGATAGCATTGAACACGGTCATACGGTGGCGGATCGCTAAGACCTTAACCGATGGTTGACCGGCAAAGCTCGCACGGCCATCGTGGCAAGGTGTCTGACGCTAGGAGACTCGCGACGACAAGCCCTTGAAACGCAAAACCCGCTCCGAAGGGGAGCGGGCTTCACAACCTGGCCCGAGGGCGCAGGGAGATCGTGTCCTAAGCAAGCACGATCATCCCTCACACCCTTGGGCATCGTCAAGCGAAAACACGCATGTTTTCGTAACGGCGAAGCTTTGCCTGGTGCGCAGCCAACCTTCGGAAACGGGCTCAACCCCCGAAGGATGAGTCATGTCTGTCACACCGCTCGCCAGTCCCCTGGTAGGGCTTCTTCCGTCGTTGCCGGGCTTCGATCTGAGCCGACGTATCCGACCGCTAGAGCGAAGGCGTAGGGAGCCATTCACACCGGATGCGCTTCCTGGCCCCTATCGTCTCCCGAAGGCTGTTTGTGAGAGCCTGGGAGCCCTCCTGGCGCCGTTTCGTAATCGCGAGGCAGCCTTCGCCCTCGCGACTTTCCTTGCGCGCCACTGGTCGTCCCCTGACCGGTTGGGACGGGCCTTCCCGATTGATCGGCGCGCGCTCACGGACCACGCCAAGCTCGGTCTGTCGGAGGCTCGCGTTCGTGGAGCCATTCAGACGCTTGAACGGATCGGGTTCCTTGATCGTCCCCTCACCGTCCCAGGGTCGCCTTACCGAGCCACGGAGATCGGTCTTAAGCGCAAGCCGATCCTGTTCATGTTCGGCGCCGCCTTCGTGCCATGGTTTCAGATCGCCAATCGGACCGGAGCGACGAAGCGGAGGGCTGTCATCCAACCACGCGACCACAGGGCTATCACTAAGTCGCCCAAAGACAGATTCATCTCTGATAATCCTGTTCTTAAGGGCGACGTAGCAAGGGCATTCGAGAAGCCAGTTATGTCGGATCCTTCGAGTCCGTTAGAACAAGCACTAGCGAATCTGAGGAAGTGTATTCTCAGACCATAGAATCAGTCTGATTCACATAAATCTGCATTTGTAAATGACGGGATTGTCAGATATCTGACGTTCCTGATTGATAAGTCATGCCGAAATATGTTCATCAATGAATCAGTTTGAAGAATGGAAGTGAATAACAGTTGTTGCCAAAGGCAATCGCTTCGCGATGAACTACAGTTCTGACTTGTTATTTGTAGGACCTCACGAAGTGAGTGCATTATAGATGGTGGGTAGACACACTTCGACCTATGAGAGGCGAAGTGCGATTATAGGCGGAGCCGTATCCCACACATTCCCATAGAGAAACTCAGTGACCTTTTGTGACTGGTCATTGAGAAGGGGCGGTTGGCCGATCTCCCTTCACTCTCCCTTCTTCCAACGGTTATGATGCAACGGCTATGGGAACGAACCATTGTTGCATCATATGAGGGTTAGTTCTCCCTCATCGTGACTCTACGTTGAGTCTTACGTGTATACTCTGTCTGGTATCTTCTGTTGGCAATCAGAACATGAATCTGAGCAAACTCACCAGATGTCTATTGGCGACAGTATACTGTTATGGTGGCTCACTGTTGTCAGATGTGAGTCATGATGTATTTATAACGAACTGACATGGCCAGGATGCATAGCGTCCATTTGCTTATGCATCCCAAGCATGTCTTAACTTACGTGTCTTGTATTAGTTACTGAGAGCACGGATTGCACGACGGACGGAGTAGAGGTGTAGCGCACCGGCTTTCGCATCTACCATAAGCTCAAGTCCTTCTTCGAGATGAGCAAGGACTGTCTTTCGACCCTTCTCAGTTAGGTCAGGCTCATCATCGTATAGTTTCTCTAGGTTGGCACGGTATCCTTCGAAATCCTGTGCAACGCTAGTATAACTGTTATACGCCTCGATTGAGATTTCCGTCATCTCGCTCTTGTTTCGGAAGAATAAGGTGATGCCATCGTATCCATCCTCGATAGCGGCGGCCTTATTGGGGTTAAAACTAGTATTTGTTTTCACTTACATTAATCCTTTTAACAAAGTTCCTCAATAACATTCTTATGCAATCGGAACGGGTTAAGCCTGTATAATCTGAAATGTTATCAAGATGAGTCATCTCGATATTGTTCAATCTCACATTGAACAATCGTCGTTTTTCTCTCATAGTGTCTATACAACCTCTTTACAGGTATATAGTCATCTAAGAGTCTGATTAGGTGATGTATAGTCGAATGTGAGATATATTATTCGCACATGCCACAAGACGCGTCCTCAGAAAGGAAGCGATCCAAGTCTGAATGTCGCGAATGATAACGTAGCGATCCGAGATTTCGAACCAACGTTGAGCCTATGCTCGGTCTTGGCGGGCAGCGGATCGGTATCGTCCCTAGACTATACTATGAGAGTGAAGAAATGTCAACAGCAAAGACACGATAGACTGATTATTATTATAAGTAACATTTCATCGGGACATCCCCGATTATACACATTTCTTACGAACAGTCAAGTGTAAAGATAGAAACCTTGCGGCTTCTCTCGGCAAGCGTCTAGCGCGGATGTCAGGATGAAGCTCTACCATAACACGAAACGGTGCCATTTGGAAGGCCGGCTTAGGGCTTGATGAGCCGTTCAGGCGCTGGGCGATATGATACGATCAATCAGGTTAGAGCCATCCTCGGTATTGATTAGGTTCTTACGCATATGTGGTGTGGTTCTGAGCACGCGCGGATGGCCGTGGTCTATGCGGAGTCGCGATCTTGCCGGCACAGTTAGAGTTGTTGGTCGCCGTCCTTGAGTTGGTGGCCTTCTTCCTCATCACGCCGGAGGTTATTGGGCGCTCCCGTCTTGAGCGTCTATTCGAAAGTATGGGGCGACTTAACTCGTGGTTGAGGAACACGTGGTTCAGCGATGATTTCGGTCCGGTTCCGCCGGTATCAGTTCTACTTATCGTGATACTAGGTAGTTTAATCGTAGCAGGCTTTCTCGGGTTCTCTGTGCCTGACAGTTCAAGCTTTGCGGTTTTCGTAGCAACGCCCTTGGTTACTGTGCCTGCTCTCTATGTGCTTGTTTACCTCGCACTTGCATGGCTGCACCGCCGGGCGCGTCTTGGTCGAGTTCTGGCGGTCGTGGGGGCCTGCCTATTCGTCATCGGCCGGGTGATCGTCATAGCGTCGGCCTACACCCGGCTTCGTCCCTAAACGAAGCCCTTACGGGGCAATACCGTGCTCCGCCAAGCGCGCCCGGGCCGAAGTGACGGCCTCGACCGGAAACCGGTCCGGGTTCGTGGCGACGATGTGCTCCACGGTGTAGTGGCCGAGCCCGCGCTCGACCAACAGCTTGAACCCGGTGCCTTGGCTCTTGCCGAGGGCGCAGTAGGTCATGAACGCGATCTCGCCGTTGTTCTGGATGGACCGGAGGCTGTAGTTCGACTTCCGGCGCTGGCCGGTCGTCTCGAACCGCGCCTTGTCCAAGAGCGCCAGCGCGCCGTGGCAGGCCGCCACGACCGGATCCGTGTAGTCGCTGCCGCCCCGACGATGGACTTCGATAGCGGCGGACCGCCAGACCTCGGCCGCAGTCGGATCCTTGGACTTCACCGCGTTCGCCATCAGCGTCTCAAGCTGCGCGTCGGTGCACTTGGTCACGTCGATCTTCATGGGGATCTCCCGTCGGGGTGTTGGCTGGCGGTGGGGTGGCGCGGGCGATCAGGCGTTGGCGAGGTGCTCGGACATCATCCAGATCTTTCGGCGGTTGCTGGCGGCCGAGACGGTGATGTCGAACTTGGTCGCGACCTCCGTGACGGTGGCGCCGCTGGAAAAGGCCGCGTTGATCGCGGCGATACCGCTATCCGTCATCCGGCCGTCGGCACGCTTGAGCGGTTCCTCCGTCTCAGGGCCGGACTGGATCAGGGCATCGAGGCGGTCGGCGAGCTTGCCGGCCTGTTCATGGAGCGCGCGGGCGTCGCGGGCCAGGGCTTCGATCTCGGCACGGGTCTTGGGGTCCATCGAGGTCTCCTGAGTTCGACGATCCGATCCCTTGATCGGATGTTCGATATGTAGGAAACTCGCTATCGGATGTCAAGTTCCTTCATTCAGTATCAGATTGTTTCACTCTTGCGCATGATCCTGGCTTCCGATAATGGAAACGTATCGGAAGCTAGGCGGGGGCCGGGCAGGTGGAGGACGTGATTGAAGCCGTGCCGGTGCCGCTGCCCGAAACCGGAGGCTTGCCGGCGACTCTTGCGGCCCTGGCCGATGAAGCGGCCGATCTGGCGCGGGGATCGCGCTCCCGGGCGACGTGGCGCGCCTATGAGAGTGATTGGCGGGATTTCGACGCCTGGTGTGCCGGGCACGGCCTGACGGCGCTCCCGGCCGCTCCTGTGACCTTGGGTCTGTATCTCGCGGATCGGGCCAAGGCGCTGTCCATCGCCACCCTGACGAGACGGACCACCGCCATTGCGGTCCAGCACCGGCTCGCGGGCCACCATCTCGACACGCGTCATCCGGCTATCCGGGACGTGCTTGCGGGCCTCAGGCGGTCCAAGGGATCCGCGCCGCGTCAGGCACAAGCTCTCACCGTTCCTCTGGCGAAGCGCGTCATGGCAACGTGTCAGGACCGATTGAGCGACGTGCGGGACCGGGCACTGATCCTCATCGGGCTCGCGGGTGGGTTCCGGCGCTCCGAGTTGGTCGCTCTCGACGTGTCCGACCTGACCGTATCGGAGGAAGGGGTTCGGGTGCGCATCGCCCGCTCCAAGGGGGATCAGGACGGCGAGGGCCAAGTGATCGGTATCAGCCGCACCGGAACGGAGACGTGTCCAGTGGCGGGCCTTGAGGCTTGGTTGGGCGTGGCCGGGATCCACGAGGGGCGGGTGTTTCGGCGGATCGACCGGCATGGGAGGGTTGGTGCCTCCCTGTCCGACCGGGCCGTCTCTCTCATCCTCAAGGACCGGACCCACCGCGCCGGCCTCGACCCGCACGGCTTCTCCGGTCACTCACTTCGCGCGGGCTTCGCCACGTCGGCCGCTCGCGCCGGAGTCGGGGAGTGTGAGATCATGATGACGACTCGGCACCGCTCTACCACGGTGCTGCGCCGCTACATCCGTGACGGTGAGATGTTTGCTCGCAACGTCACTGCTCAGATTGGATTGTGATACAAGAGCATGACGGACACATAGCGACGGGTAAATTAAGTTCAGCCTTTACTTGCAAACATAAACCCGAGTGCCGCGCCAATCATGGTGAGTATTAGAGACCATGCGCCATCGTGATATTTAACATACTCAGGGTTCGCACTCCAAAGAACGCATACAAGAACAACAAATCCGGCAATAGCTATGATACTTGCCGTAAACATTCTAACTGAATCTGTTACAATACGGATAAAACGTTCCGTTCTTGTTTCCGGATGAACGCCTTCTACTTGTCCCTCAGGGACTACATCGTTCGCACTAATCTTTGACACATGTAGCCCCTGAGGGTTATATTTAAATCACCGCAGAAGATGCGACGGCGGCATTCTGAGGATCAGTCGCTGGTGGTCGGGCTTCTAAGCGAGGCGGCTCATCTAACGGTGCTGTAAGCACACCCACCATTTCTACGTCGGAGTCTTTGGGCTCAGACGTGAAGACGATATGGCTTTTGCCTCTCTGGATCTGAGTGTCATAAGCCTTCATGACGGCAAGGGCCCTTCGCACGATCTCTGTGCGGGTCACATATTCCTTGTCGGCAAGATTATCGATGAGCTTAACGAGATCCTCGCTAACCTCCATGTTCAAGCGAACTTTTGCCATGTGCTACCCCGTGGCGTGAGGCGCGTGCTATCTATATCGGACAACGATTGTCCGACACAAAGCTATGCCATGTAGTATGATGTACTATGCTGAACGATGGTGGAAGACGCCGCCCAGCATGGTTCGTGGGTCGAATGCTGTCCCAAAGCATTTACCAATCGCCCCCTCCTGGGTGACACCATGCGATCGGCATGTTCATCTAGCCCGCGGATGTGCATTTGTCAACACCATCTATGTGCATAAAATGCGTTGCAAAATGTGCGCCGGGCCGCTATATCGGATGGATGCACGATTGGCGGCGTCGTGGCTGGTGTGCGGAAGCTGTTAGGTCGAAGGGCCGATAGCGATAGACCGCATGATGTACGGACGGAGGCATGGCGGCATCTAACTTGGGGGAGAACCCCTATGGACTCGGACCTGTTCGATTATTTTCGAAAAGGTGAGGGCGCCCGTTTCAAGCTAGAACGGTTGTCTGTTACACAGAGAAGATTGGTGAGCATGAAGTTCGTGCTTGCTATGATTTCAGAAGTAGAAAAGGTCAGGGTAACTAGACACGAAGATCAAGTTCTTAAGGACGGAAGAAGAATATCAATTCTTCTTTTTGAGCTTGACATCGGTAGTTTTGTTTTTGGTATACCTCAGTATACCGACAGTGCTTTAGTTCTGATTGACCTCGAAATAGTCGAGGATGAGGTATTTAGGGAGGGATGGGGCCCGGTGAGAGGATGGTCGAAAACGTACGCTAAGCGTCGCGGCCTTGCTGGTGGAGGCGCAGCGGCCTGAACCGTTCGCGGGGCTTGTCGATTTCGGCCCAGAGATAGTCGCCGGTGAGGCCGACATGCTCCCAACCCAGCGGGGCGACGTGGGCGAGCAGGTCGTCGGGCACCGCGACGCCGCTGCCGCGCAGATGGCGGATGGCGCGATCGAGATAGACGGTGTTCCACAGCGTGACGGCTGCGGTCACGAGGGTCAGGCCGGAGGCGCGATGGCGCTGGTTCTCGAAGGTGCGGTCGCGCAACTCGCCGAGGCGGTTGAAGAAGATGGCGCGGGCGAGCGCGTTGCGGGCCTCGCCCTTGTTGAGGATGCTGCCGGTCCGGCGTCGCTGGCCGGGATCATCGAACCAGTCGAGCATGAACAGGGTGCGCTCGACCCGCCCGATCTCGCGCAGCGCACGCGCCACGGGGTTCTGGCGCGGATAGCCCGCGAGCTTGCGCAGCATGACCGAGGCGCTGACGGTGCCGGCCCGGATCGAGGCGGCGAGCCGGAGCGTCTCGTCCCAGTCCGCCTCAATGGCGCGGACGTTGACCGGCCCGGCGACGAGCGGGCGCAGCGTCGGCCACGGGTCGAGCGGCGACAGGCTGTACAGCCGGCGCTCGTTGAGATCGCGGATGCGCGGCGCGAAGCGGAAGCCGAGCAGGTGGCACAGGCCGAAGACATGATCGACCGCACCCGCGGTGTCGGTCGCATGCTCGCGGATGACCAGGTCGCTCTCATGATCGAGCAGCCCGTCGAGGACATGGGCGGCCTCGCCGGCATTGGCGGCGATGACCTTGGTGTGGAACGGCGTGAAGCGGTCGGTGACGTGGGTGTAGAACAGCACCCCGGGTTCGGTGCCGTAGCGGGCGTTGCGATCGGCGCGCGCCTCGCCCTGTCCACCGGCGCAGAAGAACTGCCCGTCCGACGACGACATGTCGCCCGGGCCCCAGACCGCGGCGAGCGGGTGCGCGGTGTGGCAATCGACGATTGCCGCCAGCGCCGACAGGTAGGTCTCGTCGCGCACATGCCATTCCGCCGTCCAGCGCAGGCGCGGCAGCGTCAGCCCGCGCGAGCTTTCCGCCATGCGCCCGAGGCCCAGGTTGGTCGCGTCGGCGAGGATCGCGCCCATCAGCGCCGACGGGTCGGAAGCGGGTACGCCGCTGCGGGCATGGACGAAGCAGTCGGCGAACCCCGACCAGGCGGCGACCTCCACCAGCAGGTCGGTGATGCGGACACGCGGCAGCATCGCGTAGAGCCGGCTCTTCAGCGCCTCGGCCTCGTCGGACGGGGAGCGCCGGATGGGTGAGATCAGCAGCTGCCCGCGCTCGATCGTCACGTCGACCAGCCCACCGGCTGCGGCGGCGCGCTCCACCTCGGTCATGCGCCGGGCCAGGAGCGTGCGGCGCTCCTCATGCCATCGGGCAAACCCAGGCGCCGCGGCGAGGCGCAGGTCGCCATCGGCGCGCATCGTCTCGAACGCGGGCACCGGCAGCAGATAATCGTCGAGCGTGCGATAGGCCCGGCTGCCGTCCACCCAGATGCTGCCCGAGGCCAGCCGCTCGCGTAGGTGGACGATCACCGCGATCTCGTAGGCGCGCCGGTCGATTGTCCCCTCGACCGGCTGCACGACCTTGCGCCACCGCGGCCTGATGAAGCTGGTCGGCACCCGCTTCGGCAGGACCGATCGACCGTCGCGGTGCATCGTCCGCAGCGCCTCGATCGCACCGAGCAGCGGATCGCCCGACCGCGCCGTGCGGAAGTTGAAGGCAGTGAGGAAGGTGGGGGCGAACCGCCGCACGGCGGGATAGCGCTCGACCACGTCCTCCAGGCCGTCATCGGTCGAGCGCGTCAGATCCTCGGCGACGCGGATGCTGCTTTCAAGCCGGTCCCACCCCACCCTGTCGTCGATCGTGCGGAAGGGGTCGTGCCCGGTCGCGCGGGCATCGACCAGCAGTCGGCCGAGCCGGGCATGGAAGCGGGCCGTTTCCTTCAACATCCGCGCCTGCCCGAGCAGCCGGTCGGAGCGGGTGCGGTCGGCACGGCGGAACAGCGCGCCCACCATCTTCTCGACCATGACCAGGGCGGCGTCGGTCAGCGCCGCCTCCATCTCGATCATGGAGGCGACCAGCATGGCGAGCCGGCGCGGGCGTTCCAGGCGGCGCAGATGCTGGGCGGTGACGAGGCCGGCGGTGCGCGCGATGACGGCGTAGCGGGCGGCATGGATGCGGCGTGCCCCGTCCGCCGCGATCCCGATGGCGCGCACCGCGTCGAGCCGTTCGACGATCCCCTTCAGGTTGGCGGCCGACGGCGCCTCCGGCCACTCCCGTATCCAGCCGAGCCGGGTGCGGCCGTCGTCGTCCGAGGCGATCAGGCGATCGAGCGCCGCTTCCTGCTCGGCCGGGCAGTTTTGGATCAGCCCGGCATGGGCGGCCTTGCGCGCCCGGGTCCGTACGATGAGCGCCAGCCGTTCCAGCGTCGATGCGGCCGGCAGCACGATCCGGCCCAGCCTCAGCCGATCGACCATGCCGGCGACGATCGTCTCGCCCCGGTCGGTCGAGGCGGCGATCTCCGACCCCACCGCCAGCATCGATCGCACGTCCGCCCCCTCGAAGGCGCGCAGGCCGAGCCAGGCTTCGATCTCGGCGCGATGCTCGCGCAGCGTCGTCGGGCGGGCGGCATAGCTGGCGAAGTCGGTGGCATTGCATCCGATCTGACCGGCGAGCAGGTCCAGCATCGCGTCGGGCACCGCCTCACCCGCCACCAGTGCGCGTCCGGGATGACGGAGATAGCAGAGCTGCACCGCATGGCCGATCCGGTTCGGACCTCGCCGACGCCGTACCACCTGCACGAGATCGTCCGGACCGAGGGTGTAGAGTCGTTCGATCGTCGCGTGATCGGCAGGCGGGTCGAAGATCGCGGCGCGCTGCGCCGGTGACAAGATAGTCTTGGCCGGCATCCGCTTCCCATCCGTCACGAAACAGAAATGCGGGCCTGTTCACGGAGCGTAGACTACAAGACGAGTTGTGTGACATTATGCTGACCGATCGGCGGGCAATGCCGCTCCGTCACGCAGACGGACGTATGAATGACGACCGTGATCGGCTACGCCCGGGTGTCGAAGGCCGACGGCAGCCAAGTGCACGACCTGCAGCGCGACGCACTCGTCGCGGCCGGCGTCGATCCCGGGCACATCTACGAGGATGCCGCCTCCGGTCGGCGCGACGATCGTCCCGGGCTCGAGGCCTGCCTCAAGGCGCTACGGACCGGCGACACGCTGGCGGTGTGGAAGCTCGACCGGCTCGGCCGCGACCTGCGCCACCTCGTCAACCTGGTCGGGGATCTCACGAAGCGCAACGTCGGGCTGAAGGTGCTGTCGGGCGAAGGCGCCTCGATCGACACCACCACGGCCAACGGCCGGCTGGTGTTCGCCATCTTCGCCGGCTTGGCCGAGTTCGAGCGCGAGTTGATCTCCGAGCGCACGAAGGCCGGGCTGGCCGCGGCTCGCGCTCGCGGCCGCAGGGGCGGTCGCCCCTTCAAGATGACGCCCGCCAAGCTGCGCCTGGCTCAGGCCGCGATGGGAAACCCCGAAACCTGCGTCGCCGACCTCTGCGTGGAACTCGGCATCACCCGGCAGACCCTCTACCGGCACGTCACGCCCAAGGGGGCGATCAGGCCAGACGGAGAAAAGCTCCTCGCCCGCACCGGTCGGCGGGCTTAGCGTACGTTTTCGACCATCCTCTCACCGGGCCCCGGGCACGACCTCCCTGTTGCCCAGCAGGCCAAGGCACTCGGGATCAGCCGGGGCAGCGTCTACTACCTGCCACGTCCTGTAGCGGCGGCTGATCTCGTCGTGATGCGGCGGATGGACGAGTTGCATCTCGAACTCCCCTTCGCAGGCAGCCGGATGCTGCGGGATCTCCTCAACAAAGAGGGCATCGCGATCGGGCGTTGCCATGTCGCGACGCTGATGAAGCGCCTGCGCATCGAGGCGCTCTACCGCAAGCCAAACACCTCGAAACCGACGCCTGGGCACAAGATTTACCCGTATCTGCTGCGTGGCCTGACGATCGACCGGCCCAATCAGGTCTGGGCCATGGACATCACCTACGTGCCCATGGCGCGCGGGTTCGTCTACCTCGCCGCCATCATCGACTGGTTCAGTCGCCGGGTCCTGTCCTGGCGGCTATCGATCACCATGGAGGCTGACTTCTGCGTCGAGGTTCTGGAGGAAGCGCTCGCCCGGCACGGTAAGCCGGAGATCTTCAACAGCGACCAGGGTTCGCAGTTCACGAGCCACGCCTTCACCAGCGTGCTGCGGGAGGCAGGGATCGCCATCAGCATGGACGGCCGAGGCGCGTGGCGGGACAACGTCTTCGTCGAACGGCTGTGGCGGTCGGTCAAATACGAGGAGATCTACCTGCGGGCCTACGACACTGTCAGCACGGCGCGCGCCTCGATCGGCCGGTACCTCGCCTTCTACAATGAGCGCAGGCCCCATTCGAGCCTTGACCGGCGCACGCCCGATCAAGCCTACTATGAACGGCTGCCGCAGCCCGCGGCGGCCTGAAATCGGCAGAAGATCCACTCATCCAAGCCCTGGTCGCTGTTCAGACAAACCGAGCCACCTCTATTGTGTCGGAACGACCCATAGGCTTCACGAGAGCAGGTCGCACGCGATATCAGAGTGTTCCCTGGTGACATCATCGTTTATTCACACCCTGGCCCACAAGATTACGGGGTTTGATCACCCTCACAGCCATTGGTGGATCGACCTCCTGGCCGTGCTCGCCTTCGTCCTCGCGCTGGCTTGGACAGGGTGGCTGATTGTTCAGTTCTGCCTACGTCGGATGAGATTGCGGCGTCGCCAGCTGAACCGCTCGGCGGCCGTTCCGGCGCACGGTGCTCGGCCGAGATTGATATCGCGCACGCTGACCGTCGCGCGCGAGGGTGCGCCGACTCGGTGCCTCGAAAGCTTTATCGTACGTGCGACGCTGCGCTTCCAGCTGCGTCTCGTGCTGCTCGCCCTCCTGACGCTCCCTGCGGCGTGGCTTCTCCTGGAAATCCCCAAGCATATCATCAACCGCGCCATCACCGACGCGGACGGAGACGGCCATCCAGAGATGACCATCCTGGGCCTCACCATCGGACAGGTCGAGCTCCTGTTCGCGCTATGCGCGGGATACCTGGTCGTATTGTCGCTAAGCGGCCTCGCCAAGTACGCGGTGAACCGGGCGCGTGGTCGCGTCAACGAGCGCCTCGTGCGTCGATTACGCCTCGCGATCATCCGGCAGGCACGCAGGGAACGCTCTCCCGAGCGCCGGGCTGCGCTCGCGACCATCGCCGTCCAAGAGGTTGAGCCTATCGGCTATTTTGGGGCCAGCCTCGTGGCAGTGCCGCTCGTTCAAGGTGGCACACTCGTAACCAGCGTCGTCTTCCTGCTTCTT
>JGI24973J35851_1000127_pt1 | contig 13551 bp, 9 predicted proteins | sample AntDryMetagUQ889_FD_35851 | JGI IMG/M metagenome (IMG submission 35851) | reverse complement strand
GTATCAATCAGTGAGATCATCCGACATCATGCAGGTTCCCTTACCGTGTTTTTATCTAACTGGCTGATAATACAGTCATATTTGTGGGGATACCTCAGCGTTTGGCCCCTTCTTGCAGGGCTGTCTCGACCGCGACCCCGATTTTAGCTACCGTTGGTTTAAAGTGGACTCGCCTCTGCGGCAACTGTTACTCGCGAAACGGCCCGAAACCTTACCCGCCCCGCACCGCTACCCGGATTGGAACGCGTTTTTACTTAACGTCATCGAAGACACCTACGTTCATTATAAACGCCACTACGGGTATAAACCGCTCGATCACCTTACCTGGGGCGAGGTCAACCGCACCGGCATCGCGCACCCCTTTTCGGCGCGCCTGCCCTGGCTCCGTCGCTTCCTCGACATGCCGGCCGATCCCTTGGCGGGTTGTGCGCACTGCGTACGCGTCGTCTTTGACAATCACGGCGCCAGCGAACGGTTCGTGGTCTCCCCCGATCACGAAGAACAAGGAATCTTGCACATGCCCGGCGGGCAATCCGGGCACCCGCTCTCGGACTACTACCGCGATCAACACGCCCATTGGGTCTCCGCCCGCCCATTACCGTTTCTCTCCGGCGAAGTCTCCCATACCCTGGTCTTAACACCACCCGCGAGCCACGCCCGCTGAGCGGGATCCCGGCCTATCGATCATCGTTATTCCTTCGACAACGCGGCCAAGTCGCCCTCAATCAAAGCGCGCATCCTCACGCCCTTGCGCTTGCTCAAGACCGGTGATCGAATCTTTTCCGGTGATCCCAGTAAACACCGCTCCGCCAATCAGTGTCCGGTCGAATTTGGCGCGCGTAAGCACGGCGTTGGTGAAATCCGCACCGCGCAGATCGCAGGTAGACAAATTCGTACCGGTCAGATTGGCGCCGCCGAGGTTCGCGAACTTTAAAACGCAGCCCGATAGATCGGTCCCCGTCAAATCCGCTCCCTTAAGATTGGCGTTGACCATCGATACGTGCAACTTTCCCATTGGCTGGTTCTTCATGTCCGCCGCGAATTTTCCATGCACAAGCTTGGCGCCTTCCAGGTTCGCGCGTTGCAAATCCGCGATGAGCCGTGCATTCGACAGATCGGCTCCTTTCAGTTTCGCATCAACCAGCACCACACCGAATATACTGGCGTTTTTTAGATTCGCACCATCAAGGTCCGCGCCACGGAGTATCGTGAGGTCCAGGTTGCAGCCTTCAAAGTTAGCACCACGCAGCTTGACTCCATGCATGTGGGTACCGAAGAGATCGGCGCGCTTGAAGTCCACCCCGGAGAGGTCGAGTCCGCGAAAGTCCTTGTCGCGCAAATCAACACGTTGGGTAGCCGGCGGGTTTGCTAGGGCCTCAAGGATCTGCGTCCGAGTCATTGGCTCGTAATCCCTCCCCGAAACCGCGGAGCCGGCAAGCCAGATACCGGAAATGGATACAATGGCTGGAAGAAGTAACGAATTACATCGTCTCGATCCGGCTTCAAGGAATTCGCTTCTCATAGACACCCCTCCATGCGGCAGACGTTCGGCTTATCATTGACGGTTGCGTCGTTCTTACGTGCCGGGGGACCCGCGACCCAGCGGCGAAAATAAATCAGGGAATGTCGGCCTTCGTATACAGCTTCGGATGGAAACGGCTAAACAGCCCCCTGCGTTGCACCCGTCCGTAGTACACTCTTAGCCGTGTAGGAACCAGATTCATAAACTTCCGCCCGAGTTTTTTCAGGTAGGCCTCCGCGGGGCTGGCGTCGTGTTCCCAAAGCGTCACGTAGTCGCTTTGATAGACGCCCGTCGCAAATATCTCCGCCCCCCGAACCTTCTTGGCGATCACGGCAAGATAAGTCGGCCGCGAGTTGGTAAGCTCGACCCGGCGCTTGACGCGATCGGGGTCCGCAACCTCAAACCAAGTTGCTCCCGCCCGGTCCTCGAAGACGAACATCTTAATGACGGCAAATCCGTTTGCTTGCGTGAAGATCCGATAGAAAAGCTCGGGGCTGAATTGATAGAAACCATGCCCCAGAAAATTGTTACCAGGAACGACCCCGATAAAATGCCCGCCCGGCTCAACCATCTGCATACAGCTTTTGATCGCGACGGGAAAATTAAACACGTGTTCTAGGGACCCGCTGTCGATTACCACGGAAAATATGCTCTTGTAAGACTCATCGATCGGCGCGTTTAAATCGACGATGTCCGTCGCATGTTCGTAATCGGAGGCATCAAGAGAACGGACGCGCTGCGCGCCTAAGAGATGGAAAAGAGGTTCCGCAAAACCCTGATTTCGGAAAAAAAAATCGTTTACGGCGGCCACCGGTACTGGATAACCGAACTGCCCCAAAAGCTTATGCAACTCGCGCGAGCTCAAATGGAGTGTTTGCCGCCCGACCATGGCCGTCTCTCGGTACGAAACGCCTAGTCCGCGCGCATACAGGAGCAAGCGCGCCGCGTGTATATCCAAACCCATGGGAATGTTATTTCTTCACTAGCTGTTCTTCTGCGACCAGCCGCAAGAAACCGTGCGTCCGCGCAAGGGTGTCAGTGTTTAACGGCGATCCCGCGTAGCTCATCCAGGAGCCGCCGGTCATGTTCCACGGTCTGTTCGAGCGCCGCCGCAGCTCTCTGGTTGACGCGCATGATCTGGGCATCGCGGAGCGCCACCAGCGCCTGCTGTTCGGGCGAATTACCAATGGCCTCCTGGTCGTGGCGCCATTCCTCAACCTCCAACTCGACCTGCTCCCGGAGGCGCTGTTGCGCAGCCTGTTGACGTTCCAGATCCGCTGCATTCACCTCTATAGCGGTCGCAGCAATATCTTCGGCTTTGGCGGCGGCACTGGCCTGCGCGTCGGCCTGGGTGACGCGTTCCTCCAGGTTTCTGATTCTACCATCAATGACCTGCTGCGCATCTTTCGAGTCGGCCGTTGATGCGTCTTGCCGCATCGTTCTCAGCCGCGCGACCTCTTGTTCGGCCGCCGATCGCGCCAAATCGGCATCGGCTTTTAAGCTTCTCGCTTGTTCCAGAACGCCTTGAATCCGTAGAGCTTCGGCTTCCAAGCGCTGCCGTTCAGCTTGTAACCTGGCCTGTTCCTCATGGTGCATGCGCTCAAAGTTAGCGCGGATCTCCGCAATCTTTCGTTGCGCATCCTCCGCGACCGCGCGGCGCGTCTCCTCGGTCGCTTCCCGCGCCCGCTGCGCTTGGCGCAACTCCTCGGCGGCTTTAGCAAATTCGGCGCCGAGGCGCTGCTGCTCCGCGTTGAGCTGCTGCTTGACCTCTTCGCGGAGACCCTGTTCTAAGTTCATCAGATGCTGATGCTTCTCCTCGATCTCCTGGGCCGCTTGCATGCGCGATTCGGCCAGCGCCTTCTCCATGCGCTGGGCTTCGGCGAGCCGCTCTTTCGCCTCCATCGCTTCCCGCCCCAGCGTCTGCCTCTCCTCATTTAGCTTTATCGCGACTTCCTCTTTGAGTTTGTGGATACGCGCCAGCTCCGCGGATTTGGCCGCATGGATCGTGTCCAGTCTTTGCTCTTTATCGCGCAGCCTTTCCTCAACCTCCCGTTTGAGCACATTGATCCGTTCCTCTTCTTGCAACCGCACCCGCTGCGCTTCCGCCTCGGCCACACCCTTTGCTGCTTCGACCTCCCGTTTCATCGTCTCGGCGTTAGCAAGCAAGGTATTGGCGCGCTCAATTTCGGCGGCAACCCGTTCCCTTGCCGCTTGCAAGATACCTTGGTTGCCCTGCTCGGCAGTGCTTAATGCGGTCTCCACCTCTTCCCTGTAACGGCGCGCTTCTTGTACACGCGCCTCGACCTCCGCGGCTTCCCCCGCCAAACGCTGCCTCTCAGATCGAATGTGCACCTCGGCTTCTTCCTGTAGGCGTTGGATGCGCGCCAGCTCCTCGTTGTTGGCGGCGGCTGCCGACGCCAGCTCCTGCTTTTTTACACGCACGCGTACCTGTATTTCGGCTTTCAGACGGCGGGCATGTTCCTCGGCCTCGCGTCGAATGCTCTGCGCTTCTGACTCGGCCTTGCCCTTGGCCTCTTCAATCTCTTGACGCGTCGTCTGCGCCTCGGCGACCAGCGCGTTGGCCCGCGCCGCTTCGCCCAAGAGGCGCCAGCTTCGCTCGGCCTTCAGCCGTTCCTCGGTTTCCCGCTCGGCGGCCTCCCGGGCGGCTTCCGCCTCTTGCTTCAGACGCAGGGCATCTTGCAACTCGAGCTGGGCCTGCGAAAGTTTCGCCCGTAGCAAAGAGGCTTGTACTTCCGCGTCTTCGGCGAGATCGAGACCCGCACTCACGCCAATTGCGGCTGCGGTATCGCGGCTCGCCGCCGCATCAGCGATCTTCAGCCCAGTGTCCTTGGAAAGTATGGAGCGGATCCGATCGAGCGGATACCGCTTGAGTCCTCCCTCGAGATAAGCGGCCTCAAAACCGAGTTCTGCTAAAGAAAAGGTAACAATGGAACTCTCGATACCGGTATCGCAATAGATCAGGTAACGTTTATCCCGGTCGAGTGAGGCCACATAGGAGCGGACAACGTGCAACGGGACATTCATGCTGCCGGGCACCGCCCCTGCGGCATACTCGTCCGGATAACGGGCGTCCAGCCAGATGGCCCCGCTCGACACCCAGTCACGGGCCGCATCGAGGGTGATGGTCGGCACAATCGGCTTCTTGATAAGTTCGATAAAATCGGGCTTGCCGAGGCGCATCAACTTGCCGCCGGTGAGGGCTTTGACGCTGGCGTTGCGAAGCCCTCCCGAAATCAGCGCTTCCTCGCCGAAGGGTTCGCCCGGTTTGAGGGTGGCCAGCCTGACGCTCTGGTGGCTACCCGACAAGTGCCGAAGTACCTCAAAACGCCCCTCCTGAACCACGTAGTAATAGTCTCCGGGATGGCCCTGGCTCACGACCAGGTCGCCCGCGGCAACGCCGATGGACTCGAACTGGGCGAAAATCCGCTGTAAATTTGCTACCGGCAAGCGCGAAAATACGCCTGATTGAAGCATTCGGGTCATCCAATCCATGGCGATTTCGCAGGTTATATCGTTGACCTGCACGGAATTATCTCCTGTCTGGCGCGCCTCATCCAAGTCCAGCGCAGACGCGAGGTGCTGCCGCTCCAGGCGTAAAATCCGTACCGCCGTCTTCGGAATCGCGGTGAGCTGCCGCGGTTGCAACTGCGCGAGCGCATGCGCGGCCTCGGGAGTGCCGCCACGGAGGCGGCTTACCACCTGCCCGTCACAGCAAAGATCGAGATCGCCTTCAAGCAAATAGCAGGCATGGTTATCCCGATCGCCCTCGCGGAAGACAGGACATCCGGGTTCGTAGGGGATAATCTCGGTATGCTCCAAAAGCGCCCGTTGCGCCTCCGGCGTCAGGCGGTTTAGTGGAATAAAGGTCTGCAGAACGGAGTCGAAGACGAGTGTATCCTTATCCATTGTTGTTTCCCTAGGCTTTTGATCGCGGCGCGGATCGCCGTAATACCCGGCACTATCGGCAGAAATGGTTCCCGCCGTAGGTATAACGCCGGCGAAGCCTCAGACTTCGGAGATTGTCGCAGGGCTTGGGCAGCGATCCGCGATTAAACGTCGCCGTCTACCAGTTGCAGGCCCACAGGTAATTCCTCCCCGAATAGGTAATTCCGCTCCGCGCTTGAGATCGCGTGATGCTCGCGGACGATTTGCCACTGAAGCTCGTTCGCCCCTTCCCGCTTTAACTTCTCAATAACCTCCTCGCGTATGTGGTCGTGGATGTCCAATGCACGCGCGCCAGTCACACGGCAAGCACTCGAGAACACAGCCACGAGCGGTTGCAATCCTTGGCGCTTCCAACCAAGCACCCTTAGCTTTAAGAAGTATTCCTCCACCACCGCCGCGGAGATCACGGTGTCGGCGGAGGTGTAGAGCGGCACACGGCTAAGTAGCCGTGCGAGCGCCCAGAAAAGATGGGGTTGATTCGTACCCTTGCCCTTCAGTAGGAGGTCAAATAAATACCGGACAAGCTCGATCTTCGCGCTGACCGGTAGGCGTTCCAGGGAGCCAAGCAAGCGCGTACCTTCGGAAAATTCCTGCGGTCCACGTTTAAGCAGCGGCAGGGCCGCAGTGTACAGACTCATTTGCTGTTCCGCGGAAAGCCCCCCGGCCACGCGCCGCCACATCATCCACCAGTTGGACTGCGCGCTCTTCTCCTTTTTATGGCTGAGGCCAAGATTGAAGCAGCTCCAGATCTGCGACATGCGCCAGGCGTCAAGCTCGCTCCCGAAACCGGGGCGGAGAGTAAACCCGGCAAGGTAAAGCCAGGTGTTCTCGTGTGCGAGCGATCGGCCGCGACGGGTCATCCCGGGATAGAGCGCTTGCCACAAGGAACGTAATAGGGAAAGATTCCACTGCGTACGCTCCTGGCTGAAGATGCGTTCGAGGTCCTTCACCACTCCCTTAACATCCTCCTTCTCCGCAAGATCCTGTTTCTTACCGTAAAATCGATCGATTCTATCGATTCCGTCCGCAAGCGCTTCAGGCGCCGCGCCCGCATCACGCGGGACGGTCTCGCGCGGACTTTCGGCGCCCGCGGACCGCAGGTTGAACTCCAGCCGCCAACGCTTCGAGAGGTCGCGATGGACAAGTGCGAGCTGCAAGACTCCTAATGTGTTCAGCTCCACATCGACGGTGACAGCGACGTTAAGCTCGCGGGCCGTGCGCGGATCGAAGTCCCGATCTGCGAGCGTCAGGGTGGTGTAGAGCGGGGGGAGCGGGGAAAAATCGCCGTCCGTCAACGGCACAATCGCGCCGGGCCGATCGCCGCTCCGGTGGGTCGAGGTGTAGGCGGTGAAGCGTACCGGTTTGTTTAGCAAAAGCTTGAAGCTATGCGAGGCGAGATCGACCCGCTCGCCTTCTTGGAAGCCTTGCGGTAATACGCAAATTAGGTTGGGGACGGCGCCCCCCTCGCCGCGTTGCAGCTCCAGATAGACGCTGCGCGCATAACCGGCCCGGATGCGCCGCCGTGACCGCGCCGCCAGCGCGCCGAAATACGCGGCGCCTCGGGCGATGGCGGAGCTCATGTCAGCGAGCGTAAGCCCCACGGGACGTTGCTCTTGCCAAGCAGCGATAATCGACAGCACGCGCTCCTGAAGAAAACGCGGCGACAAAGTGCCGCCCGCGAACAGGACCGCCTGGACCTGGACGCCGTTGAGGAAGGCCGCAAGGTGGCGGCTCACCGCCGAATCGGCCGCGTAAGGCAGCCCGATTTCACGCAAACCGATCTGCTGCGCCCGTGGCCGATCCTCAAGCACGGTGTAAGGGAAAAACCCGTCCAGGATCAGCTCATGCAGTTGTGCTCGTGAGAGCGTTGCGCTCAACGCCGACGCAAACAAACTCGAACCCTCCCCCGGCACCGATACATGAAAGATCGCCTCCCCCGGACCCTCGGTTTCAAGCAAGCGCTCCTTGAGCGCCGCGGCTTGCGGAACCAAATGCTGCCACTGGCGGCGGGACAAACGCGCCGCGGGATCCGTTAACACGCGCCGCTCCAGCGCGTGGGCGATAGCGAGATCGATGTTGTCGCCGCCCAAGAGAAGGTGATCGCTCACCGCGATGCGCTCGATGTCCAAGAAATCCGCAGGCGCGCGCGCCAGCCGAAACAGGCTCAAGTCGGTGGTGCCGCCCCCGATGTCGCAGACAAGCACGGTTTGATCCCGCTCGGCGAGATCCGGCAGCATCTCTATGAAAGGCGCAGCCATGGTCGCGGAGCGCCTGCTCGCCGCCGCGGCTTCGGTCCAGGAATAGAACGCCGCCTGCGGTTCCTCGAGCAGCCTGACTTCCTCCGGATACCCGGCCAGGCACGCGGCCTGACGCGTCAACGCCTGTGCCCCTTCATCGAAAGACGCTGGCACCGTGATGGTGATACGCTGCCTGTCAAACGCGCCGTCTTCATCTGCAAACGCCATGTCCCACGCCAATTTCAGATACGCGAGGTAGGATGCGCTCGCCTCCACCGGTGAGAGCTTTTCGTGCTCCGGGATTTCCTCGGAGGCAAACGGCAGGATCTTAGCCTCGCGGTCGATACCACGGTGCGCGAGCCATGATTTCGCCGAATGAATCACGCGCCCCGGCGTCGCGCTCATCTGCGCGCGCGCGTAGGCGCCCACGATGGCGCCGGATCCCGCTTGCTCCGAAGCATCCAGGCCGGCGAATTCGGCCTCGGTCACGAAGTAATAGAACGACGGCAACAGCAAACCGCGCCCAACGGTAGTCAAGGATTGGCGTTGCGGGATCGGCAATACCTGGGGAGGCAAGTTTTTTACCCTCAGATCGACATAGGACAGCACACAATTGGTTGTCCCAAGGTCGATACCGATGGAAAAACGCGGACGTGTTACTTTTGCGGACGTAAATTGAACTCCAGTTTCCACTTACGATCGGAGTGGCGGTGACACATCCAAAGCTCCAGGGTCCCGACTTCGGTCACAATCGGTCTCAGCGTTACCGGCACCACCTGCTGCGCTTCGCTCACGACGGGCGGTAGCGCGACGGTGAGGCTCGAGGTCTCGTCCAAGGTCTTGTCCGCATTCTCGACCTTCGTCCCGATCCGGTCTCCGGCGCGCACCGCCGAGCTGAAGAACCGAAATTCGACCGGCTCCCCGGTAACCAAACCGAACTCGGCGCCGGTAAGATCCCATTCGGTCCCTTCTTCGCTCCCCTGCGGGACAATACAGATCGCCTTCACGGGTGGCGTATAACCGGGCACCGCGGGCATGGGACTCTCCAAACCGATGTAATACGAACGCGACGTACCGGCCCGGATCTTGATCCCCCGTCCGGTGAGCTGCGCGGCCCCGTAGTAGGCGGCGCCCAAGGCGACCGCCGTGTCGCGGCCCACCCCCTTGATCTCTTTCACCGAGGCGCCCGGTTCCACCCACGAACCGAGCACCTCCAACACCCTCTCGCGCAGGACCTCGGCGTGGAAGACGCCGCCGTTGAAAAGCACCGCGCTCGGCCGTAGGATGGGCGCATCGCCGCTTTGCGCCCAGTCACCCAGCAATTGCGCCAGGGCTGGGTCGGAGCGCACGTTCTCGCGTGCGCGTGTCAGAAACCTCGCCAGGTGCTTGCTGAAGGCGGGCTCGGTCGCGTAATCCAAACCGAATTCCTGTAATCCCACGGACTTTCTCGCCTTGGGAAGCTCAGTCACCTCTGTCCTCGGGAAATAACCGTCGACGATCAAGGCCATCGCTCGAGCCCGCGACAGTGTGGTAGAGAGGGTATTGGCGAAGAGACTCGCGCCGCGCGTCGGCACCGCGATCGGGATCTCCGCAATCGCGGCATCACTCAGAAGCCGCTCCTTAGCGGCGCGCGCGGCATGGACCAAGGAGAGGAACTGCCAGTGATCGATCTCGTGACCTTCGGCAGACATCTGGTCTTTTAACGCATACGCCAACGCCAGGTCCATGTTATCGCCTCCGAGCAGGATGTGCTCGCCGACCGCGATCCGGTGAAGCTCGAGCGCCTGCGACAGCCCGTCCTCGGCCGCGGCGACCGCGATCAGGGTAAAATCCGCCGTACCGCCTCCAACGTCGCAGACCAAGACCAAATCCCCCGCGCGCACCTCCGAGGACCAGTGTTCCACCGTTTGCCGCGCTTCGGACCCCGCGATCCATGCGTAGAACGCGGCCTGGGGCTCCTCCAGCAAGGTCACGTTCCCGAGGCCCGCCTCCCTGGCCGCCTGGTGAGTCAGCTCTCGAGCCACTTCATCGAAGGAGGCCGGCACGGTAAGTACGATCATGCAGTCGCCGAGCGATGCCGTCCCAGAGCGCGCCACTAGCGCTTGCTCCAGCGCCTGGCGCAGGTGCTCAAGGTAGCGCCTCGAAGCCTCGAAGGGGGACAGCTTTCCTTCCTCGAGCTCCGATTTCCACGGCAGTATCGGCGCGTGACGATCCACCTGCGGATTGCAGAGCCAGGACTTTGCCGAGCTTACCAAGCGATCCGGGGCCAACGCGCCGCGCTCGCGCGCAAAGGCGCCAATGACAGCGGCGTCATCCGGGTTCCACGGCAGCGCCAGGGTTCCTCGCCCAAACTCGTTCTCGATCGATAAATACAGCACCGATGCCAGCAAGGGTTTTTCGCCGATCACACTGGGACCCAAGACTTGCGTGATGTTGATGGTCGCCGGGTAACCGCCATCGAGATCGCAGATAGAAACACACGAGTTCGAGGTACCCAGATCGATGCCGACGCTGTATTTCATGATCAAACTTAAAAACGAGTGGCCAGGCTACGCGGACGAGATCCGCCTAGAATGCGCCCGGGTTGGTTGCGGCAGGGCAAGCGCGAACGCGAGCCCGTCTTGGCGTGATTCAACGAACTTCGACTTCTACTGGCGTGATAATGTTCGGCGCCGAAGGATCGACCGGCGTCGCGTAGCGGGGCAGGGCGAGCTTTGCCGTCTTCCATCCTCGATGGAGCACGACGCCGTGAAATGGCGGAGCGCCGGTGACTTTTCCCACCAGCCGATAGTGATCGGGATCCGCACCCTTATCGATCGTCAATTTCTCCCCTTCCTTACCGCCGTGAACCGGCGCGATTTCAAAATACTCGCGGATGACCGCCGCGCAGCCCTGATGCACGACACGGGAGGCCGCCGCGACCTGTGTGTCGTTGAAGGTTGTGACGTCTTCCATCACGAAGTCGATAAAGCGCCCTTTTTCCTGTAACAGCGAGAGGAAAGCCAACACCTCCCCGTAGCCCGCGCCCTCCTGGATGCTCGGGGGCCGCGGCGCCTTGATGGGTTGGGTTGTCTCGGAGCTACCGGCATATTCGCCACGCTGCTTGCGAACCGCCACGAGGGCGTCGATCAGGATAAGCAGCGCCACCGCGGCCAATACTACATCCCGATAAGCTTCCAGGCCGGCCGGCAAGAAATCCGGTGTCATCGCCTTGCTGTAACTGACGATCAAAAACAGCATTAACACCGAGAGCACGAGAACCCTCTTGATGGGCTTAACGGTTTGACTCGCCGCCGCGCGAGGCGCCTGCCCCGCGGATTGGTTGGTATCCGCGCCCGGGGCCTCCACAAACCGGTGCCTAGCCATCAGCGCCTCGCAGAGCACATAGACCGATAGAACCGCGAGCGCTATCCATCGATAAGACTCGGCGACGGACCCGATCTCGGGCGGCAAGGGTAGAATGCCGACGCCGGCGATGAGGAGGATCAGGAAGGCGCCCAGCAGTATGCGTGTCGCGCTCCACTTGGACTCCCCCGGGCGCTGTACGGCGGTACGCCGTAGCATCAGTATGCCCTCGACGACCATATACGCCCCCAATCCCGCTAGCGTCATAGCCACGTACCCGGCATAGTCATCGATCAACGATTCCGGCATCAGCAACCGGCCCGCGGTTAACGCCACGGCGATGATAGCGCTAATCGCAAGCCTCATATATCCGGTGTGCATAGTGTAACAACCCCAATGCTTGATAAAACCTGGCGCGGCTCCCGAACTCGGGCCCCCGCCTACTATCTCTCGCGCTTTCTAACCGGCATGGAACCGCGATCCCGCGCAGACTTTAGGATAACGCAGCCACTCCGCCATTGTTAGGCGGTCCGCCTCTGCCGTGACGCTCGGCGGCCGCTGTTGCCGTGCGCCGTGGCTTTGACCTAGTATCGTCGGCAGCCTCAAGCGAAGTGGAACCGATGCAAGATATCATCGCCGTTATATTCGATTTCGACGATACCCTGGCCCCGGACAGCACCTCGAGTTTGCTCGACAGCCTCGGCATCGACGTCAAGGCGTTTTGGGCCGAGCGCGTGTCCACATTGATTCGCGGCGGATGGGATCCGGTGCCGGCGTATCTCTATAGCATGCTACAAGAATCCAACTCCGGCGATCCGGGGCTCACTATCACGCGCGAAAAGCTTATCCGTTGTGGCCGCCGGATCCAGCTGTACTACGGCGCCACCCGTATATTCGATCGCTTGAGAAAGCATGTTCAGTCCGTGAACCCCGCCATCGCCGTCGAATTCTACCTGGTGAGCAGCGGCCTGCGCGAGACCTTGACCGCTACCAGGATTGCGCGCCAATTTAAAGACATCTGGGCCTGCGACTTCGAATACGACGCCGAAGGCCGGATCCTGTTTCCGCGCAACCTCGTGAGCTTCACGGACAAGACGCGCTACATCTTCCACATTGCCAAGGGCATCGTCGGGCCCGAAGCGCGCGGCAAACCCTTTGATGTCAATCGTAAGCTGCCGCCGGAACGCCTGCGCGTCCCGATTAGCCAAATGATCTTTGTCGGCGATGGTTACACGGATATCCCCTGTTTTTCGCTCATTCGGAAGAACGATGGCGTCGCCATCGGCGTCTATGATGGGGAGGATCGGGCGCGTTGGGGGCGCGCGTGGGGATTTATCGAGGAGGGACGCGTTTCGAATCTGGTCCCGGCCGATTACCGTAAAAACTCGGCGCTGACCAATTCGTTGCTCATGGCCATCGACAGCATGGCGAGAAAAATCGAGCTGCGTCGCAATACCTACCAAGGATAATGGGACCGACCGAGAGCACCGGATAATCGCTTCAGCCGCTTACTATACGCCATCTTATCGCGATCAAAAATAAGGAGAAGAACATGTACAATAAAAAAATACTAAGCCTTGATGACGTTAAAAGGGTCGTCGTCGCCGCCGAAACCGAGGCCGCGCGTAACCAATGGAACGTCGTCATCGCCGTCGTTGATGATGGCGGCCATCTGATGTACTTGCAACGCGAAAGGGTCCAGCTCGGTAGTGTCGAGGTAGCGATTACCAAAGCCCGCGCTGCCCTCATGTTTCGGCGGCCGACGAAATTCTGGGAAGAGATAGTCGCCGGCTGGGCTACCTGTCGATGCCGGGGATGCTGCCCATTGAGGGCGGCGTACCGATCGTCTATAAAGGCGACATCGTCGGCGCGATCGGTGTGAGCGGCGTGAAATCCTCCGAAGATGGCCAGATAGCTGAAGCAGGAGCGCGCGCGCTCTGAATACCGCACTGGGACGCCGCAAAGTGGTGCGCGCCGAAGAGATATGGCGATGAACTTGACTATAGCCGTCCGGTCTTAATTTTCATGGGGGGGAACGCTTACGCCAAGAAGCAGTTTTATGTCCGCGAAAAGAAAGGCTCGGCTCGCATGCGGCCCATCAAATGCATGCACGTAATTGCCGCCTTTAATTGCGGGTAACGCCCGAGGTTTCTTTAAGGGGACACACTTTATGAACACGACCGTCAGAAACTTGATCCTTTTTTTCATCGTTGGGTTCGTGATCGCGTTAGCGTTCAACAATTTAGGTCAGCACGCCACGGTAGATAGCCATATCGAATATTCCCAGTTTATCGCCGATGTGAAGTCTGGGCGTGTCGAAGAAGTGGTGTTCGACGCGGAAACCATCCGCGGTAAAATGTCTGACGCAACCATCTTCGAGACCTACAGTCCCGAGACGGACAATGCGCCGTTGATTGGGTTGTTATTGGATCATGGGGTGGAGATCGAGGCGCGGGCGCCGGAGAATCAGGGTGTTTTGAT